>JAABUP010000017.1_pt1 | contig 369700 bp, 629 predicted proteins | sample 5559201 | NCBI WGS metagenome assembly JAABUP01 (sample SAMN10711887, study PRJNA513373) | rock metagenome | isolation source: Antarctica rocks | place: Antarctica
AAATCTCACCGGTCTAATCCTGATCGTTGCATGGCGCCCCCCATTGCACGGCCCGGCATGACTCCTGGCTACCCAGAGTCGTCATCGTACTCAAGACGGTCTTCGGTATCTACACCTGCCAATCCAGTACAGCATCGGATATCCGTCCTCGAAAGCCGCCTTCGACATCTGACGGACTTGTTACACACTGAGCGGATCGATCACGTGCGAAGTAACCTCGACTTCAATACGTATTTCTTGAAAATGATCGAGTTCACCACCCAATCACGTGAGTATCTCTCTCTACGCTCCTGCAGTAGTCTCTGATCGTTATACCAGCACCCTTCTCGGGAGAATTACGTGCACTGCAAAATACGTTGAACAAAGGACGTGCCGACCTCAACCGTAAATATGAAGCGTTTCTCGCCCCGGACGCTCTGTCCAATCTGGCCGTTCGAGAGCTGCAACCGGAGAATCGACAACATGCCATACCTCGTGAGCTTTCCCAATGGTCATATGTTGTGACAGATTGATGATCGTACAAAGCAGGGGCAGCCGCTGGGCGGTCCTTCAGCCAATCCCTTCCCCAAGCTTTGCCTCGACCCCGATTCATTCATCCGGCGGCCTTCAATCCTCGCCTCACTGCTTCTAGTGATCCGCTCCCACGCACATCTCCCACATCTCGATACTTCGCGGACGCCTTGCACTCCTCACCCCGCTCTCCGCGCATCTCTGCGTCTAGCGAGCCACTATCACGGATTTCGTCCACGTCTCGATTGTTCCCCGACGAACCGCATCACGCACCCCGCTCTCCCCTTCCGCAGTCGGCCGTCATCGACTCATCGGGGCCGCAATATTCCATGCCACCACTTCCACCGCGTCAGCTTTCTCCAGGGCAGGTTCCTGGCATGTCAGATCGTGATGAGACGATGGAAGGGGTCAAGTCAAGCTGAACAGCCTGCTCAATTAGCCGCCGTATGTCTAGGTGGATCCGCTTTTCTTCGCCCGTCCAATCTACCAACAAATCCTCGCGAGGCTTACCCGATTCGGAGAGCAACGGCCTGGTTGCTCTCGTCAGATAGGCAGCATGAAATAATCTTGTTTGACTGAGAAGTAATCTCAATCCGTAGGCCAAAAAGCAAGGCGATCAGGGAAAGCGAGGTGCAAACCTCAGCATTCAGCTATATGGATCTATCAGTTTGGAGGCTGGTCAACGCAAGATACGGTGGCCTACCGATTGGTACACTTGCCTAGCAGGCACGTCCAGAGGCTCGTCATGACATCATGGCCGTTAGATTCGTTAAACGTAGTGTCCTTTCCCCAGCCCGCTAAACCCGCCTCATCGCGCCGCCAGCTTCCCGACCAACCAATCCATGCCCTCAAACAGCCCTATCCCTGTCAATGCGCTACATCCCATGATTTGCCATTCCCGCTCTCTCAGATCCGTCAGTCCAAGTGCTTCCGATACCTGCGCGGGCGTGAGACGTCCTTGTGCGGCCGGGAGGTCCTGTTTGTTGGCGAGCACGAGCAGGAGTGATGTCCGCAACTCCTATTAAGCTATGAGCCCCTTTCATCGAGCGAGCCACTCAGGAGCTCACCTCGTCTGCGACGAGTTTCTGTAGCTCGGCTTTTGCGAGCGGTAACCGTCGAACATCGCTCGAATCGATGACAAGGATGATCGCCGCCGTTCCGACAAAATACTGGGACCAGCTGGACCGGAGACTCGTCTGACCACCAATATCGATGAGACCGAAGCGCACGCCTTTGTAGTCGTAGATCTCGTGGTTGGAGCCGACTGTCGGAGCTGAAGCGACTACGGAACCCATAGTGATCCGATAGAGGATAGTGGACTGAAGGGCTGTCAGCATGGAGCGGTCCACAATGACCGAGGAGGATCCGACCAGTCTGTCGGGCAAGAGATTATCGTTTGGACCGAGACTCACTTTTCCAGCGTTGTCGAGACCGAGGATCAGGACTTTGGTCTCTTTGCGAAGGAAGAGTCTAGCCCATAACGTCGAGAAGGTCACTGATCCCGGGAAAGTAAGCTAGACGACAATGTAGCACGAATCGTATAGCATGACTGACCTCCCATCTTCGCCGCTGACCGAGATGTACCGATTGGCAGCGCGGATCAGACACTTGATACCTCGGATACAGGTCAGTGGAGCAAAAGCAGAGGATCCTCCACATCGCGGCTCGACACGTGCGCGTGACGTGTAATCACTGAAATGCAGCCGTCTTCCTTTCACCGGAGCCAAATCCTCAGCCCATTTGCATGTTGGTATTAGCACCTCGCCGCCTTTGTCGACAACTCCTGTGTTGACAACGAATCTTCTCGTTGAAAGCCCCAATCCGCTTCATGATGGCGGCTCCCCCTCCGATGGCCGTAGAAGCCCCCAACCACAACTCTGCCCCGGTCACTCTGGCATCGCACGCGCCAATGGTCACGTCGGAGAGTGACGAGGAGATGCCCTTGGCTCGAAAGGGCAATGCGAACGGAATCACAAAAAGGGCGGGAAGCAGTCAGAGCAGTGAGGATGAGAGACCATTGGTGATCTGCCTTCATGTTTGACGGGACAGCTCCTGAGAGCTCGGTTGACGTGACCTACAGAGCAAGAAGCCGAGGGTATCCAATGGCGGTGCAGCGGTGAAACGGAAACGTGTCGTTGCGAGTGACAGCGAGAGCGAGGCAGGTCCTTCATCTTCACCTATGGCTCCTGTGGTCAAGAAGGAGCCCGTCCCAACGGTGTGTCAAGGAATATCCCATATGACGCGAATGAAGCGCATCCGCTGACGAGCGGCCTAGCCTCGAGTCAACGGCGCTCCCAAGCACAAGCCTGCTCCGCCACCTGATTCTGACTTCTCCGACGATGAGCGTCCACTCGCCAGCAAAGCCAATGGGAAGGCGAAGCCCAAGGCAAAAGCCAAGCCAGAGGAGGAGAGCGAGGATGAGACCAGTCCTTCCGAGTCTGAGGAATCATCTGAGGAGGAGAAGCCACTAGCCAAGGCCAAGGTGGCAACCAAGCCGAAGCCTCGGAAAAGCACCAGCATTGCGCCTGCGAAGAAGGTCAAGGCGGAGCCCGTGAGTGAGGATGAGGTACCGCTTGCGAAGAAAGGGGCGAGAGCGAAGGGGAAGGCAAAGGGGGATGTGAAAGCGAAAGTCGAGGAGAAAAAGGTGAAGCGGGAGAGGAAGGTCAAGGAGTAGGTGATCTCTCGCAAAACCTGGCAATAAGCTCATGGCTCGCTCAGAGAGGATGAAGAAGAGGAGAAGGTATGCTCTGATTCCATCTAAGCGAAGTCTTGTGCTCATGTCTGCCGTAGTACAAGTGGTGGGAGGCAGAAGCGAATGGCGATGGTTCGGTGAAATGGACGACTTTCGAACATTCAGGTGTTCTTTTTCCTCCGCCTTACGTCCCATTACCAAAGGGCGTACAGATGAAGTACGCCGGTGAGTTTGCGAATAAAGCCATAGCTGTAGTTGACGTATCACTTGCGACCGCCTGTAGGTACACCCCTCACCCTGCCTCCCGAGTCAGAAGAAGTCGCAGGCTTTTTCGGTGCAATGCTGGAGACCGAGCATGCACAGGACGCCACCTTCCGCGAGAACTTCTTCCGGGATTTCCGAAAAGTCCTAGACGAACATCCACCCGTTAGTCTCCTATCCTCCCTGACTGTCTTTCCGCTGACGGGACATTTAGAGAGAGGGTGTCAAGGTCCAGACACGGGACAAGTGCGATTTCAAACCGATGCTGGAGCATTTTGAGAGGGAGAAGGAGAAGAAGAAGGGGATGACCAAGGACGACAAGAAGAAGTGCGTGGCCTTATGTCATCCTTGACCAAGCTGATTGTATGCGGTCTCGCAGGATCAAGGAGGACAAAGAGCGGTTAGAGAAGCCTTACGTCTTCGCCTTGGTCGACGGACGAAAAGAGAAGACTGGCAATTTCCGGGCGGAACCTCCGGGATTGTTTAGAGGACGTGGAGAGCATCCCAAGAAGGGGGCATTGAAGGTGAACCGCATCCATCACGTAGGACGAGTAGTTGAAACTTCGTAGTACCGATTACGACCCGAGGACATCATCATCAATATCGGCAAGGACGCTCCGATCCCCAAGCCAAATGTTCCCGGAAAGTGGAAAGGGGTATGCCTTCTAAGCGCTCTTTTCACGAGTGTGCTGAATCCACTTTCAGGTACAACACGACAATACTGTGACCTGGCTCGCAACCTGGAAGGAGAACATCAATGGCGCCATCAAATACGTCTTCCTAGCTGCGGGTAGTTCGTGGAAAGGCCAGAGTGACAGGGCGAAGTTCGAGAAGGCACGAGAGCTCATTGTCAGTGAGAGCGAGGGGGACTCGTCATTAGCTTGCTGACAGAGCTCATGCAGAAACACGTCGACAAGATCCGGAAAGACTACACGGAGGATCTGAAGTCCAAAATCATGGCTGATCGACAACGGGCTACTGCGCTGTACTTCATCGACCGGCTCGCACTACGTGCCGGTAACGAGAAGGGCGAGGACGAGGCCGATACCGTCGGTTGTTGTTCTCTGCGATACGAGCATGTCACTCTCGAGCCCCCGAACAAGGTCATCTTCGACTTCCTGGGCAAAGACTCGATGCGTTTTCACCAGGAGGTCGAGGTAGACACGCAGGTATTCAAGAACATCAAGATCTTCAAAGCAGAGCCGAAGAAGAAAGGCGATGACCTATTTGATCGGTTGACGGTGAGTCCAGTCTTAAAGGCCCCAGACAGCGACCAGCAGGAACTGACTGCACGCCACTTCAGACCGGGGGTCTCAACAAGTATCTGAATGACCAAATGCCGGGTCTGTCCGCCAAGGTCTTCCGTACCTATAATGCATCTTGGACCTTCCAACAACAGCTGAAGAGTACACCTAACAATGGAACGGTTCAGGAGAAGATCTCTGCATACAATACGGCCAATCGCGATGTTGCGATCTTATGTAATCATCAGAAGACCGTCAGCAAGGGGTTTGCTGAGTCGTTCGCCAAGCTGGGCGATAAGGTACGTGTATGACTACCTGAAATCAAACCCTCGGATTGACATCACTCTCAGGTTCGCGCTTTGAAGTATCAGCGCATGAAGCTACGTTACCAGCTATTCACCCTGGAGCCGAAGTTGAAGAAGAAGAGACCGGACTTAGCGGCAGACGAATCGGATATGGATGAGGACTTCATGGAGCGGCATGAGGAGGACCTCCTCGAAAAGGCGCAGGAAGCCGCGCGGAAGAAGTGGGAGAAGGACAATGTCAAGCTCGAGGAGGACAAGGAGGACAAGAAGCCCAAGGCGATTCTGGATGAGCGATTGAAGGAGATCAAGGCGGAGTTCAAGGAGCTGGCGAAGGAGAGGAAGACCAAGAAGGTGGAGCCGAGGAAGAATAGTGAGCAATTCGTCTGCAAGGACGAATGGTCGCTCATGAGAAAAGTGACGGAGGAGAGATTCTTGGACTCGATCGGGAAGATGGATGACAGAATTAGCACGGCGATCGTTCAGATGGGAGATCGGGATAAGACGAAGGATGTTGCTCTGGGGACTTCGAAGTGAGTTGGTCCTCCTCTGTCCACACGCGGGAAGCAGGTCCTGAACATCGGTCTTACCAAATTCGCAGGATCAACTATATTGTAGGTGTTGCTGTTTGCGACAAAGCGATAACATACTGATCGCATTGGCCTAGGATCCCCGTCTCACCGTCGCCTGGGCTAGAAAGTACGACGTCCCACTTGAGAAGCTCTTCTCCAAAACTCTGTAAGTCCTCTTAGCTGTGGCCCGGTGTCACTTTGACAATTTGTGCTCAGGCGCGAGAAATTCCCCTGGGCCGAGGCAGAAGCCGATACCGATTGGGTCTTCTAGTCCCTCACCCTCGTCCTTGCCCAGCATGATCCCTTCACAACTACGAGACCCCCAAGCATAAGCATAAGCATAAGCATGCGCACCAGAACTTCAGCATAGCAACCAAGCATTCATCGTAAAACACATTGTTCCCATTCACATATGCATAGTTTCCTGTAGTCTGATTGGCGATTGGTCGGCCGAAACTCGGAAAAAGCCGGCCGGCGTTTCCAAGGGGGTCCGACCATACGCCGACGATCGTCGCGTAGGCTAACCGGTTAGCTGTTTTGTACATGTCTCAAGATCGTCTCTAGTTTTACTCATACATTCTCCTCACTTTCCTTCTCGCCTGCGTCGACTCACCACCAAGCTTCCGCTCCATCCATTCCTGGCCACGATGATACGCCTTTCTCGCGTTTTGGCCCGCCCCTCCCTCACCCCTTTCTCGATCCGCAATACCCGATCATACGTCGTCGCCTCTCAAACCGCTCGAGCAAAGGAGGCACCTGTGCGTAGTCCGAATCGGTATCCTCTCTAGTGATGCCCGGAGAGAAGGTTGCGGAACGCTGACGCGACTTATGTAGAACTTTGGACAAGCCAAGGGATATCCGGTCATCGATCATGAGTGAGCGCCACTCGTTTCCGATGGTGTTCGAAGCTGATATGGGGGCGATGATCAGGTTCGACGCTGTTGTAGTGTGAGTGCCGATCATCGTCTTAGCTGGAGCCAGCTTCGGGATTCGCATGTCGGTGCTCACGAATCATGAACAGTGGTGCGGGCGGCGCTGGTCTCCGAGCAGCATTTGGTCTAGCCGAGTCTGGATTCAAGACGGCATGCATCACGAAACTCTTCCCTACCCGAAGTCATACAGTCGCTGCGCAGGGAGGAGTGAACGCCGCACTGGGGAACATGACGGAAGATGATTGGCGATGGCACATGTAAGTTGCCCGTTGGATCCACTGGAGATCGAACTGATAAGTTCCGTCTAGGTATGACACGGTAAAGGGGTCCGATTGGCTTGGCGACCAGGATGCCATCCACTATATGTGTCGAGAAGCGCCAAACACTGTCATCGAGGTAGGTCTCCTTCTCATCTCCACTTTATGAGGTCTCTAATGCCTTACTACAGCTCGAACACTTTGGCGTCCCCTTCTCCCGTACAAAAGAGGGCAAGATCTACCAGCGTGCCTTCGGTGGTCAATCTCTCAAGTTTGGAAAGGGAGGCCAAGCGTACCGTTGCGCCGCCGCGGCCGACCGCACGGGCCACGCGATCCTTCACACCCTCTACGGCCAATCGCTCCGACATGACACCAACTTTTTCATCGAGTACTTCGCCCTTGACCTCCTGATGCAGGATGGCGAGTGCGTCGGTGTACTGGCGCTCAACATGGAGGATGGATCTCTCCATCGCTTCAGGTCCCACAAAACCGTCCTCGCGACTGGAGGGTACGGACGGGCGTACTTCTCATGTACGAGCGCGCACACCTGCTCGGGTGACGGAAATGCCATGGCTGTCCGAGCGGGATTGCCGCTACAGGATCTCGAGTTTGTGCAGTTCCACCCTACCGGTATCTACGGTGCTGGATGTCTGATCACCGAGGGTGAGCGGCTTGCAATGAAGTCATCGGACTTGGCTGACAGATGTGCAGGGTCACGTGGAGAGGGCGGGTACCTCCTCAACTCCGAGGGAGAGCGGTTCATGGAGCGATACGCCCCGACAGCGAAGGATTTAGCCTCCCGTGATGTAGTTTCCCGATCGATGACCCTTGAGATTCGAGAGGGACGAGGAGTTGGTCCCGAGAAGGACCACATCTTCCTTCAGCTCAGCCACCTTCCCCCTGAGGTCCTGCATGAGAGACTCCCCGGTATTTCAGAGACGGCGGCGATCTTTGCTGGCGTCGACGTGACGAAGGAGCCTATTCCTGTGCTGCCGACCGTACACTACAAGTGAGTAAAACTTCCTTACCGAATACTTCAGCTGACGGTCTTGCAGTATGGGAGGAATCCCGACCAAATTCACTGGCGAGGTCTTGACGGTCGACTCGGCGGGCAAAGACCAGGTTGTACCTGGCCTTTACGCTGCTGGCGAGGCCGCCTGTGTCTCCGTTCACGGTGCCAATCGACTCGGGGCCAACTCCCTTCTCGACATTGTCGTCTTCGGCCGTGCCTGTGCCAACCACATACGCGATACCTCCACCCCCGGAAAGCCTCACACACCAATGAAGGGCGATCTCGGCAAGGAGAGCATCGACGAGTTGGACAAGATTCGAAATTCTAGCGGACCGCTGTCCACCGCACAAATCCGGTTGAACATGCAGAAGACGATGCAGACGGATGCGGCAGTCTTCAGGACACAGGAGACGCTCGATGAGGGTGTGCAGAAAATGAACGATGTGTACAAGTCGTACGAGAAGGTTGGCATCAAAGACCGCAGCATGATCTGGAATTCGTAAGCAGTTTTTTTCCAAATGAGCAGCAGGTCTGACCGTTTGTAGGGACCTCGTCGAAACACTAGAGCTCCGCAATATTATGCAGAACGCAGTGCAGACCGTTGTCTCTGCTGCAGCACGGAAGGAGTCCCGAGGTGCACACGCACGCGAGGACTTCCCAGACCGCGACGAGTGAGCAAGCCCTTTTTCGGGGTAGACGCAGTGCTGATCTATGCCTCAGCGACAAATGGATGAAGCACACTTTGTCTTTCCAGCGAGATCAGACTTCACCAGAAGTCGAGTTGAAATATCGGAGTGTCATCAATACCACTTTAGATGAGGCTGAGTGCAAGCCAGTGCCCCCGTTCAAGAGGTATGCACCTCGCAGCGTCGATTTCTGGTCGTTAGCTGATTAGTGCCTCACAGGACATACTGAGCCTGAAGCGAGGAAAAGAACCTGGGGGACTTCTTTGGAGATTAGCAGTTGTCAGATATCGTCATGAACTTGATCATGGACGTGTACAGTCTTGTCGATCTCTTGTGATCAATTTCGCAAGAACATCTTAATCCAAAAGTGACGAGTAAACAGACTAGCAGACTGAGCGGGTAGTCAGACGCGGCCAGTCCGTGCAAATTTAACTCTTGAGCCGCCACCGTCTTCCAAAAGGTTTTCTCTGCTGGAGACTTCCTTGCTTTCCAGCGGTCGGTCTTCCCAGAGTAGAGCCGTTGTACTATAGGGGGGGAGGGGGGATTCTTTCGGGAAATCGCCAAGGGTGGGGTCCTGGTCTTCGGGCAGAAAACCTTCAGGGTCAAGAAACAGGGAGACCTTTCTGTTGTAAACCTTTCTGTTGTAAATTGTGAATGCAATTAGCTGAACGAAGACTTCAACTAACCCGCATTCTCCAAGACCTTAACCGAGCCTTCCAACACTTTCTTGGATAGATCTTGAATCGAACCGGCCGACTGACCGCCGGGTTGCCGATATTTACTGAATGAGAAAATCGATTTCGATCGCACCCGACTGACTCGTATCATGTCCTATGACTCACTCTGCAGCCGGCTTCCTCTGGCAGAGTCTCCTTACGGGATCCCTGCCTGTGGATGCCCGGCAAATGAATTGCCCTTGACGACTCCCTGGGCGGGCGCGGTACAATGGGGCTGAATGTCCCTATGTCTGTCCTGATACGCTCTACCATATCTGCGCATGATTGGGGTCAAGCGGCAACACACGCGCTCGTGCTCGAGGAGATGAGGAGTCCGTATGGGATTCCAGGCACCTGGAGATGGAGTAGCAGCCTGACCAGCCCTGAGAGCGACCTGACGCAATTTGTCGCACAACAGTCACGTTACGGGGCGAGTTCTAGCTAAATCGTTTGTTAAACACATTCAGCGAAAACTTGTGCAACCCGGGGCTGGCTTAGGTTTGAAAAGTCTAGTATCTCACGTCATACAGTCTCGCACTGGCAACGCAAGATCTCGCAAACGAGCAAAATGAGGACCAGAAGTCCGTTATGGAATATCGCTTGTCCCAGGATCGACATATGGACCTGGGGGACATGTCTGAAGAAAATTCGGGTATATATGATATGGCTCATATCCGAGACTTGCACAGCAGATAGTTCGTGCAGTGCCTGCATGACGAGGAACCGGCATCTCAACAAAGATATATAGAAGTCCGTTAGTAGGGTGCCCAGTCTTCGGTGCCCCGTCAAGTCCGCGCGTTGGCTCCATATCAGACTACCGAGTACCGGGAATCTCGAGTTTGGAATCTTTGCTCTGATCAAGAACATCTTTACGCTCGACTAAGCTATGCCACCGGTGCGCAAGTCAGGAGCCTGGGAATGGAGAGGCACCAGGATCAATGGGTCGGATTTGCTAAACTAGTGGCGAGGCACGTTTCAGTCGCAAACAGGTTTCTCTGTGGTCGACTCCCTCGCCAGCCGGCGGTCGGTCCATCCCAGCGGAGCCGTAGTATTGCTGCGGAGGGTGGGTTTCAGGTCTCTTGACTTAGGCAGGGTCTATAAATACGCGACCCTTTGTCGAGACCGGAAGGATCGCCTCGTGGCAAATCCTGAGAATCTGAAACAAACGGATCTGGCTAGAATTAGTTAGCAAGACTGCTTACCCTGACTGAATCCCAGTCTGAAATCGGATGTCGATAGCACCGATGGTGTCCGACCTTACGGCCATATCCCGAGCGACTATGATTGAGCCTCTGGTGGCAAGGCTACCCTTGAACGGGGCACCCCACGGGGGTAGTTCGGCGAATGCATTGCCCTTGACAACTACGCCGAGCGGGCCCGTATCAACGGGATTGGGTATCGATATACATACTACGATACACCGGCTTTAAGCGGCGTTAGATCCGGAAAGTCAACCACAATCGAAGCAATCAGAGTCCATAAAAGCTTTGAAGATCTGGGTGGCGAAAGTCAGCTCAGGATCGTTGTAGCTCCGGGTCGAAAGTAGCATCATACCCTGTTCACCCCACCCCCGTCTTCAAGCGATAGAGGGTCGTTGGTTCCCCAGGATTAGGATGCCAGTGCTATGCATGCATGCTTCATCAGTATGTTTATTATACAGAGAGCTCACCCCGAAGATGACCATAATCCGTGTATCGCCAATACCACTCTCGCGCCATAATACTGGAGCTCCTCGTCGCCTCTCATCGCCCATGTCCTTCCTTCAGCACTATGTCAATTCTCTCGGAATTCCGAAGCACTCTTTTTGCCACCACAACTATGGAAGCTACCGCCACCGATTCACGGTTGCTGTCCGGAACCAGCCCGGTCGGAATCCAAACCCGTCCGTGTCTGACTCTATTGGCGAGCGTGAGACAGATTCGTCTCCTTAGACGATGTGATTGGCCCACAAAATTTTTGGCAGGATACCGCCCGCCTCAAGAACAGCCGTCCAATGGGTGCCAGCCATTCTTCTTGAGGACAATGGGTGGCATGCCAGGTGATCGAGTTCATGAATGGGATGTCTATGGGCAGTGAGTACGTTCGATCTGAATGGGATTTCCTCAACAGGCGTAAATGTCCTTCGTCAGAGCACGGTGCTGTCGTCAGATCTTTCGGTTTACAAGCTTGCCACCACTACTTGCTCGAGCTCGTCGAGTCACTTGCACCTAAATCTCCCACCACTTCTCCCACCACTTCCTCACCCTCCGAAATACACCCTCATCAATCCCCCAGATCCGAGCAGTCGAAGTGCATCGTCGTGGTCCGTCTCCTACTTCAGTCATTCTCTCTCACCACTGACGATGTTCCCGTTCAGACAGCACGCTTGATCACCTCCATTACATTTGAAGCCGGCCCGACCGCTTTCTTACCCCCTCCTCATCTCGCCCAATGATCCCCTCCCGCGCATCACATACTCATCGATCCGCAAGTTCTACAAAACCCGCGCGAACGATTCATAACACGCCTTCAAATATGCGCATCTTAACGTTCAGTCTTACGACTTACAGTACGGGTCGACTTGAACGCATGTTGGATTATGTTGTGGTGGTGCAAATGGAGCAGGATGCGGGCCGGATCAACTGACGCGCCGTGCTGGTTGACGGATTAAGGGTACGTGAGACCCAACCAATCCATGCATGTTACTTGGCTGATGCTTCACTTCAGGAAAGAGGCATCGTTACGGCTAACTCGCTCGATGTACCGCCGATGTTTGCCAAGAAACTCTTCATTTATCTTGGAGCTATCAAGAAACCCAAGGCGAGGGGCTGCGAGCTGAATGGGTGGCGGTGCCATACTCCGCGACTCTTTGTGCAATTTGATCGAATCTATCGAATTTTCAAGCATCATTCTGTAAAGCCGTGCGCCAACCTAACCCGTTGGCCGGTAACTCGATGCGCGCGTCAAAATTCGTCACCCTGCGTCTGGAGCAGGCTAAATCCACGACGAGACTTACCGACATGGAAGAGCGGCTAGTCACGAGTCTCATGGGTACCAGGCTCGCCACATCGAGGTACGCTGCAGCTACGCGACAGCCGATCTCGTGCATTTCTTGGGCAGAGGAGGGCATGCCAGCTTTGGCTGTTCTGATTCTGGAGGATGCTGCCGCGGAGCGGCAGCGAGCACCAAGAGAGGACTCCCCTGTCGCGTCCGATGTCAGCATGCAGACATACGTGTCGCGTATATCAGTAGACATCGATATCAACAATCCGCCATTGTCGCCTAAGAGGGCTCGTCCTACCCCGATCCGCCTCACTCCTCCCCCGCCCGACCTACCCGCGGTACCCGGTCCTCGTCCTCGCCAGATCAAGCGACTACCAAGGCGAGCTATCCCCCTCCCCCGTCTCCTACTTTCCGCCAACCCGGACGAGGCGGAGCAGGCGGTCCCAGCCTCACCGCCCCCGAAGCGAGCTCGCCAGCTCTCTTCCGATGTCGAGCGGAGCCGGTCAGACCGAAGTCGCGCCCGCCCCGCTGCGCCAGAGGCGGCATTGCCTCCACGCCCGCAGGCTCTGCCAAAGCGTCGCCGATGACTCGCATCTCGCGTTCCCTTGTTCATCTGCTGGACAAAACGTAAGTCTCCAACCATCTTCAGTATCTCGCTCATCCATGCTGTCAGCCATACCATTCTCGACTCGACGATCAGTAACCACAAAATAGCAAAGTAAACCCAAAACCAAATGCTGGGAAGACGGCTTGCCAGAGCTTTTGTTGGAATGCATGGATACCCCCTTGACTCCAATGACTCACTACCGGACAACTGTGCTGCTGATGACCTTCCTCCGCTCACGTTGCTCGTCGGTCAAGATCGGACCTCCGGTGAACGCAAGGATTTGGTACTCGGTATGTCCACTGACATTATCAGCCCTTGACATCATCAATCGCTTACTCACCTGAGGGATCCAAGGTTCGCTCTGAAATAACCAAGCGATTTCGATACCGGACCGATCCAAGGTGGGTTGTAGCTCTGACGCGTGTCTTTCCGCTGAAGCACCTGGTCAACCCTCTTTCTGACCCACCCACCGCCATCGGTCTCCTCGTCCTCGGCGAGTCCGAATATTGGACCAGTACCGTTCGATCCCACCTCGTCGTGACGTAGTTGAATTATCTCGGATGCCCCGTTGGTATATGGCGGTGAGAATGGAATCGGTTCGTGCAAAAAGGATCGTGAGCTAGAGCTGGAACTGATCTTCCCAGGCAGCGGTGGACGAAAAGGTTGTTGCCTCTGATGAGATAGACCGTCGATGCCTGCTGATCGTACGTCTCTTGGCATCGTCCGTCCCGGATCGAGAAGCAAGAGATTGACAGTCCCGTTTGCCGCCTCCTCATACCCGATGATCGTTCTGGAGTGACCCGAATGTTGTAGGATCAACGGATACTTTGCTGAGAGCCTAACCGCCTCGCCTCGTGCCGCTCCACCCTGACCGGTGCCCATCATCACATCGAAAGCTGATATTGTCGGCTGACCCAAGGAAGCCGCAGGATGGGATGATGGAGGGGTCCCATCTTCAAGGAAATACTTCTTCACCCATTGCTGAAGGGCGAGATGTGCTGAACGGGGACCATCTCCCGCGTCCTTGGGCTTCGGAAAATCATACAGCTCGCAGGGTATCCCCTTTGCGCTGAGCATCGCGTATAGGTCGGAAGTCCCGATCCACTTTCGCGTTCCCAGCACCTTCCCTTTCAGCTGTCCGCGACCGACCCGATCGTACCCATTTCCCCAGGCCTGCTCGATCCACCCCTGCATCCGTCTCACACCGGGATCCGCCCCATTGATGTTCCGCGAGAATACCAGTCGATACGCAGGTTGCGAGAGGAGAAGTGCCGACAACGCCATCAAGGCATTCCGATATCCGCAACCCCAGCCCATGTCGAAGCCCCATACGCCCTTGATATGGACGGCAGGGCGACTCAGCACCACAGACCGAGTAAGTCGCTGCTGGACAGCGGCAGCGAGGATACGTGTCAACACCGGCAAGACGCCTGGAGAGAAGTTTGCGGGAATATCGGTCGTGCTGATCGAGCCATCGACGGGGTCCCACCTACATGCCAATCAGCGAAAGCTTACCGGAAGCCAAAGGACCTACCACTTGTCTCCTCGATCCACCTTTCTGTTCAACCAGTCAGCCCATCCTCCAGGCCTCGCAGGGCCGTCCCAGCCGTCCTCTACCCAGTTGTCGTTGTCGGTCTGACCCGTAGCTTGGAGTGCTTGTTCAGAAAAGACAAAGTCGCGGTCCTCGTCTCCTTTGTCTTCGAAAGTCTGCCGTTCAGGGGTATTCCGGGCATCTGGAGAGCTATGATCAGGAACGTCGAAGTCGATGGAGTGAGAGAAGGCTTCGGAGAGTGGACTCACCGAGACACCCGTTCACATGGGTTTGCCGCTCATCCGGGTCCAGGAACGAGAGGGGGTATCCGCATATGAAGCAGGTATCTTCTGGCACTTCCGGACTGAACGTCGCGCTCTTCAGTAGCTAATAGCCACGAGCAGCCAAGAAACGGACCTGGGCGAAGGATCAAGCGGGTCTTCATAGTCCTCACCTCCCTGGAAACGCTTTGGCTCGTTGGGCGCCCAGACTGAGACTCCAGTCCCTAGCTTTCCCTCGAAGTGACCGTTGACGTGGTAGGCGAGAGCAGGCTGGTCGACGTCAAGATCCTCGTCACATACGGGGCAACGGGGCATGATCGGAATTTTGACTATATCACCATGAGGTAGAGAGGAATGCAAAGCGAAATACTGTGCAATTAGCTTGGACCACCCTCCACTGTGGGGTCCCCGCTCAGACCACCAACCCAGAATTCACGGCGGGATTCAGTTAACAACAGGCCTAATCCTATACACCTACTCTTATCTCTGGATCGAATACATAATCCACTCATTCTCCCCAAGTGCTAAGGATGTCGGACACGAGGGATGACGCGGAGCAGGACTTGGTGGCAGCGGGAATGGCCAGCGGGATGGAGGATTCTCTTGGCGTAATTCCGCAATCAATCACTTTCTGATATAAGGCTGACGCACCATCTCCAGTCCTCCCTGTCCAGCTCCTTCTCCATGCCGCCTCCTGCTCCAAGATCCAGAGACCCTCCCTCAGCGGCCGCAAATCCCACCATCGAAGCAAACATTGAACCCACTGCCGAATCCTCTGAGCGCATCGAGGGCATGGACGAGTGGAAGTCGACCTACGAAGATTACCTTTCGCAGTGGCGAGCAGATTCTGCCGAGGCTCGCAAGAAGGCAGTGGAGGCACGGAAACGGATCGAGGATGAGCGTGAGGTTGAGAGAAGGGCTGCTCTGGATGAAAGTACAGTCCAGCGGAAAGCTAGAGAGGCCGAGGAGAGGGAGAAAGAGCGGAAGGAGAGACTGCGACGTGAGTTGGAAGATCGGACAACAGTAGAGAAGGGTGGGGGGGCTGGGGAACGGGGCGATGAGAGGGTCAAGGAAGCTTGGGAGATGATGAAGGGCGGTAGTGAGGACAGTGAGAGGAAGGAGGTGGTCACGGACGCCAGAGGGGTCATGGACCATGATGTCGCTGCTGGACAAGCGAGCATCTCTAATAAGGGACGGCCTAGCGTCAAGCAGGTGAATCGCTTGACGTTTCCATCGCTTACATCCTACCTCACAGACTGGATATGATCCCACCACTTCCACCGATCCCCTTCCCCCATCACTGCGAGACCCTAAGCCCCCAACCCCTCAACCCATGCCGAGCGAATCAGAAACCCTCTCACGCCAATCAGCAACATCCCAGGCATGGGTAGAGGTATCTGGCTCCCCGTCATCGGCCGAGGACCTCTCACCCCCCGGCTCGGGTTCCGGCTTTTCCGGAGAGGAGATGATGAGCGCTTCACGTAGCGGCAGCCAAGTCGGAATTGCCAAAGCAGGTCCAGTATCCCGAGAACCGAAGTCTGGCCCGTCTCGGGGGAACCAGCGATCCAATGTTCCCGTCCCTCGACCAGAACAACGCGACAGCGGGTCTCACCAAACTCCTCCAGCTCAACCACCCTCGCTCACCCTTTCCCTCTTCACCATGCCATCACACCTATCCTTCTTCCGTGTCGTGGCGGTCATGGGTATCAATCTTGTCCTACCCTTCGTCAACGGTGTCATGCTCGGCTTTGGCGAGATCTTTGCTCGAGAGGTGGTCAAAGTTGGCAAGATCTGGTGGAAAGAGGGTGGATCTTTACTGCGATCTACCGAGAGACGGAGCTCGTCCGAGGCACACGATATGGATCGGTCATTTGCAGGGGGACGGGGTATTGCTGGAGTAGGACTCAGTGGGAGCGGAGGATTTCCGTAGATCATGTCAAATTGCATGATACATACAGGCACGGTTTGTGTTCAATTTGAAGCTTTGTTGCCATCAGTTACCTCCATTCCTCGCATCAAAACCCATATATACCCCATCTTCATGATATTATATCAGCCAGAGGCTACCGCTTGTGACGGGCGAGTGTGCAAGGCAAAATGAGCCATATCATGTTGGGCTCACCTGCATCATTCCCACCCGGAGCTTCAGGAAGAACGTGAGCTTCTCCCCCTCATGTCTCGCGACATGTTAGCTCAGCTGACCCCCTCTGTAGGAGGACCGGCAATTGGCAACCCCTTCCCTTCATAAAATCTGGCTTCGTCATCCACCCTTACCACCCAATTACTACCCCACCCTCCTCGTCCGACTACTACCCGATCAATGGGGAAAGCTCGAAAGCTGCCGCCCGTGGAAACCGGTTTTCCTGGAGTGGGGTGGACGGCGGACCCAAAGGGAAGGGAGGCAAGGCGAACACTTACGAGATACCTGTGGACGTCGGAGACGAGTTTTTCGCCTTCGAGGAGTACCGGTGCTCGCTTGAAGAGGATGGCCGAGGGGTGGTATGGTATCGAGGGTGAGCTTGCAACTTCTTACTCAGGAAGCCGATCAAGCTGACTGGAGGTAAAGCTACGTCGTGCAGGCCGCATCCTGGTTCTCCCTAGCCCCGACACCCACCACGTCCACCTCGACAACCTCACCTGCATCCTTTCCTCGACCTGAACCTTCAGTCCTCATAGGCATCTTTCCCGCTTCCGTCGTTCATGTCCGCCCTGGCGATACAAGTGACGATGGCTCCCTTACAACGGCATACGAAAAAGCCGTCCGGCTGGCGGAAGAGCAGAGCAGGAATGGTCCGCCCAGCTGGATGGGCGAGATGGAGGCTGTCAAGGAGGAGGAGGAGGATGCGACCAGCCCAGCGCGGTCGGAAAGACGAGTCATCGATATCCCATCCGAAGGAAAGCCGCATTCTTTACCCACAACAAACGGGATATCAAGACATAACCGCCCAAAATCGCTAGTGCTTCCCGCGAATGGGATGACCGGGGGAGAAGAGGACAAGCAGCAGCCACCTTTGCCGAGACTCACGGCTGGGGACTCGACGGTTGCCGGGCAGCAGTGGCCTCTGGTAGATGAGATAGCATGTGCGATCCGAGAGTGGTATGGAGTTAGTTCCTTTTGCTGGGGACCCAGACCTCGTAGCTGATATCGAGTTCTAGAGATTACCGACATACCTCGCCAACCGAGATTACCGCCTCTTCTCGACCGTCATACAACACATCGACGCACTGTTCCTTGGTAGACGACAGCTCCTCTCCCAGACCCTCACCGGAGACGAGCTTGTTACAGTCCGGCGGGAGTGCGTGTCGAGACTCGTCAAGTGCAATGTCGCGCAGGGATTGGAGGTGATTGTCCGCAGCCTTGAGGACGGGAGCGTGATGGTGGTCGACCGGGACCGAGCTTATAGTGGAGCTAGCTGGGTTGGGGGGATCTCCTGTTATGTCCAGCAGGTCCAGGTAAGTCTCCTTCGCAAAGATTGCGAGTATTGACCAAGTGCAGTTCGCCTACATCGACATCGTACCCCTCGATGGCTTCTCTGGCAAGGGCTCGAGCCTTAGAAGTCCTACGCATCTGCTGAGCAACGCCAAATCCCCCAAGCGATTAAAGTTCCCTTCACCCAATGGTCATACCACCCCCGTCGAACCAAGCACGGGTTCATACTACCATTGCTTCCTCGACGTTCACGCCTTCATCGCCAGCCCTTGCACACCCGGGGAGACGGCGGAGCTGTATTTTTCGCTGTTCAACCGAGACGAGAACCGCTTCGTCACAGAGGAGTTTTGCCTCGTATTGAATCACCTCGGATCTCCAGCGCGTGACCCGGAGCAACGTCTAGGTCGATTGCGCACGCTCTTTGTCGATCTCAAGCACGAGGATGTAGCAGATTCGATCTTCCTTGTCTGTCGGATGGTCAGGAATGGTGCACTCAAGATGCGATCGGAAAATTTTAGTTCGCCGGGTGCCATGCTCGACACGCATGTGCGCAAAGGCAGTGTAAGGCGACCAAGCGCTAATACCGGGACGTTGCGCAGCTCATCCTCGATCGTGGACAGCATAACAGACGATTCGTTCTCCATGAACTCTGATTTCGGCAGGCAGACGACCATGACGATTGATACGACTGTCACAACGACTGCCAGTATCGTTGACGGCAGACCGTCCTTTCGAAGACCATTGGGATGCGCTGTACTGGAGCTACCCCATCTCAGCAAGCTGATGACTCAAGGTGGTGATAAGACGGGGACGGGCCTTGAGTTCCCCATGCCTATCTTTTCATCAAGGGACGAAAACACATTTGCCAATTTACATGAGAGCATCATCCATGGTCGAACGAAGGATCATGTCACGTCGTCCAGGTGAGCAAGTTCGCCATATGCTCGTCATTTACTCATTTAGCCAGCAGGGCCGAATCCATCGTTGTCAGTCTGAAGGTTTTCCAAGGTGTAGCTTCGCAGATCGTTCGTGAACATCCTTCTCTTCTCTCGGACGTCCCGCTTTCCGCTCGCCTCGGCTTTCCCGAAGCCGTATACCCCGGTACTTCTCGCAACGATCTATACGTCAAGCTCTGGTCTGCTTATTTTGCACCTTCGCCTGTATCATCTGGAGGCTCTATACGTGTCCGCAAGACAGCTATGCCGTCCAACAATGGCAACGTGCAGGTCACTGTCGAGGTTCGCAAGACGGATGGGACGATCATTCCCGATGCGATCTATGCCGGAGGATCGGGTGAACCACCGGTCGTACAGTACCATTCTCTTGTTTTTCAACACAATGACAAGCCGACGTATGGGGAGCTCATCAAGGTCTCATTGGCCAAGCAGGCGACTGATTGTCATCTTTTTCTTACCTTTCGTTCCCGAGGGAAGGAGAGGCATCTCAACCCCGACTTTCAGGAGCTGGAGCGGCCCTTCGCGTTTGCCTACCTCCCGCTATTCTCGTCGACCGAATGCATCAAGGACGGCTCGCATGACCTCTTCCTGTACCGGATGGAGAAAAATCTGCAGCCGGCGCCGAATCTCTACTTCGACGCTCCGTTCACTGTCGACAGCGATTCCGTGCGTAGCCTCAACATCGTGAAGAGCATGACTCCATTGCGAGATCGGATGATGCTGCGCACCTATCTCTGCTCGAGCCAATTCACACAGGACGACACGCTGCGTGCGCTCTTCGCATGGCAGCGGTCAAGTACCGATGCTGGCATCCTCCCGTCTTTACTGCAGATGTTTGGCTTCGTGAGCGAGGAGGAGATCGCCAAATTCGTCCCCTCGGTCTTTGATGCGCTCTTCCGCATTCTTGTGGCCAATCTCGGTGATAGTCAAGACGCGGTCGACAACCTTGTTTTCAACTGCCTGATGAAGGTGCTCGCCATGACCTCTGATCGCCGCTTCCCGAACTTCATAACGATACTGGACGTCTACATTGTCTCTCAGTTCAACCACCCTGCGATATCGTCTCACCTCCTTCACTCCATGCAGTCGCTCATGACGAATCCCAAAGCGAAGGAGTACCGCTCCTTCCTGAAGGTGTGGCACCTATTCTTCCGGTTCATCATACGCTCTCGAGAGCTGGATCGAGCACCAGGCGTCGGTCTAGATGCGACTTCGGCTCATATCGAGGCGGACTTTAAGCGGCAGACGAGAGCGATCTTAACGGAGATCAATACACTCATGCTATCCAAAGACAAGGGTCTGATCGGAACTCAGGTACTCGCTGTGCAGCATTATGCCGACATCCTGCCTAATCTCGCTCAAGTGTTTCCACCGCTAGAAATCGCCGAGATGGTCATCGCTTTCGCGGATACCCTCATATTGGCAAACGGGAGTATCGCGATCTACAAGCTGTTGTTGCTACTTGAAGTGGTCAAACTGGTCTTCGATAGCGCCGAAGCGAGGGCGCTGCTCGTCCCGGCGATGGTACGATGGGTGAAGCCGCATCTTGGGCGGGTCGAAAATGCAGCAAGCGGCGACTTGCAAGGCATACAGGACGGAAAACGGATCAAGTGGCTGGAATGCAATCGCTTAGCTATCACCGTGAGTCAGCCCCAGCGATAGGTGACTGATTTGTCAGGTGGTCGCCTGCACGATCAGCAAGCTCGAGGAATGGCTCTCTTCGCCTCTCATCCTTGAAGACATGGATCTTCGTATGCAGGAAGAAGACAACATTGAGTACTGCTTGACACTTTTTCCGAGGTGAGTACCGCCATGATGCTCTAAGCTGACGTCTTTAGTCTCCTCACCTCGTACATAGAGCTCGCCAGTCCCGCCACATCTGCCGCTCTCGATCGACAAGGCTCTTCCGCCGCAATATACAAGACTACGCCAGATGTTTTCCCCACGTCCCACCCGTTCGCCCTTCTCTCCGATCTGCCTCAGCCATCCCTCCTCGAGCGTCATCAGCACTCAGATAGCGATGGTCTTGCCCATTCCGGAACATTCAATTGCGGTCTCGCGGAATCCGCCACCGTCATCCTCAGTCTCGTTCTTGCGGCGCCCCTTGCCAATCTATCGCGCTTCTTCTCGGAGATGCTGGACATCGAAGGGATCGAGACATGCTCGACCACGCTGGAACTGCTTTACGACGTTTGCATGTCCATCATCAGATTCGATGCTTTCCCTCGCCAATGGCTGACCCTGAGCCTCATGTGCTTCCAAGCGATCCTTCGGATCCTGGAACCCATTGCTGATCTGATGGACGGGGAAGCCTTCAATCCTCCGGTCCGGGATGCCGAACGCTTCGATGTGCAGCTCTGGACGAAGTGCTTCGAGCTCCTCTGTGTTCTCTGTGGATCAGACGAGCTGGCACTGGAGGATCAGACGCAACAGAGGAGAAGGGCAGAATGGATCATGACGGGCGATCTGAGAGATGATGGCGCGGCTTTGCTGTCAAGGCTTTGGAACGCTATTGGGTGGCCAATGACGGATGGGAAACAGAATGGTCCGTTGAATGACATGCGCTATGGAGGCGTAAGTGATCCTTGGATATTAAGCGGTGCACAGCTGATTTGTTCAGTATCAAACGCGATTCACCGGGTTGGCGGAACAAATACTTGGCCTCTGCCTATCCAGTCATGACCGCATGTGTGAGATGGCAGTGGAGATCCTGTTCACGATGATTTACGCGGAATATGTACTGGTCGGCCACTTTGATACTATTAAGACCGAGATCTTCGCCAAGCTGGACAAAATGGTGAATCAGCTCATCTCTTTCCCCTTCCCCTTCATTCTGCTGACATCGGCCAGTTCACCGCGAGGATTACGGCGACGAGTGATCCGACGATGCGAGCCTACTTCGTCGCGCAACTTCGCGCGGTGTTTGCAGCTTCTCCCGAAATCGATGCAAGGTTTCACTCCAAGGTCGGCATCTTTCTTGACGAGGTCGAGGTCTTCATCGATCTTCTTCTTGCCGTGAGAAATCTACCCGAAACACCGGAATGGAAGGACGAGCGGGCCGCCGCGACTTTCCGTCTCATGCAATTCGTCCGCAATGTCGGACGGGATGACCTTTATATCCGGCATGTGCATTATCTGCTTCGCCTCAATCTCGAGACTCGCGATTGGCTTGGTGCGGGACTTGCGCTCAAGATGCATGCAGAAATGTACGATTGGAAAGTCGATGGGGACTTGGTGGATGTCTTCAGGGGAGGCAAGATCGACCTACCCGCTCAGAGCCAGTTTGCCAGGAGGGAGTCGCTGTATTACTATGTTATCGACTACTTTGGTAAGTAGGGTGAGGTGTTGAAAGGTAAAGCTGATGAGTCCAGCCGAGGCCGAGGCGTATGAGCTGGCTCTGGAGCTTTGTCAAGAGCTCACGGAGCAACATCAACGCCTCACTTACCAGGTTGCCAAGCTTTCAGAGCTCCTCGTCCATCAGGCAAATCTATGGGACAAGATCGGTCAGGCCTCACGTCCCAAGCCGGAATATTTCCGCGTTGCGTACTTTGGCGATTTCACGCCTTTCAACAAGGATAAGGACTTCGTTGTCCGAGGCCAGCCATGGCAGCAATTCTCCGAGTTTTGCGATACCATCCAGCATAAGCATCCCTCCGCGTCGATCTACCGATCCAAAGTTGCGCCTCCAGAGTCGATGCGGAATGGCGAGGAACAAGTGATATGGATTACCTCGGTTCTTCCTGAGCCCGACCTGTCTCACCCCATCTTTGGAGATTCCGTAGCGGAGAGCGTGCAGGTCTATCGGCGGTATAACGAAATCAGGACTTTTTCCTCGCAGAGACCTTATCTCGTCAATCTGCAAGAGGCGGATCCGGTCTTGACGTGGACGGAGAAGACCGTGCTCACGAGTCAGTGCTGTTCGCGGTCACAAGGAGGCGTACTGATTCTGGAATAGCGGCGACGATTTTGCCCGGCGTCCTTAGTTGGGCTCACGTCGCCAATATTGCCTATGAGCAGATCTCGCCAATTGCCAACGCTATTTTCGAGGTGAACAAGGCAGCGAAAAACCTGATATCAATGGCGAAAGGGAGAGGTGGACAACCAGTGGAGTGGGTCATCCACGAATTCACTCAGGACACAGGCTGACGAGTCTTTAGCGTGAAGCATTTGGGGACAGCGATCAACGGAGCGGTTGATTCACCGGTCAATGGCGGAGTACAGGTGTACCGTAAAGTTAGTTCGAGCTTGTATGATGCCTGTGTACCGTCTGACTCATCACCAGACCTTCTTGTACCCTTCTCACATCGAGCGGTATCCACAGGACAGCCTTCAGGTCGAACAGCTCCGCGTGGCTATCCTTGATTACGTCCGGGCGATTCAAGAGAGCCTCTCGATACATCGACCTCTCTGCAGAGACCTGGCGTTCCACGAAGCGCTTAGCAGTCGTGCGTGACTGACTGCGTGCTTCAGCCCAGATAGCTCCTGCTGACTCGAACCAGACTTCTTGAGAGCCTTCCCTGATGAGATCTCTTCTCTGCCGCGCCAGTCAGGTTCAATCGAGTCGTCTCCTTTCCCCTTGCCATACATCAACGGTCATTCCGCACGAGAGGCATCCCCGTCCGTTCCGCAATTGCAGCTCACCACCTCTCTGTCACGTCAATCCACGATTTCCGATATGCCGAGGACCGGTTACGTCCTCCCTCCGCTCCGCCTTGGACCTACTCCCAGTCCCGTAGACATGTCGCTCCTACGCCGACCGCCTAGCGTCCCAGCCAGCGCAGGAAGCTCGCCTCGACCCATCCCCGCCAGCAGGAGTAGTGGGCGTTCATCCCTTGCCAGTCCAAATAGAGCGTCCAGCCTCGGTTCTCGCGCGATGAGTCTTGTGGGGAGTTCCAGTGGTCGATCGAGTATCAGTATGGCAGAGAGCGAGGGAACTGTGGGGGAAGAGGTTCTGGCTGTGAATGGAATGAAGAAGGAGAAGGGGTTGAAGAGGTTTGGGAGTCTAATGCGGCGGAAGAATTAGTCCCTGTGTGTGAGATTCCAGCATCTGGATCGTATACCGGAATACGAGATACAACATGCATGAGGGGCCTGATGGTGGTGTATGGCCCGTGGTATCACTTGACGGATTGTTTATAGCCTGGATTGGTGATCAGCTTGGTTGTCTCCCTCATATCTTGAACTGCAGACTCACGACTGGTATCCAATACCATCACGCCGCAAATCGCACATAAACCCTTCTTATACGCGCACTTTTGACACCGCGTAGCATCATTCTGCTGTGTCGGCTGCTGTCCCACATGTCAGCTCAACCTACCCAAGCAATGACGCAAGTGTCAAATATGAGGAGCTCACCTTGCAATCCAGACATTTTCCGTATGGGTTTGTCCGTCCCTTGTTCATTCCCCTGGCGTACGGTGAGGCCCTGGCCCGATTGGAGAGGAGCTTGTTCTCGCCGATTTTCCGGGTCGAGGAGGACGGTTGGAACGGGTCGGGGGCGGCTAGGACGGAGACTTTCTGCGGGGGCATCAGTAGTTGACTTTATCTACTCAGGAATGGATGGAGACGGCAGACCTTCTCACACTTCTTGCATACCATGGCGGCAGTCGTGGGGCACACGGTTTGGGTGGAGCAGCGAAGCTAATCAAAACAAGCCCTCGAGACGGTAACGCCGGACAAAGCCGGGCGAGGCACCGCTGCTCTCCTTGGTCGTGGGGGGAGCTACGCTTCTCCAGACTAATTTCCACTGCCTGCGCTTCAACCAGCAGGATGGAACATTCACGGCCATTGGTCGTGGACAATGGTACCGGAGTGAGTCATCGTTTCCGCTCCGACCAGCAGCTTCACCAGGAAGTGCGGTCGGAAAGGAGCGATAGCTGACGTCGGCAGTTTGTCAAATGCGGTTTCGCAGGTTCAAACTTCCCAGAACATGGTGAGCTCATACACCTCTCGATATACTCTCCACCATTCATGCACTCGCTAACATTCCCCAGTCTTCCCCTCCATTGTCGGTCGTCCGATCCTGCGAGCCGAAGAGCGCCTCGGCACTACCTCCATCCGTGACCTGATGGTCGGCGACGAAGCCGCCGAGAACCGTTCCTACCTCCAAGTGACCCAACCTATGGAACACGGCATCGTCAAGAACTGGGCCGACATGCGACATCTCTGGGACTACACTTTCGACGAGAAGCTCAAAGTCGATACGAAAGGGATGAAGGTGCTTCTGACGGAACCGCCGATGAACCCGAAGGCGAATAGACAGAGGATGTGTCAGGTCATGTTTGAGGATTATGGGTTCGGAGGGGTCTATGTCGCCATTCAGGCTGTACTCACCCTTTACGCACAAGGTGATTCCACCCCTCATGGGTGGAGGAAGCACTGATTGGGATAGGTCTGCAAACGGGAGTGGTGGTGGATTCGGGGGACGGCGTTACCCACATTGTCCCGGTATACGACGGTTTCGCCCTTCCCCACCTGACTCGCCGACTCGATGTTGCCGGCCGAGACGTCACAAGATACCTGATCAAGCTCCTACTCATGCGGGGATACGCCTTCGAGCGGACGGCGGACTTTGAGACGGTACGAGGGATAAAGGAGGCGTTGTGCTTTATGAGCTATGATCTGGAGTTGGACAAGAAGCTGTCGGAGGAAACGACGGTATTGGTCGAGAACTACACGGTGAGGATATCGATACTGGGCGAGTGGAGATTGGCTGAGACAGTCGGTCGATAGCTGCCGGATGGACGGGTGATCAAACTCGGGTCGGAACGATATGAGGCGCCAGAATGCATGTTCCAGCCCCATCTCGTCGACGTCGAGCAGCCCGGTGTTGCAGGTGAGATTTCTATGCCCGAGTCGTGCAAGTAGCTGAATGATGCTGTCCCCTTAGAACTCCTTTTCCAGACAATTCAGCAAGCAGCAGTAGACACCCGATCCGAGCTGTACAAGCACATCGTCCTTTCTGGCGGGTCATCCATGTATCCCGGCTTGCCCTCGAGACTAGAAAAGGAGATGAAGCAGTTGTATTTGACAAAGGTTTTGGGTGGAGACACATCTCGGTTGAAGGTTTGTCCATATACTCTTGCTCCAACTTTGCTGGAGCCGCTAGGGTATCAAGGGGGATGCTGACATCGGCTTTCCCGCAGAACTTCAAAATCCGTATCGAAGATCCTCCTCGGCGAAAGCACATGGTCTTCCTCGGCGGCGCTGTACTGGCGGATATCATGATGGACAAGGAGCAGTTCTGGGTCACGAAGGCGGAATGGGATGAGCAAGGCATCCGGGCGCTGGACAAGCTGGGTCGGGGAGATTGAGGTATTTGGGAAGAGACCCCATGCTCGATTGTATGCATACGTCATGCACTTTCGCCTTCTCCCGGGCTCGAGAAGAGTAGACATGAGGCAAAAGGATATTGTCGGTTCAGAGGCCACGATTGAATTCGGATGCACGCGTCACAGCCCCATTCATCCTCGTTCCTTCCTCGTACATCTTCCACTACCCTTTATTTGATTGATCGCTTTCCCCTTCCAAGTTAGCCTTTTCAGACTCAACAGTCACGCCTGGACTATCACAAGGGGTCACACAAGCAGACTTGAAGCCCGAGTGGGCGGCTCGGTTGCAGCAGGATTCTGCTGCGTGACTCCGTCTCATCCCGGCTCTTGACTTCGCGTCTCATTGAAGGGGTATATCTCGAGGAGGGAGACAACGAGCTCTCAGGCCATGGAGACGGTACAAAACTAGTGAGGGTTGAGCTCGTGAGTGCCACCTACCCAACATTCCGACTCCCCTGCGACCATCCATTCAGACGACTTCTTACCCCACCTTCGCTTGTGAAGCTCTGTCTGAACTCCGTCCCAGGCTTTCGATAAATCCCTTTAGCTGCTTTTCAAGTCTAGTACGGCCCCGGGCTTCCCACCCCGTACGTCATGTCCCGCCCATCCTCATTTCACGACGGAGAACGATACGAGGAAGATCCATTCGACCCCAGCGGTTTCTCCCTTCCTCTGTTCAACCCCCACCAAACCACCATCCCACCTTACCGCTCCGGACAGCTGGACGGCCAGGTTCATCCCCCTCCACCATCTTCATCCGGTCACCAACATCGACATAGTGTCAACTACGGCTCGAATCTGAATTCCGAGTTCAATAGCTCAGCGGCAGCTCCTCATACCGCCGGTCTTCCCCAATCACAACATCGTCAACACCAGAGTATGGCGTCGACGCTTCCCTATTCGACCCTTCCTTATCCTCAGACGGCTACCGGAGCGCAACATGTGGACGAGCTCATGCCCCCCGCTTCGACTAGCGCGAGCTTTGGCTCGTTAGCGAGAAGCGCGTCACTTGGCGCGAGGAAAAAGGATCCTTACAGCTATTCTTCGGACGATGTGGAGAGTGGACTGGGAAATGTGGAGGTTCGCGGAGAGTCGAGCAACGGCTGGCCGGGATATGGAGGAGGACGACAAGCCGCACAAGTACATGCCCCACCACCACAATCGCGAGACATCCCTATGTCCCCGACGAAATCCTATGGAAACAACAACCAGATGAATCCACCTCCTATCCCTGCATATGCCCTCACTCGGCCTCCTCCCGCGCGTAACGATTCAGGCGGATCGTCACCGTCTCGAGCGACTTACACTCACGAGGCGAGCTATTCGATGCCGAGCCCCTACGTCCCACGAGGATCGGATCCAGGCCCATCGACACTAGCAGGTCAAACGCAGTGGGCGGAGTATAGACGCCCGCAGAGCAACCAGCGCGTCCCGTCCGCGGGCATGTATCAGTCCTCTCCAACCGAACAACTATCAGCCTTCCTCAAACCCGACACGCTCGGTGCCAGTCCCCAATCACCGCTCCTCAACCCATACGACGTCTCCCCAAACATGGCACCTGCCCAGACTATTTCGCCCAATCCTTCAGCTCAATCCCGATGGGGCCGGTCACAGATCCCGACATCACCGCGGCGAGGACATCGCTCGCATTCTTCTCACCAATTGTATCCGGCTAGTCAGCCGGTCACTCCTGCTTCCAAGACTTATGGTATGGGCCCACCGAGGGCGACGATGCCGTCCCGGGAGAGAAGTAGGAGCGGGATCTCGAGACAAGGCTTGACAGAGGTGAAGGCATGGAAAGACCTGGTGCCAATGGTGACAAATGAGTCGAATGGGCGAAGGGCGGATCCCGATTTGCCAGGGAAATATTTGAGTGTGAGTCTTCCCGGTATTTCCCAAGCACAAAAGCTGACGGGATTTCAGCCTCTGAAATGCCTCACGGCAGCTTTACCTCAAACGTTCACCCTCTGTAACCCACAGTTCCGATACGAGACGTCCGAGAACCCACGGCGGGTATTGACGAAACCGAGCAAGCCTGCACATAATGATGGAGCCGACAACGATGATTGGGACTACATCCTCTATGTGAATGATGTGCTTGGCGGAGAACAAGGAGGTGACCGGTAGGTCATCTGGTCACTCCGCCAGATACCGTATCTGACATCTGGCAGGTATCTCATTCTCGATGTCCTTGGACAAGGGACATTCGGTCAGGTCGTCAAATGTCAGAACATGCGGACGCACGATATCTGCGCAGTGAAGGTGGTGAAGAACAAGCCAGCGTACCTGAATCAGAGCAAAATGGAGGTGGCTATACTCGATCTCGTATGTCTCCCTCCTTCAGCGTCTGGTATCCCGGCTGATCCACTTGTAGCTGAATCAGCAATATGACCCTGGCGACGCTCACCACATCCTTCGCATGCTCGAGTCGTTCACGCACAAAAGCCACCTCTGCCTCGTCTTCGAATGTCTCTCGTCCAACCTGTACGAACTCATCAAGCAGAACCAATTCAAGGGCCTCAGCACACAGCTCGTGAAGGTGTTCACGCAGCAGCTCCTTGAATGTCTGGCGGTACTGAAAGACGCTCGCTTGATTCACTGCGATCTCAAGCCCGAAAACATCCTCCTTAAATCGTGAGTCCCGGTCGAACGACTTGAGGCTGATAAAGTAGGCTACAATCGCCCCAGATCAAGGTCATTGACTTTGGCTCAGCTTGTCACGAAATGCAGACAGTCTACACGTACATTCAGTCTCGGTTCTACCGGTCACCAGAGGTCTTGCTCGGCTTGCCCTACTCCGCTTCGATCGATATGTGGTCACTCGGGTGTATCGTCGTCGAGCTGTTCCTTGGGTTGCCCCTTTTCCCGGGGACAAGCGAGTACAACCAAGTCTCGCGGATTGTGGATATGCTAGGGTAAGTCTCTCAAAAGCTTCTTTCGTCAAGGTGCTGATCAGCCACAGGAACCCGCCTCACCAACTGCTCGAGGTTGGGAAGCAGACCAACGAGTTCTTCAACTGCATCGGCGTGGATCATCATGGACGGAAACAATATCAGCTCAAGCCGATGGACCAGTACGCGAGCGAGCACCGAACACAGGAACAACCGAGCAAGCAGTATTTCAATCAGACGGAATTGAAGGACATCATCATGGAGTATCAGTACTCAAAGAAGAACCCGAAACAGTCGGATATCGATAAGGGTGAGCTAGGTCTCTAGTAGGCGTTCTGTGCTGATGGCAGCAGAGATGGGCAATCGAAGAGCATTCGTCGACTTTGTCGAGGGACTGCTGAATCTTGACCCGATCAAGAGATGGTCTCCTCAACAGGCAGCAAAGCATCCCTTCATAACCGGAGAGAAGTTCACCGGCAAGTTCGAGGTGAGCTTGGGGAGGTGATGAAGTAAATCATGCTGATACGCCACAGCCACCGTCCGCACCCTCGAAGAAGCAGTCATACTCCACGGCTCCGCCCGAAGTCGTCACTCCTTCTTCCTCTAGCAAAAAGTACGGCGGTCTCGTCCAGAGTCCCTCTTCCAATCGCGGTCAACGGATCTACTCAGACGCGGCCGCATACAGTCAGCAACTCGCCCAGCATCAGTCGTACACTGCTCAGGTTCACAGTGCAAGCAGTACCCCTCGACAAGGCCCCTTCTCCCCAGGTTATGATCTTCAACAACAGGCGTATGCGCAGCAACAACGTATTCTTTCTCAGCAGCATCAGTCATCCCGAACTCTGAGCCAGAGTCAACGGCAAACCATGGCTCCACCTCAAAATTACCAACAGCGCGTTCCATCGCAAGGCGTTCCGGTCTCGGCTTCCCACGCCTCGACGCGCGGTCCCAATACCGCATCCATGATGGTCACTTCCACCAATCCACCACCGAACACCTACTATCCGCCTTCGCGAAATCGTGCGAATACGATCAACGAGATGGATGCCATCCCTCCTGCCCTCGCTCGTCTCACTCATTTCGGCGCACCCGATCCGTCCGGCACGCGGAACCTCACCCCGGTGATGAACCGTGATGACGCGATCCGCGAATGGGAAAGACGGCAGCAGGGGCATTCGAAGAAGTCAAGCCTGCATAATGCTAGCTACCCGCAACTCGAGTACCTGCAAGAACAGGCGGAGCTAGCGGCGATGGGAGGACAAAGCTGGATGATGCCCGGTCAATATGGACCTGCTCAAACTCACCGATCTCAAGCCTCGGCTTCCATTCCAGCGTATCAGATGCAACCGCCGATCGGGGTGTCCCCACAACACGACTATCGCGCGCGACCCAGCGCATCCGAGTATGAGCCTCAACTACCGCCATCCGCTTCGTCGAGCCGATCATATCTCCCAGCCTACCCTCCACCAGCAGCGACCTCCGTCCCCAACACTGCAACGTTCGACGCATTCGATACCCGAGATTCGACTTTGGGCATGATGTACACACCGCTCCAGCCGAATCAGGCGGGGTATCATCAGCAGGGGTATCCCGGAGGATTCGCGGGTCATCAGGCAAGAGCGAGTTATTCGGGACCGTATAATGGTCCGAATAGTAATCCGTTTGCTCAACAAGCTCAGTCGGGTCCAACGAGTCCGAGGTATCATAGGCGGAGTCAGGGGTATGGAGCGTAGCCTACGGGATTGTTGAGACGGAGCATGGGGAGAGGAAGGTGATAATGTGTGTGAGATCTTGGTTCGACGTGATGAGCATTAATGACAATGCATGCATATGAACATGTCCCGTGTCTGTCACCTCAGGCGTAAGTCCCATATGCCTGAGGAAGGCCACATTTTGCTTCAGACGCCACACAGTGGACGGAGCATGTGATACTGCACGATGAAGCTGAACAAAAATGGGAGGCGAGAAGGCACAAGCAAGTAGGAATACAAGCTGCATCGCCCTTGGCCCCTCTCTCAGAACTTATACTTCTCCGCCTTCTCCTTCCCCTTCCCACCGCCCGTCTCCTTCCTCTGCCTCTTCTTCATCTCCCCAGCCATAACATCGTCAAACCCACTCCGATCCACATCCGCACCCGGAACATGGACCCTATTCGCCTGAGCCCTCGAATTGTCGTATCGCTCCTTCAATTGCGATTGAGTCAAATCATCCTCCGTATCCACCGAGATCTCCACGTCCCCGACCTTGCGCTAGTCACCCCCATCAGCATGGCAACGATAACGAGCGGTCGTAATCACCTTGGTACCCCGATCATCTGCACCGAGAACACCCGGCCCAGCACCCGCTTTGCCGACATTGGCCAGATCGTAAGCTGTCGAACTCCCCATGAACCCTCGTGACGATGTCTCTCGTTCCGGGATAACCTGATACAGCTCCCGAGGACCAGACGGGACATCCTCGGAGTCTGCACGCGTCTTCTTTCGAAGATCGATAAAGTCGGGTGTCTCGAGCCCGCCTGGAACGGTCGAGACCACTGAGTTATACCCAGATGGAGTGGCGAGGCCAGAAGGTGTCTCGGCACCGGGTCCGGGTGCGGCGGCTGAGCGTTCGGGTCGGGTGGGTGCGGCTTCCTCCTCGGCTTCAGACTCTTCCTCTTCTTCTTCCTCCTCTTCTGCAGAGCCTAGTAAGCAAATATACATATCCCTAAGATGGAGAACATACCCTCATCCATCGGTGCAATCTCGCCCCACAGCTCGCGGTCAATCTCGTTTTGATGCTGGAGCAGGTCAGCTCGAGATCACTGCAGTGTATAGGGAACTCACCGCGATCTCAGCACCCTGTAACACGCCGAAGACATCACCATACAATGGCCGGTTGAAGTCGTCCATCGGAGGCTTTCCCCATCCACCAGGGTGGAAACCCCATTGAGCGCTGAACCCATCTCAGCATATTCCCGATATTGTCAAACGTGACCTACCCGGAAGGGATCGGTGCGTTGAGGCCTCGGATCCGCAGATTCGGATAACTCGGTGGCGGTCCAAACCGTTGCATCGCGATCAGCCAAGGTGGAGGAGCGAGCGGTGGTATCGAAAGCGCCTCTGTGAGCTCATCGCTCAACTCTCCGGGTTTCTTTGTTCGCAGATCCGTTTCGAGCTCCTTCCCCTCATAATACCTTTGGGTCATCAGCATATTGGTCTGACAACGAGGCTCGAACAGCTTACGCCTCGCCAAACTTGCTCATACTGGGCTTTGATTGGAATCGGAAGAAAGCATCGTGCAGTTTTTGGTAGTCAATGTCGATCTTGCCCATCTTCGGCTGGATCCGTTCTCGCGTCTTCTGACGAAGTGACTGCTCTGCTTCTTTCGCTTTCACTGCATCTCGCTGCTCTCCGATACCCGTCTCGGCGATCCACGCTGATTTTACATCAGCTGAAAACCCTTTGCTTTGAGCAGGAGACTGGACCTACGAGGCAGGAGATACGGCTGCTTCTCGATACCCCGCTTCCCAGCTAGATAATCTCTTTTCGCATTCCAGTGAACCGGGACCGGCACAGTGCTAACGGTCTGTCAGGCTCAGGTATGGAGGGGAGGGACCGATGGAACTTACTTTCGGTATGACTTGAGGCTGACTAGTAATCGCGGATCTCGTGCATCGCAGTCAAACCACTCCACAACCTCTGGCCGCTCAACCAGCTGCTTCAGCTCAGACACCGTAAGTTTCTGCAATGGTAAGCTTCATTGACAAGACAAGGTGGAAACACCGACCGCAGCCTGCCGCTTCTGTCTCCTTGTCATACCCTGTTGCTCAAAAGCCTTTCGCGCAGCTCTCTCACGATCTTCTTCATCCTCATCTTCCTCGTCGGAATAGTACACCTCTCCTTTCGCAGGTCCCGCTTCGACTACTCCATTCTCGGTGCCGTCTCCTTGGAAGTGGGCGAAGACGGAGGCGAAGGCCGAGAATGCGGGATCGGAGGCGTCTGGGATGAAGGATGAGGTGTCGATGGATGTGGTAGCTGTTGAAGCGGTGGATGCGATGGACTGACATCGCGGATCAGCAGGTATCCAAGGCCATCCACAATCTAGCATAAAGGAGCGGACCGTCGCTGGACTATCATATCTCAAACACGCACACTCACCTCTACATCACTCTCCCTCTCACTCTCTGTCCCGGCTTCACTAGCAGACTCTGAAGGTCCTCTTCCTCCTTTAGCCTTCGCTTTCGCCTTCAACCGCTTCAAGGCACCCCTCGATTTGGCCGCGGATGCCTTGATATCGGGTAAGGGGTGACGATTCGGGACATGGCCATTGCCATTTCCATTAACCAGGACTGCCGCTGGCATCTCGAGGTGGGTAATCAAAGAGCAGGTGAGAAGTAAAGTCGGACGAGGATGGCAAGGGACCGGCCTCGTACTGAGAGTGCCGGCGTTATGCGTAATTTCCGGGGCGGCAATTGAGTCGCCACTTGACAGTTTCAATTACAGACCTGTCTATCTACTTGGAGAGCTTGACGCGTCTCCTTGTCCAATTCTTCTTCCATTCGCTAGGCATTGAGAGACCCGTCCACACCTTGGGGCAAGGATCGCATGCCCCATTCACAAAAGTACTACGACACTATAGAGACCCCTAGTATCGTCCATCTACACATCTACCATTATTCTCCACACCTGCTCTCATCCACCATGTCAGCCTTCCAACAAGCTCTCGCCGACAGCTCGGCCATTCAATCAGGTTCTTCCATGTCCACGCGCGGTACTGCAGCTGGTAACCCATCTGCTCGCGGGCTAGGGACCGCTTTACGAGCTGCTGGGATCCGGCCGGAAGCAGGGATGGAGCTGGATGGCGGAGGGGGAAGACCAACGAGGGGAGCTGGGAAACGGGTTTCTATCCGCTCGTATGGAGGACCTTTGGATCAGGTGGGTCTCTTTTGACTGTTCGGCATCTCTGTCTTTTTCGGGGGATGAAGGCGAGGGAGAGGAGACGAACCTGGCTCAGCATCCCGGCCCTCATTCAGCATGCTGGAGGACGACTGCTGACAGCCAAGCGTACGGGTCTCCCAGCTTCACGCTGCCTCGAGCTGGACCCGTCATACTTTGCGACTGCCACTGGTCGTCATGAAAGAGACATCCTTTGCCGTCCTCCGCATCCCTCCCTTCATCGACCACCTCGGCGTCGCAGCTATCCAGCGGCTGGGATCGTCGGCCTCCTTGATCTGCACTCTCATCTCTCTCTACGCGTTCAGGACACATCCCCCTTCCGCTTCGTGACAGTTCCTGCTCGACTCGCGCAATCGGAAGAATTATGCTCATAGATGATCATTTTCCTCTGCATTCTCGCCTCCGCCCGCTCCCATTCTACGATCGCTCTCGACCCTCTCGACCGACCATTGATACCGACGTTCGCTTCTTCCCCACGCCGATTCCGCCATCTCTCCGTTCTTGCCCGGCATTCCGTCCTGGTAACTTTCCTCACCAGACTGGCCGCCATCGTCCTCCCAAAGCACCTTATGCCAAAATACCCAATGACCGGAACGACGGCGCGCCGCGTCGAGGCCGATCAGCTCCCGACCCTTCTGGACCACTTGCAGCACGAATGTCACATGCCAAAATACCCATCAACCCAAACTCTCGGCGAGACCCCGTTGGTACACCACGAATCCTCGATCAGGGACGTCCAGAGAGAATGGAAGCCCAAAAAGCTGCACATTCGAGGCTGAACGAGAAGCTGGGTAGCGAGGAGATGAAGACGTGGCTCCGGTCTCGAGTCTTGCAAGAGGGAGTCATGAATATGTCGGTAAGTACGAGAGATGTCGTATGGCTTCGCATAACAGACCTTCTAGGGCCTGCCGGACGATCCCTGGCTGAAGGAACAGGGTATTTTGGCACCCGGTCACCAGGATGCGCCCCGCGAAGCAGGTTACATCTTCTGGAAACTCATCGACAATGTTATCCAACGAGTCCGTATTCTTGGTGGTTGATCCTGGATGACAAACTGATTCACCTCCCAGCCTTCGACTGTTCCAATCCATACTCTGTCCCTCTCCAACAACAATTTCGACGCACTGCACCATCTCACTCGTCTGCCCTACTGCCTACCCCATCTTCGCGCTCTCGACCTTAGCCACAACCCGATTCGCAGAGTCGCCGAGCTCGATGAGCTGTTGGCCCAAGGAGAGAGGAAGGGCAAGGCAACAGCGGGCGTCGGCAGCTTGAAGAGCTTGACAGAACTCAAGCTCAACGGCTGCCTTTTCCGGGAGCAGATTCTTGGGCATGCGAAGGGTGCGGAGACCTATCAGCAGTGAGTCTCTTCATAAGAGCATAGTAGCCGATGTTGATATCGAGCAGTGAAATACTGCGGCGCTTTCCCGGTCTGCTGATTCTCGACGGCGTCAATCTCAATCGAGTCGTCTTCGGCATCGAACGCAAGCCAAAACTGAAGCGCACGGACGAGGTACGCGCCGTGTTGCAGCGATCCCCTTTCACTTTCCCGATTGATGTTCAAGCCGGCTTCATGGACACCGAGCTCGTCAAGGGCTTCGTCATGAGCTTTTGCGGACGGTTGGTATCGTCTTTCGCTTCTCAATCATCATGCTCAACAAGGCGATAGATTCTTCCCACTCTTCGATCAGGACCGAGCACAGCTACTCCCTGCTTACTCGCCGAATGCAACGATCTCGGTATCGGCCAATACCCTGCCGTCATATTCGCTCCTTGCACAGCAGATCAAGAGAACACCACACTCCCGACCAAATCCTGTTGCGTTCACCTCTTGGACTGAGCCACCCGGCCGGAACTTCCTGAGAAACGCCGCAAGCATCGAACAGAGGGTCCGGACCCTTAAGAGTCCGGCAGACGACGCAGAGCTGGTCAGATGGTGGGCTAAGGCGGTACCGAAGACGAAGCATCCGCTCGAAGAGGCGAGCAAGTGGTGCATCGATGCATGGGTGCTGGATGGGGAGGGAGTAAATACCAAGCTGTGCGCGATGATTGAGGGAGAGTTCCAGGAGAGTGAGTGGTTTCTCGGTACAGCATCGGTACGTAGCTGAAGTCGACTTCTTCAGTGCCATCCGGGACATACCGAACGTTCTCGAGAACATTCATCCTCGCCGACGCACCTGAAGGCTCTCCGTAAGCCATTCCCAGATTTACCTTCCGCTAAATCTGACCTTCTGCCTAGTGCCAATGTCGCCGGATTTCCAGCGACCGTTCTTTCCGATACGACTGTCGTCCATTCATACATGTCCACCGGCGCTTTCGACTCCAGCCGCTCACTCGCCGTACATGGCGTCGTCATCAAACCACCACAGCCACGATCCTCATCTACCGAGGACCCCGCGCAAGACGCCCTCGTCGCTCAGCTTCGACAGCGAACAGGGATGAACGCCCAATTCGCGGCGATGTGTCTCGTACAGAACGGCTGGGTCTTCGGAACAGCGCTGCAAAATTTTGAGGAGATCAAGTCGAGCATTCCGGCCGAGGCGTTCCAAGGATGAGGCGAGGCCGATTGGACCGGCATAGGATCCTTCGCTGTACCTTCCCTGTTTAACTTTTGTAGTCTCGGTAGCGGACGGCCGTCCCACACCCTCTTCATCACCATCATCCACTTCGTTGATTGATACCCCTATCACAGCTAGAATAGCATCATCACCTGCATGTCGACGTATCACGCATAATCACGCTCTATATTAGGTACCGTGAGCCGGTTAACGGATACCCTCTAAACAACGTGAGACTCCTCGAGGCGGTGCAAACCGGTGCTGAGCTCCTATTGTTTACGGGAGCCACTTCAGCCTTTCTCGGAGACCACCGACGATCCACGAGGCTTGATTGCGCCGTTAGTGAAGATGAAAGCTTCCGACCTCAGAGCAGATAACTCAGCTCTACCTCCTGGCCGATGAGAAGCGGTGCTATCTATGGGATGCGGTGCTGTGCCTACCTTTGATCAGGTGCTCATCTCTTTCCCACGTTGGGTGCTCGATGAGAGGTTGTGTCAGATTGGCCGTATATAGACCGTGAACTAACCCGCAGGTCCCCCAAACTACCAAAGCCCATACAATCTCTGGATCTCATTCGAATCTCCCATTTTCAGTACAATCTATTCCACAAGTGAAGCATCATGCCGCGCGTTCTTGATCGCTTGTCTCATTCTCACCATCACTGACCTTCGCTGACGGTGATCCAAGCATCGCAGGGTATCGGGCTCATGATCCTCGCCGTCGTTTTCCCGCCCGTCGCAGTGTGAGTCATACTCCTCCTCAAAACTTCATCAATAACACTGACTCTCGGCAAACAGGGGTTTCGCTGATGGTACGCTCCCTAAAGCCCACCTTGCTCCTGCCTTGGGTAGCTGACGTATGGTCGCTCAGGCTGGCACGGACCGCTCGCTCTCAATTGCGTCCTTTGGATCCTTGGCTACCTGCCCGGTAAGCGTCCCCTGACCTCCTCTCACCGTCACACCGTACCGTGACCTGATTCTATCAGGCCTGGTTCACGCCTGCCACATCATCTCCAAGAATACCGTCCACCCTCAAAAGCGCTACATCGAGCCCGAGCGACGATCTCGTTCACCCGTCCCGGTGCAGCTACAGGTTCAAGTGCCAAACTGGGAGTACAGCTATGACCTCGAGCGCCCGGTCCAGAGGGGGACTATAATGGCAAACGTCGTACCCGTGCCCATGCACTCGCAGTCCCCGGTCCCGGCGTACTCGGACGATGGGAATGCGATGATGCGTCAGCTCGCTCGGAAGGCGTGATGAGGCGAGAGGTACCCTATAGTGGAGAGGAAGAGCTTCTGAATGCGGTGGAAATCTGGTAAGATAGGAGTGTAGGAGCTTGATGTAACTCATATCGCCTGGAGCGGTAACATCCCCCCAGCTCCCATCGTTACCTTCTTGAGCCAAGTGAAACTCTCCACCGCGCCCTTCCCGTTGAACCTGCCCCACCCAGACGCCTTCACTCCGCCAAGAGGTAACGCGTGCTCATCATGAATCGTCATACCGTTGATATTCACCCCTCCGCTGTCGAGCATGCGTGCGATATCAAGCGCCTGTCGGTAGTCGGATGTGAAAATCGAGGCCGAGAGACCAGTCTCGTGTGCGTTGGCCATCTCGATAGCATGGGAGGTGGAAGTGGCTCGTTCAACTGTAAGGACAGGAGCGAAGGTCTCGTCTGTCGCCAGTCGAGTGGTGGGAGACACGTTTTTTAGGATGACGGCGGGATGAGCCGAGCGGGACGTATCGGACTTCAACGATTGCGCGATGGGGAAGATCATTCGAGCGCCCTGCTTGTCTGATCAGAGCCAGACTTGAGAGCCGAACCAGAGGTACTCGCCTGACTCAACGCCTCATCGACCCGAGCTCTTGTGTCCTCCGCAGCTCCGGGACGACCGAGCTCAAACACACCTCGATCCAGGAGCACTCTAGCAGTATTCCGCAAGACAGACTCGAACTCGTCCGCGATGCTTTCATGGACGATGACCCGTTCATTCGACATACAGACCTGGCCAGAGCTGAAGAAGGCGCCGAAAAGTACCTGGATGAAAATCCCCACATAAGTCCAATCGGGCCAACAGGAGGCAGCTAACATTGTTCGCGGCAAGCTTGAGATCTGCGGAAGGCAGCACAACGGCTGGCGATTTGCCCTCGAGCTCCAGCACGCTCGGTCTACCGTGATACTTTCGTCAGCCGAGGCTGGCACATTGAAGTGGGTATGCGCACTTCAGATGTTTTCCGCACCGAGCTGCTAGTATCCGTCCTGTCTTTACGGATCCCGTGAAGTTCATCATCTGGTCGTCTTCAGCTTGCTTTACCGATCTTTTCATTGGAGACTATACTTGCCCGTACGTCCGGGTCAGCGATCAGCTGCTCCATTCGATGTCCCACGTCCGCCTCGGAGTAGTTGAGGATCTGGAGACAGCCCGGTGGAAGACCAGCATCGGCGAAGAGCGGACCGAAGAGCGCTTGCATCTGGGGTATGAGGTATGAGGCTACAGTCTCGTTGGCTGGACTTGCAGAAAGGGTAGGCCTAGGGAGACGTACATTTGAAGATGACTGTGTTGCCGCATGCTAATGGATACACTGTTGCAAGAGTCAATCAATGCACGGAACGAGCAAGAATTTGCTTACCGATGCTACGCAGACTGAGGGTGAGAGGATAATTGAATGCTGGTATGCTAAGGACTGGGCCGAATGGTTCTCGGAAGACAAGGGCGAGGGAGTTATCGGTCGTTTGCGGGATATAGCCCTACAGCGGTCCCGTTAAGTCAGGCAACGAGCAAGGCAAAAGCTCGACGGACTTCGATCTCGATCGCCCTGAAGGCTCCTCTGGTTAGCGAAAGAAGCGCTAATATCAATAGACTTACGTGCTCGTTGCCCCATCGACTATGTTCGCCGCAGTTCTTCGATCTGCGAAGATGAGGGCGTCGCTGACTGCTATATCTGCGCGCAGCGCTTCTTCGAAGTCGGGAAAGCGTTCTTGCATCAGGGTGAAGACCTGATCGTCCTGCTGTCAGAAGTGGTCTTCCACCATGACATATGAACGATCCACTTTGCTGAGGATCTTGCGACGCTCCCAGCAGGAAACACCCCGCCAGTCTTGGAACGCTCTTTGGCTGTCCCTTACAGCTCTTCGCCTGGTGATGGGTCAGCTCGGTAAAATCCTGTCATGATGAGCCCTCACGTCTCTTTTTCTCCAGCAACGACCACCTCACAGCTCTCCTTGCGCGTCTTGGAGTTTTTGGCTGTGATGGATCCAGCTGATGATTCGGTAACGGCTTCCCCAGCGATCCATAACGGGATTGTCGGAAGGCTGCCCAACTTGGAAAGGTATCGGTAGCCTAATCGAGTCGGAACGCGGTGCAAGAGCCGAGTCCTCATGGTAGACCGAGCTCGATGCCAAGAAAGGGCCTGCCCGAACACCCAACTTTCTTGATCGGTTCAGAATGATTCGACATTGCTTCCGGAGATCACGTGACTGAAACGCCAAGACCTCGCTCATAAATAAATCGGCGAGGATTGATAATCCTGGTGTAATCCTGATGACTAATGACTTTTGGGTTACCAATATAGCTCGCGTCGACGAACTTGTGCTTGGCCCTCGGGCGACGTGAAATAGTCAAGGTATATAAGACGCCCCAATTCCGACGATGATGCGGACTTAAACGCCTTCTCCTCGATCACGATACCATCACTCAACGACGAATACCCCTCCACGATGCCCGACGGCCCTTACCCGTGGTCAATGTACATCCATCAATGGACCCGTCTCCCTGCTGCTCCCCGCGGGAATCAGCTCGCAGGTCAGACCGTCATCATCACCGGAGCAAACAGCGGTTCGTCCAGCCCCAGTCCCAGATCCCCGCACTGACGCCATCTAGGACTCGGCCTCGAAGTTACGCGACAACTCGCCGCTCTTCATCCCGCCAAGCTCATCCTCGCTGTCCGTACTCTCGATACCGGTGAGAAGGCCCTTGCCACTCTCAAGAAGAAGTTCCCGAAACTCGATGCCGAAGTATGGTTCCTCGACCTCATGGATATCAAGAGCATCAAGGCGTTTGTCGAACGAGCTCAAGGTCTCGGCAGATTGGATGTGCTATTGAATAACGCCGGGTGAGGAGTATCCATCCTGCTCTAGTGCGAGGCTAATGTGGGATGGTAGGATCAATCCAAACTTCAGCGTTGCACCAGCCAAATTCACTGCTGACGGTTATGAGCGAGTGTATGTGCTTAATGATCGGGAATACAAGTACTGATTTGAGACCAGCCTGCAGACCAATGTCCTTGCGCCTATCCTCATGACGCTCCTACTCGCCCCGCTCTTGCGCAAGACCGCCGCGTCGAACAAATCCGGTAAACCTAGAGTCATCATCACCGGGTCGGACGGGCATGTCGTGGCCGACCACAGTCCCATCACGTCCGCTCTCTCGTCTGGCCAGTCGATTTTGGAGGCCTTCAACGACGAGAAGAAATACGTCAATGGGGAGAGGTACTTCCAGACCAAGGTCCGTCAAGCCCACTCCTAACCCTACCCTAACCGAGCCTAAAGCTGATGAGGTGAATAGCTGTTGCTCCAGATGGCCACACGGAGCCTCATCACCATGATGCCGGACATGACCATCATCAACGTCAACCCGGGATTATGCCGGACTAATCTCGGTCGCGAATTCGACCTCTCCCCCTCCTTCTCCATCTTTGGTACCGTCATCTGGTTCCTCGCGACCTCCCGCAGCGCCGAGAAAGGAGCCCGTAACCTCTCTCATGCCGTGGTCACCAGCTCCGACAGTGTCGATGTCAGTCTTTGCTATTGTTTGGTCCGACCAAGCTGATGCATAGTTGATAGTACTGGAGCGAATGCGGTCCTGCGTATTCGGAGAATAGGTTTTTGCCTACCTTGACAGGTATGCAGGCGACCGAGACGTTCACGAGGGAGTTGTTGGAGGAGGTGGAGAAGATCTCTCCGGGTTGCACCGCGGTGTTGAACAAGTAGCTTTGTGCCAGACAGTTCTGCTCCGATATGCACCCTCCCTCTCATACCCTCTCAAATGCATTAGCCTCCACCTCGTCGATCCTCCCATTTAAGATAAAAGCCTCCACTCCGCCTTCATCTGAAATGTTGAGTGTCCGCTGACCAGATGTCAGGCATTGGCTTCGAAGCTGCCCACCAGCTCGCGGCTCTTCAGCCTTCCCGCCTAATCCTCGCATGTCGATCTCTCCCTTCAGGACGGGACGCCCTGAAATCCATCCTCGCTCAATACCCCCAGACGAATGCGGATGTATGGGAGTTGTATTTGGATAAGTTCAGCAGTCTCAAAGCATTCACCGAGAGGGCGCGAAAGGAGCTGGGACGAGTGGATATATTGATCAATAATGCCGGGTGAGCTCAGATCTCAAGGGAGGAACCAGGTAATGAGATCAGGTTGAATGCTGGGGTGAAGATGACGCCGATGAGACGAACAGAGGACGGTCACGAGAACACGTTCACCTCGTCGCCTGTATCCTCCCTGCTTGAACTGATCTCGGTCCAGCTTCCAAGTCAACGTCCTCTCCCCAATACTCCTCACCTTCCTCCTTCGACCTCTGATGGCGAAGTCCGAGGCCCCCCCCTCGCGTCGTCTTCACCACATCCGAAGTGCACGCTTGGGCAGACCCGAGTGGTATCGTCAAAGCCTCGAAGGTTGGGTCGATCATCGCGACGATGGATGACGAGAAGATTTACATCAACCCAAAGCGATACACCCAATCTAAGGTATCTCCCACTACGCTGGTCGCCGGGCAGCATCGCTGACGGACGTCCACCAGCTTCTCCTTCAGATGGCTGTGCGGCGGCTCATCCCAGCTATACCCGAGACCGCCATCGTCTCGGTCAATCCGGGTCTCTGTTCGAGCGGCCTCACCAGGGACTACAAGTTCGAGTGGAACTGGCCCGTGATCTACGGCAAGGCCTGGCGGAACTTCCATGCTCGCACATCGGAGCAGGGGGCTCGAAACATCACCACCGCAGCCGTTTTACCGCAGGATTCGCATGAGGTCAATTTACCCAGCATGCCGAGTACAGAGGCTGATTTGCGATGGGACAGTACGACTCAGTTCTGGGACGAGGTCGTAGCGGAGATGGAGAGGGTTGCACCGAGATGCACTCAGGCATGAAGAAGTGATAGAGGTATTCGCTCCATTGCCAAAGGTCGCATATTTTTGTTTCCACCTGGGTCGACGTCAGCTCCATAATGCTATTGCAATGGGGAAGAGATGAACGAAGGGGCGAGCCAGCGCTCAGGATTTTCAGTGTGTTTGTGTTTTGCTGTCAACGCACGACGTGCTCCTCCAATGGATCGATAACATCGTCGCGCTGGCCTCTCGTCCGGTGAAGCGTCCCAAGGGAACGTAGACTACTCACCTGTTTGACTCATCATTCACTCATCTCGGTGTTCCTCTGCTCATCAGAAGGTGAGATCGAGGGGAATACATTCGCTTCCAAAGAAATCCCTGACCCTTCAGAATCACATCTCTTTGTACGTACCCTTTTATCGCCACGTGGTTGTAGAGTGTCGCGTCCTGAGGAGCCGAGCGAAATACCTGCCCCTTCGAACCTCACCTCGCATCATCAACAGGGTACCAAGAGTGTGACTTGGATTGGCGTTTCCATGTCTGCCGCATAATCAGAAGCATAGAGAAGAACCGGCTGCGGAAAGTTTCGGAAAATCGATCATATCAGCTCCTCCCCTTCCTCTTGGGCTGCAACGACACGGTTGATTCCACTTTCGACATTCGGGCGCCCATACGAGCTTTGACCGCACTCGATATATCCCATTTGCTTCCGCTTCCAGCTTCGAGAGGATTTCAAGACGGTGAGCGCGATCAATCAACCTACTGCCGTAGTCGCGCGGCTACCCGGCGCGTTAAGGCTGGACAGGGGGCGACTGTCTTATCATTTCGGCAATACACATCCGGCGAGGCATACCGCTAGTCTGTCGGGGCGTATCAAAGTTGCCGTCCCTGCGAGGTGCTCTTCACGCTCAATGAAGCCAACGACAGCATGACTACCGACGAATCCGCTGCTCCTACCGCTCCAATCCCCTCGGAACCATCCGCCGCTCCCAAACCGTCCAAGTCTGCTCCTGCGCCTCTGACACCCCGTATCAGCTCGCCGGTACACACAAACCACGCCAACGGCCATGCCACGAGACCGGGAGATAGCCTTCCGAATCTCGGTGATATGGATGCCAAGTGCGGGGGATGCCGGAAGACGATCGATCAGGAGAGCAGTGGGATTGTCGTGGCCTTTGGGTGAGTCCCGTTTTCAAGTTTGATGCGTCACTGATGAAGATTGCAGATCGTCACTATGGCATGTCGATTGCTTCCGATGCGCGAAATGCCGGGAAAGGGTGTCGGCGGATACCAATCTCCTGCTGTTGTCGGATGGCAATCCGGTGTGCGCCAACTGCTCCTACCAGGTAAGCTTCCACATTTGTTGAACATGCTTTCTGACGGACTCCGCAGTGTTTCGTATGCAAGCAGGCGATCACGGCGGAGGCGATCATGACGGGTGACGAAAGCTACCATGCACACTGCTTCACATGCCGGACGTGCAAGCGCCGGATAGAGGAGCTCGTATTCGCGAAGACGAGTCAGGGTATCTATTGCATGGTCAGTCAATCGATACGAACGTACTCCGACGAAGCAGCTGATGGTCGCAGGCATGTCACAACGAGCGGGTTGCGAGAAGTCGTCGACATGCAGAAGCGAAGCGACAACGAGCGGCGCGGAAGGAAAAGGAGCGAGATCAGGAGGATGGCTCCAGGCAAGACGAGCTTCGGCAACAAAGCGCCTCCCCTGTCCCGTCCGGTGCCGCTTTGCTTGCTTCCCCTGCCATCCCCTCGACTAGCAGCATCCCCTCTCCATCGCCATTCGTCTCACCCAACGCGACTACCATTTCCGTCCATTCCGAGCGATTAATGGAAGCAACGGGTTCACCTCATGGCGGCATTCCAGACATCGATGCGCCTCATCATCTTGAGCTGAGCGTTGAGCGTTCGGCCCCGAGATCGGATTCACCAATAGCGAAGGCGGCGCAGGACATGCCACTTCCTGTATCCCCCTCTGACAGGAGCCCTCAACCTCGAAATCAGAATGCAAGTCTCGGGTCTTCACAATCCCTCGACGCAGGCTCCCCGTCTTTTGGTGAAAATTCATCTGCACGAGGAGGTCTGAATGTAGGTTTGGGCGTAGGACCGGTGGGTTTGGGAGTACCGACAAGCAAGGCAGAGCGGAGAAGATCGATCTATCCCGCGATGACTTTCAACATGGATGCTCACAACTCCATATTTGCTGCCGAGCCACGATTATCGCCACTTCCTCCATCGCCATTGCGAGCATCCTTCACCGGTGTTCGAGTCGAACAGCCTGTTCGATCACCGACTTCGCCCACGCCATCCCACCTCGGCGCAGAATCATTCCCCTTCAGAACCTCGGCGGCGGGTCCATCTGTCTCGTCCGAATCCGCAGCGCGCACGAGCTCGGATGATCACCGGCCTCCCAGAACCAGCTCGTTGCCGGATCAACTCTCCGCTAGCCGTTCTCGGCCCTTGATTGCGGAAGAGGACGAAACTGCGGACTCAATGGATGCGCCTCCACAGCTGCCGCCAAAGCTCACTCCGGTTCAGAATATCGATGTGGAGAACAGCACACCTCGTCTGCTGGCTCCCGACCTTCCACCAATGACATTCTCTCTGTCCGATCCTGATTTCGCGCTCATACTCAATCACATAGACCGATCACCTCCGAAGGAGAGCCCGATACCCCGGACTGGTGATCCAGGGCACACGATCAAGCCAGATGCCGATGGATCTGGCAGTGTCGGCTCTAGGTCATCCTCCCCTCACCATGCTTCATCGGCAGCCCTGGCTAGGAGTCCGCAGATGGATATGCTCTCGTCCGCCGTGGAGACGGAAGGCTCCTCTCGGTCCCTGTCACGGACACGCTTATCACCAAATGACCAAACACCCACACCTCAGCTGCTTCGAACCCGTCAGCCCTCGACAGAATCGACGACTTCCGTAGCATCGAAGCTCGGGCGAGATAGCGCTTTTGCGGCGATTGTGGAGATGGTTGCTACCAACAAGCATATTGGACACGACACAATACCGGTGGACCTGAACCTCTTGTCAGGAATCGTGGCTGAGGTCGAAGATCTCAAGGACGTCATAGCGGGGTTGACAAATAAGTACACTGGAGCAAAAGTGAGGCGCCCTACTTGACCCTTCATAGCTTGAGCTGACGATGCGAAGCGGACAAGTCAGCAGTACAGCGAGGGTCTGACTGTCGCAGGCGAGGAGTACGACAAAGAGCTGGCTCACCGTCGAGAACTCGAAGCCGAGGTTAAGAGATTGCGTGCACAGGTGCACAGCCAAACAGCGCGACTGAGTGTCATCTCTGGTGATGAGCGGAGGGAGGAGAATATGAGGCGACGGTCGCATGATCTCGCCAACAGCTTGACGGGATTGGAGAGGGACATCTCGAAGTTGAGGGCGCAAAGGGATATGACGCTTGCTGAGGTAGAAGAGCTGAATGCCTCACGAAAGAGGTGAGTTCTATGTGACAACCTAGATTTGCTGACCTGCTTTAGCCTCGATGGCTCTTCTGATGATGCCGCATCCATGCTTAGCCGCTCATTGACCAGACGCCTCGACACTATCAAGGAGCAGTATCGAGAGGAACTCGAGCCGCTCACAGCTCAGCGAGAAGCATTGCAGCGCGAGATTGCGGACCTTCGTGAGATGCGGGAGCAGTTCCTCGAGGAGTCAACAGCGCTGGCAGCGAAGAATGAGGAGCTTGCCGAACTCAATGCGCAGCTCTCGCGTCAAGTCGAGTTGTTGCAGGATAGCTTGGCGCGAGGACGAGGTCCAACTATCTTCAGCAAGGGTCGGTCTCACCCTAGCGGATCGCCCAGTCTGTCCAGCTTGGCCACGTCCGCGATATTGCAAGAGGTGCCTGAGGAGACGGCGCGAGTAGTTAAAGTGACTAGACCCGAACCAATCGAAGCTGCCCCTGCTCGCCGCTTCAAGTGGTACAAATCGTCTAAAGGTCCCGACCTGTCCGGCGTGTCCGCCTCCATTTCGAAACCGCTCGGCCTTCCTTCTGATCGGTTTCGGAACATGCAGCGTCCTTCGACCGAGTTTGGTGTCCGGGAGCATGCGTTCCAACAGCACTCGACGATGCGCTTTACGAGGTGTGAGCTCTGCCAGGAGAAGATGTGGGGATTGCAGGAAGTCCGGTGTGCTTGTGAGTATACCTTGTTGCTGTGCGTGGTGCTGAATAGTACTCAGCTTGCGGGATGGTGTGTCACTCCAAGTGCGCGGAGAAACTACCGAGGTCCTGTTCGGGACGGGGTCAGGCAGGTCTGGATCTGATGGATGGGTCAGCAAGTGAGTATTGCGAATGCTTGAAGTCTGGCTGATGGTTATAGTGCCTTCCCTCTTTGGCCGTGAGCTAGTGGAGCAGGTCGCAGCGGACAAGACAGCCATTCCTGTCATCGTCTTGAAGTCCATATCAGCTGTAGAAGCAGTCGGTGCGTTCTGATTCCATGAAACAACATAGTCACTGACGGCTGTCAGGCATGGAGTACGAGGGTATCTACCGAAAAACAGGCGGATCATCCCAGTCCAAGCAGATCACACAGCTGTTCGAGCGGGGCGACTATGAATCTTTCGATCTTGCGGATGTGGAGACCTTCAACGACATCTCGAGCGTCACCAGCGTCCTCAAGACCTACTTCCGACAATTGCCCGATCCGCTTTTGACCCACGCGCTGCATGAGAGCTTTGTTGCTGCTGCTAGTGAGCCATTCGCATGTCGAGGTTGGGCACAGCTTGACAATGCATCTCAAGGCATCCGCGATGCGAACAACAAGCACTCTGCTCTTTGCGCGCTGCTCAAAGAACTCCCCAAGGAGCATTACGATACCTTGCGGGCCCTCATGTTACACCTCAATCGGGTCACAGCCAAGTCTTCGCTGAATCTCATGACGAGCCAGAATCTCGGCGTCGTCTTTGGTCGTGAGTCTTACTCGATCCGCCTTGGACCATTCTGATCCATGTAGCCACGCTTATGCGCTCATCTGACCCGAATCGCGAGTTTGGAGATATGGCGGGTAAAGCCCTCTCCATACAGTGGATGGTGGATCATGCGCCGCAGGTGTTCACGGAGGTACAAGGGGTATAGCTTGCATCTCTATCTTACATCTGCATGGTACATCCCTTCGTGCATCGTCTTCTCTTCAGGCAATCGCTACGTCTGTGGCATGTCATGGCATGGGATCTGAGGATTCACACCGCGAAGCCGGGCTCGTCGAGGGCTTTCTTCTCGTCGTAGACGGAAGGACCGTCAAGCTCGAGGCTTTCCCTACGGCCCGTCATTTGTGACTCATGACAATCAAGGAGAAGCGACAGACCAAGTGGGCGGGAGTTCGTCAGCTGGTGGGAGGGCTGCGGACATTGGTGGCTGGATGGCGTTATGGAAGTCTCCACCGCCCCTACTAATCGTCATGCACTGCTCACCCGGAACATAGCGGACCGGACTCACGCCTTGGTGGTCCACTCCGGACGAGGCTTGTACTTGAGATAAGTAGTCCTGACGATGAACGTCCCGATATTAAGCAGGAACGCAACCATTATCATCCAGATCGCCGGCCTTTATCCCTATCAGCATCTCCCCTAGGATTACAAAGCGAGGGGAAAGACGAACCCAGGTTTGGTATCCGGGATGGACCCGACCGTGTCGAAGATCTTGTGTCTCACACGTACGACCTCGCCGATGTCCAGCGACCACTGATCGACCCATCAGCTTGGTGAGGTGATCCCGGTTTGCAGGTGTAGGAGGGCGACTTACTGCGATGAGGGTGAATGGCGAGGACCAGATTGTACCGGCGAAAGCCCAGCGTGTCCAGTCCCACGCGTGTTGGTCTCTGTTACGCCACGCCCCGGAGGCGGCGAGGCTCCAGGTGACGGTCATCCCGATTGCGAGACATGCTGGGGGCGGGGCATCAGCTCTGACCCGAAAACCGGATGGCGCTTGGAAGATCGGTTGGGAGGAGGGAAGTGAGTGGACGTACCGAAAACATGCATGATCCCGCTCGCGATCAGGTACGAGTCGGGGATCGCCATCGATATATCGGCCAACGTCTGGAGGGCCTCCGGAAGCTGTTCGAGCTCAGGCTCCATCGATCCGCCAAACGCACGGTTCGAGGAGCACTTGTTCCTACCCCATTAGCTTAGCATAAGTCACTCAGGTAGGGAGACGCACTCGACCCCGGGAACGCCATGGGAGCACCAACCCCACGTTCCGAACCTGACCGTGCCATTACTGTGTGTATTGACATGCACCACAGAGAGGCCGTTGATGATTGGATCGGAGAGGGAGGAGAGGAGGACGAGTAGGAAGGAAATGAAGACGGGGAAGAAGAGGTAGGTCGCTTGATTACCGTCCCAACCTCGGTAGGGTGGGACGGCATTGATGACCTGGTCAGAACCGGCTGTCTTTCTCATTCTGAAGTGATTCTCCTCTGTGGTGCAACCGTAAGCCTCAGAACAGTACAGCGCTCGCGATCGAGCGGTGGAAGATAGGAACGGCGTGTGAGAAATGAGACAGATCAGCGCTCTATGCAGTCAGCTTGACCAACTCGAGGGCATGCAAGGAGGAGATCATCCTTTCGCGAGTCGAAACACGGTCTTGGTTTTGTTGCGGAAGCAGGTGAGTGTGAGATCTAGTTATGAGACCCGTTTTAGCGGGTCCCGGAAAGGACGGTCGTACTTTGACGTGGGCGAAGTAAACGGTGCAGAGGTTTTGAGGTGAAGACCGTGAGGGAGTGCGGGAACCGTATGAGGTGCGAGGAGATGTGTCAAGGTGTAGTTGGCTGGATGGGGCTTGGAGGGAGCGGATTGACGTGAAACCGCAGTGGTGCAGGTTTGAACGTAACGTGGTGACAGTGAGAGGCGTTTGAATGAGACGTTTGCTGAAGAAAGGATAGCTTCTCATGTCCCGAGCTCGATCCAGACGCAGTACCTCGTTGAACCAGGTCAAATTAGCTAGAAATGATGTGGTTCGCGGTGTGATGACTTTGAGCAGGTCTGAAGGAATATACTCTCCCTCACAAATTGCTCTCTTCAGATCCCTTCAGCACTGAGGTCGGCTCGTTGGCATGATGTCTGACGATGAGAGATCATGAGAGATCGTTCCATGCAATGTATGCATATCTTCCGTCATTGCAGCGATTTGACGAATGCCTGGTACACACATGATGATCAGCCCTGACCATCATCAGCTGGATGAAGTCAAACCCACCTGCTCCAACTTGGACACCTCGCTCCTAAACCTCTCCACCTCCCTCCAACAATCCAACGGTCTCCCCTCCTTCTCCCTACTCGCATCAGCACCTATCCATGGACCCTCAACCGCCCATCCCCCCCTCCCTCTCCGAACTCACCGATAACACCTAACGACCCCCTCCTTCGCGCTCCTGACCCCCTCACTCTCCTTCTCCCGTCTCTCACTACCCATCCTCTCAACCTTCTCTCTCACTTCCTCGATATCCCTCCCAAGGACCTCCGAGCTCATCCCCGGTTTCTCCCGGTCGAGGTTCTCCTTCTCGAGTGCTGCCGAGATGGAGGAGAGGATCTCGGCTTCTTGCGCTCGAAGGTGGGCGGATTCGGCGGCAAGGCGGCGACGGACGATGTCATCCGGGCTGGAGGAAGGGGCGGACTTCTCCGGGGGTGAGGAGAGGCGGGAGATCAGGGAGGGGGAGAACTAGGTGAAATCAGCTGGGTCGGGGACGGGTTGCTTGGGATAAAGCCGTACTTGGACGGAAGTGGAGGGTTCAGGGACGGTGATGACCTGCTCCGTGGGAGGTTGGGAGGATTGTGAGGCGCCCATGGTGTCGGGTTATCGAGGTGGAAAAACAGGTCCTCGAGGAGATTTCGAATATTGGATCCGGACGGGATCTAATTTGTGGCGAACGAGAGGCTTTATGGAGACTACCAAGAGCGAGCATCGCTGACGAGGCTAGCCAAATGAACTTGTTTATATGCATGGTAATCACTGATTGATGATCTTCGCGCCTCCCGACTCCATCTTCCCATTCGAGCTGACCTTCACCGTCCCCGCCCACGCCTTTCCCTTCCCACAAGGCACCTTGACCTCCACATCCCCATTCAGCTCATACTTCCTCAACCCCAACCCAACACTCCCATACTCGTAATCCGGCACGTCCACATCGTCCGGCCCAAGCAACAACACCGTCCCAGGTCTCACGAAGACCGGAATCATATCCAGCGGGTAATTCTCTTTTCGAACATATCTCGGCCCCTCGATCACCTCGCCCGTCCAGAAACACGTCCATCGACCTTCGGGGATATAGAACGATGCGACTGATGCGTGGAAGACGGTAGCAACGAGGAGGGAGTCGCCGAGCATGTGTTGTTTGGTCGAGGAAGGCGCAAGCGGGGTCGGTGGGGAAGTCGAGGGTCATCGGGCGGAGGACGGGAAGACCGGTCTCGTGTGCTTGTATAGCCTGCAGGACATGAGCTGGAGACATTGAGGGATACTTGAGACGTACTTGGCCGTAGAGGTATGGCATGAGGCGGAGCTTGGCATTGACCATCTTGGCGGTGACCTTGACCGCATCTTCACCATGATTCCAGGGAACACGATAGCTTCCAGAGCCGTGCAACCGAGACTACCCCTCCTCTGTCAGCATCCGTTACACCTCACCGGTTGGAGAATTCACGTGCGAAGAGAACAAGTCCAACCCGACCCACGACCCATCGACAGAACACCTCCTCCGGCGGAGTCCCCTCGAACCCTCCCATATCATGACTCCAGAATGCAAATCCACTCGCCGACATGCTCAAACCGCCTCGCAGCGTCTCCGCCATGCCCTCAAACGACGACGAGCAGTCTTTGCCCCAGTGCACCGGGACCTGCTGGCCACCCGACGTCGCAGATCGCGCAAGACTGCTGCTTCTCCGGTGCCGAGCTTCTTCTGGATCTTCTCGAAAATACACTTGTTGTACAGCTGAGCATAGTAGTTGTGCAATTTGCTAATCAAGTCAGCGTATTCTGAACCCTGTGTCAAGACCTCCGCTCACGATGCGTCCGAGCCATCGTGGTACACCACGTCGATATGCGGGATCCGCTCTCCAAAGTCCGTCTTGAGCGTATCGACTCCGGTATCAACAAGCTTTCCCACTAAGCCAGCATACCAGGCCCAAGCGGCTGGGTTGGTGAAGTCGACACAGGCCATCCCAGGCTGCCACTCGTCCCACTGCCAGACATCTCCGTTGCCGCTTGATGAAATAACCCTTCTCCGCCCCGTCCTTCCAGATATCCGCGCGTTGACCTGATATGGGATTAGAGGGGCAGAAGTTCCGGATGGAGGACGCACTGATATACGGGTTGATCCAAGCACATAAATTAGTGTTGATATTTCTGCTTGATCTCCGCGAGGTGCTTCTTCGGTCAGGGAAGGCTTCGGCGTCCCAAGAGAAGGAGCACCATTCGTATCGCTTCATCCAGCTGGATTCTCGTCAGCATCACATATGATCCGTGAACAGCAGCCGGAAAGCACAAGCAGTCTAGATGGAAGACCCGGACAGGACACTTGCGATCCTTCATGCCCTGCAGGAAGCCTGAGACCGTAGACTGATCGTATGAAGTGGTGAAAGAGGTGGATAGGTAGAGCCCGAACGTCTAGGCCGGAGGAAGGGCAGGGAGACCGGTCATCTTGACGTAGTTCTCCAAGACCTACAGACACATCAAACACATTGGGCAGCCATTGCGAAACGCTTACCGCTTTCATGCTTCCACCGCCGATGATGAAGTACTCCAGCTCTTTCCCCCTCACACTGATTCCCAGCTTCGAGCACTTCTCCCTCCCCACCTCAGAGTCCACCTCCTCGCTGTGGTTGACAAACACCCCGTACCCCTTCGATGAGGGGTATAACGGTATGTTCTTGTATGCCTGCTCGGTCTCCCTCCATCCTGGTTCCAAATCCCCACGTTCTGCCCGTTTTTGAATGGACCGAATCGCTCGCCGAGACGTAAATGGTCTCGCCTGCACCGAGGATGAACTCGTTCAACATGAAACGGACGTCTCCTCCTCCTGTCCGATACGGGGCAGCAGTGTTTCCTGATCGGGGGAGAGTATCGGGAAGTGTGAAGAGACAGCCGGTAGATGACATCTGACCGAGAGTGAGGTGATACGGGACGTCGATGACGGCTCGACCTTTCGGCTCGGTAGCACAGAGGAACTCGGGTTTTGGGGTAGAATCACCTCTAAAGGTGAGGCCGTAGGAGTATGGCGCGGTATTGAGGTCGACCGATAAGGTCGCAGAGGGGAACGTCACATATTCCTTATCCGGATGAGCGATCTTCGTCTTGGGTGCACTAGGTTGACCATCCGGGAACAGCTCGAACGTGGGTCCAAGCTCGCGCGGTCCTCGATGGTGTTCCAATCTGACTTTGATCACATCATCTACCGGCGAACTGATGTTGAAGGTCAAGAGCGTCGAATTGAGTGTGTCCCCGCGTGAAGCGATATGTTTGGTAGAAACGATGTACTCGAGCGCCTTGTCGCTGACCTCGAGGATGTTGGCCACTTCCACACCGCCGAGGAAGGCCTCATCAACCGGCTTTCGCCAGCTGCATAGCTGCTCAGCACTGGTTGAGCAAGAACGTGTAAGAGCTCACACGCCGTCAGTGAACTCCATCTTGTTTTTCTTCCTCTGGAGACCTCTAACAGCCCTTTGATGTCGATGATAATCCTTACACGTCCGGTACTGTTGGACTATGCCGGTTCGTCAACCGGGCCGAATGGCTTGTATTCGGGCTACGCTTCTACCGCGGAAGGCGCTTCCGGGACGTATATTGCAGGTAATCAGCTACGCCGGCTACATCAGGGCAGGAACCAGCAGTTTCGCCTCCTCGAAATGCCGTATCTAAGGTACCAAGTACCTTTGGAGCAGCTGAAGCGGGCCGGGGATTCCAGGGATATATCAAAGACGAGGCCCGACTCAACACCCGCCTTGTTCCCGAATCTCAAAACACAATCAGATCGCCGCGCCATCAATCAAGATGCCCACCAACTTCGGGATCCACCAAGCTGGGAACGACGTCGTAGTGGCAGACAACGATGATATCGCGCAAAAGCTTGATTCCCACATGATCAAGGATGCGGAAGGCAGACGAGGCGGAGCCTGAGATGCCACTTGGTCAGGCATGGCGGATCCACAAGAAGATGATCCTGTGGTCCATGGCGCTGTTTAGAGCGTGAGTAACCCTTGATTGACTGAAGAAGGCGCTGATCAACACAGCTTGATCATGGAAGGATACGACGTGCGCCACTTTCACATCCCACAAGCTCCTTGATGACTGATCGAAATCATTCTTCAGGTCGTCGTTATCGGTTCTTTCTACGGTCAACGTGAGTTACCGCTGCCCATGCACCACATTGACTGATCGTGGTAGCTACATTCCTTCGAAGGTTTGGAGTCGTCGCTCCCATCCACCAACCGTTACGTAATCCCGCCTGAGTGGCAGTTCCGCCTTGTCCAACGATTCCTCCGCGGGTGGTATCATCGGTCTCTTGATCGGTCTCTTGGTGAGTCAATCTAAACCCTTTGCAAGGTCTACCACTTCTGGGACTCGCATGGACGCCCTATGACGTGACTTGGATCAACGGTTGGGTGGCCAACAGATTTAGCCCGAAAATCGTCATGATGACCTCCTCGATCTTCGCTCTGACCTGCTTCATCTTCATCTTCGTCTACGCCAGCTCCCTTGGATTGCTCGTTGCTGCGGAAGTCTACGCTGGATTCGCATGGCTTATTTTCGTGCGTCCCCATGGCACCCCGGCACATACCTCTGAATCCCGTTTCGCTAATCTACCTGGTCCCACCGCAAACCCGGACCACAGCCTATGCGTCCGAAGTTTGCCCTATCCAGCTTCGCGGCTACCTCACCGCCTACGTCAATATCTGTTGGTGTTGCGGTATCTTTTTATCTTCAAGTGTGGTCAGGGCGACCCTTGCCATCGCCTCCGACTGGAGTGCCGGGACCGACCGAAGGAGGACCGAAGATCGTCATAATGGTGGTTGGGATGCGGCTTCTCTCCGGTGAGAACCTGATCGATCAGGGTGTCCAGTTCCTCCAAGTCGCACATATCTCCACCAACCTCGCCTTCTCGCTCAACATGGTACTAAAATCGATGTTTGTCACGGTACCTCCGTCTCCTGGGGTCTACTGTACTTCGGTCGACGCACTCTATACACCATCGGAATGGCCACCATGGCCCTCGTCCTCTTCGTCATCGGCGGTCTCGGCTTTGTCAAACCCACCTACTCAGGCTACCAGTCCACCGTGTACGCAATCGGTTCACTGCTTATCGCTCTCGACTTCATCTATAACGCCACGCTCGGTCCAAAATGTTGTACCCTGATCGGGGAGATCTCCTCCACTCGTCTCAGCCTCGCCTACCAGATCATGAACATCATCTGCGGTATCATCGTTCCTCGGATGCTGTCCCCAATCTCTTGGAACTGGGGGACGAAGTCAGGAGTTCTCTGGGGAGCTAGGGCCATGTTCTCGACGATCTACTGCTACTCCCGCCTTCCCGAAACAAAGTGAGTGAAAAATCGAACGGACTTGCAGAAGGTTGCTGACGCCACACTAGGCACCGATCGTACGGTGAGCTCGACCTCCTCTTTGAGCACAGGGTACCGGCTTGGCGTTTCAAGGGCACCAAGGTCGACCAATTTGCTGTAAACCACGAGGTACAGGATGTGGATGCGGAGAAGAAGGAGGTGGGGCAGGATCAGACGTTCACGCACCTCGAGTAGGCGTGTCTTACAATCGCACGACCTGAGGGCATGGGCGGTTTGAATGAGCTGTGATCTTCCAGTGAAATTCACATGTAATTCCAGTGAAATTCACATGTAATTCCAGTGAAATTCACATGTAATTCCAGTGAAATTCACATGGGCAGCGATCAAGGTGCTACGGATTCGAAGAAAGTCCGATCTGCTCCTCCCGTCGATGTCGTCTTGAGTCAGGTTGATACAAAATATCATTCGCCCGACTGGCATCTGGCCATCGTTTCGCATGTCGGTGGTCGAGAGCCACCAGCAGACGTTGCATGAATGGGGGCGCGTTGGACTGGAAGTCCTTGAGGACCGCCTGCCGCACCTCCGAATCTTCGTCCCCACTGATGACCGAGCTGTTGATCCCAGCATTGACCACATGGGTCTGGAAGGTGGCCACCAGTCCGGTCCAGACCGTGTAGATGACGGCCTTGCGCGAGAAACTTCCCCGTGTCCTCATTCTTCATCTGACCGAGTATCTCGATCACTCGCCGCACCTTGATAAGGAGCGAATCCTTGTCGGCGTAGCAGGGCTGGACTATGTGGGGCTCCAGCCAGCGTTGGAGCTCTACCAGGAAGGACTGTGCCGAAGGGCCGACCTCGCCTCGTACGCCTCGTAAGCCAGACGAGTTGCCTCGTCCAGCTCCGGTACCTCGTTGTGCTCGGTGACGGACTGGTACATGACGAGGGGGAGACCCGCATAGTCTGACGAGGAGGCCGATCGCCGGATGATAAAAGGCGTGTGACATTGCCGTATCTTCATCGCGGCAGATGGGCTGACCGCCAGATTCTGGCGATGCAACCCGTCGAGCTCTACCAGCCTTTCCGGCGCATCATCCTGCAAATGGAGGGCTCAGCAAAGGCGAGAGCATCGTCTCGATCCGGGCTCTGTCTCCTCTCGGCAAGGGGTACTCAAAGGTCCTGGGCGAGATCCCAAATCACTATCAGGTACGCCATCTTCTGCATGATGTGAATGCGGTCGAAGCGGACTGGTGAAGATGGGGTGCCAGTCGACGGAAGATGATACGCGGACTGCCGAGAGATACGCTCGTAGGCGCGAGACGGCCCGGTGCCGTTGTTGGGCGTCCCGTGCGCTTCGTCCAGGAAAAATAGGTGAGTGTATAAGGTCGGGGAACAGAGCGAGGTATAGGGTGCGTGCGACCTGGGGTAGACGTGGGTGGGGTCCAACTTGGACAGCTGAACGAGGTGTCCCTCCGAGCCGATGTTGCAACGATCAGTGGAGAGGATGATGTGCCATTTCGACACCGCGAGCGCCCGGATCTTGCCTCATTGCGCTTTTCGCTCTTCCGCCTTGTCGTGATAGCGGATCGAGAAGAGAGAATGGAGAACGAGAATGATGAGGCTGTGTCCCGCTCAATCATGTGAACCGATTTGATGCGATCATGGGAACCGATTTGATGCGGCAAAAAGGGGTGCCAGCCTTTGCACCTCGAGGTCCGACGTCATGATGTCATCAATCAGACATCAGTTCGCATGAGTCAGTCCCATCAATCAAGCTTTCACGGTAGTATCGAACACCTCAAGACCTCACAAGCACTTGGTGAGACTGCGGCCCATTGCCCCATGCAGAGACTTACTATCGGATACTGATGCTGAGGATTGTTAGGGCGTACGCTATCAACTGAGTCGGCGCTCATCAGATGCTTCTCTGATCAATAGGCTTCTTGATGAAACGAGAGGGTCACATCATGAGCGGAATCAGCCCCCCCCAGTCCCTTCTGATGACGTCATCGCTTACATGCATCTCGTCGGAACCTGCAGCTTCGCATCCCTCCATGGCTACCCCGACATGCTTTGGCCAAGCAGGAATGGACAAATCTTGCTATTTCCGACCAAGAGTCACACGCCCCATACGTAGAAATTGCGCTCAAGCTTCGTTGCGCTATCCGTATGCAGTGTTGATCTGGTCCGAGATCCGGTGGAGCTAGTGCGTCTGGAAGAAAGGGAAAGACACCGGGAATCTGGAGGAGAAAGGAGCAGAAACGTTTCCTATAGCGAGGCCAAGCTCACGTGAAGCACCTGTCGTCTGATGTAGAAAATTATACAACATGTCCACGGCAATTCATGTAGAGACTATCATCCTCTCCCCCGAGACAGATCACCTTCGCATCCCGCTCGACTGGGACGTCCTCGCCTCTGTGGGACCATGGACAACCATCTCGTTCCTTCGCAACAAGTGAGAAGTCCCTTTTCTGATATCGAACCAGCTCAACGGCTTCATAGACCCACATGGATCGAAGCGAAGACGATCGATCACCTGTTTAATCATCCAGACCTCGCTTCATCCCTCATCCTCCTAAAGTCCCCATCATGGGACACGACCCTCGCCATTTATCCCGTTTCCACCCTATCTGCGAATAATGACCTCGTGGTCGATACCCATGGAGACCAACCTGTCATACACACGAACGCCCGCCGGATTATTCCGTGCAAGCAGTGCCAAGTGTATGTCGTCTGCGTGGAGGCGAAAGGCAGGGCGGCCGAGAGGAGGATCGTGAAGACCGCTGTGGATCGGGCTAGGGAGCTGGTCGGTGGAAGAGCCAAGAAGATCTCGCGGAGCGATTTGTGGGATGGCCTGGGAGTATGTACCTGGGAGAGCTTCGGGGGTTCCAGTGAGTACACAATGGCCCTTCTTTGAGCGTGCTGATGGGTGGCAGGCCGGATACCAGACCGACCGACCAAGGAGATGCTGCTCAGCCTGGTACCTGACCTAGAGATCAGGAACTTCCTCATCGACGACGGATGGCAAGATATCCGAAAGCATTCTTCTAGACTGCAAGGGCAACTATACTCCTTCGACTGCTGGGATGGTATGGGCGCCTCCATGCCAGATGTGGTCTCCGCTCTAAAGATCAAAGGCATCGAGGAGGTCGGCGTATGGTTGACTCTGCAGGGGTATTGGTGGAGTATCGATCCGGACAGCCCTTTGGCGCAGAGGTACAATTGCATGCCGCACAGGACTGCACGATCGGGTCAGCCTCGCGGAGGGGTTGTCATACCGCTAGAACCAGCGAAACCAGAGGAGGATCAATGGTTGCCGAGTCCCGAGATGGCGGGGCAGTTCTGGGAGGATTGGTTCACAGAGATGAAGAGCTGGGGAGTCGGGTTCGTCAAGGTAAGTCACCGAGTAGGCTTTGAGGTTCTTGCTGAGTGATTCCTAGGTGGACAACCAGGCGCATGGTGACGCTGTGACCTCCCCCACAGCGCTGCTCACGCAGCAAGCGATGTGGTCCGGGATGCTAGCGGCAGTCATCAAGGTTTGGGGCTCGCTGGACAGGGTCATCATTTGCATGTCGCATAACGAGCGGATGCTCAATGGTCCTGGAGGTCTCGACTTTGATCGGCCACCAGGAAACCTTGTCTTCCGGCAAGTGTCTATATAGCGTTGGCACCATCTGGCTGATGTGATGTTTGACAGCAACTCCGATGACTTCAATCTCCCCTACGAGAATCGGCATCCCGATTACATCCAAATGAACATCTACCAGTCCATCCTCACCTCACACCTCTCGCTTATCCCAGACTTCGACATGTTCGCATCCAATCCACGTGACCATTGGCCGACATATCACGCGCTACTTCGCTGTCTCAGTCCCGGCCCGCTGTTGCTCTCAGACACCCCGGACACGGAAACCGACAAAGCTCTGCTCGCGAAAATGACGGCAAAGACCCGGTCTGGCAGACTGAAAGCCGTGAAAACGGACAGTCCAGCTCAAGCTTTACCAGGTCGGTGGTTCTGGGATAACCTGCAAGGCGAGCAGGACGGCCCGGCGACGCTGGCATATGTTAAAGTCCCCTCGGCGCAAGGTACGATCATCGGAGCGTGGAATTGCCGAAGGACGGGGACGTCCTCGGTGGCGAGGGACAGGATATTCCTACAAGACTTGGAGGATGCACTCGAAGTAGATCGGCTGGATGGAGAGTACGCGCTTTGGTCAGTCGGGCATTCGGGTCGCAATGGCAGGCGTGTCGAGCTCTTCCGACCAGGTAGTCCCGCGGAGATGCCCCTTGAACTGGAGAAGGCGGAATGCGAAGCCATCATCATTGCGAAGGTGTGGGAGGTGAAAGGGCAGAAGGTGGCGGTCGTGGGCATGCTGGACAAATTTGCGCCACTTGCTAGATTGCAGGTCAGCGTCCAGGGAGGTGAGCAATCTCTTTCGCGTTCCGCTGCATCATCTGATTCCGCGCCAGATGAGCTGAAGATCCGGACTGAGTTTGCTTCCGATCAGCTTTCAGTACTGGTGTTTGGCGACTCAAAGCCGAGCGCATCTTTCATGGTGGACGGCAATGCGGTTGCTTCCGCTCCATGGATTGAGTCGGTCCGCGGGGCGTGGCTCCTTAGCGTCACTGTCGGAGTCGAGGGGCAAATGACATCAGGAGAAGGTGCATGGGAGGTCCAATTGGTCCTAGGTTGATTGGACATCTCTGCGTACAAAATTGTAGGGGTCGGCATCAAAAACAGATGCAGTGTCACGCGTCACATAATTTCATAAACAAATGCCAAATCGACGCGCCTAGCTTTACCTTCCCATCATTTCGCCGAAGCGCCAAACAGCTTCAAACGCTCGTCACTATCTGGTGGAGCAGGCAGCGCGGCCGACGATGGCATTCATAGGATCGGACGGACTGGATCGTCAACTGAAGCAGCTCAAGACACATCTCGCTTCGAAAGGTAGGGCATCATGACACTAAATTCTCGGTCGATGTGACTGAACTTCCAGACTCGGAGTTGACGTCAATCCGGAATGAGCAGAGAAAGCGGACGGATGAGCTGAACGAAGCCAAGAAAGCCAGAGAGGCAGTGCAGTATCAAGTGAGCATGGAGGGGGACATCGTCACCGGAATCGTCTCCTGACGATTTCAGCTGCAGGAAGAGGAACAGCGAGCTCAGAAAATCCAGACTGCGCTTCAAGCCAAAACTCAGGTAAGGCAATGAACAGGTGGACTTGGGATCGATCCTGATGATCCTGTAGGAGCTGTCGAAGCTGCGACTGCAGCATGACAATCTCGAAACGACATTGCGAACCTCATCGGAGAAGGTGAAAAATGGGGAGAAGGAGAATCAGAAACTGCAATATGGTGGGTTGGATTGACCCCGTCTTCCAGCTTTCCGGGAGCTGACGGTGGTCTTTCGGCAGAGATGGATCGTATGGCGAGTGGAGACATGGACGGGGCATCTCGATTGCTGCAAGAGCAGAAGACGAGCTTGGAAATGAAGGTCAGAGCTCTCGAATCCGCGCTGAGGAAGGCCGAGGTTGAGAAGCGGATCATGGAGGACAATCTACGGGTTTGCCCTTTCGCACCCTACAGTGGCCGTGTGCTGAGGACATATTAGGCGGCCGGCAAGATCCGCAGTGTCCCTTCGACCACATCGTCCTTTGGCGGTGCTCCCTCTCCCGCTCGACCCAAAGGCTCGCGGCGCCGTTCCGCATCTTTCTCCGGAGGCGCCCGGACATCCGACCTCGACGCAGAGGTAGAGAACCTGAAGGTCGCCCTTGATGCTTCAAGCGCAGAATTGACGACTATTAAAGTGCAACTGTCGAACGCGAAGAAGGAGAAGATGAAGTTGGAGAATGAGAAGATCGCGGGAGAACGATCGGCAAAGAAGGAAATCGAGCAGTTGAGCAGCAAGCTCGAAGACGCAAGCTACGAGCTCGAGGAATGGCGAAGTGGTGGAGACGGGAACGAGAAGCAGGAGGCGGAGAAGCTCAAGAAAGCTGCGGAGGTCGGAATGGATAGGCTGAGGGAGAAATGGGAGCAAGAGGTGGAGAAGAAATGCAAGACGATCGAGGAGTTGGAGCGGAAGGTGGTAAAGCTCGAAGAGATGGAGGTGGCTCTTCAGGAGGAACGTAAGGCTAAGCCTGCTCCACCGCTTGCGGCAGTCGGACCAGAGCTGGACCCAGCTTCGTCGACACAGCTGGAAGCGCTCTCTTCGAAGATCGCCAATCTCGAAGCCGACCTCGCAGCTGCTCGTTCCGAAGCTCCCGCTACTTTATCCGAACCTGCCGATCGAGCCACGCGAAAACTGCAACGCGAACTCGAATCAGCGCGGCGTGACAACAAAGCTCTCGAGGAACAAGTTGACGAGCTTCACGAGCGTGCCCATGTGATGGCGTCCCGAGTGCCGCTGCCTGAATCTCCCTCGTCCAGTCCCAGACCACTTGCATCCGCCGACTCGGAGCGGTTGGCGATTCTCGAAGATCAAGTCGTCAGCCTCGAAGGCGAGCTGGAGCAGCTCGAATTCAGGAGCAAGCAGGAAATTCTGGGCTTGGAGACGCAATTGAACGAGGCGAGCAAAGAGCTAGAAGCAGCGAGGATGGAGATAAGGAACGTCAAGACAGCGTTCGAAGTGCACAGAGGGGAGATGGAGGTAGGTTGCGTCATGTCGCCGGTGATGAAAGTGCTAACAATGTGACAGGCTTTCTCTGCGCAGCGAAAGAGCTTCGAGTCCGACCTCAAGGTAGCCCAAGCAGCCGTCTCGGTGAAACAGTCACAAGTGAACGAGCTAGAAAGCGATATTGCGAACCTGCACACGCAGCTGAGCGATGGACAGACTGTGCTCAGCTCTGTCAAGGAGATGCTTGCGAGGGCCCAGCAGAGATTACAGGAAGCGATCAACGATGTCGCCGAGAAGGATCGCCAGCTCGTCGAGACGATTGCACAAAATCAGGCCATGTCGCAGGTGCTGGAACAGCGGAAACATGAAGATGCGGAGGTGGAGGAGCTTCGGAACAACCTGGTAGCGAAGCAGCAGAGTATCGACTCGATCCAATCTCGCGTGACTGATGCAGAGGCCGCTAGACAGCATAAGGAAGTGCTCGAGTTCGGTGCGAGACAGGAACTCGATATCGCTCGCGAGGAAGTCAAACGACTGAAGGAGGAGGTTTCGGGATTGCAGACGATGGCCGCCAATGCGGAGAAGAATGCTCAGGCTGTGTCAGCCGAGATGCAAGAAGCCATGAAGTGAGTTTTCAGTCCTTACCGACAAGACTGACCCTTGGTAGCTCGCTCAAGCAGCAGCTCGACGACACTGCAGGCGAGACGCATACCCTGCGCCTAACGCTCGAAGACGCGCAGACCGCTCTGACCACCGCCAGCTCGTTTGCCGATAGCCTTCAAAACCAATACGAGGAGGTTTCGGCGGACAAGCTGGGGCTAGAAGACGAGCTGGCGAGACAGCAAGAGACCATCGCCAATCGCTCGACTGAATCTGAATCGCGGCAACGAGACGAGCAGTTGTTCCGATATAAGGAGGATCGGGAGGTGTTGCAGTGGACTCTCGAAGTCGACCGGCAGCAGCACGAGAAGGATATCGCCGCGGTCACATTCTGCAAGGCACAGGACATCCGGGCAGCCCGCGCCCGCATGAGTGAGCTCGAGTCACGCGTGTCGGAGCTTCAAGCGGTGCTCAGGGATGCTCAAAAGAGCCGGGGCGAGGGAGGAAACGAGCATGTCGGCCAGTTGGAACTAAAGGTCCAGCTGCTTCGCGCCGAACGAGACGATTCCCGGCGAAGCCAGTCTTTCGGCGAGCACGAACACCACTTCGCTTTGAAGACTGCTGAAGCTGATCGAGCATCCGCTGTCGAGGACCTTGCACATGCGAGATGCGAACTTCAGGAACACTTGACTGCGCATGACAACCTGCAGAAGGAGACCGGGAAGTTGCGAGAACGATTGCAAGACGTATCAGCACGGCTTGAAAGCGTTGCGGGCTCATTCGCCACCGCTTCGACCGAAAAGAATGACCTCGCTGACCGAGTCGCTCATCTCGAGCTTGAGGTGGGACATGCTACTACGGTCCGGGATGAGCTTGAGAGGAAAGTGGTCGAAGCGACACAGCAAGAAGCTACCAGTCTAGAGGCCCATCGTACACATCACGAACAGCTAGTCGACCTCGCGAGCAGATTGGTTATGGAGCAGAGCGAACGGTCTAAAGCGCAGAACGAGCTCGTCATGTCCAATCGAGCACGGTCCGACCTCGAATCCCGAGTCGATCAGCTTCATGTCAGAATCATCGAGTTGCAAGAAGCGCAGCCCTTAAGGGAAGATGATTCGCCATCCAACGGACATGTGAGGTCCCGTTCGTCCACGTCGTCATCTACCGCGCTTCAGAGCTTGCAAGCGGAGAAGGCGGACTTACAGAGTCGTCTCCAGCGTCGCATACGTAAGATCTCTACCAAGACATCGGTGTAAGCGTTAATGACCTCTTTACTCAGTAATCATCAACCAAGTTCAAGCCGAGCTGAAACGGGTCAACATGAATCTCCACATGGCTCAGGAATCGTTGAAGGAGTACGAGGATGAAGTTGACGAGCTCAAGGCGGAACGCGACGCTATCAAAGCGGATCTGGATCGACAAGGCACCAGCCTTCAAGACAGTCAACGGATGCTGAACGATGCGACTGCCCAGATTAGAGATCACTCTGTAGAGATCGTCGATTTCCGAACGAATACGCAAGCTGCGGAGACGGAGAGTATGTCCCGCGTCCGCAACCTGGTCCTCATGATTGCCTTCCATCGGAAAGCTTTGACATATCGGACGGCGGGATGGCGAAACGCGACTCGCGCGCTGCAAGAAGCTACCACGACCATCTCCAACCTGCGTAGCGATATCTCCACGCTCGAAGTGGTCAGGTCTGAAGTGAATAACTTATCTTTGCGGGTTGAGGAGGTCGAAACAGCGCGGTCCGCCGTCCAAACGGATCTCCAACGCTCGCGAGAAGACCTGAAGAAGGCGCTAAGCGAGGCTCAGACATTGCGGACAGCCTTAGATGAAACTCGGGTCAGCCTGTCATCCGCTCAGCAAGCAGGCGTTGAGCACTCCTCTGCATTGGCTAGGGTAGCCGAGCTCGAGCGAGAGATATCGGCATCAGGAGAGCGAACAAGGGGTCTGGAGTCCGACATCGAAAACCTCTTGGCGAAGCTTGCCTCTGCGGAGAAGGCGAGGTCCGAGGCCGTCGGGACAGCTGAGGCTGAGACGATAAGCCTGATAACGAGACTGTCCGAGCTAGAAAGTACGGAGGGTCGGGCTGCCTCGCTCCAGTCTGAGCTTGACACTCTTCTCGCCGACCTAGCGGCAAGGGACCAAACGCATGCGGAGGCGATGACCGGCGCGAAACTGCAGATGGCAGAGCTATTCGAATCGCGAAAAATGTACGAGCGTAGGACGGCGGGACTACGGGATCAGTTGGCTATCAAGACCGCCGAGGTGGAAGCATACAACGCTCAAATACACCAGAAAACGATTGAGGTCGCCGGTCTCGAGTCACAGCTAGCAGAATCGTCAAGAGATATCGAGGAAGGGAGAAAAACCATCAGCGACCATCGCGAGCAACTCGAGCAGCTCGAGGCATCATCCTCCGGAACCTTGGCTGAACGAGAAGCGCTGCGAGAGCGAATCGTCGACCTGCAAACGAAGGTCTCGGTATTGTTGGCGGAGAGAACGGTTCTGCGACGAGATTTTGCAGAGACTGCGGACCAGCACTTAGAGATCGTGACAGGGCTCTCTACCGCTTCTATGGAAGTCGAGACCCTTAGAACAGCCAATTTGGAACATCAGTCGTCACTTCGGGGATTGCAGGCGAATGTGGAGAAGCTTGAGGAGGAGGTGAAGCACAGTGCGAACATGGTGAAGTTCAAGGATGTTGAGACGAATAAGGTGTAGGTCTTGGCATCGCATACACTGGAATTTACTGATATCGAGATATAGCTCGGCTTCACTCAAGTCGCTACAAGACCAGCTCGTCGACGCCAAGCAGGAACAAACCACCGCTTCCAACATAGCCAAGGCAAAGCAGATCGAGGTGTCCCGTCTACTCGCTGAAAACGCCAAGCTCAAAGAATCGCTCGCGAAGACATCGGCCACCCTGCCTGCCGGGACGGAAGCCTCTGACCTACAAGAGCGAATCACGGGTAAGTCACCGATGCCCGCATTTTCAGGAAGTGACTGACGGCCTCTAAGAGCTTGAAGCTTCTCTCACACTCAAAGTGCAAGAGCTGGACGAATCGGACGACCGCGTTCGAGATCTGTACAAGAACAACAGCAAGCTCGAAAAGAAGGTCGCCAAGCTATCGCGTCAGCTTGCAACCGCCGAGACGGCAGCCAATACCGCGGCCAACAAGTCGATAGCCGGTCCAGCTGTTCCCATGGGACCGCCACCTATACCTCTGGCCAAGCCCGCTCCTCCACCTTCTCCAGCATCTACACTCCGTCAACCGCTTCGTCAAGGTCAAGTGAACGTCTTCGAGCCTACACCGTCGATCGGATCGAAGCGGGGACGAGAAGGAGAAGTCGACGAAAACCCCATGCCAGCGGAATGTATTGTCCTCCCGCCCTCCGCCGAAAAGGCCAAGAAGCATGTCGTTCGGACCGCCTTCACTCCCCAGCGAGGTGGCGTCCATGCCTTCGCCTCGAGGGAGAACAACAATATCTTCGCCAACCCCGAGCGATCTAATAGCGTTACGAAACCGATGATCAAAAACGCATTCGCACGAAACCCCACATCCAATGTCTTCCAGATGCCCCCCTCGTAATGTTAGCATAGTTGTAATGTGTAACTATGCACGGAGTAGCAGTACAAGATGCAATACAAGCGGTCTATCTCCGAATCTTGGGTTTCGAATCCCCCATCTGGACCGATCCCTTGTTCCCCACCGACAAGACCATATGTGCAGATCCAGTCTTTTGTTGTCGTCGAGCGAAGGCATCGGTCATCCCGGTTGGGGTGTCGCCAGACATCATGGTGAGTTGCTTGTGCTCCTCGTGGATCTTCTTCAGTCGCTTCTCCGTCTTCATTCGACCAGACGTCTTCCCGCTATGGCTCAATCAGCAAGGGATCCGAGCAGATTTGGGAGGGACATACTGGAACTTGTGAGACAACGACTTCCAAGCCTCCTTCGGGGTCATCTCTGCCTCCTCATCAGCTATACTCAAGATGGATAAGGATGAACAGTTACGTCTCCCAAACTCGTCATGATAGACGATATGGACGTCCGGCTTGTAATTCCGGTACATGTCCAACGCTTCCCTCGCCTCGTTCTGCTCACGCATCTTGTTCTCCCATTCCCGCTGCGCCTGATCCTTGTTCCCTCCTCTCGCTGCGATCCGCTCGACCTCACGCTTGGCCATCCGTTGTCGATGATCGGCTAACCAAAGGTCTTTTGTCTTTTGAATTCGCTCGCGCTCCTTTTCCTCAACACTTTGGGTCTTCAGTGCTCCTTGGTTCCGCAAGAGCGAAAGTACGCCCGCCACGCCAGATCCCATGACTGGCTCGGACTCGTTGGCCGCCTTCGAAATGCATCAGCATGGTCGGAAGATAAGAAGTTGAACACACCTCGTCTGCTTCAGCCTTGGCAGCCGCCATCTCCTGCATCTGCGAATCGATTTTCAAGCGATACTCCTCCAATGACATCCCCTCTCTCGCTGCCATCTCGGCCAAAGCCTCATCCTCATCGATCGAATCCATATCCTCATCCTCATCGAGCTCCCCCTCTTCTGTCCGCTCGATCTTAACCACAACAGGCTGTTCCTGAGGTACCGGTGAGGCCACTCGTTCCCGCTTGACGGGAGCCGCTCGAGACTCCAGAGTGACATTCCGAACAAACTCAGACGTGTCGTCAAATGTGATCCGCCCATCTTCGTCGCCGTCTTCCCGTGGTGCATCCTCTTCCTGTCGCGACTGCGCAACTGAAGAACCATCAGCCTGGCTCCAGGAACTATACGGTGAAAAAGGCTCACTCTGCTCTGCCCAGTCCTCCGGTCTTTTCTTTGGGTTCGTCTTCGCAGCTGCTCTCCGTGCTCGCGACAGCGCCGCTTGCAAGTCATCATCGTCCACAAGATTCTCCGGTCCATCCCCAGCGATTCTTCGCGCGAATGTCGGGACAGCATCCACCTCCATCCCGTCCGCCTCGTCCTCCTCACCACCCGCCTTTCGTGCCGATCGCTTTGCCTTCTTCTTCTGCGAGTCCAGTGCAGTCGCTTCAGCGATATTCAATGGGTAATGGCAATTGAGCTTACCTTTGGTTTTTTGAAGCCAGCGTCTCCCTCCTTCGCGTAATCTGACACGTCGAACTCCTCTAAAATGGCATCAGCTCGACTCCGCTACGGCGGAATCTTTGACTTACTCGCATAGTCAAGACTCAGCTTCACCTTCACCGCCGGCGCCGCCCCAACCATCTCAAACTCATCATCCACGATGTCCATCTTCTTCTCCACGGCTGCCGCGCCCAGTCTGAACCCCTCGCTCCTGGATTTCCCGCTGCTGAACTCATCGTCGTACTTGCTCAACACATCCGCCTTTTGTCCTATCCGGCTCTCGTCGAATTCTTCGTCGTCGTAGCCTGTGTATGTGGCTTGTGCTCTCCGTTTTCGCTCTCGAGCCGCTTTGAGCGCGGCGTCATCCATCATGTTGACGTTCTGTAGCTCGTCCTCTGCTCCCATCAGCATCGCACCACTTGATAGGGCCAAAGTGAAAACTCACCATCTCCTGCTAAAACCCGACTATCCTTGAGGGTCAAGACCACATCCTCTCCCTCATTAAACTCCTCAGCACCATGAGTGACCTTCAGCCCCTCCAAATCCCTCTCATCATAAACCGCCCTATCCTCCTCGTCCATCTCCCTCTGTCTCCTATCCGCCAACTCCTTCTCCCTCTCCTTGGCCCTCTTCTTTTGTTTCCGGATCCAGCTCTTCGCAGAGAGCTCATCATCCCTACTCGAGTCTCCTATGGTCGAGCCTTTCAGCTTGGAGTTGAGCGCACGTTGATTCTTCGCCCTATACACCTCCTCATCAGGACGAGCTACGCGACAAAGAGATGAAAAATGTCTCTTTGGCTAAAAGGGAGAATATCTCACTTTTCGATACGTTCTTTGACATCCGCCTCGTCTTTCGCACGCTTCATCTCATCTCGCCGTTGCGCGTAGTTCGCCTCGGCGAGGTCATCCTCGTCGACGGCGGGCTCCTCGCCTTCGGGAAGTTCCCCACCGATGGGAGCGAGTCCGAGAGAGATTCGGACCTCGTTGGTCTGCTCAAGAGTCAGGGAGTCTTGGTTCATCGAAGTCATGGCGAATGTGCGACGAAGTTGAAGAGGGAAGAGATCATGAAATGGAATTCAAGGAAGTAAGTGGCAAGGCGACCGCAATTGGTATCGCCGAAATGCTTCCGTGGTGGCGGTCTCTGGCAGGCTTATTTGGCTGGATTGCAATCGTGTTTTGCAGTCATCCTAGCAAACTTGATGACGCTCCTCGTATCCGTAGAAGCGTTGACAGTCGCTTCACTAGCCGCCGAACGAGCTTGTAATCATCCATTCACTCGCTGAGCTCGACTTCACGCCCTGCCCTGATTTCGAGATCCTTCCCAATCACCATGCCACCAAAAGGCGGCAAGGGCAACAACGGTCTCCGCGCCTGCCTAATCTGTTCCATCCTCCAAACAGCTCACGACTTCCTCGAGTCCGGATGCCCCAATTGCGAGGATGTACTCGAGGTGAGCTTTATCTCCATGACCCGTGACCCACGTCGACTTGACTGAATCTGTACGTGTATAGATGCGAGGGAGCGCCGACAGGGTCGCTGAATGTACGAGTTTGATGTACGATGGGATGGTGGCGATGATGGAGCCGAGTGAGAGCTGGGTGGCTAGGTGGCAGCGGATAGGTGGGTCTAGCCTCTCGATCAGGGCGTTAGCTGATCGACTATTGTGCCATCAACCTCGTTCTGTCCCGTTCTGTCAATCTTCCAACTCGTCTCTTGTGGTGCTTTTCCATCGTCGCCGTGTAGATAAGAGGATGAGAGGGATTTATGCCGTGCGGGTTACCGGACGACCGCCAGCCGATGTGATAGATACGATCGAAGCGAGAGGAGGGGTATATAGGGCGAGGGATGCTGTCGAGAATTGAAAGCCATCCCATCAGGGGAAGAGGAGGATCACGATAACGAATGATACGACACCATGACGCTAAATTCATTTCTCATCGCAGTGAGATGTGGAGCATGTCCTTTTTTTTAATTCCATAGAGCGTACAACATACAGGTCTCTCCGCCTCTCCGCACTTCCTCACGCAACTGTCGACTTCGGTGCATCGGCCGTTCCGCTCTCATACTTCCTCACTGTCTCCTTCGTCGCATCCTCATCACCCTGATGCATCTCTATCAGCAACATGTCCGCCCGGTGATCAGACCGACTCACCTTGAAGTACTTGACCTCCTTGGACGACATGATCTTGGGCACGAGGTCCGCCTGCATCTTCTTGAATGTGAACGTAAACCCGTCGTGCGAGTAGTCTTTGTCGTTCCCTTGGTCCTTTCGCCCCATCAGCTTGTGGAGCTCAACGAGTTGCGGAACCGACATACCTTGTGGCAGAGGACCATAGGGAAATCCGAGTCCTTCGTTGCGGGGTCGAGCACGAGCGAGATCAAAGCGGTGGGCTCGGCAGTCTTCGATGTCAAGTGGAAGGCTCATCGCTATTTCATCCGTCAGTCATGCCACGAAACAGGGGGTGAAGTAGAACTCACCTGCTTGTACTTGATCTGGATGAGGGTGTCGTCGTTCCTCACTACCTCGTACCCGAGGCGTTCGGACTTCGGGAAAAGCTTTGGTAGACCGTACCATTGGGCTGCCATCTTGTACCGATCGATTCGGCTACTCATCAACTGAAGTGGCCGTTTAGGCAATCGTGAGAAACATACCATTGGCGTAGACGAACTGGTCATCATACACACAAGCTGCCTACTTCCTCAGCACAAGGCCAGGGTGGGAGAGCTTAACTCGCCAGGAGCGTATCGGCATACCCGTTCTACAGTCGGCTGACACGAGTACAGCGCCAATTGATCGTCGAGCAGGCCTGTCGACCAGGCGGGAGCTTTATGCTCTTACTAGGATCGAGTGTGCTATCGCTATCCTGAAGAATCTGTCGGGGCTCGACCTGTTCACCTGGGATACCAGAAACGGCCGCACGGGATCGTAGGATTATCTCTGGGATCTGTTCGTCCGACGCCATGTTGCGGGTGGTGATGTGGATCGGAGTAGTGGGTAATCGGGGGTGGGGATGATGAGCTGTGTGGACCGATTGGTGGCGATGATAAGTTGGGAAAGATGGTGATGGGTGAAGAAGGGGCGGAAGGATTAGAGTAAGTATCTGGGACCGGGGGAGTAAGGGTCGCTTGGCAGTCGCAGCGATGCCGATGCGTGATGTCATCAGAGCTGAGGATCAGCTTAAGGTGTAGACTGTAACGTGACGCGACCGGTGAATCGGTGATGAACCGGCGTCATCTTATACATGATTGACGATGTGAGTTTGTGGGAATCGTTCCTGGTGATTCCCAACCAATAGCGATTGAGCCGCTTTCCGGGATCTCATCCTTGTACTGTGTGGTATTGAAGCATTGATTGACACGGTTGAAGCTGCGCGCTACCCGGATCAACCGGCGACTGCAAATGGACTACAAAAGGCCTCCTAGAAGTTGATACGCTTCCCGTCTGCCTTGGAGCTCTGCTCGATCGCCTCTATGATCTTGTGACGCGCGACCGCATGATCGAAGTCGACGTAATGGGCCGGGTCCTTTTCGGCGAACGCTTCATACTCGCGCCCAATATTGCCGAGCCTGTCTTCTTTGTCTTCTCGATGTTGGATCTGTTCACCATTGAGGTACATGGCAGGCAAAATCCTCTTTAGACGGGTCAGCTTGCGTTCCGGGAGGGTAAAGAAGATGTCAAGCACCTGAGGCCCATTTGAGCCTTTGAACATGATGATACCCTGTTCTCCCTCGATTTCCCAATGGTAATCGATCCCACCCTTGGCAGCACCCCCACGATAGTGGATACTGGCGACGGCGCCCGATTTGAGGGCACCCTGGATGAGGATTTGATCGGCCGCGGTGAAAGGCACCGTCTCACCGGTCTCCTGGATGGTTGCGGTCGTCCGCCGGTTCGCAAGGTTGGCGGAGAGGTAGGCAAAGTCGCCGAGTACAAAATTGAGGGCTTCAAGGGTGTGGGAACACGGGATGGTCAGCAGGCTTGCACCTGCACAGGTCAGGAGCGATATTGACGACGAGAGAAATCTACCGTTGCTATTGTCGAGGAGGTAGGCCATCTGTTGATTGGTCTCGGCACCCCAGCCCCCGCCGCTGGCGATCTGAGAAAATGTTCAGTCTCGCGCCTGATGACATGGTGTACTGATCACACACCAAATGGGTAGCCAAGACTCGCCCTATGACCCCACCGTCGACAAGCTCCTTGGCTTTGATGACTCCAGGATCCTGCATGGCCTGTAGGCCAACCATGGTGCGCACAGACTTAGACTTTGCGAGTGCCGCAAGCTCCTCGGCCTCTTTGAGATCTAGCGCGAGTGGCCACTCTGAAAAGACGTCTTTGCCAGCCTCGATCGCAGCTCGGATGCCAGGAGCGTGATATGGCACCTTCACGGAAACGACGACGAGGTCGACATCGGGATCGTTGGCGAGCTGGGAGGGGTCGCCATGATACCCCTTGATGCCATAAACTCTGGCGGCCTCGTCTGCCGATTCTTGACGCGTTGTGAGGGTCGCAGTGACCTTGTAATCGTTAGGGAGCTCTCCGAGTGATCTCATGTGCGCTCTGGCGGCCTATAAGGACGAGTGAGCTTACTCGGTACGGCTGTAGAGATTGGTTTCTCACCCATGAGTTCCCCGAAAGTCCTATGAAACCGATCCTGGTGACCATTGTCGTCGAAGAACAGGGAGAAGACTCGTTGAAGAGAAGGAAAGAACTGAGCCAAAGGTCAATCTCCTTCCCGGCGAAAACAGGGTGACTAATTCCGACCGTTTTGCTTATTTAGCAAGAGCAATGATGATGTCAGCAATCGATCCGCTGGATCTGTCAGCCGCCGACCCGGGAGCAAAGTGATCCCTGAGACTAAGGCCCCCCTCAGCTTGAAGCGGACCTTATACTTCGACATCCTGGAGCTGGTCGATCTACTTTCTGTACCCGTATTGCTGTTTGTGGTCAGCCAGGTAACGCTCAACAATCACACAATCGGAGGTGTTACCATCAGACAGGAAACGACTTCGGAAATAAAGGGAAGGAAAATATCCACGTCAATCAAATCGGCGAGCGATTTCCGGATGGAGACCAATTCCGCATGTCCGCCTCGGGGACTCCACATTCCCAATCACCCCGAGGTTCACGAAAGCTACATAAACCCAGTTCTCCTACCATTTCCCCTCGGCTCGACCAGATTCGACCTTTATCTAAAACAACAGCTCTCTCCCCGCTTGACATAATGAAGGTATTTGTGACAGGAGCTTCAGGTATGCGAATTGCTCTCGACTGTGGCATTATTCAGGATGATCCCAGTGCTGACTCCATTCCTATAGGCTTCATCGGCAACTATGTGACTCGAGATTTGCAATCTGCCGGGCACACCGTTCTAGGTCTCGCTCGGTTCCCCGGAGAGCGCCAAGAATCTCCAAGTCGCCGGCGTCCAACCTCATCACGGCTCCCTGCACGATCTCGACTCCCTGCGAGCCGCCGCGAAGGAAGCTGACGGGGTGATCCACCTCGCCTTCATCCATGACTTCGCCAAGATCCATGAGGGCGGTCCCGTCGACCTGGCAGCTACCAATGCCATCGGCGAAGCTCTCGCTGAATCCAATAAGCCATTCGTCACCACCTCCGGCACGGGGATCGCTCAAGCTTCGAATGGGCCAGCGAACGAGAATGACCCGGGCATTCCGGGGCATTATCGTAAACCGAGTGAGGACGCCACCCTCGCGCTCGCTTCCAAAGGTGTCCGATCGATCGTCATTTGACTACCGGCTTCCGTCCATGGCGACGGGGACTATCAATTCGTCCCTGATCTCATCAGGATAGCGCGCGACAAGGGGTTCTCCGGATACGTTGGCGAAGGCCAACAGCACTGGCCGGCGGTCCATGTCCTCGACGCTGCTCGTCTCTTCCGGCTCGCCGTCGAGACAGCACCTACTGGTGTCCGCCTGCACGCTGTCGGCGACTGAGACGATCGGCAAAGGTCTTGGGTTACCGGCCAAGTCGGTTCCGGAGGAGCAGGCGACAGACCATTTCACCTGGTTGTCCATGTTCGTGGGGATAAACATGCCGGCGACGGCGAAGATCACGAAGGAGACTGTGGGATGGGAGCCGAGGAAGATTGGGCTGATTCGGGATGTGGAGACGGGGTGTTACTTCAAGCAGTGATGCGCGTTCAGCCTCGCTGGACAATGCTGGAGTGAGAGGCAGTGGATTGATATGCATACATGCTTGTGATCGAGATTCCAGCTTATAGGTACATACCGAGACTCTCCTCCTTCAACGCTCGGTTCTCCTTGCCGGTCCTCCGTCTCACATCACCCATACCAGGGCTAGAGAACGGGTCGTCATCATCCTCCTCCCATCTGATCGCCGAGGGCTTCGAGATGGCCTGCGACAGCTTTGGTGTTAGGGTGCTGAGCGAAGTAGCGAGTGATGATGTGAGAAGGGAAGAGAGGGGTAGAGGGAGGAGGAGCAGGTCTACGGGTGTTTCATGGGGGACGCGCGAGACCGGGTGAGCGATCTGACGACACAAGCATGATCAGCTGGATTCGGAGAGTGGAAGAGCGGTAGCAGCGCGTACGATGGAGGCGAGAGCTGCAGGTAGGCCAGTCACGTAATTAGGCGAGGTGAAGGCTTCCACTCCTGGCAGAGAAGACGAAGACCGGCCTGAAATCTGGAGATGCCGTATTGGAGGGCCTGATGGTGAGGAAGAAGACGTGGCAAGGTCGGGGATGTACAAAGAAGATAGATAAGTAGACACGATCACCCTGTCCTACATCAGCTCCGAGATCTGTCACAAGGTGAGACGTACCATGACCGCGCCTTCAAGCTGTTCATAAGCGTAACCGCCACCTCGGAAATCCCCTCATTGCTCTCCCCCTCTTCCATGAACACCATCACCCCCTCATCCATGGCATACAAGCGCCCCACCAACCCTCGTTCCGTCGTGATGTCCCCGACCGCTCTGTGAGCCCCAGCCTTCCGGATCAGGTACAACCCCGCCTGGCCTACTCCGACGACCGCACATTTTACCTCGCTGAAGTTGAGATTGAGCTCGATGGATGGGTTCAGGGAAGCGGTTGGCCGAGGGGGTCTGCGGGATGTTTCGGGGTAGGCACCTTGACCTTCTTCGTCGGACGAGTCGGATTCGAGGAGGTAGCGGGGTGGAGGAGCGTGTAGGGAGGAGAGAGGATCATTCATTGTAGCTGATACGGCCGTTTCTGGGGCTATCTGAGTATGAACAAAAGATTAAGGTGTGTTTTGAGTGGTTCAACTTTCCGACGGAAATTTCAGCTCCAGTCTGTTTGCGGCAATATGGACAAATGGTCAAGCATGCGGTATCTACATAAAGTGTCCGGTGCATCGACTTCGTCACCGCTTGCTGGACCACCGCGGCTTCTTTCGCCCATCTACTAGACCCTTCCCAGGTATCTTCCCACTCTCCTTCATGGCGGATTTGTAGAAAGCTTTCCGCGGATCCGTCGGTTCTGGTCTTTGGCGGGGCTCGATGATGGGAGGAAGGGAGGTCTCATTGGGATTCGGGGTCGGCAGAAGGAGATGCAGCGTTGTCTTTTCACTTTGTCAAGCGATCAGACTATGATTAATACGGTATACGTCGACTTACGCGATCTTCCTCTCAACCTGCTGATGATGGGTCTTCCCCTTCACTTTCCGCCGTATCCGCTTCTTCCGCTCCGGTCCCTGCTGCGCTCTCGCCTTCGCCTCGGCTGCTTTCCTCTCCTTCTTCTCCGCATCCGCGGCCGCTGCTGCCCGAAGCACCGAAGCCGGAAGGGGTTTGGCGGATATGGGCAGAGGTCCAAGGTCATACATCGCGTCGTCAGGATTCGCTTCTGGGAGTTTCGGCGCAGGTGTTGCAGCGGCGGATTTAGGCGGGGCGGAGTCTCCTAGGGCTCGTCGTTCGGCTACCTCCATTGCAGCTTGCATCTTCGCCCTCATTTGCCTAGTCCCTTGGTCGATCGGTCCATCCTCGAGTCGCTCAGACTCATCGTCATCCTCAACCTCATCATCGTCGTCCGCCTCGCTTTCAGCATCCGTGTGGAAGGACCCCTCGTCCTCGGTGCCCTCATCATCTTCTCCTGCGTTGCTCTCGCTTTCTGGTTGACCACCTTCTTCTCCGCCGAGGTCTGCCTCATCTTCGGAGTCACCTGCACCTTCCCCCATCGCCTTCTCCATCCTCGCCCTCAATCTCCTCGCCTCGGGATCGTCCTCTTCCTCCCCATCAACCTTGGGCTCAGCCACCCGTTTCCGTTTACTCCCTGATACATTCGGTGATTGCTTGCTCCTCACTTCGACAGGGATGGGCTGGGACTTGAGGGCAGCGATTGTGCGCGACCTCTTGCTGGTGGATTCCTTTCTCGCCTGTCTTGCTCTTCTCAACGTCAGTAAACTCCCTAACGCCACTCAAAGCAGCTCACTGTTCCTCGCGCTGGTTCTCGTCATTCTCGATCTCTTTGACCTCATTCAGGCCGACAGCCTCGGGCAACTCATCCTCTGACTCCTCGTCGTCCTCTTCGTGATCTTCAACATTGGATTGTGAAGATAACCTGCTCAACGTCTGTTCGACGGAGGTGGAAGTCTCGCCAACGTCGTCGAAGATGATCCTTTTCCCCTTCGCAGGAGAGATCGCAGCGGACTGGCGTGGTTGCTTTGGCATTGTGCCAGTTGTCTTTGATGAGTAGGAAATTTGGCAGCCAAGAGCTACAGGACTGCTTCCGACGGATCCTGAAATGATACCGACACACACGTCATTCCTCGGACATGACTCTGGCGCTATCTTTCCTCTGTCTTCTCCGTATATACTGGTTTATCGCGCGCCAATATGGACCTGGTACCCTGTGAGTACAGCTGTCAGCAGAGGAATGATCTTCTGACGACGGCTTCCCCAGATATGTACTACGAGGCCCAAGAAGCGGGATCCCAACTATGTGAGGCCAATCAAACATCCCGCGGGACGTACTGATCAGCGACGTATCAGGCGCCCAACATTGCCTGTATGTCTCTCTGCTCAGCGGAGACTTGGTTACACGTTTCGAAGCAGCTGTCCGTGGCTGGAACCCTGCTGATAGAGGTATCAGGAACAACCTGTTACAGCAGAATACTTACACCGAGTTCGACCTGGCGGACATAGCGCACAAGTCAGTCTGTTTTTGGTAGTCTCGCTCAGGGACGATCGAGCTGCTGATATTGCTCTCCATCTAGACTAGATCAGGCGGAGAATGCTGCGCTGTCGGCCAGCAGGCAGAACAAGAAGTCTTACAACTTTGATGACACCGGCTTCTTCTCCATTTCAGTCCTCGAGCGGGCCTTGCAGGTTTGGGACATGACGCTGGTACGATGGCGAGGAGAGGCGATGAAGCCCTATCAGGAGCATCCCGAGTTCGCCCCGTCTCTCCTTGATGACCAGAGCGGAGCCTGACGCCACGCAGGGATGAAGCTGCATTCATCCTCAACCTCTCATCCCACTGGATACCCCTCCGTCGATTCTCTCCATCGCCGCCTAACAAAGGCTCCACCAAGCGGTGGTACAACCTCAACTCGTTCCTTCCCGGCGGACCAGAGTGGATCTCACCCACCTATCTCCGCCTCGTCCTGACTCAGGCCGAAAAAGAGGGATACTCGGTCTTTGTCATCCGAAAAGCGGGATCTGGAAATGGCGAGGGCTTGGACACGGAGGAAGGCGAGGGATGGGGGGATGGTGGTATCGGGGTATTGCCAGAGTGTACCGCGGATAGGATGGCGGTGGAGCTTGGCGAGCCGATGGGCAGGAATGGTGGACCAGTGAGCCCTGGTGGAACCAACGGAAGCAGTGGCGTGGGTCGTGAGTGACTCGACTTCGTAACGTCGTTCGAGTTGACGATATGCAGCCTCTCGAATGCAGCTCGCATCGACGAATACGGATCAGCCTACTGTCGATGAACCGACCTCCTCTCCAGCCGGTCTTTCATCCCCGCCCGCCCGAAGGCGAAAGCGCCAGGAGGATCTCATCCCATCCACCATTCCCGACGACTTCGCTTTGGGACAACCCATACGGCCAGCTCGCAACGCAACGCGGGTTGATCTTTCGCCACGTGATGTCCTAGACGATCAAACCGGTACCTTCCCGGCAGACCCTGCAGATGAGCGTGAGGAAGGAGAAGAAGAGGATGCCGCAGAGCCCTATCAAACCTACAATTACCGCGCTTTGCAAGATGAGATGTACTCCGGCCCGACCGATTTCGCGCTTCACAGCAGGAGCTATGATGACGAGGATGCGGCGCTACAAGCGGCACTGAAAGCGAGCATGGACGATCTTCCGCCTGACTGGGTTGCGCCAGAGGTGGAGGCGAAGGAGAAGGTGACGAAGAAGCCCGCACCTGCGCCGCCACCTCTCTTGACCACGAAGCCAGTGGCTGCACCACCGGTCACAAGCCCCGGGGCCGCAGGATCGAATTTCAAGGAGGAGATCGAGGCTGAAGACGAGGATGTGCAGACTGAGCCACTATCTGCGGGTACGACAGGTTTCTCCTATTGGTCTCGGGAGAGCTGACGGATTCTTAGATGAGATCCGACGACGGCGACTGGCGCGTTTTGGCCCGAGCTAGATTGACCCATGGACAATGTGCATAGACTCAACCCATGCATTCTGTATATTACACGAGTCCTGCGGCGCATGAACGCTCGACCAGATGAAGCGATTATTGAGAATCAGCCTGAGAACGCAGGAAGAACGTTCTGAGATCCTTGACTTTGGGCACAACCTCCCTTGTCCGAGCAATGTCGACTGCGAACCCATGCGTGTCGAGGAACTGGGAATTGAATCGTCTGCAGGATCATATTCAACGGCTATCCTGGACTGGACTCGCCCCCGACATTCCTCCCATACCGGGAACCATCCACTTAACGAACGCCGCGAGGAACTCATCAGTCAATTCAATCGGCTTCCCCATGGCCAACTCCCATCAGCCGGGCCACAAGCTTGCACACAGATCACCGACCTCGCGGTCTATCCTCTCCACCTCCTCAACGTTCGCCTCGTCCCCCGCCAACCCGACAGTCTCCCCAGAGGAGTAGATGAAATGCTGAACCCCAAGGGCATGGGCAGCGTCGACGGTTCCTCTTACCTGAACCATACCATCAGCCTGACCAACCTTGTTGATCCGGTGGGATATACCTTGTTTCAGCTCAATCTGCTCATCCACATATTCCTGTACGCTGAAGACGCCGTATGCCTCCCCCTTCCCCAGACCAAGATCCCTGAAGGTCCGCTCTGCATCATCCATATGATTTTTTGCAACATCGAGGACCTTCACGCCCGGGAGCGTAGCCAGGCGGGTAGAAGCGGAGGTCGCGGGGTTGCGGGATAATGCAAGGATGGTGTATGGGTGGGGACAAGGTTGAAGAGGTCGAAGAATTTTGTTCCGATAGTGCCTGTGAAGCGGTCTTCGTCAATTTTGCAGCGGGTATGGAGGTGGGTGACGAACCTCGAAGGAAGCACGACCTTCTCGGCCGGTCGCACCGAATACGACGACGATCTTGGTCTCGTCTGACAATGGTTCGACCTTCAATAAGAAGCAAAGGAAAGGAAATCTTCACGGAGATACTTGAAGCAAGTATTGTATAGAATGTGTGGTCAGTCTACCCGTTTTACGTCTACGCATGGGACTCCTGATTAGATTACCAGATCCGGGAAGCGGTTTACTCAGCTCAAGCCTGTGAACGGTATCAACAGCTGGATATCCCGGGGATTGGACCCGGATTTCTATAGGCGTGCTTCCCAGAGAGTGCTAGATTCGGTTCAGCAGCAGTTACGGTTACTGATAAACGCATGTCCACGTTGTCGAATCACATGTTATGCTGTGCAGCCTTGGCCGCAATACCTGTTCCCCCCGCATACATCTCCCTCAACCGCCTCGCAGGCAAACCTACAGGGTGAGCCGGATCGTCCCCAATCTCCTCCATCTTCGCTTCCAGCCGTCGGACCATCTTCTCGCATACCTCTACGTAAGAAGGGTCGGACCAGACGTTGAATAGCTCCATCGGGTCTTTGTCGCAGTCAAACAATTCCCACTCCTTCTCTTCTTCGCCGGACCGGGTGCCGGGCAGTCCGTAGCCCTCGTTGTACCAGAAGATGAGTTTGTAGCGCCTGTCTCGGATACCGTAGTGGGCCTTGAGGGGCCGATCCATCAGCATGGTATTTCTAGGTGTCAAGGTAGGTAGGGGAGCTTACGTAGGCATTGTGGAAGTCTTCTCCATGCATCCAATACCGATGATAAGCCACCGCGTCGTCCGGCTGCTTGCCCGTCGAACCTTTTAGCGATCCAAGGAAGGAATCTCCTTGCATGTAGTTGGGGATCTTCAGACCGGCAAAGTCAAGCCAGGTCGGCGCAAAGTCGACGTTGGAAACGATGTCGTCACAGATCGAACCCGGTTTGATGCCCGGTCCTTTGATCAGGAATGGCATCTGGAAGGATTCTTCGTATATGAAACGCTTGTCGAACCAACCGTGTTCACTGATCGACAACCATCAGAGTCGAGTCGAGGTGAGGAGTGAAGGAGATCAGGGCTCACCCGAGGAAGAAACCTTGATCGGAAGTGTAGATGATCATCGTGTTCTCCGATAGTCTTTCCGCGTCGAGATAGTCGAGTAAACGACCGACGTTCTCGTCTATCGACCTACCGCACTCAGCTTGAGTATGAGATGAGATGAGGACGAGCCTCACTGGATCGTCCGAAGGTACCGCTTCATATACCGCTGATACTTGAAATGAGAGAGCTCCTGCCTCGTCCTGAAAGTGAAAACCTCTGCCGTACGATTATCGATCAACCGCATCTTCGTCACGTCGTCCGGCATAGGGATCTTGCGATGCGTAATCTCGTGATGTTTAGGCCCCGCCATGAGTTCGCCGACCTCGTCCTCCCCACCATCAGGTTGAGCGAGACCCAAATCAAAGTATGTGATATCCATCTCCACCCGCATTTTCGCTGCCGCCGCCGCTTTTGCACGGTCCTTGTAATCATCGTCGTAAGTATCCGGGATCTTGAGATCGTCTTGATACATCTCTCGGTGTTTCGGATGACATTCCCAGGATCGGTGAGGCGCTTTGTGATGACACATGACAAAGAAAGGGCGAGATCTATCCCGTTGTTCGATGAAGTCGATCGTCTTATCGGTGATGATGTCGGTCGCATATCCCTTCTCCGTATGTTCTCCTTCCTCATCGATGAACACCGGATCGAAATAATGTCCCTGTCCAGGAACGATCACCCAATGATCGAATCCAGTAGGTTCGTGAGCCTCCCCCTCGCCCAGATGCCATTTGCCGATCAGCGCCGTCTGATAACCACCATGCGAGCGTAGTTGCTTCGCGACGTTCGGGAGCTTCCGGTCGATCTTGGATGCGAGAGTGTGTACGCAATTGACATGGTTGTGAGTGCCGGTGAGGATGGTAGCTCGGGATGGAGTGCAGATGGAGTTTGTGACGTAGCAATGGTTGAAGAGCATACCCTCTCGGGCGATACGGTCGAGATTCGGCGTATGATTGATGCCGGCCCCATAGCAGCTGATAGCTTTCGCCGCATGGTCATCTCTACGAAAACATCAGACGAGCTCTTCAGGTGGTGGTCCCGCACAGTCTACTCATAGCACACTTACGCCATGATGAAAAGGATATTGGGTCGAGCCGACATGTCCGCAGAATTTGTCGGCGATGCAGTGATCAGAGACTCTCCCGTGAGTCATTACAGGATCTCTGAGAATCGGTCGAGATAGGCAGTGGGGATCTGCGCAGCTTTCAGAGAGGTTTTTTTCTGGATAGGGGGACTCTTCGTGAATGAGCAGAACTCAACTAGCCGTTGGCGAATCAGTACCATTTACAATCGCTGCCGGGCATTTCCCAGAAGCAATGGGGTATGACGACTCCTCCGGTCTTCTCCGGTCCATCGCATGTATTATCTCACCAGGAAGCGTCTAGTCCTTCATCAGGGCTCGTCTTGCCTCGCTTCATCTCTCAACGCTCGACGTCGTAATCTCACCTCCCTCTTCTCCGGCATAACTCCTTCCCCACTCCTGCGATCCTCGTCCTTTCCCTTTGGCTCATCTCCTCCATCCACGCGAGTACCCCGGTCTCCATCAAGCCTACCGCTCCCCTTGCTCATCTCCACCCCCCGCTCCCTCGCCTCCCTCCTCCCCCTATCCAGCCTATCCACATACACCCAAACCACCACCCCATCCGCCACCCCGACGATCACCCCAGCAAGGATAGCAAGAATCACCGCCGTCTCGCGGCTATACCCGGCACCAGTGACGGCGGCGACATAGACGGCAGCGGCGGAACCGAAGATCGAGAAGAGGATATTTAGGATCGTGGAGAGCTGCGCGGCGAGGGGACGGTACTCCTGGGCGAACGAGGGTGGGGTCGGGGACAGGTAGGAGGGGAGGTAGGGGCTCGGCTGGAGGAAGGAGGGGGGCCAGGGGAGGGGGCGGGGCGAAGGTTAGCGCGGTACAAGCAGAGTCGGAGAGGGAAGCGGACTTTATCTGGATTCTCGGCGGAAAGGAGGAGGGCTCGCTGTTTGGGGGGAACGTAGATTTGCGTGCCGGCTAGGAGTGAGACAATTAGGTATTGAGAAGGATCTGAGATTGGTATCAGCGGACAACGTCTGTGAAGTGGGAACGACTGACCTAATCCTTTCGCCCTCGATGCCGCTTCCCCGAGATCACTCGTCGCCCAGCGGGATAAGCGCTCGACCAGGTCAATGTCGATTGTGGGCGGTGCAATCTCGTCCTCGAGATCCCTCATTTCGGATCTATGATCTCGTTGGTCTGAGTGGTCATGTCTGGACTCGTCCCGATCTAGATCGGTGTCCCCGCTGAGCTGGACCTCCGAAGCGATTGGCGTCGGTGATCTCATATCGGAATCCGACAGTCTCGCTTCGGAAGTAGCTGCCTCAAGACTGATCCGAATATCTTCTTGTATCGGAAGCTCGACGTCGAGGAATAATCGTATCCTCTCGATCAGGTGTGGGGGAAGTGTCACTAGAGTCGCCATGGTTGCTGATGTCGTCCTTGGAATTATCAAACATCCTTACGGCCAGATTTGTTTGTCTTTCTCCCTGCCAGCGGAAAATATCACGTGGCCGGCCAACGGCTGCAAAGTTCGCTGTTGGACCGTTGAACCATCGCTCAAGCAGCTTGTCATTCGCCATGGATCACTCTCATCCCGCCTCACCTCCCCCTACGCCCGCAAAGAAAGCCCGCGTCGACCTCCTCGATCCTACTTACGAGCCTGAACAAGTAGGTTCAGCCAGTACGAGCGAGATGGCATCGCAACCTCCTGTTGTCACCTCCGAGACCTCCGCCACCACTTCCGGGCCCCGGAAGATCGACGAGAATACCGACATGACGACCCTGACTGACCAGGAGATTATGCGCCTCATGGAGGGTATGGACCATACAGAGGATGTGATGACTCGTGTGCGTCCCCGACATCTCTCGGTGGCAAGACTGACCCCGAGTAGCCATTGATCAGTGCGCCGGTACCCCTCAGCGTGATCAAAGAGGAATACAGACTTGGCTCGGAGCAGGTACTGAAGAAGCTAGAGTGGTTGGAGGGGAATGGGTGGGATCAGGTTTGGAGAGCTAGAGGGGATGGCGACTGCTTTTATCGATGTAGGTGCGAGCTCTTCCACAGGGGCGAGTACAAGCTGATGATCTGGGGTCTCGTCGTAGCTATCACAATAGCGTATCTACTGCGGATCTTGCATTCCCCTGATCCTCCGCTGGCTGCGAACCTCGCTTTCGAGGCGATACAACGAGCTTTACCCGCGATGCAAGAAGTCGGCTTTGACTCGGAGCTCGTACGTTCCCCTTGTATCCATTTCTAAATTGGTCTGACCACAGAGGTGCTTCTAGTACGAAGAGTTCCTCGCCCCCTTTCTTGAGCTCGTCCAGTCCTTTGCACCTGAAGATTTCACCACCCTCGCACCCTCAGAATACACCCTCATCCAATCCCTCCAAGACCCCGAGCGATCAAACTGTATCGTCGTGGTGCGTTGCAAATACTACCAGGTTGTGTTCCCTCTGACTTGGAGAGCTAGGCGCTTCGCCTAATCACATCCTCATACATTCGAAGCCATTACGAGATCTTCTCCCCCTTCCTACTCTCACCCAGCACCTTCCTCCCCCTCAACCCCGACGACTTCTGTCGACAAGAGGTGGAACCATGTGGGAAAGAGGCGGACCACGCGCAGATCATGGCCCTTGCCGAGGCGCTGAGTATCGGTGTGCGCGTGGCGTATTTGGATCGGAGTGAAGTGAATGATCCGGGTGGGGAGATTATCAATTGGGTCGAGTTTGGGAAGGATACCGCGGAGGAGAGTATGCCGCTCACACTGCTGTACCGGTGAGGCGTGGATCTGTGCGAAGCGAGCTCATGAGGGTAGTCCTGGCCATTTCGACGTGGTCACGAAGGACGTGTTGCCGATCGACGTACCCGATGTTTGATACCTGCTCCAACACATACCTTGTTCCGTTTCATACCTTGTTCCGCTACATACCTTGTTCGGCTTAATACCGACATGTCTAGACTACCATTTAGCTGATAGGCCCGCCGGAGCATTTGTATGCATGTTGTAGCATTTCACCGTCCAGGTAGCGTACCGCGCAGTGCTCGCAACAGATCACTTCCTGCGCACGCATCCGGCGCATCCACCGGTTCCTCGCTCGCCCCTCTTCTTCGGCCAAGCTCGGAGCGCAAACGCGAGTAAGCCGGCTCGCTGACGACACTCTCGCTCGAGGTCGGTCTATCCACGCGACCTCGAGGTGGGTCCAACTGAAGTTGACGGCTAGTGGACGTCGAGCGAGCGTGTGGGATCGAACGACGAGGAGCGATCGGCGGAATGGCGGAAGAGAAAGTAGGTCCCGCCGACCTCCGACGAGGCGGATCGAGAGCAAGGCTGACTGGACGTAACCGACCTCGAAGCCGCCTAGATGTCCGTCAGCTAAAGATCGGTCTTTCAAGTCGAGCTTACGTGGAGCGTATAGCTGCCTTGCGTCGCGATGCCTCTGACCATTGCGCGAAGGTGTCCTCTGGATAGATTGTCAGCTCTGCTCTTCGCTGCGCAGCGCTTCTATGCTTACCGAGCATTCGTCTCTCCCTCGGCGCGACAGCCGCGTTCACCTCTCGCCTCCCAGCCAGAGCTCGCCGCCATGTCTGCCAGCCCAGTCGCTTCGACCGGGTCTTCACGAAGGTGATCGCAGGCAGACGCTGTATCATCATAAGTATCTCTCACCCACTTCACCGCAAGCGACTGACCGTGCTCCGAGCCTTCCAGTTGTCCCAGACTTCGAAGAGGACCGCATCCTCGTGGCGAAGAGCAACTTGCTCCTCCTGAGCTTTCGTCAGCGAGGACCTTCACTCTTGAGCAGGGCTTCGCACGATGTCCCGTAGGTTGCCTTCTCGAAGCCGACCTGACCAGGTGAAGAATGCCTCGGCTACCAGACGGGAGTCACGCTCGGCCATAGCGTGCTCAGCCTGGACTCTTCGATCCTTGGCGTGGAGGGCCCGATCCCGCCAGACAGCCAAGACACGCTTCAGTGATTCTGCTTCTGGTCAACGAAGCGATCAAAATGACACGGAGTGGCGCACCCTCGGTCCGAACATCGATGAAACTCTGCATGAGCCCCTTGAGATTTGCCACTCGTTTCGCCGCTCGACTCCAGCGAAATATGGCATCACTGATACTTTATCAGCCAGATGTCGATCTTTCGGGATGCTGCTCACCCCAAGATAGTGACGTTCCGCCTCTCAACGATATCCAGTTCACGAGATTTGAGCTCGATGATGCGCTCGGTCCACATAGATAGAGTGCTGCTCAAAAGACGCTAGTGAGGTGTCAATTGAGACTCGTACCGAGAACAGCGAAACAGACCTTTTCTTGTGTCTGCTGGAATTCATCGATCATCCTCCTCTCCAGCAGATATTGAGCAGTCCTCTCCCGCCAGCCTGCCCTCATCTTAGCGGCTGACCTGGAAATGTTACATGACTCACGACTGAAAGCAGCACCAAGGTCCTTCAGCCTTCTTCGCTCGACCAACGCCGACTGATGCCTTCCAGCCAGTCTATCCCGCCAACTCCTCACCACCAATCTTTGAAGGAAGAAGGCCCTTGCCTTTTCAGCGGTTACCACATTCATCTGCAACCGGCGCGAGGCGGCTACCCATGTGAGGAGAGTAGACGAGGTGAGCTTGCCCTCGCGAACCAGGTCTGCTCGGAGCGCGAGGGTTTGGTGCTGGCTAAGCTGACCCCGCCAGCGAGAGAAAGCCCGATGAAGCGTCCTTCGCGCGGAGGACGAAACATGATGTTGAGCGGACGCTGAACTCGCGGTCGTCAATACAGGAAGATAATAGCTAGATATCCTTACCATCGAGTGCCCGTATCGCGGTTTGCTTCGCCTGCCACGTAGCCCACGTCTGCCGTACAAGCCGGGTGTCATGAATACGTAGAAGCAGCTGGCCGCGTTCGGCGATCGCCCATAAATCGAAAATAGTCCGCAACAAGACAGCATCTTGTCGCTGATGGAGCGCGAGCGCCTTGCGCTTCAAGACCTGACGGAGATGCGTCAAGTCGCCCGGATCGGGATGTGTTTGAACTGACCTGAAAGTCTCGTAACCTTTTTCCCCAGCCTCTCACTGCTCGAGAGAGAACATGCCGTTCCGAGAACGAGGTGGCAAGGTGCTCATGCCATCTATGCCCATCAGCTCCATCCTTGCTACTGCTGACCACAAACCTCGTCATTCTCCATTGATCCAGTGCTCGCTTGAGTACCGCTCGGTGCCGAGTCGCAGTCACCTTCCCGTGTGAAACTTGGAGAATTGTCCTGTGCTGCCATTCTGCGAATAAGCTCGTAACAGCATCGGTATCGTGTTGCGCCTTGTAATTCGCAAGCAGGACTTCCAGATGTCGTTTGCGATGCATTGCATCGAGCCAGTAGTCGAAGGTCACGGATAGGACCTTCTGCGCAAAGAAGCTATCTGCTGTGCGAACGCCCGCTCGATCTCGAGTCTCGTCATGCCAGCGCTGAGAGAAGTGAGCAGGCACTTAGGTACGCGAATCAGGGCGCACCTGAAACGCAGTTTGCAACAGCATCTCTGCCTTCTGCCCGACGAACTCTCGCTCGCGATGCCTCATGTCCCGCTGCCACCTCTCGGTCCGCCTGCGCACCAGCTCCATCCTCCAGGATCTCCAAGCTTTCCTTGATCGTTTCTGCCCCTGCAGGTCGATGCACACTTTCTCTCGTCTAGCGAGGTTTTGGTCCCTCGATCGCCTAAGCCAAACTTGCAGCGCGTGATATTGAAGATGATGAGCTCGATGGGCATCGGCGGTATTAGGTAGATCCAGGACGTTTTGATACATATTCCGCCATTTGATCAGCGTCTGCTGTAGGACGATACGATTCCGGACGGCATCGATCTGATATGTTGTCTCCTAGAATAATTAGCATGGATTGTTGACCGGGCCAGTCGCACCTGGAACCAGTCTACCGCTCGATGCCAAACATCCCAACACCTTCCCACCATTCCAGTCCTGTAGAACTCGTCGGCTCTGCGCTCCATCTCCCGGATCACCTCGTCATGCAAGTCGTCCTTCCTTCCTGGCCAAGGTGCTGAGGCAGGTCGTGGGGTCAGCAGACTTTCGGCCAGCCGACTGTCTGGTTCGTAAAGGGACTCATCAACCTCGGAAATTGAGTAAGGCGGGAGCGGCGGTGTCGCCCGTCCATAACCCTGTCCTTGGGCATACACCGGCGTGGAAGTGCGGATGGGCGGGTTGAGAGTGACTACATCGTAGTCAACGGGCTGAGAGGGCGTGTATCCCACCAGTGACCGCGAACGATCATCCTTGGCCAGCTCCTTTCTAGGCGAAGGACGCGCATGTCCCATGAGACTTTCTCCCTCGCCATCGTATGTCTCTCCTTCGGCGAAACCTTCGTCCAGGTCCGAGCTGACAGAAGCGAGGAACGGGACCCGTGATCGAACCTCCGCTTCTCGTCCGCTAGATACGCGTGGTCGCCTAGGACTGGCCGTGGGGTGGATGAAGATGGAATGAGTCGCTTTCCAAAGGTTCCATCGCTCGCCGTAAGTCGGGGCACGGATGACCCCGAGCTTCAGCAGGATCTGATAATACGCCGCATCTGTCGCTGCTGAGAGACCACTGCCGTAGGGGATGCAGATATCAGCTGGGATATGCTAGGCGATCAGACAGGCACTTACTTCTCCTCCAGAACCTCTCCGTAAGCCCTGTAGACTTGTGGCCAGCAAGTAGCGCTTCTCGGTGCCCTCTCGATGATTTGCTCGACGATCTCGAACTCGACATCACCGCTGAGTGATGTCGATGCTCGCGATATCGTGGAAAAGGTGGTTGCGGGGAGCATACGAGTTACAGCATTCCAATTTGGTTGTGGAGGGAAAGCAAAGCATAAATCATACGGGCCTCCACGACGCGCCGCCGGTCTCCTTTCAACCTATTCCCTTGGTCTTCCGCACCTAGAATCTGACTGTCTTTACGTCCTTGAGGCCAGCGACAGGGTGAGGTGAACGTCAAGATGGCAGAACAAAATTTCTCCGCAGCGCTATCGACATGGAAGGGTGCGTCTCCACCAGCTCATCACCCTCCCGCAGCTAACTACCTTCTCAATCATTACAGAGATCAACCTCTCCGACCTGCAAAAGTCGCTCGACTCGACGGCTCTGGAGCTCGTCGAGAACCAAAAGGAGAACATGGTCGGACGGAAAAGGCTCGCCGAGCAGACTCGAGGTTCTTCCTCCTCTCCCTGGAAATGCATCGTTAACCCTTCCCAGAATTCAAGAAGCAGCCGGATGATGAGGAGAAGTTCAATACGATCAAAGTCCTCCTCAAAGCCTACCAAGGCGAGATCGACTCCCTCACCCGCCGATCCAAGATGTCCGAGACGGCGTTTCTGAACGTGTACAAGCTGCTCTCGGACGCGCCGGACCCTTACCCTTTGCTGGACGCCGCGGTGGACCAGACTGTCAAGGTTGCCGAAGCGCGGATGCTGGAGTCGGAACTGGGGAGATTAAGGGAGGAGAATGCGGAATTGAAGAAGCAGGTTGGGGAGATGGGGGCTGTGGAGGATAAGCGGAAGAGAGCGGAGTCGAGAGCGGAGCAGCTGGAGGAGCGGGTGGGCGGATCTTTACAAGCGGGTTTGGTAGAAGCACTAAATATGGCAGATGGACGATTTGATCCAGGAGAGAGTGACGCAGAAGGAGAATGAGCTCAATGCGGAGTATGATGAGCGGATGCGGAACTATGAGGAGCGGTGGGTCCTGGAACAACCGGCTTCGCTTATGCTGACTGTGTGATCAGGGAGAAAGACCTTCAACGGCAGGTGCAGACAGCCAAAGACCAGATGCGAGACCTTCACACTTCCAACGAAAGCACACAGGCGAAGCTGCTGGATGCGAGTCAGCGGCAAGGTGCGTTCTGCCTTCTCCGCAAATGGTCTAGCTGATCATGGGGTAGACTACGACGTTGCTGCTAGACTGGCGGAGCTGGACCTTGTGGTCGCGGATCTCACGCGAGCGAATGAGCGGGTCGCTGCTGTTGAGCGACGCAATGTGAGCTTCACTCGCATGGATTGGACAGGCTGACGAGGCTTCGTTGCAGGAGCTGCTGCGATCCGAGATCGAGGCTGTTAGAAGCGGTTCGGCTCAGGCAGACAGGTGCTTTCGACTGCTGCTACATTTCTCGAACAGCGCTGACATGAAACGTCCAGGGTCAAAGCCCTCGAGTCTCAAATCTCTGAGCTGGAAGCCGAGGCGTCCCGACTGCTCCGTACTCTGGATTCGATCAAGGAGGCGAAGGCGGAGGTTGAGCGGACGGAGAAGAGGAAGGCGGACGAAGCGGGAAGGGAGCTGGCATCTCAGGTATGGATAGGTCGCGTAACAGCGGAATGCCCTCACGGCCATACAGGCTGGTGAGATCGAGAACCTGAAGGTCAAGGTGAAGCAGTACTCGGACTATGATGAGATCAAGCGAGAGTTGGAGATCATGAAGGTGAGTCATACCCTTCAAATTTGTACCCTGCACTTAGACCTCGCAGTACATTGAGTTCTCAGGTGCCGACTTCGAGGGCGGCGACGATGTCCGCCTACCGGACCCGAATGCGGACGTAGCGAACAAGCAGCTTGGCCGATCTCTGGAGAACCTCCTCGTCTCCAAGAACCGTCGCCTGCTCGAGGAACTTACCAAGCTTCGCGTATCATGGGAAGACCTGTCTGCATCACACGCGAAGTCAGAAGATATCGTCGAGGGCTTACAGGGCGAGGTATTGAGACAGAGGAGTCTGAACGAGAAGCTGGAGAATGACTTGATATCATTGAATAAGGGAGTGGATGGAGATTTCGGCAAGGAGAGGTCCGGATCGGTCACTCCTGCGCAAAGGTTGGCGGGGCTAGATATTGGCGGCAAGGTAAGGCCTTACATGTAAGTGTCAGGTGGATTGAGCTGATGGAGGATGCAGGAGGGCCGAGGCGCGTCACCTGCGCCATTCGCCGCAAATGGGGATACCTCGATCCTCCCCATCGTTACTAGCCAACGAGATCGCTTTCGCCAGCGCAATGCTGAGCTCGAAGAGGTATGTTTCCTTCCGCTATGGCGGATCTCAGATCTTGAGCTGAGCTGGGTACAGGAACTGCGGAAACAATTCGAATCCATCTCCGACCTCCGAGCCGAGATCAAATCCCTCCAAGCCGATAATCTCAAGCTATACGAGAAGGTCCGATACATGCAGTCCTATCGTACAGACGCGCCAATTGCTGGTCCGAGTTCAAGCGGTGGCGGGGGTCTGCTCAACGGAGTCATGCGGAATCGGGAAGACGAGATTGGGAGGTACAAGGATAAGTACGAAGAGAGCATGAATCCCTTCGAGGCCTTCAAGGGACGGGTAGGTACTGCCTCTCAAAAGAAAAATTTCGACTGACTTGCCCACAGGAAGCACAACGGGCGATCCAAGCGTTGAATCCCCTCGAGCGAGCGGTCTTCGCGTTGACACGAGCGATCATCGGGAACAAGCGCGCACGGAGTCTGTTCATCCTATATGCTGGTTCTCTGGTAAGCCTCAAAGAATCTCACTGAGTTCGCCGCTGATACATTGCAGCATGTCTTGATACTGTTCGTGCTGTGGAATACGATGGCGGCGAGCGATTCGACGGGTACAGCTTTACCGATCAAGCCCATAACATAGCCGTCCATGGAGGGGATCTCATATTTGTATGCATCAGCTTCCCTGCCTTCGTTGCCGGAGCCAATCTTCATGCCAGGAGGTATCACAAGTCCATTTTTCTAGCCGCAGGTGGAAATCGAGCCAGGTAAGACAGGCGATTGTTCAATGACGAGACGTGGTGACCGAGGCGTGCTTGGATGGACGGATTTTGAGAGAGCGATGAGTGTGATTCGCGCGTTCGGGGTAAGGTGCGACGGGCAGACATCTCGAAGCCGGGGCAAATAGCCCATAATATCAAAGCACTTGCGACCCCCTAAACCGACCTCAGAAGTAAATCTTCTCCATATCCTCGACCAGACCCGCCTGCTTCGGCTCCCAGCCCAACGTCGTCCTCGTCACGTCGAACAAGGCACTTTCCCCTTGACCAGCTCTCCAAACATCCCGAAATGCTCATCCGCCTCGTCCTCCGAGATCACCTTGACCGGTATTCCTTACCCTTTACCGACCGACTCCGCAATATCCTCCGATTCCGGGTCTCCAGGATCACTCTCCAATCCCCGGGTATGAGCCGTCACCACCGTCGTTCCCGAAGTGATCACGAATGGCTTGTTTGTCCCCGCCAAGGCTTCTCCGATAGCTTGAACGACCCGTAGATCGTCCTCCCCGCTCTCCTTATATCGCGAGAAATCATGGTTGAACGCGGTATGGATCACTCCGTCCGCCGCACGAGCGCAGGCCTGGAGGGAAGCGAGATCATCGAGCGAACCGCGGTGGACGGTGTAGCCTGCGTCTGAGAGTTTCTGCGCCGAAGCGTCGGATCGTGCGAGGGCGAGGACGGTGTGGCCGTGAAATTGCAATTCGTGGCAGAGAGGGGTACCGACGTAGCCTGAGGCCCTTGTTACGAATACATTCATCAAGTCTCGCTGTCTAGGAGAGTCAGATCAGCAATGGTAGGTAGTGGAATGATGACCGGAGAGATCACTAAAGAGTTGATTCGACCGGGGTCGCTGCTAGAAAAGTTGAGTGGTATGTGGGCGGCCTTTGCTCGTTGATGTCAGCCGGCGTGAATCCCTTGACATCATGTGTGGAGCAAGCTGGGCACAGGAATGAGATCCAGCTCATTGTCTTTGCGTTCTTGGCTGTCAGAGATCTCTTCGGCCTACACGGACATCAAGATTCATCTCCGCAAATGCCGGGCCGGTGGGTTTCCACATCCTAATAGGGAGCAGCATATTCAGCAGATTGTCCAGCGGGGTCACGTAAACGCCAAGAAAGCTGCACCTATAGAGTCCATCAGGCAGGTATCCGCACCTTGGTCTCGCTCGATACCTTAGTCTCCTCCCTCTTCGTAAGCGAAGTCGCCTGCTGTCGCTTAGGCAGATATTCTCTCCACAACTTCATCGCTCCCGGCATATCCCCTTCCAACGCTCGTTGCCTAGCTTCGCTCTTCGGGTGTGTCCGGAGTAAAGCCAATCTGTTCTCAACTTTGACCGATTGACCAGACTGTGCAGCGTCCGCCTCTAATGCCTGCATCATCTCCCACAGGTCGACGGCGGCGCGAGGATCATATCCCGCGGTGGCCATGAGGTCAAGACCGACTTTGTCGGCTTCCATCTCGAGCTTGCGGGAGTAGGCCCTTTGGGCGACGACGTCGTTAAGCCAATTGATGAAGACACCAGCGGAATCAGTGATGCTACCAGACTTAGCACTTTATTCCGCGTCGAGAATGAAAGGCATACAATGGAAACGAGATGGTTAGGGCGAAGGAGATTCCGCGTAGAACATCGAAAGCTACGGCAGCCACATTGAGGAACTACTGTCTGATAAGCCCGACTCCGAGATCACTAGAACCGACCTACCCCTAGATTCTCCACGCTATGCCGTTCTGCAACATGCGCAATTTCATGAGCCAGAACAGCTGCCAGCATCGCGTCGTCATCTGGCAGCGTCTTGAGCAATCCAGTATAAACGAATACGTCCTTGCTTGGTAGCGCGAGTGCGTTCAATTGCGGCTATCAAAGGCCATCAGTAACTCACCAAGCTAGCCGTTCCGACTTACCAGATCTATCACGTAAACATTCCAGTCTGCCGACTCGAGTATCTTGAGCGGATTACTCGAGACCGGACGCCAAGGCATGAAGGTACTCTTCGTCCTTCCGCTCGGGGCGTACTGGACATCCCTTCGTCTGTCCGCCTTCTCTCGTTCGGATAGGACGTCTCCCGGAGATTTCGGTGGCCAAGCTGCGCCGTGAACGATATGGCTGTCCTGCTCTTCAAGGGCGGTGATGAGGCGGGAGGTCACGCGGGAGACGCGCTGGGATAAGGGATCGTCAGGCGGGAGGAGGAGACCTCCGTCGTTTCGGAGGACCTCTTGATGTCTATGGTACGGCCAGATTAGTGATGCACAAGCTGCATGTGGAATCATGCGAACTTTCTCTTTGACCAGGCGAGCTCCTCGTTCTCTGACAGCAGCAGCAACCGCCATCGTCCTGATCTCGGGCTCTGGTCAAGCCCAAGCGCGAAGACGATGCAAAGAGCGAAAATCTACGAGACTGCCTTCAGCGCGAATTCTAGAGGTCTCATCCCCTCCCATCGTCTCGTTTCGCCACCCAATCTGCTAATTCGGGGTAGACGAGCTGACAGAAGATTGCCGCCGGATTTGAGGTGACTTACGGGTATTTGGATGAGGAGATATGATGTCTTCTTGTACTTCTTCCACAACCTACTCCTATCAGTCACTGCTCCCACCTTCGAACAATTAAGGCACTGACTTATACCGGAATATAAAGGGTAAGAATAGCAGTGTAAAGCGAGTGATATTGAGAAGACCGCTCTTCAGAGCTGGAAAAGCGATGAAGAAGACATCCTGCCGTCGTCGAGAGGGGTGGAATGCGCGTCGGAAGGTAGGGGATGGGAAGATGAGGACTCGAGGCGGTGCGAAGCGTACAGCATGCGAGGATGTCGACACCAGGGGTGGTAGCGGTACCCTCGAAGGGCCGGCGAGGACACTCCGCATCATGTTGAATGGCGGCATGTCGGCGGTCGTCAACTTTCAAAATTGTTGAAGGAGCGCGACGTGGCGGCATCCGACGGAAGCAGTTTCCCCCTTTTGTAGTTATTTACGTCACCGGGACCGGGAAAGTCGGGAAGTCAGGTCTGATCTGCTGATCTGTCGTCGATTTCCCAGCGCGGGGTCCTACTATATGACAGCCAGACAACCTGAATGACATCATCATCAGAGCCTGTTGAGAGGTATGAAGACATGGTAGGGTATCCCGCAGGATCTTTCTTCCGTCCACTTAACCAGTCTTGTTGAAATTTCGCTCACCATGCTGAAATCAAGCTTCTCACTGCTCTTTAGCGCGGCGTCTCTACTGGCGACAGGTCTCGTGACGGCGCAGAACTCATCCGCAGGTCTCGACTTCGGGCCGATCTCATTTGCTGGATACAACAACTATGTCTACCGGGACAATATCACTGCCGCGCAGATTGTCGTAACAGAGTGAGTCTATCCCTCAGACGTGTTTGCTCATAAGCTGATGTCTCGCAGGGGAGCTTCGTTGTATGCTCCATCCCGCCTCATCACCGCGTTCCCGAACGGCAATACTGGTGCTCTGGTCTACTTCATCCCCCTAAACACCACCTCGACCCCAACCCCACTGGGAACGACCCTCGACTTCCCGTCATTGACGTCCTACTCCAGTACGAATAATCAGACCGGAATCCGGGGAAATTTCTCGGTGTCGAGTGATCTCGCTTTTGGTGTGACCATTAGTGAGTCCCTTGCCTCTGGGGAGGGAGCTGATCGCTGCAGTCGGATCGGTGAGGACGCTGCGTGACTATGTCGAGAGCGGAGGGACAGTCTTTCACACGGAATTCAACTACACCCTCGGCAATTTCTCGACTTCCAGCGTGACGCTAGTCCGGAATTGGATCAACGGGACGACTGTCCAGTACCTCACCTTCGACGCGCTGTCGAACGCCGCTTTCAATGTCACTCCATCTTCCAATACCACACTACCCCCGAATATCACCATGATTCGTCCGAATCGCAGTGGGAATGCCACTCTTCGCTTCACAAGCTCCTTCAACTTCACTGGCACAACTCCCAGAACCCCGTACACTCCTCTCCAAGGCCTGGGAAGGCAGAGCCTGTTCCTCACTACGTCCCCGGCAAATGGAACTTCGACTCTGACCAACGTACTCAATGCGATCCAGAACAATGGATCAGCTGTTGCAAACCAGGTGGCCTTCCTCTCCTACACCGACAGGGCCTTCGCTGGTGGATGGCGTTTCCTGACATACTTCGGGAGAGACACGATGCTCGCGCTCCGCCTCCTGCTACCCGTCATCTCACAGACCTCAGCAGAAGCGATTCTGGGCGCGGTCATCGAGCGGACCAACGAGACTGGCACTCTCACTCACGAGGAGACGGTCGGCGACTACGCAAGTTTCATCAACATGGGGAACAATCAGTCGTATCTTGGCAACGAACCGAGCTACTCCTATGTCATGCTGGATACGGATTTCCTGCTCCTACCCGTCCTGGCGGACTACTTCCTCACTACGCCTCAAGGAGCGAACCGGTCGACCGCTTTCCTGGCACGGAGCTCAACGCTGAAGAATGGGACGTTCCAGCAGCTGCTGCTCCAAAATGCTAACCACGTTCTCAATCTCTCCATGCCGTTCGCCATGAATGCAACGCAGAAGAATCTCGTGCCGATCCGCAGTCCGCCGGTCGGCGATTGGAGGGACTCGAACACCGGCCTCGGCTACGGGATCTACCCATTTGACGTGAACTGTGTGTTCGTCTCCCTTCTCGCTCGCTCCGCGCTAATACCCCTCAGCGGCACTAATTCCCGCCGCTCTTCGTGCGATTGGTTCTCTCGCCGCCGCCGGCGTCCTGCCCTCTAACTACTCCACCGCGTCAACCTACGCCACCGTGTGGGAACAACAAGCATACACCTTCTTCGAAGTCTCCATCTCGCCTTCCGCCGCGGAATCATCACTGGAACGCTACGTCACTCAAGCAAACCTGACCTCAGCCCTGCTCTATGGTGCCGGAAGTCTCAACATGTCGCAATCGGCGAGCGGTAACAGCAGTAGTGGTAACAGTACGAGTGGTTACGGCCAGACTGGACAGGTCGTTGGCGGCGATGGCGCCAACTCGACTCTCTACGGCTTATCGATCAATGCGAATGGGTCGATTGTCGAGGTGCAGCACTCGGACCTTGGTTTCCTTTTGCTATATGGCAACAACGTCTCACAGTCCATCATGCATGCGGTCGTCGAAGCCTTGCAGCCGTATCCAAGAGGTCTTTTGACCAACGTGGGTATGGTAGTCGCCAATGCCGCGTATGATACGAACACAACGAATATCGAGACTTTCAACAATCTGATGTATCATGGCGCTGTCTCTTGGTCGTGGCAACAAGGTCTGATGGCATCAGGACTATCAAGACAGCTCGGACTCTGTGGACTGAGCAACACCACACAGCTCGAGTCTTCTCTGTCCGGCACAGTGCCATCTTGGTGCACCAATACGACCCTGACGAACGCGCTCACCCAAGCCCAAACACGCCTGTGGGACAGTATCGTCGGATCCGCCCCGGCCCTTTACACTGAGGTCTTGAGTCCCGTCTTCTCGACAGCGAACAACACATTCACCATCGGTGATCTCGGTGCGATCAGTCCGTCGGGGACAGAAGGGGACGCGTTCCAGTTATGGAGTTATGGCTTCCTGGCTCAGGTGGATCCTAGGACGGGTAAAGCGGTCGCCGCAGGGTTCCCATGATATGACATCCCGTCTAAATCTTACAAAACAATATAATTTTTACAACTTCGGCTTGGCCTTGATCAGGTCTTTGACGCTATCTGGGTCTAGTAGAGCCTCGGGGTACGGCAGCATCACCTGGGAGACGTGGTTTGATCCGCCGTCCACGACCATCACGTTGCCAGTGACCCAGTTTGCGGCGGGTGAGAAGAGGAAGACCGCGGCATTGGCGATGTCCTCTTCGTCTTCATCAGCCTGATCCACATTGCATACGAGCGTGGTCTCACCTGAATCACCCATCCTGGCCAACGGCACCATCCGGCCCGGCTTGGCGCCATTCGGCAATAGTCTTTCAATCCCGACCGTCCCGCCAATCGGTCTAACCACCACATCAATGCTGATCCCAAGCCCGATGTGAGACCCGCCTACCCGGGAGCGATGACGTTTGACCTCACCCCCCTCGGCCCCTCCTCGACTGCCAACACGGCGCTGAGCGCATCCACACCCGCCTTCGCAGCACTGACATGCGCCTGCCAAGGTGTCCCCGAGTAATGCAGAGTCGCCGAGATATGGATATACGATCCCTTTGATGATCGAATATGTGGGAGGGTCGCTTTGATCGTGTTGTACGTTCCCAGTAGGTCAATGTCGATGACTGTCTTGAATGCGTTCTGGGATAGGCCGGAGATCGGTGACAAGCTACAGCAAGTCAGCATTTACACGTACACCTCCCACGATGAAACAATGTACAAGTTCCCCGCGGCGCCTAAACTGATCAGCGGGGAATCCAGACCAGGCTGGGGTATTCACCACAAATGACGAAATCGATCTCCCCAAACTCCTTATTCGCGACCTCCACAGCCCCCTTTACCGCCTCCTGATCCCTAACGTCCGCCGGCGCGGCCAGACATTTCTTCCCAGTCGTCTTACTTAACTGGTCCGCGCTCTCCTGCAATCCCTTTGCACTGTCCCATTCACCCATCAGCCGAAATACACTACACAATGGTGAGGGGGGCAGCGTACTCTCGGCCGACGATGACGGCGTCTACGCCGAAATGCATCATCGTCTCGACAATCTTGTAACATATCCCACTCCGACCTGGTGTCTACATCAGCTTGGTCCAGATGGGTAGAGAGGTAGGGAGAGAGGGCTGGAAAGGGGGGAGACGACGGACCGCCTGTGCAGAAGAGGACCTTGTTTGCGAATAGGTTCGGGGCGAAAGTGTGTTTGGGGTGAGACGACATGATACGTGATATTACAATAACAGACTACTAGAAATCAGTTGAGGGATGGTGCGGATACCATATTCTATATCATCTGCGGTGTCGGTTATTCTGGGGACCCGACGTCGTCGGTTATCTTTACCGGTTGTAGAATGCATCCCAACGGGGCCGATGCCTCGCCAATAATAATGTTAGATCACCCTTGCATATATCGATCATGAGTCGATCGATTCAATTCATTTCGTCTCCTCAGGACGTCTTCTTCCCCTTCGTTACAAGATAAAAGTCGTACAAGATATGGTCTATGATAAGCAAAAGAAACCGCCCGATAGATATTGAAGTGAGATAGTCATGATTCGTAAAGCTCATGAAACATAAACCCATGCCAAAAAAGAATTCTTGATCGTGACCGTTACCGCGCGACGATGTTGACACATGTCGCGCCGCTCTCTTTCGTCTCCCCGAACATCGCCTCGATGTCGTCGTCGCATTTGATCGCGACTTCATCGTCATCCGCGTCGATCCATTTCAATTGGAGCATCTCGCCCCTCGTGGCAGCGCTGGAAGAGCACATTCGGACCTTCTTCAGCACCTTTTGCCGCAATGTTAAGTAGTTGATGTCCGCGGGAACTCCGATGATAAATTGGTCCTGCAAAGCTGTCAGCACCTAGAGCCAGTGCAAAAGCTCATAGCTCACCTCGCCACACCGCACCTTGATCAGCATCGCGGAGCCCTGAGCAACGGCGTCTTGACTGTTCTGTCTCGACACCGGCGTCGCACCTCGGGAATCGCCAGGATTGGTCCCGTATGGCGTGGCAGGGGATTGCTGACTGGACGTCTCGCTCGTTTCAGTTGAGTGAGACTCGCCGCTTGACCGCTTGTCCCCGCTCATGCGCTTGGTGAAATAGGCTGTTCCTCTTACCAGACTCGTTGAGCTACTCGTGGCCATCGTCTCAGCCTCACCATTGGATGGCCATGCCTCCTGATCAGCCATGTATGGCAGATTGGGTGCTGGCGAAATCCTTGGCATTTGGTAGACATGCGGAGAAGACGCGCTGCGACATCGTAGGGGAGGTGCGTGAGGATAGGGCACGCTGGGTGTGACGCCTTGAGATGGAACACGGGACATGCCACGCGCCGGACCGAAGCGCTGGTGCTCCATCGGCGGATCCTCTTCTTCCACCTCCTCTGATCGACCGAGGCGGGACACGTTCATCTGCCGTATCCCTCGCGTGGGCAAGCTACCGAAGGATTGCTCTGAAGAGGCAGACATCGTCGAAATCGCTGACATGGCCGAGGTCAACCGTGGTAAAGGAGGCGGCATGACTGGCGAGGGCTGCTGACTTCGCCATTGCGTCATGCTTGGCCCGAACTGATCCTCGGTCATCGCTCGAGCACGTAACTCGGCCTGTCGATCAGCTGGCATCGCTTGCTGGCTCTGCACACGCCGATTCGGCGGCGCTTGCGAATAGTATGTTGCACTCGAGCCGATACTTGGTGTCGTTCGGCCGCTTCGGAAGCCAGATTCATCGCCTTCTTCGTCCATCGGGACGAAGTATCCAGATGTGGACTGAGATGGCAGGGGAGGAGGGAAAGCGTAAGGCGGTCGTTCTGATGCAGGTGTAGGTGGGGCGAAAGATGACTGCGGATACTGTCTGTCCGAGCCAGAATACCGCCCGTTGAGGCGAGCTCGTTCGGCACGATACTCGTTCTGCTTTTTTCGCTCGGCGTTGGCGAGCTCCATCACCTTGTCTGCCCACTTCCTCATCTGGTCCTCGCTCTTTCCAGTGACGACAAAGGAGTCTTCGAAGTCTTCGTGCCATCCGTTTGGCTGCCGATGTGGTGCTGTCCACGCGATCGTCAATCGGGGCGCTGCGTACCGATCTGAATATATATCAACTGACCGATGCTAAGCAGTGACTTGGACATACCAGACGGGTCAGGAGGGATAAGTGTCGCTCGGTTGATGTTTGAGACGAATATCCTCCCTTTGAGCGCAAGCTTCTTCTTGTCGGGTATTGATGACTTGCTCGCTGTCTTATCCTTCCTAAGCATACTAGAGTTTTTGCCGGACGACTTCTTGTCCTTGCGTTCGGGTACGACCTCTTTACAGCAGAGCATCATCTTCTCGAACAAGAAGACGTGATAGTCGCGGGGCTGATCTGCCTTTGTGACTGTGAAGTGGTCGTCGAGCCACAGGTCGCCGAACTTGTCCAGCTCGTGGCCCTTCCAATCTTCGACTCGGTCCAACAGCTCGTGCACCGTCGCTTGCTTGGCTTTGAAATCTGTGACTTCGTTGATGCTCGCGGCTATGCGCTTCACCGCGGAGTACCCTTCTGCTAATTCAGTACGATAAGAGTATTCGTGTTTCGCGGTCGCATGCAGGATAGCCTAGCAGGGTAAGCAAGGTAAGAGATCCTCGTACTCACATCCAGGAGCAAGCCGTATTTCGTGATCCTTTGTATGGGCTTAATCATGAAGGCCTGCAGCTCGCGTTCTGGATGAAGGCATGGCCGTTGAAACTCAGGGAGATCTTGGCCGCGCTAAGACCTGTCAGAGCCATCCAAGCGATTCCTTCCGCGTACCATCAGATTCGGCAACTGCTCGTTGACAAGCTTGATCGCCTCCAGGTAATTCGCGCAGTACGGCCCGTAGCAATCGAACTCCGCCTCGCTCAAGCAAAAGGGTCGTCCCCAGCGTCCCTCAGTCCATGCACTCGGTTCGCCATCTTGAATGGGCTCGTACTCGGTCTCAAGCTTGATCAGAAACTTTCGCTGCAAGGCTGTCAGCTGCATACTTTTCCCATATGAAGACCGAATCCACGTGAAAGTCAAGGATCTTGCTCAGATTCGAGAACATCTGATGGTTTGTCTCCGTTGAGACGAGCTGCGCTTCGAGCATCTCGGAAGAACATCGCACCAGGATTTCGAGTTCCTGCACGTAGCTCTTTTCCGATGACACGAGCTCCTCGACGCTCTTGAAAGCGTTGGCATCAATCGAAGACTTGCTCATTCCTCGGCTCATATCCTCGGCGATAGGCGAGATCACTGGAGCGCCGATATCAACACCCCCGTTCATTGTCGCTGCCATATGGGCAACTGCCGTTGCACCAGACCCTGTGCCCCCCATCGAGAACGGCAAGTCGTATGATTGTCGCGACTGGTGAGTACGAGCCGAAAACGGGAGAGACGACGAGGTGAAAGGAGTGGTCGGCGAGAGGGAGGACATGGCGGATTCAGGCAAGTTGTCGAGGATAGCCTCGACGGTATGAAGGACTTTCATCAGTCCAGTCGAATCGTAAGCGTCCGCCTCGTCGCCGGAACTCTTCCCCCAAAGCTCGTGCAGCGCCCAGATCTCTCCATGCCATCGACCCTCTGATTGTCGCTGCTTCATCGCCATACAGAACATCGCGATATACTTTTGACAGGTTTTGGCGTTCTCAAGTCGCTTGGCCCAATTTCGTATGCCTTCGGGAGAACTGAAGAAAGAAGGGAAATCATACTCGATCGTTTTCGGGGGTGGAAGTGGGGCGTATAGGGGTGAAGATGGTTCGAGGAAGGCGGGGATGAGGAGATTGTAGAGGTGACAAAGGGGGGATCCTAGGCGAAAGACATGGCACATTTGCGACACGACATCGAGAGGCTCGGCTCTGGGCGGTTGTTCTAGCGGGAGGTCAATGAAGCGGTGGGAAATCAACCAAAGAACGGACCCAAGAATGGAAGAAAGTCCTCCACACATCGTAGTCTTCTCCGCAAGGCCGAGCAAGTCTGGTAGAGTGATTTCGTCGAGGATAGCGCTGCCGTCTTCAAGGCGAGAGCATTCTGACTGAAAGATTCATGAGCTCCATGCGCCGATGCTCACTCACGGATTGAGAGGCATCTGAATGCTTTGGATGTCAAGGGGAGGCAGAGGAGAATCCGTGTTTCTCTGGCTTACAGAGCCGACACGTCTTCTTGATATTGACCCAGAGGCAGACATTTTTCAGGTGAACAGCTCGTGCCTCTTTCGACGTGACCCTGCACGATCGAGGTGGGGCGAAGAGAGAGCAGAGCAATCTCCCGTCGTCCAGCCCAGCGGATGACGGATACTCAATCACAAAGGATCGTCCAAAGCTGTAGAGCGGCCTTTGGGGAATTGACGATCACGAGGCGGGAAAAGGGATCGTCGTTGAGGAGAGTTCAGCGGAGCTAAGGAGAGAATTGAGCGACCAAAGTGTGCCTTTCTGTCGGCAGCGAGGGATTTGATTACGGCCGGATGGGATGGTGGAGCGAAGATGCGGAATGACGTGATGATGCCAAAGGAAGATGATCAAAGCAGCTGGGGAGATGTGATATTGATCGTCCAAAATGGGATTCGCTGCAAATGGCGAGACGAAGGGAGGGACAACGAATATCAGCTGTATGCCGGTATGGAGGGAATACCCGAACAGCGTTGAACGACTGACTGAGTAACCAGCCGTGCTCTTTCCGACATCAAAGGCAGCTCGATCCGTTTGTCTTGAGCTCGGGAATTCCCATCAGTTGTCTCGGGGATAGCAGCAGGGCAAAGCCGTCGTCAAGGTTGAATGATGATGTGCAGTTTGGCTCCGTGTCGAGGTGAATCTGGGCCAATACACGACTGTGTTGATGAGGCTATTGCAGCGAAGCGCCAGGACAGGAGTGGCGAGTTTGGTATTTCTGAACGCCTTGTAGGAAAACGGGCGCGGAATGTTGGCTGATGATTGTCCAATGTTCGAAGATGGGAATCGATTCCGTAGGCTGTCGCGGATTAAATCTGGGAGGGGGCTGTATGAGAGTTCGAAGATCGCACAGGGGATCTCGAGATCGGAAGGGTCGAAGGGGACCGCGTGGTCGCGGACGAGCAAGGGGCGATGGTGGGGCTCGCGGTGCCAGCAGAGTGTCTCCCTTTGCCCTCGCTATCCCTCCGCGGCAGCAGGCACCAGCTCAAAGCGACCGCGTGGTTACGACTTGCAGGTGACTTTGCTCAGATCAGAACCGGTCTGGTCGTCGGAAGGACAATTGGGCGGGGCTCGTCCGAGGTTGTCGACCCGTGAGACGCGCGGATGCTTGATGATTCCACCGGATTTATCGATTCCAGCTCGACGCGTCGATTCCCGTGATGCGGTACGGATTGCGAAAATGCCTGACTGACTAGGGCGAGATGATTTCGAGATGTCAAGTGGTTGCGAGTCGAGAGCTGCAGACTTCCAAGTTGGGAAATTGAATGACTGATGTCGAAGAAAAAAAAAGGGGGATTGTAGGTGAAACACGCGATTCAGGGTGGCGCGACAAAATCAAAGGGTTGAGCAAACCGCTGGGGCCATTGGAGGCTGAATGTGACTGTAGCTTCTGCTTCGCTGGTAATAGCAAGCGCTAGAAGCAAAAAGACAGCCCAGCTGAATATGAAACCCGGCGTCAAAGTCGGTCAACCCTCTATTGTGTGACAAAGGACATGCAAAGGCTTCAGAGCCAACATCGCGAACTAAGGCAATATCCAGGAACGGGGGCGCCATGAGGCGTCGGTAGAGAAGCAAGCGATCCGAACGATCTGCATGATTTCCTTGGACGCTTCGGCTCATCTGCTCGAGTCACGTTCAACATGGCATGAGGTGAATATTCTCTCAGGCGGAAGAAGTCGAACCCGTATGATGCAGATTGGCCAGTCCACGTTACCTTCTTCCCAAGAGCCGAATTCAGGAGTACGTACATCTCGCAGGAACGGCTAATCCCGTCGACAGATACGCAAGGAGATGTCTTGATCTCCGTCCAAACTTTGATGCCGCTGAGCCGCCTGGGGCATTCACGAGCCAAGGTAGGCAGGACCTCTTTCATGCAACATCGACCTTCATTCAGCTAGGGCGCAGCGTGACCCTGTGAGAGCGAGGTCGGATTCCTGCCATCAGGACATCTGCTAGTATGGCTGCTCCTGTAATAGCCACTCCCTACCCCTCCTTCGCCAATGTCTTCACCTCGTACCACAAGCAATACGCCGAAGCCGGTCCCTCCTCTTCCCAACTGGACTCACCTATGCGGCCTGATGTGATATTGGACGAAGAAGGTGGACTGATCACGTCTCTCATCGGTTCTCTTGAAGAAATGTGCGTATGACCTACAAGCTGTATCATCTGTCGACGATTGGAGACTCCCGCTCAGTATAACTAAGGATCATCCATAGCATACGATCACAATCCTCTTCAGGAGCTATGGAGAATAGCGGCAACGATGAGATCTCAATAGAAGAGCGTGAAGTTCTCTTGCTGGAACATCGGACCTGGCAGCTCATCCGGGCGGTCTATGAGTAAGTTTGACAGTAAAGTCGAGCACTTCAAGCTCACTGCTTCAGAAACCGCTTAAGTCGCGCGGACCCATCTTTTGTACCTCCGTCAGCTCAGGCCCAAGTCGACGATGATCCATACATCTCGCCCGAAGATCTCACTCAGACGATTGTCAACGAAGATTCCGAGCTTAGCCTATACGCAGTGGGCTGACTGGCTCTTTCACCGGTCCAAGCTGATTACCACAGACACTTGTAGACCACCTTCAATCCCGGCCCCTCTTCACGAGTCCTCCACCCTTAGAAGCTCGACATGGCTACCTCCCTTCTACGCTTCGGCGCTCTAAGGCATCGAAGCCCTCGACCAACCCTTCGACCCCAACTTCCCTTGACCCCGACTTCACCCTGCGAGATCCGCACGGCCAGGGACTCACTGGTGAGGACCTGACTTATCAAATACCGCTATTAGAGACTCTATTTGATCTGGTGAGACACGGCGAGCTGGATCAGGCGATCAAGGTGTGTGAGCAGGGTGGGGAGCCTTGGAGGGCGGCGTCATTGATGGGCGGACGGAGATTGAGTATGGGTGGAATGAGTGAGTTATCGAGTCGGCCTTGAACCTGAGCCAGGAGTGATGATCCGCAGCGAGAGACCGTAACGGAAGCGCGATGGAGGGAAATCGAAGAAGACCACTATGGAAGAAGAGCTGTCGCGCCGTTGCGAAAAATGTCAGTGAGATCGTCCTGTGTTTGAACGCTTCTAAAGCAGATGCTTTCTTCAGCCCATTCTGTCACAAGCAGAGCGAAATCTATACGCCGCCCTCATATCCGACCTACCCACCCTTCTTCCCGCATGCGAGACATGGGAAGACCGTCTTTGGGCTCATGTGCAATCCCGGATGGAAGACCGAATCGAGCGACGATGGCATGAGCTTGGCAGTTTCTGGGAGAAAGAAAGTCATCTGTTGGGCAGAGATGACGAGGCGGTAACGCAAGGAGTGGAAGATGGTCTGGAGGAGGTGTTCAGGAGCATCGGAAGCGTACAGAAAGAAGAGATCCTGTCAGTATATTCAAAAAAATCGAAATCAGATCGCTGATACAGGTCAGATTGGCATCACGGAACCCATACTATGTCACCCAGAGGATGGTAATTCTCGGGCGAACAGACACACTGCTCAACCAATTTGCGGACCGACTAAACGGTTTGGGGGAGACTGTCGCGCCTGAGTCAGCCTTTGATCCTGTGTCTGATTGTCGCTGATGTTTCCGGCAGGCTTATAGGACCACTCATCCGCTTCTTCGCGCACCTTGTTCTCGTTCTCCGTACCCTAGGTCAATCGGTACCAGACACCGCCGCCAACGCTATTATCCAGGCATACCTTCAGATTCTGGAGCGGGAAGGAAGCGATGTGCTCGTCGCTATGTACGCAGCTTGTCTTCGGGAAGGAAGCGGTGAGGAGAGCTACGCCCGCTTCTTGCGGTGTTCGTCCCTTTTCGTTGCCTCCTGGCGCAGCTAATGCGAAATATAGCCATGGACCCAAACGCGACCAGAGACATGCGCACGGAGGCTCTGTCCAGGGCGAAGCAGCACAATCTCGATGTAACGGTTATCGCGAAGGAGACCGTGCGGTTGATCCTCGAAGAAGCCTTTTCAGAGCGTCTTCAGGTAGCCCCACCATCTTCAGCTGATCCCGATCTAGTCTATCCCGTCGCTTTTATCTGAACAACCGGATATTGCCAGCTTCGCCTCGGGGTTGAGCGAAGGCGATGTCTACCTCATCCGCTCGATTGAATGGCTCACGATGATGCCGGACACTATGGACGACGCGCTGAAGAAGTCTAACGATGTGGCACGGTATTTCCTGGGTTCGCATCAGTCCACCTCGTGACTAGCTCAACTGACCATTTCGATAGCGCTGGGCCAAGCCAGTGCTGCGCAGTCTTTGCTCAAGACCCTCCCAGCAGGCATCGCCACCTCAAACGAGGGCATCGATGCCGACCCTGAGTACGACGAGCTGGAGCATGAGCAATTCCAGCAGCTTTTCCGGGTCTTTGCAAGCTACGAGCTTGTCGACGAGGTGCTCAGCCGAGCGCCGAAGGCTACGTCAGTACCTAAAAATGGGTCGACGCGAGCTGAGGAGATCATTAGAGCAACGAAGATGGAGCAGCATAGCTGGGGGAAGAGTCTGCATGTAAGTGCTCACAATCGATATACAAGGGCCTCACTCTATTCCAGTCAGCGATCGATCGGACGCACCGGGCGACAACGGATATCCTTACGTCCGATTGGCTGCGGTTCCACGTTTCAACGAAATCCAGCAACGGTTAGCTCGACAATCCCAACTCTGCGGGCCGGAGGTCCACATTGCTTGAGTCTCACAGCTGACTGTGATACTAGGCTCGCAAAGGCGCAAAGAGCTCCGTCGAATCCGCCAAATCTTCATCCCCGACCTCGTCCACCGCCTGCACAATCTCCTCATATCCCAGCGCCATCACTTCCCACAACTCCTCCAACAAGCGCTCGACCTTACCAAAATCGTCGCGGCAGAGCACAACCACGTCTACGAGGAGTTTTTTGGGCGGGACGAGAATCCCTACCGTCTGATCGCATACCTGGAACGTGTACGGGAGGCGAGTTTATTAGTATTGGAGGGAGGATCCGGAAGCGCCTTTGTTGCTGAAGCATAGCATGCAATGGTGCAGAGGACAACTATGCTGACATGGCTGGATATGCTAAGAGAAGAGATATACGAGCTCAATAGACGGGGACCAATCATGCTCCCATCACCTTCGCGGCCTCTTTGCTCAGCGCTGCTGCACGTGCTCTCACCCCCTCGCCGCTGGTCCTTCCCGCCAGGGCCTGCTGAGCGTTGACACGGAGAACGTGTTGGTGAAGATTGCCGCTCTTGCTACGAGGCATCGGCGCGCATTTGGTCGGACCCTTGCCGAGATGTTGTGGGGGTTGCATTGTTGGCTGGACGTTGATGGCTCCGAGCGGCTGACGTTCGGTGTTTGAGGTGGGAATTGGTGATGCGGTGGCATATCTCCGAATGAATGGACTGGGAAGATCTGGATCTTCGGGTGCCCATCTGGCCGGAGTGGCTGCCTCGCGATATACAAAAGTTGGTACGGGTATCATTGTTGGAAGTATCATGGCCGTCTTGCTTCCCGATACATCACTGCTCATAGAGGTAGCGCTTCTTTGCGATTCGAGTGATTCCGATGACGATACGGAGGTGAGAGAGGGGTTTGTCGAGTTTTGTGACTGGTGACTGGTGAAGGCGGACGGTGCTACCGAGGATCTTCGAGGACGGTGTGAAATCGGCCCAGGCGAGGCGATGGACATAGCTGGGCTGGCCATACTGATATCCTCGCACCATCCCGCCTTGAGTTCGGATGGACTACCTATACTCGTCCGTTGATGCCGCGAGAAGGGGATGGCCTGTCTCGCAGGTGTGGCTTCGATAGCTCCTGACCAAGTTGCTTCCCGCTCAGCATCAGCACGAGCTGCAGCTGCGAGGTTGCCAAGTGATTTCGTTGCATTCCGTCGAAGCGGCGTGGCAGAGCGGGCAGGGAAATTGGCGAAGCGATCCAGCCGGACAGGAGAAGCGATAGTAGCGGCGAGGGGGATCTTGGATGGTGTATCTTCGTAAGCTGGATGCGGATTGCGAGGGCATCGTGGGACTGCAGCCAGAGGGACAGTATTTCGTTCCTCGAGAGGTGGCCGGACGGGCACAGCCGACGATCGACGTGGCGGCGCCCTCTCCTCCGGCAAACCCGGGAGTCCCAGCCCAACAGTCTCTTTCTCCCGCTCCTTTTCGCCTCGGAGCTTGTCCCAGTACCCCCGAAGCGCCTCAGCAGCGAGATTCAACTTCCTCTGGGTCTCCCGGTTCTCTTCCTCTCTCGTACTGCAAGCTGCTTCTCGAGCAGCGAGGGTTGTTTCCGTTCCCGAGATCGCCTTTTCCCGCTCGTCTAGGTTGGATACTCGGGCGAGAACGTGCTGTTCCAGTTGGCGAAGCTCCTCTTTCCGGGATAGTAGCAGCGATGTCCTGGTACGATCAGCAAGGAAAGACATGACTGACATCTGTCTTACTGGTTCTGGACCGTAAAGAGCTTTCGATGGAGCTTCATCTCGTCCATCTCCAGCAGGTCTTTCGTAGAAGGTCGCTTGACCGGCTGAATTGCATGCGTCAGCCTTTCGATAAGAATTCAGAAACCTGTGTTAGACCTACGTTGAGATTCAGCATCGCCTTGATGACGCCTTTCAGTCCCGGCGAGATGTGAGCTGGTAGTATTGGCAGTTTTCCGGATTTGACCATAGTGATCAATTCTGCCTGTGTCTGAGCCGTCGAGAAGGGCGAGCTGCAGTCTCGCGTCAAGAGGGCTTAGAAGGGGATAGAACGGAGACCTACACCAAGGCGCACATCTCGAACACGAGACATCCTAGACTCCAGATATCGGATTTGGTATCGTACTGGTTCTCTGCAAGGATTTCTGGAGGCATATAGAGGGGTGTCTGTATCGGCGTTCAGCCTGTCGACAGATGGTATAGATCGTTCGACTCACTCCAACGTAGGTGCTGGTGAACGCTGCTGTGCCCATATCCTTGCTCAGGCCGAAATCTCCGAGTTTGACGAAGTCGTCGGACAAGAAGACTAAAATCATACTGTGCGTCAGACTATCCTCGAACAACACCGTTACGGCTGGTAACAAGAAGAAGCGCCCGACGTACCATTCTCAGGCTTTAGATCCCGATGCAGCACCTGGTACCTTGGCACTCCTCCCGGCTCGGTAGGTGAAACCCCACCACTCAGACGTCCCGCTCCGCCTTTCTGTCCCGGCCCTGGTCTTTCCGCCGGCCAGTGGCAGTGATGAAGGGCTAGGGCGATCTGGAGGAAGATGTTCCAGATCTTGTCCTCGTGGATAGGCTGGCTTGTGCGCTGAGACTTTCGGATGAGTGAGCCGAGATCGCCGGACGTGCAATACTGTGAGATCTCTATGAGCATTGCCCGACAAGCACATCACGGCAGCTCACCTCCATGACGATGAAGATCCGCTCTTTCTTCGGGTCTTTTATCTTTTGGATAAGCTGCACGATATTGCGGTGTTTCAGCGAATCAAGAATGGCACTGATCATGAATCAGCTAGAATCGATATGTAGAGGGGTTTGGAGCTATACTCACACCTCGGCTAGGATCTGTTTCCTGTCTTTCTCCGTCATCTTGGAGTAGTCGAGCTCCTTCAGCGCGAACTCCTGCGGTCCCAAAGTCTCGTTAGGATACCTCCATGACGCTGTTAACCGGAACCGAGCCTCACTTTCCCGTCATCCACTCTCTGGACCTTGCTGATCACCCCAAAGCTTCCTTTCCCGATGTTGCACAGCATCTTATACTTCTCCATCTCGCTGACGTCCGCGTATCCACTCGACAAGCTGGAGGAACCCGGAGTTGATCGACGGGGGACGGCCATGTTGATTGGAAAGTCGCGGAGTGGATGTTTGTCGGGATTGCGGTAATTGCCGAGGACCAGGGATGCAGTCTATGACCGCATGGAGATGCCAATGTATTGCATCCCGGTGATCTCTGCAGTTCTCTCGGGTGCTGATCTTGTTTTAATCGAGGGATATAAGTGAGGGTAGTAGGAGAGATCGTTGAACGTTTCCATTCAGCCTCTCCCGTTGCTCTGTCGAAAGCAGTCGCGGCGCACAAAAGGGATAAAAACAAAGTCAGGATATTCTGAAATGCTTCCGTCCATGTTCAGCGTCAATAGCACCGATTTGTTTAGGGGCACTTTCATTGTCGATTGAGTCTAATAATGTCGGCTGAAGCATCGTTCCCCGCTGGGTCGTCAAGGTCTGGAAGTCCGTCCAAGTCCCGCTCTCCTTCTCCCCAACCGGAACAAGAAGAACTCGAACCCACCTCGTCGAAGACCTTCGCAGATCTCGGTGTCATACCCGAATTATGCGAAGCCTGCGCCTCATCAGGCTTCAAAAAGCCTACCGCCATTCAAGTCGAGGCGATCCCATCCGCGATCGAAGGTCGGGATATCATTGGTCTCGCTCAAACTGGAAGCGGGAAGACGGCGGCGTTCAGTTTGCCTATCTTGCAGAATTTATGGGAGAAGCCACAGCCGTTCTTCGCACTTGTTCTAGCTCCGACGCGGTAAGACGTCCCCACTCCCGCTTGGATCAGATGCTGACAGTACGCAGTGAGCTAGCATACCAGATCTCACAGCAGGTGACCTCGCTTGGCTCACCTCTCGGTGTACGAACGGCGGTGCTGGTCGGAGGTCTCGACATGATGTCCCAATCTATCGCGTTGTCAAAGCGTCCTCATGTACTCGTCGCAACACCGGGAAGGTTGATGGATCATCTGGAGAACACGAAGGGATTCTCGCTGAAGGGGCTGAAATATCTCGTCAGTCTACCGGTTGGATGCGGCGATACAATGCTTATTTAGAACAGGTATTGGACGAAGCGGACAGATTACTGGACATGGACTTCGGCCCGATCATCGACAAGATACTTAAGGTCATCCCCAAAGAACGGAATACGTACCTCTTCTCGGCGACGATGACTACCAAGGTGGCCAAGCTACAGCGAGCGTCTTTGAATAAGCCAGTACGGGTTGAGGTGTCGTCAAAGTCAGTATGCCATTCCGCTCAACAGCCAATTGAGTGGCTGGACTGCAAGCCGGGCCCGCCGCTGACATGCTTTCCAGATACTCCACAGTATCCACTCTCCTACAACACTATCTTCTCCTCCCACTCAAGACCAAAGATGCGCACCTGCTATATCTCGTCAATGAGCTCTCATCATCTTCCATGATCATCTTCACCCGTACCGTCAACGATGCACAACGCCTCTCAATCGTTCTTCGCCGTCTCGGCTTCCCCGCAATACCCCTTCACGGCCAGATGACGCAATCCCTCCGATTAGCCAGTCTGAACAAGTTCAAAAGCGGTGGCAGAAGTGTGCTGGTTGCGACTGATGTGGCCAGTCGAGGCTTGGATATCCCGCTCGTCGACCTAGTCGTGGTGGGTATCATTGACCGTCCCTTCACCGCATAGCTGAGGACACTTTAGAATTATGACATGCCGACCAACTCGAAAGACTATATCCACCGAGTCGGTCGCACGGCTCGAGCTGGACGATCTGGCAAATCCATCACCTTGGTAACGCAATACGACGTCGAGATCCTGCAACGCATAGAAGCGCACATCGGCAAGAAAATGGTGTCCTTTGACGTGGACAAAGAGGCCGTAGCTCTACTTTCAGAAACCGTCGCACGGGCGAGCAGAGAAGCAGCACTGGAGATGCGCGATGCGGGCTCGGGAGGAGCTGGCGGCAAGCGAGGGAGAGATAAGGGTAAGAGAGGGAGGGCAGGGGAAGGGGATGAGATGGATAGGGATGACGACGTGGTCGAGGCGGGTGTGCCCAGGAAGAAGAACAAGTTCAAGCCGGGCAAAGGGCGGAGATAGATCGATGAGAACTATGCTTTCGCCAACGATCTACTCAAATCGCGGGCAGAAAGCCTAAAGCTTGCTCCACCTGTACGAGGATGAAGGACGCGTAGGAATCAGATTATGCGTGGCATGATACGTTTGTGGCGTTACTCACATCCCCTAGACCCTGACAGAAGTTGAGCGACCCATGCCGTTGATATCGTCAGATCGCATTGGACTGGTGGTCTCACGTACAAAAGCAAGAAGCCTAAACCTTTTAGGATATTAGGGAGGAGCTGAATTTCCGATGCAATATAATCCCGAAGATCTCCGTCCTCACCGTTATGGGTGCAGGGAGCAGGATTTACCCGTCATCGGAAGGAGGTCACTGTCCCGGGCCCTGGCGGAGAAAATGTTCTCCGAGAGCTCCGAGAGGGCTATCCGAAGGCTCCGAGGTGGGGGGGCCAGGGACGCTCGATCGTCGTTCCCGTCGGGAGGGCAGGGAGTTTACGTCCGGAAATCCCGAAAAATATGGTCTAATCCTGAGCTGAGGAAACCATATGAGGATCAAGGGAAGAGTAACAGTATTCAGAGACGGCTCAGGAAGACCGCATACCGTTACTCAACTCATGAGAGCGCGTCGAGATATGCGGGATGATCTGCTAGATGGAGGGCTCCTCTTGCTTCTATCTGGAGGCAGCGGTCTTCGGCTTTGGCGGTCTGACGCCAGCGAGGTTTGATCGTCAACGAACGCTGGGACAAACGCCACCGCAACGCGGTCTGCCGGGATACCTGGAATCAAACCCGGTCTGATCGGGAATCGGAGTTCTCGGGGACATTTAAACCCCCTCATTCATCGCCAAGACGAGACCGAAAGAGCCATCATCGCCATCACCTTCGTGACGCCTATATGTATTGAGGGTGGGTCATGCCGTGCGATGTCACCAGGACGTTGCGCCATGGTTCGATCAATAATGATGCGTGATTCCAGAATCCCAATAATCGTGGCGTCCTAAAAGGGATGATGTACGTCCTCACCCCCGCGTTCCTCTTACGGCCTCCGGATAAACCTCGAACCGCACGAATCTCTCCGTCTTAAAAACCCGTTGACGTGACATACGACTCGCGTTTACGCAATCCTCCACCCAAAATGACGGACGCCGTTGAAATTCATTGTTCTTCCTCGGGCCCCCCCCGCCTTGGAGTCGAGGTACATCGTGTTTCCCATTCCTGAAACGAGGACTCGGAAGAGTGCCTATTGGTGCCCGATTTTTTGTTATTACCCTACGATCTGGTACAAACACAAAAGCACGGACCTTGAGAACTGACATCAGCGCGCCGCCAAACCCTAAAGGACCCCTTGGATCCGCAGCGAAAAACGATCACTGTTCGATCATCCCAAAATATCGTTGCTTCCCTTCCTCAACCTGTCTCTCAACCTCCTTGACGCTTTTGCTCGTCTTGTACCATCAGGACATCTCATCGTCGGGAATCCTTCATTCCCCGAGGTACCGGTGCCCCGGCACGGCGGGGTTCCTTCTTTTGCTTAGCGTCCTAATTAAGCAGAGGTAGCGGTGAAGTCCGAACCCATTGGACTGTTCGGTTCCCGGTGATCTCATACCTGCTCGACCGCGACCGACCGCTTCCGCACCTCCTCAGTCCGCGCCTCACGATGCAGGCGAGATCACCCACTCCGGTGAGCGACTCGGCGCCCGGCTCGACGAGTCCAGGAGGACAGGAGACCTCGAGTAAACGGGGTGGAGGAAAGGCGAACGTCTCGTCAGCATGTGGACCGTGCAAGAGGGCTCACCTGGCATGTGATGTCGCGCGACCGTGCAAGCGGTGTAAGAATATGGGCAAGGAGGAGCTTTGCGAGGATGTTCCGGTAGGTTGACCAACACCGAAATACAGCCGAGCTGACGGATCTCATGTTCTCAGCACAAGAAGAGAGGACGACCGAAAGTCCCTAAACCCGCTATCGGAGAACAGTATCATCGCGCCCGTCCGTCTACCGCAGATTCGAATATGGGTCGATGGCGAGGACCACCTGCGAATGACATGCCATATATGACGACGACGGAGATGCCTCCTCAACCTATGCCCCTCCCCATCCGACCCCCTTCACCACGCATGCTCCCTCTCGACGCCAAACACGAGCTCTTCGAGCTCTTCACCACCACCGAATTCAAGATCCTCCGAGCAACGCCGGCTTGCTACCCGCTGACCGGATATCATCCGCACGAGTATGTCAATATCAGCTTACTCGAGTGGATCCACCCTGCCGATCGACATTTCCTGGACCTGGAGCGGAATAGACTCATCAACGTCCCCTTCGTAGCGGGTCCACTCCAATCCAATCGCGAGACCCAAGCTGCTATCACTCAGCTGTCAGAGCGAGAACTGCTCTCACCGGCAGAAGGTATGCGTGAGCCCTACCCGAACCAGAACGTCCGGATTCTCCGCTCCGACAACTCGTTCGACTGGTTCAACGTGCGTCTCCACCTCGGTGGAGGTCTCGGAGCTTCACTCTGGCGATCAGAAACACTAGGAAAGGTGTACCTCGTCGTCAGCCTCCTACTCCTCCGTCCGCCTCCTGAATTCATAAACGATGACCCTTCACGTCGACCTGTCCCCATGATCCCCCCGACCCCCATCACACCGCTCCCTACCATCCCGCCCCAACAAGCCCTCCCATCCTTCTCATCCTTCGCAGCAGCAGCCGAAGCACCTAGACAGCGTCCAGCCCACGAACCAGCACCGATCCCTCAACCAGCATACTATCCACCCAAAATCGCCGTCCGACCCCCAGTTCCCATGCCACAACCACAACCAAACACCCACTCCCGATTCGCACTCGCACCACCCTACACACGGCGAAGTCAATCCCCGACCTATCGCACGCTCCCTCCTTCACAAGCTTACCCGGAGTACCCAGCTCAACAGCCATTACCGCATCAACCACAACCACCTCAACATCCCCAACAGGCATATTACGCCGAGATAGCGCAAAGACCACCGACGGCTCCTGCTCATCCTTATAGACGGACGAGCGGAGGTGCCGAAGAGTATGCACGGGGTAGGGAGGGAGCGGGTCCACCTGGCGATTACGCCAGACGGGCTTGGGAGCTCTAGGCAAAAGGCGGAGGATCTATGGGAAGGGTAGCTGGTCCATTTTGCCAAACTACATGACATCGCATTTGCATTACCTTGCATTCTCCTTGAGCTAAGTGCTTCCTCTGGCTTGACCGCTCCCCCACTTTCCCACCGATCGGGGGCGACCAAAGTCAGTGGGGATACATTCCGATACGATCGCGCTTATCCTTGACGGTCAGCGAGAGATACAATGTCGAGCTTCCCCGAGCATTCATCGATGCGAAGGGTATCGGATCTGCGTGATCTACTTGGTTCGTGACAATCCGCTTGAAGAGACCGACATGACCTCCTTGACGTCCTCCTGCGAAATGGATCAGCGGGATTCGCAGGTCGCGATGCAAACTCACTCTCTCCGCCTCCTCCTTGTACTTCTCCACCTCTTTTGCAAATTTTTCCTTTTCTGCCGATGTCTGGCCCCCGCCGACAGTGTTGTGATCCTGGAAACGGTGAATTGCCATCATACCAAGCACCGCCTTCCGGACTGAAGTTTCGTTAGTTTTCTTCCGAACCGGAAAGTCGCTCTCACAGGTCTTCTTCGCGTCGAATGCCGCCTTGACGTTTGGCAGCAGGTCCACTGCCTTGCCGCTGTCACTCGACGGATCGGTGACAAAGCTTTGCTCGTCGAGTTTGAGCCATTTGTGATTGAGCAGTTTGGACGTCGTGGGTCGATTGGTCGGGTCCACTGTGAGACATTCGCGCACGAACTCTCGTGCTGTCCGGGAGACGCCTGACCAGTATTCTGACTGTTCCGCATTGTAAGAAGATTCGACGAGAGTCGAAACAAACCGGCTCAAACTTGTAGTCACCGTTGCAGATCGCGTGCATCTCGTCAAACTGAGAATCTCGGTCGAAAGGTGTATAGCCGCAAAGCAGGAAGTAGCTGCGATCCGATCAGTACCGTCGTCGGGCCTGGGTGTGTGACGTACGTGATGACGCCAATCGCCCAGACGTCGACGGGTTTTCCGTGACCCGCCTTCTTAAAGATCTCAGGCTAATAGTAGTATATGTCAATAACAGAACGATGCACGTCAAAGTTTCTTCCGGCTCACGGCCATGTAACCTGGTGTCTATCATCCTGTTAGCTAGGAACAAGGTTGCTGTGTATTGACTGACTCCGCAAGTCGTCGTCAAGATCGAAAAGTTATCCTCCTCGAGAACCTTTGACAGCTTTCCGGCAGTCAGTCTCGTCCGCCTGCGAGTCTTGACCACACTCACACCAAAGTCTGCCAGCATGAGATCCGCGTCCTCCGCCTTCGACTTGAACAAGATATTCTCCGGTTTCAAATCTGGTCGTCCTGTCAGCGGTTGACTGGGAGAAGACGGCGAGGACGTACCTCGATGGACAATCCCTTGGTCATGGAGGTATTTGACTGCTGAGGTAACGGTTCGGACGATCTGTGCCCCATCCCTACGAGACCAGTCAACACCTGAATCCTCTCCGGAACAAGGACAGACGTACTTCTCGAAGTAGCTCCCTCTCGCGCAGATCCGGTCAAACAGTTCTCCTCCGGTACATAAGTCGAAGACAAGCTGTGATACACCGTTCCTCAGCGCGATTATGCCTGAGAGATGGTTACTCACGTAAAGATTATGGGTTGTTTCGAAGAAGTCATGCAGCTGTACGATGTTTTTGTGTCCCGCCGATACGCGCTTTAAGACGCTGATCTCATTGCGAACCTGATGGTACCACATTCAGCTGAAGTAAGAGTGGTAGGGCACAGAAGCTAGTTTGCATTCAACACCACCAGGACAAAGTTTCACCATATGTTCTCGTCCCTACGACGGAGAAGCTGATCTCAGCCATGGATATTGGCAGCTGAAAGACAACCAACCATCAAAAACTTCTTGTTCAGAACTTTGCAAGCAAAATATTCCCCCGTCTAAAGGAGCGTCAGATTGTAGACAAATCACCAATCAGCTCAGCAGGCGCAACCCACCGTAATGTGGACGCATTCTTTTACCACAGCACTGGGTAAGGAGTGAGTGTGGAGCCTCGCTAGTCTCGCGTAACCGCACTATGTTCCACTGAGAAGCGATACGCTATCAGCACGACGGCCCGTGTTTCATAAAGATATCGCTTACCTGCCTAGTGTCTTGCCAGTCTTGTACTGTAAAGATGGGATGTATCAGCGCAGTAGCTCCCAGCCTTCGAGTTTCAGGCCCCGGGGTTCACTGTTCCCGTAGCAGAAGAATACGACATCGCTTTGAAGTTCCAGGGCTGGGACGGCGAATCATAGCGAAAGCTCACCTGACAAGGGACGGTCTGGGGTGCCGGTGCCATAACGGATCGTGGGGCGGAAGTTGATAGCGAAAATCTAGTCTCGAAGCCTTGCCAACTTGACGAGAGATCCCCTGATCTTGATGGCGAAGCTTATGGTCGTTATGAGAGCAATGATATGCGATATCAAGGTGATTGGAAGGCGTCTGTGAGAGATGGGTCTGAACCTCTCCCACCTGTAAGGACATGGGCGATCGTGGGAAAGTCAATGCTGTTTCAGAGGTGATCGACAGCGCCTGCATCACTTCACAACGCAACAGCACGGCGATAACAACTCTCAGACCAGTCTATGCGCGGATCAGGGATGGTGGAGACAGGTGCGCACCAAGATTCCTCAAGCATCTTTTTGTGAACCTGATCAGCTACCATTTCAGTTGTAGAGCGGTCTCCGCGATGACAAGATGCGGATTCTTACCTGGAATGTCGTGGGTGCTCACAGATTGTTTCCACCCCATTCTTGCTGATAGCCTACAATCAGAATGTCTTACGGACATGCCTCGACTATCATCCGTAGGTCCCCTCACCATAGCTATTGCTCACTCTGATCACCATCAGCTTCACCCAGATGAAGAAGAAGAATGTCGAAGGTCTCCTGGAAGAGATGCATGCCGAGATCCTGTGCTTTCAAGGTATGGTCTTCCTCAGTTCCGTAATTTCGCTCATACTTCTTAGAGCACAAGACTCGACGAGCGCAGCTCGAGAGATCCATGGCTGTTCCTGGACCATTCGACGGTTTCTGGACCTTCAACCGGGCCAAGACCGGCTCTTCAGGCGTCTGCACCTATGTCGACTCGAGGTACTGTGTCTCCCTCAAGGCCGAAGAAGGAATCACGGGATTATTGCTGGACGACAAGTTGAGCACGATGAAACCACCTTGGAGGATGGAGGAGAGGATTGGACATTATCCGGAGATGGACGAGCTGGACTTCATGGATGAGGTGGACGGAGGAGCGTTTGAGACAAGGAGGCTGGATATGGAGGGACGGTCCGTGGTCTGTGATTTTGGGTGAGTTCCACGCGAGCGAAATGAGGGGAGTTGATCGGGTTCAGGCTGTTCGTGCTCTTCAACCTATACTGCCCCAATGAGACCAACCACACCCGTCGGCCCTACAAGATGAACTTCCTCCGCGTCTTGCAGGAGCGCACAAAGCTGCTTATGGCCGCAGGCCGGGAGGTCATAATCGTGGGGGATATCAATATCATGCGAGCCCCGATCGATTCAGGGGAAGGCGGCATCCGAACCTCATCGGCGCAGCACTACGAACATCCCGCACGTAGAATACTGGACGACTGGTGTGCGCCAAAGGGACCGATGATAGACGTCGTGCGAGAGAGTTGGCCAGACAGGGAAGACATGTTCACCTGTTGGAATCAAAAGCTTGATGCGAGGTGAGGTAGGAAGTGGTACAGGAGCTTAGGCTGATCCGACTAGGTCTGCCAATTATGGATCGCGTATCGACCTGATTCTCTGCTCACCCGGATTACGACCCTGGATCAAAGGCGGAGACATTCAAAATAAAGTCTTTGGCTCCGATCACTGTCCCGTCTACATCGACCTGCACGAGACGGTGGATGTTCCTGGCAGAGGAATTTTAAACCTGCGAGACATGCTCAATCCAGCAGACCGGCCGCCATCTACAGCAACATTCTTTCCTACCGAGCCGCCACGCGTGGCACCTGAGCCGCCGCGTTTCGCCACCAAGTTCTTTGAGGAGTTCTCAGGCCGTCAGACATCGCTCAAAAGCTTCTTTGGCGGCGGAGGACGGCCTGTGGCCAAGCCATCCACGAGGTCAAGCTTGGTGTCTTTATCGCCGACTCCTGCGCCCGGCGAGAGTCCTGTGGAGGAAAGAGAAGTCTCGCTACCACCCAGACCACCGTCCCCACCGTCAGCTCCTGTAGTAGACGAGAGCATATCTGCTCCACTCAGCCTCGCCCGCGCCGTTTTCGCATCAATCGATGTTGCGCCAGCAGCAAATGGATCTCCTTGGAACGCAGGGGCATCCTCATCCCAGTCTCAGAAAATTAAGGGCTCGACAGCCATCGATGTCACAAAGGAAATGGAGGATACCCAGGCTGATGATTCGCCTATCGCCCATACAAATGGCAAGACCAAGACGAAGTCCCCCAAACCGCCTCCTATCGGCCAAACCAAGCTCTCCTCCTTCTTCGCCCAACCCCCTTCGAAAGCCAAGCGGAAATCTCCGTCTCCTACCCCTCCGCCCCCTAAACGTCATACCAGCAGTCCGATATCCTCACAACGATCCAACATTCCATCTCGCCCCACTCGAAGACGGAGCACCGAGGACGAAGACGCGCTCATCGCGCAGGCCATCGCCGAAGCAGACGCCGACAAGGCCTCGAAGCGGGCTGCAACCAATGCTGAGGCTGCTCCGATATGGTCGAATCTCTTCGCCAAGAAGCTTCCACCGTACTGCTCAGCCCACCATAAGCCTTGTCGGGACTACAGTAGGCCGGGCCCTTTCAGCGAACGACTGAGAGGCTGATGAACGCTAGTCGTGAAAATTCCTGGACCGAACAAGGGGAAGCGCTTTTGGCTTTGCTCTCTGTCAGTCGATTCCCGTGTTCTGGTAAAGCTACACTGATATACATGTACAGGCCAGTCGGGGCAGGGTACGATACAGGCCGTTCAAAGAGGCCAAGGGAAGACGTCAATCCCAACTTCCGGTGTGACTTGTAAGTGATACCGAGCACTCTGGGGCGATCCACTCTGAATGATGCAGCTTCCTCTGGGATTCTGCGAACTCAAGGAAGGAGGTACCAGCGACGAAGGAGGAGAGGGGTTCGGCATTGGGCTCTTGAGATTGGCTTTTGACTCAGCATCGATGCAAAGCACAAGAGCAAGAGCAACCTTTCCACCAGAAGCCAATCAGGGCATTTGCCACATTCGGCAGGTTCCGCCGCACCGTCACCTGCAGAGTCCGATCTCGGATTTTGTTGCATTCCTTCTTGAACTTCCAAGGCATCAAGGAGATTGAGCTTGATTTGAGCCAAACACCATGTCGGCTCCAATCATACGCCGTCTCCCAGGGTTCGTCCGGTCCTTCTCCTCTACTTCATTCACCTACGCCGCCGCTCCAGCTGGACGCCCATATGTCCGCAAAAGCGCCGTCCCTACCGCCATCCGTTCCGCCTCCGCTACGTCTCCAGCTTCAGCACCCTCGCCTGCTCCCACGTCCACATCGATACCTGCCATAGACCCCATCGACTTGGATGACATCCCCACCTCCTCTTATGACGTCGACGACCTCCCTCGGGGTAGTGGCCAGTCTAGCACACCTATCGCAAGCGCACCCCTGACCTCCTACCCTGATTTCTCGTATAAACCTCTCCCCTTCGCCCCGACTGATGGCACGACGGACTGGGCGACGAGTTTCTCGGGTATGAGTCAGGTCGCGTTCTCTCCCGAAGCGCGAGATGTACTGCTTCGAGAGGTCAACGAGGACGACGTGGAGTGCAAGCCTGGTACGCCACTCCACCCCGCTTGGTGCAAAAGGGAGTTGTATTGATGAGGGTGGTCAGATGGGATCCTGTATTACCCGGAGATCAAGTATAGACGAGTACTGAATCGGGCATTCGGCCCCGGGGCTTGGGGGATGGCACCGAGGGGCGAACCGGAGATTGGCCCGAGGAAGGTTAGTAGGGAGTGGGGATTGGTCTGTCTCGGTCGGTAGGTCCCCTCCTACCGTGTGACTCTTGATCGGAAGCTAATGGGGTGCTAGATTGGTCGCTGTGGCGAGAGGGGAACAGGAGTACTTTGACCCGTCGGGGATCTCGACCGCGCAGGAGGGGGCGAAGTCGAATGCTTTGATGCGGTGTTGCAAGGACTTGGGAATTGCCTCGGAGCTCTGGTAGGTTGAATTTAATCTGTCGCTCATGGTGCGGTGCTGAGATTGGTTAGGGACCCGAATTACATCCGGAAATTCAAGAATGATCATTGTGTCGAGGTATTCTGTGAGCATGCCGCGACAAAGAAGAAGTGAGCGGTCCCCTGGCAATGGACCATAGAAAAGTATCTGATATTTGTCGTGTAGGAAGAAGCAGTGGAGGAAGAAGAACTCGCCAAAGTTTAGTTATCCTTGGTCGGAGACTAAGTAGGACGGCTCGGGAGGGGTATAGAGGTAGATGCTATACTATGCAACTACTCAGCTTGGAAGGGTGGGCGGGTGGACGTTCAAAGAGGAGGGCTGTCCCCCTTTCGCCTCTGCTGCTCATTCACCATCAAAGTGGACCAAATAACATGTAAGTCAACCGTATGAGGGCTCGATGCATACGCATGCGAATGCGCTGGCACCTCAAACAATCATGCAGACCCCATCTCCTCCTTCAGCTTGACCAAGTCCTTCTCCTCCGCGATCAGCCGTTCCCTATTCCCTTATCAGCGAAACACTAGGTCGGCTGTTGTTGCATAGTAAAACCCACCTCCATCTGTCCATCTCCGCCACGATCTTTATTCTCGCATCATTCAACCGATTCCATTCCCCCTTCTCCATCTCCTGCGAGAACTCCAGCGGGACATCCGCGCTCCCTGGTTCCCCTGGTATACCCACCACCACCGCCTGTCCTGGTCCAGGCGTACCCGGTACTGGTAGCGCAGGCGCGTCGACTGCCATAGGTTCCGTCGTCCCCTGTCGACTGCCGGTAGTTGATATGCTCGATGTCCGTCCTTTCGCCTTCTGACCCACCTTCACCTCATGCGCTTGACGCTGATCCCGTGCTCGTCGATTCTTGGGTGGGAGAGGAGTCGGCGGGTTGGCGTTGAGGATGGATAGGAAGGACGTTGGGGGATCAGAGAAGACGAGCTCGTCGTATTGCCAAGCATGGACTGGGAGTTTCGAAGCGATAGACACCGGGCCGGCTGATAGAGGTGCTTCGAGCGGCTGTGACGCCATGGGAGTATCGGGCGGTTGGGTCCCGGGTGTGGGTTCGATGGGAGTGGTGGGTTTGGGTGATGAGGGGGTTGGAACAGGGGTTTGGACTTCAGCTTTCACGCCTTCACTTCCTTCTTTCTCCTCTTGCTTCTCTACAGCGAAAGCCGGGGGAGCATCGGGTTGGTCTCCAGACGCGGGCGTTGGTGGAGGTCCCTCGACGGGAGCGCCCCAGTGATGGAGCTTGATTGGGTGCGCAAGAGTCAACGGCTTCTCCCCAGATTCCTGGACGAATTGTAGTCGGATTTGCACGGTGAACTCGCCCCACCCAGTCTCGCTGACCTTGAATGGTACTTTGTCACATACTAAATCCATGCACTGTCAGCAATACTCCTGTTTCGCTGTCAAGGTGAATGAAGTGAAGAGCACCCACCTCGACTGGGATTCGCATATGTCTCATGTAACCGAAACGTCACCCGCTTCAAGACGTATCCCAGGTCATCATGTCCGCCGGGTAGATAATCCATATCCTCGACAGGCGGATCGGTCGAAGAAGTAGGTTTCAGAGTCGGGGGCGACGTCGCGGAAGCTAGAAAGATGGTCCATCGGTGCGTGTCTGTAACGTCTCAGCCTTCTTGGACGTCATCAAACAGGTGGACCCACGGCCAGGAGTCGCGGATTGCTTCTCCTCGTCGGTAAGCAGACGGGCGTGAGATCCGTATATGATAGGTCGGTGAACCTGGATGCCCTTTTGCCGTTCTGTCATTGCTTGCGAGACACACTTGTCAACAAAGGCAGTGAATTGAAGACCAGGAGCTTTTCAATACAAACGGAATTCACGTGTCCATACCGGTTCCTGGCGAGAATCCCCCCTTGCTGCCTCACGCGGTATCGCCGATTGGCGGGTGTGTATGACGTACGAGTCAACTCCGTTGCTCCGGTGCTACGCGAGGCTGTCTATCAGTGATCAGCATCCCTCACGTCGTCGATACTGCCGAGTCAACATGTCTTATGCCGGGCTCTACTTGAAGTCAGCAGGTAAACTCCTCGCCTCGCTTGAAGAAGGGAAGCCTCATTCGTCCATCACCGACTGGGTCGAGGTTCTCTCTTCGGACAGGTACGATGAGCTCAGTCTGGATGGGATCCCGGAATTGGTGGAGAGTGTCAACATCCAGGGCATGTCTGGGACCGCCGTTAGTCGCTGCACTGCATATTGTGGTGCTATTACTGACGGTTGGAATGGTGTAGGAAGCGGCTCGGGCGGTCAGGAAGAAGCTCAAGTACGGTAACGTGCATCGCCAACTCCGAGCGCTCGTCATCCTTCGCGCACTTACCGAGAATGCGGGCAAAGGATTCCAACTGAACTGGGCGGATGCTCCATTGATGCAGCGACTCAAGGAGATGGCTTCCGATGTGGGGGCATGGTCATCGGGCGATCTGGATTAGCTGATTGGGTGTTCTTCAGAGTCTGCTCGATCCCAACGTGAAGAAGAGGATGATCCTGGTCTTCCACGCTTGGTCGATTCATTACGCGGTGAGTATCTCTGGCAGACTGGACTATACACATGATGGCTGACGGATCGTGCTATACAGCATGAGCCCCGGATGCAGCAGGTTGCGGGGCTCTACCGTCAGTACGGCGGCACCGGTCCTGGTGTCAGAAAGGTCCCGATGCGTAACCTCTTGCTCGTAAGGCTACTGACCGAGGGACGCAGCCGACCCCAATGTCCAGTAGCGGTGGGGGTTATTCGACTACCTCACCTACATCGCCCAAAAGCGGCACCACTCGAGGCGGCTTCACAGACTATGACACCCTCTTCAGCCACGACTGGCAGCCTGCGCCCGGCCAAAAAGGTCCTGACACTTATGCTGATCTGGCGACTGCGAAGGCCGACGTGGAGGACCGTAAGCGTCAGCGCGAGTCACGGATCGCATTGGAGCAGCGCGAGGCAGAGATCGAACGGAAGGAACGTGAGATGAGACGCAAGCAGGACATGTCGGCTGTCGAGGCGAGAAGGCAGAAGGAAGCGGCCGAAGAGGCCGAGAGAAGAAGGAAGGCTAAGGAGGAAATGAGGAATAAACCGGCCGCTGCGGCGGCTCAAGCCAAGCGACCGAAGTTTGATTTCCAGAAGGAGAAGCCCCAGATCATGGTCGGGGTCGCCAACGCGCTACAAGCAGCCAACAACTTGGTGAACTCTTGTAGGGTGAGTGGAGCGACCCACAGCTATTTACTGATGCAATCAATTCGTAGCACATCAACCGAGAATTCGAGAGTGTCACAGAGAGCCCGAAGGTACAGGATAACCTCGACAAGGCCAAATCAGCTCGCCGTGTGATCATCAGATACATCCAGCTCGTCACCGATGAGTCGTTCGTCGGCACTCTCCTCGATGCGAATGAAAAAGTTGTCGAGTCCATTCAGCTGTACGACCGAGTATGTCACCGATTCCGCTGAACGATCACCCGCTCACTTGGGCTCAGCTATCCAAGCCTGCCGTCCTCGATTCTGATTCGGAAGACGAGGCTGCTCCTCCCAAATCCTCGAATCCAGCCGATGTCGACGCGCTCAATCGTCGAATGGCAGCTCAGAAGCTTGCAGCGGACCGGACGGGCGAGCTCCAGCGACTGCAAGAGAAGCAGAAGCGCGAATCAGCTCGTCAGCAACAGCGCCGAGCACATAGACCTCAGCGACAGTCGAGCGGTCACCCCGACCTCGACGATCTTGATTTCGGAAGCATCTCCTCGGGCAAGGAGAGCAATCGCCTGCCCGCGCCGATGCGTCCGGATTCAGACGAGGATTCGTACGGTGGGGGGTACCTGTCACTTTGAGTGGTGTCATATGGAAGCTGATCGGCATTCATCAGGTCTCTCTCCGATTTCTCAGAATATGATTCTTCCGATGAGGAATGGCGCCAGACGACGCAGAATCGTCTGCAACCGCAAGCCGCTGGAGCGTCCTCGAAGCGCAATTCCGTGGCTTATCGAGCTCTCGAGGAGGAAGGTGGACATGGCAGGAAAGGCCTGTTGGACCCGAACGATCCATTCGGCGACCCATTTGCGGATGAGAATGACACGCCGATGCAGGAGAGGCCGAGGATGCAGTGTGAGTCTTCGTCTCCGAGGCGCTTCGTTCTCTGACGAGGATTAGGGACGGAGATTTGAGATGCGAGATGATTTTTACAAGGGATACCTATAATCTGTTGGCGAATGGTCCAATTTACATGGCGTAATTCATGCAATTATTCCTTCCATCACCGCTTCTCCAGTACATCCGCCGCCCTGCGTAACCCATTCTTCGCTGCTTCTCCAGCGAATCCCGCAGCGAGCCCAACGACCTGCTTGAACCCTAACCATCCCTCCAGTCCAGTGGCAGCAGCCATCGGCCATCCTCCCGCCCGTCCTTCTCTCTCGTCTCCGGCATGAACCCTCCCATACTCCCGATCCTTCTCGCTGCGTCCCCTCGACGCCACTCCCGACCCTGCACCAGCCCCCGCACCTCCCATGAGAACCTTCTTGATCGGTCCCAACTCGTTCAAGACGTCCAACCCCGTCCCTCTCAGCCAATTGACCACCCCCGCCCGTGACCTGAAGATATGATGCAGCATATCCGCCGTACTCAACAACAACTGATTCGCCGGATATCTCTCCCGCGGATAATCCACCAAACTGGTTCGAGCGCCAAAGTCCCCTCCTGTACGCCGCGCGGATTCCCAGACGTTGGCGAGACACCGGATATCTGCTAGACCCATGTTGAGGCCCTGTCCGGCTAGGGGATGGATCGTATGTGCCGCATCTCCGACGAGGACGGTGCGGTTGCCAACGTAGGTGTCGGCATGTGTGAGGCGGAGAGGGAAGGAGGCGACGGATCGGGGAGGGATCGAGGTGACTGTTGGGGGAAGGATCGGTTGTTCGGAAGTGTAAGGAGTGTCGGGGGTATGGACTGCGAGGAAGGTGATAATGTCTTGTGCGGAGATCGGTCTTGCCAGTATTTGGTCATTGAGAGCAGTCAGGACGTCCTCTTGGACCGTGAAGCCGGTATTGACCATCGCTGTCAATGCTTCCGGGTCGAGCTCCTTGTACGCCGTAGCGAGGTCAGGCCGGGTGGACCATACCATTGTCGACGCTGTTGGGCTGAGGGGGAGAAATGCTAGAGGTCCGGTGGGGAGGAACCGCTGGAACGCTGTGTTGTTGGGGTATAGGGATGGATGATCGTGGTGAAGAGTCGCGACGACCGCGTGGGTGAAGTAGGCATGACCATAGACCTCGATATTCGAGAACCGTCGGACCGGTGAATTTGGGCCGTCTGCTCCGACCTGCACAACATCAGCGAGGCCAACCACAAGAAGAAACGACCCACGACGACAGCTCCTCGAACCCACTTGTCTTCACCTATCCGAAGTCCGACCCACTGCTGTCCATCGCCCAGCTGCATTTCCCCAACTTTTGAGCCCTCACGGATCTCGACGATTCTTTTGTCAGCCGACTCGATGCGACGCAGAAGAGCGCGCTGGAGGTTGATATTCTCGGTCATCTGAGCCATAGGATGACCGAGGGGTGGGAAGTGGAGTGTCGGCGTGGATGATGGGGTCGGATTGGCCCAGACCTGATCAAATAATCAGATGACATGGACAGCTGGGGAAGAAAGGCGTACGATCATTTCGTTGACCGGACAGGATCGGGATTGCTCAACATGGTCCCAAACCCCGATGCCTGCGACTTCGTCAGCTCGCCTAGTGAGCAGAAGAGAGACGTACCCTCTAGCCAGGCGACATTCTCCGCTGTCAAACTGCTGACTCGATTATCCCAATCTGCATCCCCAGTCCAGCTCCGGGGTCGATCGAGATTACCGCCTTCGAGCAGCAAAATCCGAGAGGTGCTTCGGATGGTCGGCTTCGCGACTGCTGCTATCAGCCGACGCACAACGATACGGAAACCTAAGGGAGACGTACGTAGAGCGCAAGTCAGGGCGAGCCCGGCATTACCTCCGCCGATGATGATGATGTCGAAGGTGTCTTGAGGCGGAATGTCCGGGATGGATGATGAGGTAGAAGCTGATGATGATGGTTTCGGAGAGGTATGCGTTGCGAATGTCCGCGAAGATATGGCGGGCCTAAAGCTAGAGAGGTAGGGGCGATGGGCGATGAACGCTCGAGGAGTACTGGCTGCCCGGATCTTGCGGAGGATGAGAGGTCGATTGGATGTTAAGCAAGATCTCGACGGTCCTGCAGCGCTGCTGGCTGTCGCTAAGACATTGCGAATCGTGACCGTCGACTTCATGATCAGTCCAGATCGAACAGCTGTGAGAAAGGGAAGTCTGGTAATGTCAGATCCTCTGATCATCTTCTGAGCTCTAGGCTTTTGACAAGCAAAATACATTCGAACATGTTTAATTTACTGAAATACGCTCTAGTTTCCCTAGCTGCCTCGGGATTCTAGCTCTATTGTGCGAGAACTTCAAAATCGATCGAACGACTTCGAACATTGCACCAAGTGCAAGAGTAAAATACAACACTTTTCTTTTCGCAACTGTTCGGGCGCCGAAAGCCAGAAACGGAATCAAATTCCGAAGAACGCGAAACGGGATCAAACGGGATCAAACTTGCCTTTTGGGCTGAATTCTGAACGTCTCCGAACAGCCTGCCATGAAATTATATTACAGCTAGTTCTGGCGCAACAGTAGAATCCCGAGGCACCTAGGAAAATTAGAGCACAACTGGAAGTCCCCGACACCAAGGATTACCAAGGTCGTAACATCAGCATGACATGGGATGAAATCCATGACAATGTCTGCCTTTGTGAGTTGGGTGGCAAATATTGAAGCAAACATTCCATATCCTGTTTTGGGGTTATCGTAAACAGACGAGTGGGCCAAAAAGGTACTCTTCAAACAGGGTTCAGTAAGTAAATTAAAGGCCTACACGCCCCCCCTCCTTTATCGCGGGGCCCACAAGTCTTCCCAAAGCGGCTGGTTCCCATTATTACGACGGTCCTCTTACGGGCTTCAATCTTTTTCTTTCCCTCTCATCTCACTACCATTCATCATGCTTCTCGCGCATGCTTTCCTCGCGATCCCACTTTTCGCCTCTGCCATCCCGGCGTCCAGACTTGAAGGCTTCACCTTGCAAGATGCGGACCTTGTAGGGGCGGTTCCTGGGGAGACGGAGACGCTCGGCTGGACGATGGATCTCGATGAGTTGAGATTAGTCCAATTCGCAGAGGACGAGCCGGCTGTGTATGTTCAACAGCGAGTAGGCTGGGATGAAGCTGATTGCGCCGTAGCTGGATCACGGAAGGCCATAAGATTCAAGCTGGAGCAGATGGGAAGAAGTTCATGGATATGTGAGTGGCCACTCGGTGGCTCATCACTCGCTGAGACTGGCGATACAGTACGGACACCCCGACTCTCGGCATGTCCACATTCATGCTCCCCTCCGTGGCGGACGTCAAATACTTTATGTTTGGCCTTTCCATCAATGTTCAGCAAGCTTATTGGGTCAACCCTTCTAGCCTATCCCTCGCTGGGGAACTACACCAAACCCATCCAGTCGGTCATCAAGGGGCTCAACCTCGACAATATGAAGCAGTTCCTCTCGAAATTCAGCAGGTGAGCCACAGAATTTCTTTTGTCGATTCCGCCGTTTACGCTCCCAATCAGCTTCCGAACACGATACTACCGATCGGACACCGGGAAGCAGTCCCAGCAATGGCTCAAGGCGCAACTGGACTCTGTGAGCCACGTTCATTTGATCATCCCTGCAGCTTGTATTGACTAGGATGGATCAGATCGCCAAGCATACTCCCAACATGGACGTCAAGGAGTTTCCTCATCCTTGGGGCCAGAACTCGATCATCGTTCACTTCGCCCCGTCCTCGGCTGACATGGCACATGCACCCATCACCATCATTGGGGCGCACCAGGACTCAGCGAATCAGTGGCCCTTCCTTCCCTCCCCGTGAGACACCTCCTGTCTCACTTTAGCTATTCGAGCTAATATACTGACAGTGGCGCCGATGATGACGGATCCGGCACGACATCCTCGGTCGAAGCCCTTCGAGCCCTTGCCGCATCCAACTACACTCCCTCCACCCCTGTCGAGTTCATGTACTTCTCGGCAGAGGAGGGCGGACTCCTGGGCAGTCAGGCGATCGCGAAGAGCTATGAGGACAAGGGCGTGAAGGTGTTCGCGATGCTGCAGATGGATATGACCGCATGGGTCAAGGCTGGGACTACGGAGAGCGTCGGGATCATTCAGGATTACGTGGACCCGGGACTCACCGAGTTCCTAGGTGATCTGGTCGACCAGTACTGTGAGTGCCTCTGCTCCGATTGGATTCCTCTGACAAGGTCATAGTGGCGATCCCGGCGCTGAAGACACAGTGCGGGTACGCGTGCTCTGACCATTCCAGCTTCAGCAAGGCGGGGTATCAGTCGTGCTTTGCGTGGGTAATCTTACTCCTGATATTGACTTTGATTGACGAGTCATAGTATCGAGAGCAGCTTCGCGGACTCGAATCATAATATCCACACCAGTCAGGACACGATGGACCACCCAGAGTTCTCGTTCAACCACATGCGGGAGTAAGTAGCCAGGACGGGTCTGCGAGCTCGGCGCTGATGGGCACCAGGTTCTCGAAACTGGCCATCGCTTTCGCCATCGAGCTTGGGGGTTTTGAGAAGGCATGAGAGGGACCAGATTTGAGTCAAGTAGCATGCAATCGTTGGGCGCAGATCTGAGTGGGGATGTCAAACGGTTGCAGTTCGGTATCTAGAAGCATCCTCGATGATATCCTGATACAACATACATGCGTTCCACTGCTATCTATGTCTTGAACACAATGATGAGGATGAGCAATACGAATATCAGGGCAACAATCGTGATTGTACTCCCTAAAGCTTCATCAGCATCTACACACCGTGTAGTCGAAGCTTGACCCACCGTATTTCTTAGCATCCGAAGCGACCTTATCCAATCTTCTTTTCGCCGTGCTCAACCTCGCGGTCGTCCGATCCATCGCCTGATCCGTATTCTCAAGCAAATCGTGGTGCAGATCAAGCTCGGAGCCGATCTGGATGGAGAGGTGATTCTGTCGGCCGATGGAGTTGGAGAGGAGGTTCAGGCGTTCGTCTTGGTCTACGGACGAGCGCGGCGAGTCCGCGATTCCAGCGAGCGGACGTGGGGAACACAGCAAGAAATAGCAGGGGGTCCAGATGAGGAAGAGCAGGGAGACAGATGGAAAGGGACCAGTCATGGTCAGTATGATCCTGAGTCAGGTGGAGCCGTCCTCACCATCCATCATCAACTGCTGCTCCGACAACATCTCGTGTGGGGACCTATCCTCTCCCTCCGTATCTCCATTTCCAAGCCCAAATCCATTCGGTCGATGACCATCGTCATCGGGGTTATCTCGGAATGGTCTCTCCACCCCGGGTGTTGCCGGCTCGATGCTGAATTGGGGTAATCGCGGGGTCGTCTCCTCCTCTATCTTCGGGGTCGCAGGTAACGGTACCGGCGACGGCGGTCTATCCCCATCACATCAGCAACTTCCCCCACATGACTTGACGAGATCATACGACTCACCGCTTAACCTCCCGTCTCAACCCCTTAGCCTTCTCCCTCCCCACCTCATCCTCCCCAAACATCTCCAATAACCTATCATACCTCCCCTCCGTCTCGCCCACCTGTCTCCGCATCTCCCCCTCAACCCCTTTCGCCTTCCCCTTGCCCCTCTTCTTCCCGCCCACCACAAGACCACTCGCCTCGAGCTCGAGCTGGTCGGAGATCTTGGCGAGGTCGGTGCGGATGGCGGTTAGGTTCCGGACGATCTGGGTTTGGGAAGATGCGGAGGGGGTTAGGTGAAGAGAGAGGACACGGGAGCGCTCGAGGAGGAGCGTGGAGGTCGTGGCTAGGCGGTGGGAGATGGTTCCGAGCGGGGCGGGGTTGGACATGGGTGAAGTCGCGGTGGTGATGGATTGAATTGGACACCTTAACGAACAGCCATCGATGGAGCGGGGTCAAAGGATCCGTAGTCGTCGCGGGATCAAGTATATCAGATGCGCCGTTTCAGCCCGATGTCCCCTTGCTTCAGTCGTTCATTGTCTGCTCTTGTGAAGCCCGCTGATCATTTCGTGCTCTTTCGTGCTCCCCGAGCACTTTCCGCCACGAGCATGGCACCTAAATCGGGCGAACCAAAACAATTGATACATGCACATTGTACCAAACGATGAGGTCAACAATGTAGAACCCCTCGCACCACCTCCTCACGCAAAGACAGGTCCGGACAGCTTGACCTTCTCGTCAATATCGTTTTCGTATTTTGCAAACGCTTTTTGGAACATGCCTCCGAGCTTGTTGATCTCGGCGTCAAACGCATCCTTGCTAGGCCAGACCTTCGCCGGGTGTAGGATCTCGGATGGAACGCCAGCGACGGCTTTCGGGATGGATAGGTTGAAGATGGGGAAGGTCTCAAACTCTCCTTTCGCCAATGATCCATCGTGGATGGCGTCGACGATGGCGCGGGTGAATTTGAGCGGGCAACGCTTGCCGGTCCCGAATTTGCCTCCCGTCCAGCCGGTGTTGATGAGCCAGCAATTGGCCTTTGTCTTCTCCATTCGCTCGGCCAGCATCTTGGCGTAACGTCCGGGATGAAGCACGATGAATGGTTGACCGTAGCAGGTGGAGAAGGTGGGTGAGGGCTCGACGATACCGTCCTCAGTGCCTGGGGTTTTGGAGGTATAACCGGCAACGAAATGGTACTGCGCTTGTTCGGGTGTGAGGCGGGAGACGGGGGGAAGGACACCGAACGCGTCGCAGCAAAGCATGATTATGTTAGACGGTTGTCGATTGGCGATACAAGGGATTTTGGCATTCGGGATGAACTCGATCGGGTAGGCGCAGCGCGTGTTTTCGGTGATAGACACATCGTCGTAATCAGGCTTCCGGTCGGCAGGGTTGTACACCACATTCTCGAGGATCGAGCCAAATCTGATAGCACCAAAGATCTCGGGTTCCTACGTGTACGTCAGCGCAAAGCTCACGGCGCCATGAACCGGACTCACCTTGTCAGCGGAGAGGTTGATGCACTTGGCGTAGCATCCTCCCTCGATGTTGAACACCCCGGTATCACTCCACACATGCTCGTCGTCCCCAATCAACAACCGGTTCGCATCTGCCGACAGAGTCGTCTTGCCCGTCCCGCTCAACCCGAAGAACAGGGTGACATCCCCATTATCGCCCTTAGCCTGATTTGCCGATGAGTGAAGGGAGAGTTGACCGAATTTGACGGGCTGGAGATAGTGCATCACGCTGAAGATACCCTTCTTCATCTCTCCGGCGTACTCGGTACCGAGAATGACCATCTCCATGCGCTTGAAGTTGATCTCGACAGAAGTGGTGGAGGTCATACCGGTCGTGAAGCGGTTGGCGGGGAATTGGCCGGCATTGTAGATGATGAAGTCGGGTTCGCCAAAGTTGGCAAGTTCTTCGGGAGTAGGGCGGATGAGCATGTTGTTCTGGTCGTGTATCAGCAGATTCTCGCCAAGAATTGGGATTGACTCACCATGAACAAGGCGTGATAGGCTCGACTGGCGATGACTCGGACCTTGATCCGATACTTTGGGTCCCAGCCAGCGAACCCGTCGAAGATGTAGACATTCTCCCTCGTGTTGAGGTAATCAATAGCCCGTTCACGGTTGATCTCGAAGGTGTGCTCGCTTCGCCCGTCAGCATCTTCGTGAACCCATGCTCAAGTGGACTCACTCCATCTTGATGTTGACCGGGCCCCACCAAACATGATCCCTACTCGTCTCCTCATACACGATCCGCTTGTCCTTGGGACTACGACCGGTCTTTTTCCCCGAGAAGTTGATGAGTGCGCCGGAGGAGGAGATGACAGCGCCCTCATTCAAGATGGCCTCTTCATACAAAGAAGCGATAGGTGCGTTCCGCTGTCGGCCAAGGAGGAGGGCGAGGAGTGCGAGATTGACAAGGGAGAAAGGGAAGGCGGAAGGATGAAAGGGAAGAGGAGCGGGAGAGCATGTGTCAGTCTCCGTATCTGTACCTCTTGACAAGCAGGTGCACTCACCTTGATGTGGATCCGGTCAAGGTCGAACCCAGCTTGAGAGAAATACTTCATCTCCTTCCCGAGGAACTGGTTCGCCTCGAACTCGTCATGGTGATGTTGTCGTTGAGGCATTGTGGTCGAATGGTCAAGTTGTTGAAGTCTGGCAAGGATTGTGCTATCAGGCAGGATGCTGGGAGGTCGATGTCAGCTGGAGAGCGGAAGGAGAGCAAAGGTAGGACTGGGAGAGCTGATGAGGCGGGACAGGATCCGTCTAAACCGCGTCCCGGTCCGGCGTTATGACCGGCTCACGCGATCACAATGATCACCGACTCACTGATTTGCCGATCTGTGGGTTCAAGAGGAGAAGAGTGGACGATACAGTATCACAACGCCCTTGGTCCGCAACGACCCGATTCCGGAGGTCTTCCGGAGCGCTCAACTTTCTACCGGTCGGAAGTAATCGGGAATTGTCGGTCACGTCCGTCTAGCACCGAAAAGGCCGGAAAGAGTGCCGTCGGGATCCTGGTCTCGTCTCTTATGGCAGTAGCGTACGAGAAGACTGCATGTTCAGACTTGCATACGCTAGGCATGATACATACCAGGCGGGGGGACTTACATCACTCACCTATACTTTCGCTTTCTTCGCGTCCTGGCGAGCCGGCATTAGCGAAAGATCCTCCTGCGCTGCCGGGCATGCTGAATGCTTTCAGGGTCGTGCAGGAAGGAAGTGAAGAAAGTGACGTTTGTGGACGAGTTTTGAAACGACGCACCACTTCTCTTGAAGTCCCGTTCGTTGCCGGCGAACCTGTCCCGAACTTTTCTGCCCGCTTCCGCTTCTTCTCCTCCTCAGCAGCTATACGCTCTGCCATCTCTCTGTTCGCATGCCAATGTCAGCTTCGAACATCCAAGTCGAATGCCTGAACTCACGGTGTGATCTCCTCCGTCTTTTTCGCAGGAGCCGCAGCTATCGTGTTGGGGCTGACACCCTTGGGTACAGGCTCTTTCTTCTCCGGCAGCCCGAATTTAGCCGCTCGATTCGCCAGAACATCCACGCTAATACCGAGAGGTGCAGGATCAAAAGCGGCGGCCTTGGTCTTCTGTTGTGTGCTGGGCTCGGTGAGAGTGGCAGCAGCTTTTGTTGGCGTAGGTGCAGTACGTTTTGATGGCGCGTTGGGGTCGAAGGGGATACCGAAGCGCTCAGCGCGAGCTTTCAGGGACTTTTGATCGGGAGTGAGAGTGGATGTTTCCGAAGACGGAGCAGCGGGAGTGGCGGAAGGCTGAAGCAGACAGCATTAATGATATCTATCTGCTACCAGACGCGACTTACCCCTGTCGAAGATGATGCGACAGGTGCGGTTGCTTGCTCTGTGTTCTCGTCGTCTAGCTCGGGATCCTCCTGAGGACAGACCATCAGGACCTGGAACCGCCCATTTGATCGTTGACTGACCGAATCATCGCCATCTCCATCCTCGGCCTGGATGTTGTTCTCTAGCAATCGCTTGACGAGATCGTCCTTCTTCCCGGTCTGAACAAGGTGGTTCCTCGCGAGCAGCTCCTTGAGCTCCGTCACTTTCAGTTTGTGTCTTTGGAGCAGCATCAGTCCTACACGGAGGGAATATGCGACAACGATGCTCACAGTGTGGCCTCCATGTTGCGGTCGGATTCGCGGTCTGAATGATACACGTCGAATATGTGCTATATACGAGGACGGGTGAAGTGAGGGGATTTTTTTGCACGCCTAAGCAATCAGGGAAAACAAATCGGTAAGGCCCGCGCATGCGAAGTTGCCATTTTGAGCCCATTCGGAGGCGGTCGAAAGGATCTCAATGTACTATCACTTCTGCAATCATACGTGTACTGCCTCCACTTCGTTCGTCCACCTGGCCCCACTGGTGGTGAAGCGTGAGTAAACCGCTCTGATTCCCTACATTCACACCATGATGAATGATGGCGTCCCCTTGCCCGATGCCAGTCGCGATGCTGACATGCCCTCATCTAGTTTCAGGGTCATTTTCTCGGGACGGGATATCAAAACCAAGCGCAAGATGGAAGAAAACTTGGAAGCCTCTCTGAGCAGTATGATCGGTCTGTTCCCTCCGAGAACCTGTTGTCTTCCTGGACTGACACTCTCAGACCCAGTCCTGCAATCACCCGATCGCGAAGTTCCCCCTAAGACCCCTTCTCCCGGCTTCGACACCCCATCGGCACAACCCAAGAAAGTCCGAGGCATCATTCCTGGGTCCGCAGCGGACTTTCGTCGTCGAGAGGCGAATCGTCTTGCTGCAGAGCGTTCACGAAGTCGGCAGCATGAGAAGGTTGTCGGACTCGAAGTGTCGGCGCGAACCCTTGGCGAGGAGAATGTGCGGCTGAAGGAGCAGATCGCAAAGCTAGAGACGGATGGTGATATCACTGGCGAGGAGCATGGTCAACACGAGGCCGTACCTGCTGCCCCGGTCGCCGAGGACAGTCAACAAGACGCGCAACAGGCACAAGATTCTCATTCACGGACCATCCTGGCCGCGCTTATGTCTGGCGTGACGGAGGCCTTCCCTGGAGAGACTGGTGACGTCGAGACGGATGAGGCGAGCTGGATGCAGGGTGTCGAGAATCTATTCAAGGAGGCGGAATCAAGTGGACGGCTGGGCGAGCTTGCCGCTGCCGCTGCGGGTCGGGGTGATGGATCGGCCGCAGCGCAGGAAAGCAGTTCGAAGGAGACAACAGCACAGAAGCGAACTGATTCTCAGATCGGGGTGGCCGAACCTGCAGTCCTTCCTCGTATCGGCTACAACAGCACCATGGCTGCAGCTGCTACGGCATCGGCTGTGGCGGTGGCAATCAACGCCGAGATGGAAAAGCAGCTGCGCGATGATCTCGCTAGGACGAAAGCGGCGGTCGCTCGTATTGAGCGCGAGATGGCGAGACTTCGTGGCGAGCCAGCGAGCGAAGAAGTGGACGACGATACGGAGACGCCTTCCACTCTTCCCGGCAATATCCTCTCGACGGACGCTGACGTCCTCCGCGAACAGTCAGCGGAGATGGAGAGGTCGATCGGGCTGCTCGAGGCGGAATTACCCATCCGTCGCGAAATGGTGATGCATATCAGGGATGCGAAAGTCGAGGACGAGACGAAGCTCGCGGGTGAAGTGAGCGATCTACACGGTGAAAGCGGAGGAGAGACAGAGAAGGTGAAGATCGATGCTATCCTCAAGTCGATGGGAGGCTTTGTAGGGAGCATGCTTGGCGGGCCGCCCGGAGGCCTGCCTGGAGAAGTAAGTCCCACTAATCGAATTGATCATCGCTCATGACAAAGCAGATTTCAGCTGGTCATCTCAATCACAGCGCATATTCCTCCCCTGCCATCGCTCGCCGGCGCCGTGGCCGACCGCCGAAATCGCACGCCCTCGCCAAGTATACCAACGAGATGGCCTACATTTCTCCTTCACCATCTCCGGCTCACAATATGAGCGGATTACCGGGCAGCGGGGAACCCAAGACACCCACACCTCGTGGCAGACCTCGCGGTGCTCGAGGTAGAAGCCGACTCGGCCATTCATCCCATATTCCCGCCTCCGGATCTCAAGAAATACCCACGACTGATGATGCCGCCGCCAACACCGCCGAGCAATACATTCTTTCCCATTTGGCTCAGCATAATGCCGAAGGCGGTTCTCCGCGCGCGGACATCAGCTCATTTGCCGACCTACTCCCCTCGACATCGCTGGATTCTCACGTCGATCCGTCTCTCGCAGAGCCGGGCCAATCTGCCGAGGACGCTTCGACGCAGATAAATACGCCCTCGGTCCTCTCGCGGCTCAAGAAGGGACTGCCTGGAAGCTGCGACATTTGCGGAAGGACAGAGACCAGCGTGTGGCGCAAGCTTACGCTCGGCGGTGAAGACCACAAAGTCTGCAACGGTTCGTATCTGCTTGTCTTTGCCTCGAAGCCAAGCTAACAAGTACATGTAGCTTGCGGACTATACCATACCAAGTTCGGGGTCATCCGTCCTCCCGAGCTGTGGGGTGACGGCAAGAGCGTCAAGAAACGTCGACCTGGAACGCGGGCTTCCATGGCTCGAATTGAAGGCGAAGAAGGGGGAAAGAGGAAGCGTCAGAGGAAAAGCGAGTGAGGAGATGACGAGGATGAGGCCATGCCAGCAGAGAAGCAGAAGATCGACGAGCGGGTGGAGCTGTCAAAGGAGGAGAACATGGCGGATATTCTCGAGGTCTGATACATGCTGTGTCACCGAGCATACGGTCATCCGTTATCAATCTGCGGTGGAAGCAGATCACACATCACGTGTATCCAAAAGCTTCCAAAAAGGTTTATTCCAGTTTTCAATGGCGTGATGTTTGTTCTTCCCAAAGCTGGTATTCGGCATGCACTACAAAGGGCTTCACGAGAAATATGCATTCGAAGCGTACACTAACCTGGTTATCTTCCTTGTTGACGAACGGCAAGACTCATTGTCTGAGATTATAGCAGGAAATGGCAAACGCACCTCACGGAGGGGTTCTCAAAGACCTCCTCATCCGGGATGCTTCTCTGCACGATGCACTGATCGAGGAAGCTCGTAGCCTCAAGGATATCTTCCTCACCGAGGTCTCTTACGGGACGTTTCTTTCGTCACGGGGGTCTGCTGACAGCCCTAGCAGCGACAACTATGTGACCTGGAGCTTATCACGAACGGAGGGTTCTCGCCGCTCGAGGGATTCATGAGCGAAGTCGACTATGTTTCGTGAGTCTTCAGGAATCGCTTGTGCAGCTCTGTGTTGACGTCGTGCTCGCTCAGTGTTCGAGACACCCTCCGACTGGCGGTATGCAGCGGTCAACGCGAGGGCACCCTTTTCCCCATCCCCATCATCCTCGACGTCTCGTCCGAAGATATTAAAAGTCTTGGCCTCAAGGCTGGTGTGCGAGTTGCATTGCGGGATCCGCGTGATGAAGCTGCTATCGCGATCCTCACCGGTGAGCCTAGTCCGCATTGAGAGCCGCCGAGACTGACGAGTTGCGGTAGTCTCTGACATCTACTCCCCCGACAAATCACTCGAGGCTACCAAAGTCATGGGAGCCGATGACATGGCTCACCCATCCGTCGTATACCTCCACAACCAGACCAAGAAGTTTTATGTTGGCGGAAGGGTCCAGGCTATCCACGCTCCCACCCACTATGACTATGTCGCCATCCGCTGTAAGCTTTGCCAGTTCGGGATCGCCAATCTTCGCTGATGAGTGGCAGACACCCCCACCGAGCTCCGTGCCCACTTCCGTAAACTCGCATGGCGGAAAGTGGTCGCCTTCCAGACACGAAACCCGATGCACCGGGCCCACCGCGAACTGACCGTCCGAGCCGCCCGACAGCGCCGCTCAAATGTCCTCATCCACCCCGTCGTCGGTCTCACGAAGCCTGGCGACGTCGACCATTACACCCGGGTTCGGGCTTACCAGGCGTTGATGTCGAGCTATCCGGAGGGGATGGCGCACCTTGCGCTGCTGCCGCTGGCGATGAGGATGGCTGGACCCAGGGAGGCGCTTTGGCATGCTATCATTCGGAAGAATTTTGGGGCGACGCACTTCGTAAGCGCTCATACCAGGATAGATGTATCAATCTGACTCTGGGCAGATCGTTGGACGGGATCATGCGGGACCTGGCAAGAACTCGCAGGGCAAGGATTTCTATGGACCGGTAAGTGAACTCATTTCATCAGCCAGGGTTGAGCTGATAGCATCTGCCATTCCAGTACGATGCCCAGGAGCTAGTGGCGCAATACAAGGATGAGCTTCATATCGAGATGGTCCCGTTCCAAGCCATGACCTATCTTCCCGAAACGGACGAGTACCAACCAGTCGACAAGGTTCCGAAGGGTACTCCCACAGCCGATATCTCAGGAACAGAGCTTCGAAAACGACTCCGAACCGGCGCACCGATCCCTGACTGGTTCTCTTACGAAGGCGTCGTGAAAGTCCTGCGAGATTCATATCCTCCACGTCCCAAGCAGGGGTTCGCTGTCCTCCTCACCGGCTTGCATAACTCTGGAAAGGACACCGTCGCTCGTGCTCTCCAGGTCACTCTCCAACAGCACGGCGGCCGGTCGGTCTCCCTTCTCCTCGGCGAGGACGTGCGCCTCCAGCTCTCTCCCAAATTATCCTCGTCACCCGAAGATAAACACCTCAACCTTCTCCGTATCGGCTTCGTAGCTTCCGAGCTAACGAAAGCTGGTGCCGCCGTCATCGCCGCTCCCACTGCGCCATATGAGCGTTCGCGCAAGGCCGTGCGGGAGCAGATAGCGGGACAAGGAGGCAATTTCTTCTTGGTGCATGTCGCAACGCCGCTGGAATGGTGTGAAAAGGTTGACAGGCGGGGACTGTACCAGAGGGCACGGAATGGGGAGATGAAGGGATTTACGGGGGTTGACGATTTCTACGAGTCGCCCGAAGATGCTGATTTCACCTGTGATCTGCGGAATGACTCCATCCCGGAGATCGTACATTGTAAGTTGTCCGTACACTTAGCAGTATGGAAGCTGATGAGACTGCCTCAGCTATCATCATGTTGCTCGAGGGGCAGAATCTTGTTTGAGAAGACGTTATTTGGCGGAGTGTATGGCTGCGTTTGAGCGGTTTAGCTTATTCCGATGACCTGCATGATGAGGATGAACTTAAGACCGGTTGGTATGCATAATCGTTTCGGAGAATCGTCTCAATTTCGCATGTTCAGATCATATGATCTTGACAGCCTAAGATAGGCGGCATTTTCAAAGATTATAGGCACCTTGGACCTTTTCGCCGGCCTCGCGGTGAACTGGACTTCAGCTTTCAGGGAAAAAGTTAGGGCAGGATAGCAGAGGGGAAGTTAGCCGCAAGATCTCCTTTTCGTTGCACGTTGGTTCCTTTTGTCGCTTCCTTCATGCATCGCTTTCTCACATCCTCACGACAACATCCTACACGCTCTGTTTCAAAATCATCTTGATCATCTGCACGATAAACACACCCACCATACCCATCCATTGGGCTTGACAAAGGTTCTGGTGATACGGTCGACTGAGCGAGGTTCTGGTGATCCGGTCCACTGAGCGATACCCGGATCCCTCCTCGTAGTCTTTTCATCCACACATCATTGGGTTTCACATCTCTTCTCGTACCCAATCCTTTGCCACGCAGAGCTTCATTTGGCCATCAGCCTGTGACGAGGGGTCAGCTGTAAGTCATTATCGACCGGACGAGGCGCAGGGCTAGCCGGAGATAGCGTTGGCTCGGCATTCGTGAGTGCTGTCCCCGGTTGATCGTCACTGCTCTTCTTGACAACCGGAACCTGCCTTCAGGACTCGTGCTACTCTATCTTCCCGAAGACTCAAATCTCTTCCGCCAACATGTCAAATATCACGGTGAGTAATCTTGGCGATCGCTGTCGCCAGTCTCGGTCTGACCTTTCCCCATCACAGATTGACGATACTTCCCCCCAAGTGGTCTTCACCTCCAAATCTTATGGCTGGACGACGAATCATACCGGAGGTCTGTACAAGTTCTTCTCTAGAATCCAAGCTGAAGTACGACTATTCCAGATGACTCCACTCAGTACTACTTCGACGACACGTTTCATACGACAGACACCAATGTCGGTCGGCTTTTCCCCTTTCAATACCCATGATTGACGTTCATTTGAGGGAGATGCGATGACTTACAAGTTCAACGGCACGGCTGTCTATGTCTACGGGGCCAAACGCCAAAATCACGGTGCTTACTCTGGTCAGCTCCTCTTCACAACGATTTGGTCTCAACCTGACTGCCGATAGTGCAACTCGATGGAGGGGACACGTTGTTTTTGGTCGGCTATGGATACAACCCGGAGACGTTTCAGGCTCTCATCTATTCCGCTGGAGGACTCTCTCCCGACAAGGAACACACCGTTGTACGGTCTTCCCTTCCCGTCCTCGCCAAGGCTGACATGGATCTTCTAGATTCTGACCAACCTGCCATCAGAGACCAACCCGCCGGGAAATGCAACCGTACATTGGTATCTAGACATCGACTATATCGTCGTTACCACCGCAGAGTAAGCTCACCCTCTCACCGGGATCCATATGCTGATCCCTTGTCAGCACCGGGAAAGTATACACCACCATCTACGACGATAGTTCCTCGGCGTTTTCATATAGCGGTGGTTGGGTAGTCAACAATGGCTCCGTTTTCGGTTATTACAATGCTACAAATCACATAACATACAACGTCGGCAGCACGGTCACTTTCGAGTAAGTTATCCTCACCACCACGAGCGGGAATGCACAATCTAATACACCTCCAGGTTCAGCGGATCATCGGTTGAACTGCTTGCAGGGATAAACTATGACCATGGCGAATACTCAGTCACGTGAGCATCCGCCCCTGTTCCGTGACTTGAGCACTCAAGCCGCATTGCAGTCTTGACGGGGGAGTGCCGGACGTCTTCAATGGATCATCATACACACTTTTCTACAACACTACTCGTGGGTCCTGTATCTTCGGCATCGCACTTTCGACTAACCTGATCAGTGTATGTGGCAAACAATCTCACCGACGGGCCTCACCAAGTCGTAATCTCAAATCTCGGCGGCGGTACACAGGGTACGGGCGCTGCGCTGGATTTCGATTCGGCGGTGGTGAACAGCTCCACTACGCCTGTGCTGGCCAATACGACAGGAGTGAATGGTACAATCTCGACGAATGTGACGAGCTCTGGCAATGCGTCAGCTGCATCCACCAGTCTCACGACAGCCAAGCCGCCCAGCAAGGGGACAAATGTGGGGGCAATTGCGGGCGGTGTCGTGGGCGGAGTCGCCGCCCTGTTGATACTCGGCGGCCTTCTTTGGTTCTTCTTTTTCCGCACGAAGCATCAGTACAAACAGGCGAGACGGGACCCCGTAGACTTGAATGGCGACGCCAACCAGCCGGACCACGATGGCGGCGAGGTCGAGCCTTTCCCCAATAGCAGAAGTGGATACGGCAGTACCTCTCCAGCCGCCAACAGCAACGAGTACGGGTCCGGACCCTATGCCAATTCCAGCAGCGAAAACGCCTCCTCACCTGGTGCGAACCAGAGCTCTGGTCGAGAAATGTCACAACACGGTCCGCCCATACTTACAGCCATACCGCCACCCCCCGCCTCGAATGCCACGTCTTACCCGCGAAGTCCTGTCACCAGGTCTGCCTCCGGTCAACAGGGTTATGACGATGATCGACTGTCGAGGACCGCGAGCAATGACTCGTTCCGCCAACGATCGAGCGGACCGGCGAGCTCCGGCTCAGCACCTTCAACAGGACTCGCTCCTCCCATCTCTTCATCTCTCCCACCAAACTCCTCCACAACAGTCAAAGCAGCTGGCGTTGCCCTTCCTTTCACCGCACGAGTTCCCAATGCACCTCCTCCGCGGATGAATGTTCGTGGTCGCGAGCAAGACATGGGTCCGATACCGTTCAGCGAAGATGGACATGGCAGTGACGAGGGTGCATTGCCGCCGGATTATCAGCAGGCGACGGAGCCATTGCCCGGACAGGGGCCTCGTCCGGAGGATAGTTTGTAGGGGTCATGCGGTTTGTTTGTTATGTCGAGGTCTTTACAGTATCGCAGCTTAGTGTAGAAGAGGTTCTTTCTTATGCATTTGGTCTTATCATATCCATATCAGAGGCTCTGATCATTTACATTCCAGAACGGCAATAATGTCATCCATATCCATGATGAGTCCGGCTTTGATCCGAGTATGGTTTGCTGCAGGTCCTGCTTGCTGGCAGTCAAGGTCTGCGGATATGGCCGATTACAGAATAGGTGCTCCAAGGTGGAGGTGGTGGAGGTGCCCTCTCGCCAGAAGATCAGATTGAGGAACTTGTATCTACCTCCGATACAATATACACACCCACACGGAACTACACTCGATTCACAATCAGCACAATGTCCGGCCCAGCTTTCGACCCCAAGAACATGATTGTACGCTCCAGGACTCAGCTCTCTTCCGCTTATAGCTGACGCAGAGATGTGATGTAGTATCGCAACCTCGGTTCCTCCGGGCTCGTATGCCTCTTCCATCTTTGATCTCTGCACGATGCTGATTGCAGCGCCGCCAGCGAGTTCCAATCTTCAGCTATGGCGCATGGCTCACGTCTGTGTCCTGCCTCGTGCCGGGAGATGCTGATGTTCGGGGTTCAGGCTCGGATACGATATCAAGGGGAACAGCGTGAAGGAGCTGATGAAGACGGCTTTCGAGTGTGGTGCGTTAATCTCATCGATCGCTGAAGGTTACGGGGCTAATGGAAATCGAAAAGGAATCAACATGTTCGACGTATGTTTACATCTAGTCCAGCTCGAAGTGAGACTGATCAGGTCGCATGCAGAATGCCGAGTCATACAACAGCGGCGAGGTGCGTTACTCGGTGTCGAGGTCGAGCCAAGATTGACGAGCGCCTATAGTCCGAAGTGCACATGGGTCAAGCTATCAAGGAACTCGGATGGGTCCGTTGTTCCGCAAGTCGTCCTTTCTGTCGGTGCTAAGGGGGCCGCACAGGACAGAAGGGATATCATCGTCACCACCAAGATCTTCTTTGGTACCGCTCGGACGGACACGCACAACACGCGTGGGCTTAGCAGGTGAGTCGCATGATGATCTCTGCGGGAGGTATGAGCTGATAGCAAGGCAGGAAGCATCTGATTGAGGGGATGAACCAGAGTCTGAAGAATCTGCAACTGGACTACGGTATGCTATGGCTTCTACAGTCAGTCCTCGAAGCTGATGGGGTACGCTTTAGTTGACATTGTCTTCGCTCACCGGTATGCTTGTTTGCGCAATTTCTGGTCATTGGCTGATGGCAAGTGTTCAGACCGGATCTTACGGTTCCCATGGAAGAGGTTCGCCTACGTCTGACGTATTTCTAGGTGTTTGCTAACTCAAAAATAGACCGTTCGCGGGTTCAACTACCTCATCGAAAGTCAGCCATCCTCGCATCTGACAAAACGCCAATTTGCTGATGGATTCCGTGGCTATCAGGTGGCAAGGCATTCTACTGGGGTACGCATCGTCCCGGATGGCATGATCACTAGCTATACTGACTCACCTGCTTAGGTACCTCAGAGTGGACTGCCAGTATGTCTTCCCTCTCTCGACTTCGCACTGATTTGTACTGATTCCCGACCAGTGCAGATCCAGCAGGCCATCGAAATCGCTCGGCGCCTCAATCTCATCGGCCCGGTTGCCGAGCAGCCCGAGTACTCCATGCTCAAGCGCGAGAAGTTCGAGGTCGAGTTCGAGCCTCTCTGGCGCAACGAGGGGTACGGAAGGTACATTGTCCTTGTTAGCATGATCCCGAGATTGCTGATGCTTCGACCATCGTATAGTACCATCTTCAGTGCTCTCGCTGCGGGCTTCCTGACTGGCAAATACAACGATGGTCTCCCCGAGGGATCTCGATACCACGTCAATCCTAGCGGGAACATGGACCAGCGACTCAAGTACCTCAACTCAGACGAGGGGAAGGTCATGGTGCAGAAGGTCAGGGAGTTGACCAAGGTTGCGGAAGAGCTGGGGGGATCGATGACCAATTTGGCGTTGGCTTGGACTCTGAAACACCCCAACGTTTCCACTTGCATTGTGAGTCTCCCTTCCTGACCGCGTGCTATCCGTCTCATTCAGTGCCTCTCACTCAGCTCGGCGCGACCAAGGTACATTATCACAAAAACGCTCATACAGATCTCTGATTGATTTATTGCAGCCCGAGCAAATCCAGGAGAATGTGAAAGCCATCGACATTCTGCACAAGATCACGCCGGAGATCATGGAGAGGATCAACAGCATCCTTGACAACAAGCCAGCGGTCGCAGTGAGCTCTACACCGTTGTGCCCGTACCCCGTCCTGACTCCTCAAAGCCGAGCTATGGTCGAAGGAGCGCGACTGGGACGCTCATCTAAAGCAGTACCGTCGTGTCCCGACAGAGCCGAAATGTTAGCCGGATGTATGCTATTCGCCGATTAATTCCGCATGTGGCATTTTACTCTTCTCTTTCCCGCACCCACCCTCTTGCGGTATTAGTCCCATTACTTGTCTTAGAGTGACTCCTAATGCTTCATATCATCACGGAGGCACGTCAACTACCTAGCAAACAATATTCAGTACTTAGTCTCCCCTCCTTGTGCAGCCCGAACCGCCTCCAATCGCCTCGGCATGGAATCCACTAGGGTGTTGATATAACTCATCGGGATGGCCTCCCAAGCACTGTCTGCCTGTCCCCATAGGACGTCCCCGTTTCTGGCATGAACTGGGAAATTCGCAAGCCTTCCCTGGAGCTCGGACCATGCGTTCTCGATGGGATTGAGGTCAGGAGAGTACGGTGGGTGAAAGAGCCGCCGGTACCCCAAGTCCCTTCGAGTCAAGTCGCAATATTCGTTGTTATGGACGCGCGAATTGTCCTCCATGACTATAGGCAGTCTCCCCTGGTTGGTGAAGGTCCGCACAGCCTCAATTAGAGGCCCTCGTATGATCCATTCGGCGTATTTGGGGCCATTGATGCCGTTTGCAGGTGTCTCGCGGAAAGGACGCTGGAGGTGGTATCGGATGGGTGGTGTGCATGCTGAAGGTCGAAACGGTAGAGGGGACCCTTGTAGCTGTAGCCGATGATTCCCCATGCCATCACTTGCTTCCCTTGCCGCACTGCGGGGATTACAAACCGGTCCTCGTATTCCTCCCTAACTCTGCGTATGACCCAATGACGTCTTGGATCCTTTCCAATCGTCAATGGTACCTCGTCCGTCCAAAGAACCGTTCTCCAGTCTCTCTGTATGTTATCCTCGACCCACTGGAGCCGTTTGACGCGTGTACAATCGGTAATGGGAGGCGCGTGTCGCATTATATGACGCTGTAGCCCATCCTCAGCGGCAATCTTCCGTATCGTGCTTCGAGAGCACCCCTCTTGGCTTGCCAGGGACTCAAACGTAGTAAGACGGTTCGTTTCAATTGTGGCTAGGATCCCTCTACGGCGTTTGGGCTCATGCATGAAGGGCCGACCAGAGGGAAGGGTATAGGTGGACTTGCCGAGTTCAAGCCACTCCCAAAGCCTCCGACTTGTAGTCTGCTTTACAGCCGTCTTCTCCTCTATTTCTCGGTATGTAAGCCGGGAATCACGATAGGCAATGACTCTGCCACGCTCAAAGTCACTTGTGTTGCTTGGAAACATGATATCCATGCATAGAAAGGTCACTAAAGACAACGCGGAGACTTAAGTGGAAGAGGGGCCACACTGCTCGGAATTAGTCGGCGAATAGCCAGTTAATAACGGCGATACTGTACCCGCGCTCCGCCTTTACCGGGCCGGAAAGTGGAGATCAGAAAAAGTGGAGGCCGGCATCGATTTTTCGTGAAGACAAAGGGAAACCAGAAGGGCCCCTTCCCCATTTGCGACAAATCTCACTTTTCACCATACTCTCCAAACTCGGAACTATTAGCACCAGGCAGTTGTCTTCGACTATCGCCAAGATGTCCGCTCCTCAGTTTGACCCCAAGAACATGCCCGTTCGTCATCCCGCTTTGTACCAAGCGAGTAGACGCTGATACGTGTGTGGAATCAGTTTAGGAACCTGGGCCGCACCGGTCTCGTGCGTATCTTCGTAGTGTCCAGTCATATAGAGGCAAGCTAAAGTCATGGTGGAGTAGCGTGTGCCCGTATTCAGCTACGGAGGATGGTTGACCGTCGGGAACACCCAGAAAGGGGATATCGTCAAGGAGTTGATGCAGACCGCCTACGACTGCGGTGAGTCATTCCTTTCACAGGACACTATGTCGTGCTGATGAGACTCGCAGGCATCAACATGTTCGATGTGCGTTTCCGAGGGTCTGAACACGTGTTTCGTGCTGACGGGGGCTGCTTAGAACGCCGAGGCTTACGCAAATGGCGAGGTAAGCTTCTAGCCTGGTCACTTGTAAGAAATGCATATTGACCCTCTTCTCAGTCTGAGCTCGAGATGGGTCGCGTCATCAAGGAGCTGGGTTGGGTACGATTGGTCCACTATCAACTCATCTCGCAGGGCTGATGTCACCTACAGGACCGCCGCGACATCATCGTCACCACCAAGATCTTCTTCGGGACTTCTCGCAAGGAGAAGCACAACACAGTTGGACTGAGCAGGAAGCACATCATCGAGGGCACGCTCTCTTCCCTCGAGCGTCTTCAACTCGACTACGGTAGGTCTACTCCTGGTTGCTAATCGGGCGTCCGCTGATAGTCGAGCTTGATAGTCGACATCGTCTTCGCGCACAGGTTGGTCTAGTCTCACTCTACTCATCGTATTAAGTCTAACAAGCCAAAGACCCGACCGAACGACCCCGATGGAGGAGGTCCGTTCGCCATTTGGAACACATGAGTTCGCTGACCGTCGCTTAGATTGTTCGAGCATTCAATTGGCTCATCGACAGTATGCGCTTTCCAGCTACCATACCTATCAGGAGGACTGACGACTCTTCAAGACAACAAGGCTTTCTACTGGGGTGATTCACTGATCTTTCATCAGCCTTGACATTGGCTGATCCTCGCAGGCACCTCCGAGTGGAGCTCGCTCGAGCTGCAGCAGGCATACGAAGTCGCTCGTCGCCTCAACATGGTCGGTCCCGCTGCCGAGCAGCCTCACTACTCGATGATGCACCGTGAACGATTCGAGGTCGAATACGGCTCGGTCTTCAAGCACGAGGCTCTGGGATCGTCAGTCCATCCCACATATGAGAGGTAACGCGTTCGTGCTAACCTGCCACAGGACCATCTGGTCGCCTCTCGACTCCGGCATGCTCACCGGCAAGTACAATAACGGCATCCCCGATGGTTCGCGGTACCACACCAACTCCGGTGCCATGTCGGGTGATATCAAGGCGCTCAACTCGGCAGCTGGCAAGGAGAAGATCGAGAAGGTCAAGAAGCTCACCGAGATTGCCGAGAGCTTGGGCTGCTCGATGACCAATCTTGCGTTGGCTTGGACGCTGAAGAACGAGAATGTCTCGACTTGTATCGTACGTCTCATCACACGTCAATGGGCTTCCGCTGATTTTGTGAATAGCTCGGAGCGACCAAGGTATGCTGAGCCGAGAAAAGGGTCTGGAAGACTGACGAAGCGATACCCTGCAGCCCGAGCAGATTAAGGAGAACGTCAAGGCTCTCGATGTCCTCCCAAAGCTCACATCCGAGGTCATGGAGAAGATCGAAGCGATCCTCGAGAACAAGCCGAAGCCGATGGTAAGCGCATTTGTGCTACTACGGGAAACCTCCAGCTGACCTGCGTCAGTCGAGCTACGGTCGCATGGACGAGGATGGCCGCCTCAAGTGAGTATGCGAAGGCATCTGCACCAGTGGTCCGAGTGGGATGCGGACGAAGATATATGCAAATTGTGCTTGCTTTGACGGGGGTTCCGCAGAGCCGAATCTGCACCACATTTGTCCCTGAAGTATGGCAATCCCATCCGGAGGCAAATTTACCCTTCGGCTTCGACTCCTGCCCTGCTGGATCAAAGCGCTTCTTTCATCAGTATCCGCCAAAGTCCATAACACGATTTAGTGTGCGGCTCTGGCCGAGATTCAAACTCGTTGATGGAGGCGCTTCCTGAAGGGGTGCCATTTGTCATCCACCCCTACAGAAAGCCGCAGGCAGGTGGACCATGAAAAGGGTGACCGGCCAAGAATCTCGGGGAAAGCGTCACCCCTCGCCGAGGATTACCAACCCCAGATCTAGGGGGCTCTTCGCACTCACCTATCACAGAAATGTGGGCCTGGCTGCAACGCGGTTCGGATCTAGTCACGTACGTAAGCGTACCGGCAGACGGCGGGACATGGACCATTCCTTCGACGACGACACCGCACTCTCGATTCTTCAACGCAAAAATCCGCTTGACACCGCTTTCGTGTTTTATCGGGACGAAGGTACGACCCGGGACGAGTGAGTCAGATCTCGTGATCTGGCGCGGTAGGCACCAAAGGACTTGGTGTTGAAGGATGGCTTTGTGACGTGCAGATCTTTTCGTATCCAACGCAAACTTCGAGCTCGAGGAAGGAATACCGGCCCAAGCCGCCGTGAAACTTCTCGGGTCCTTTTGGCTTCCATCTCTTCGCTGCATTGCAATCAGCTCCCCGCGTTCCCGTCTCGACAATTGAGATAATTCGTCATCATCCTCGCAAGTCAGCGAAGAGGGTGAGACCGGCTGTCATCGACATCCGATTTGATTTGGAGCTCAAGACGAACACAAGGAATCCTCGGTTTCGGGGCTCTTCCCGGAGGTGAGTTTGGCCATATCACTGATCAGCTTTACTACTTGTGGGTGGTGCACTAGCTGAAAGCCCGCTTGACAGGTCATACCAGGGATCACTCTACCGGTCCCCTGATTTCCATCCACAGCTTAGCTCTTCATCATGAACATCACTGTATGTCTCCGCGTTGCCCGCCCCGCTACGACGCTGACGAAATATTGTCCACTTCCGTCATTGCCTTACCCACAAAGCTCGACGACACCTCTCCCCAGTTCACCTATACCTCCGCATCGAATGGTTGGATCAACAATCATACGGGTGGTGAGCTACACAACCCCAATCTCTTCTGGATAATCGCTGACACGTCGAACAGACTTGGTTGCTCCCCAGTACTACCACGGCACCTTTCACGGAACGTACACCAATGTCTGCTCCCCACCCTTAGATTCTACGTCGAGCTGATGATTCGACTGAAGGGCGATACGTTGACGTTCACCTTCAACGGCACGGCTGTATACATGTACGGAGCGAAGCGGCCGAATCATGGACTCTTTTCTGGTACGTCTCGTACCCCAGTTCGTCAATGTTCCCGCTGACGATACGACAGCTCAATTGGACGACGGCAATCTGGAATTTCTATATAGCTATGCTGATCCGAGTCTGATCAATCAAGTACTGTTCTCGGCTGCGGGTCTGCCGGACGACAACGAGCACACTGTGGTGGGTTGTCCCCAGTAGCTGCAGATGATGAAGCAGAGCTGATGAGCTTTTCTCAGCAAATGGTTGCCCTGCCGTCGCAGAGTACCCCGTCTGGTAATGCTACGTATGTACTTTGGTTCGACTTTGATTACGCCGTCGTCACCACTGCAAGGTGAGTCAGGATATCGCCCTAGCCAATCTCACTTAACGCGATATACAGCACTGGCAAGGTCTACTCGACCGTTTACGACGACACATCTACCTATATTACATATGGCGGAGAGGGTTGGACAGCGGGACCACCTCTGACGCCACAGAATTATCATAACACAACGGCGCATATCTCACAGACCGCTGGAGACTCTTTCTCACTGCAGTGAGTGGGCCACACCTCCTGGTGTTGAGATCTGATGCAAAAATAGATTTAATGGGTCCTCTATCCAAGTCTTTGGCGGTCTATATGTCGATCACGGAAATTATACCGTTTCGTCAGTATGGTTTATGCTTTGCAAAACGCCTGCTTATCCGGCTTCTAGCCTTGACGGTGTGGGACAAGGGCTTTACATCGGAACTTATTACAAACTCCAAACTCAGGTACCCCGTACGCACGCTCGCGGTTCCGCCGTAGGTCTTGCTGACTCTCACAGTGTTCACTGCGAGCAACCTCACCGATGGACCCCATCAGATCTTAGTAACCAACGTCGGCCAAGGTCCTCGAGGCAACTTCATCGATTTCGACTACGCTCTCGTGAATAGCACCATCGATCCGCACCCTTCGAGGATTGGCAATTCGACCGGCACCGACACGACGGCAAGCACAACCATTGCGGGAGGCTCGACCTCTGCCAGCGCGACCAGCGCGGACAGCAGTGGTAGCAGTGGTACCAGCGGTAGTAAGGGCGGCAGTAATGCTGGGGGCATCGCTGGTGGTGTCGTTGGTGGACTGGTCGCTCTTGCTATCATTGGCGTTCTCTCCTGGTTCTTCTTGCGACGGCGCCAACGCAACCGCGACCGCGACCGCCAATACGTGGATCATTCGGCCGAGCCGGTCAACTTCACCGGTGACGAGGTCAAACCCTACCCACATGGATCCTCTGAGGAAGCCTATGCAGCGACCATGGGCGGCGGGAACACTCAAGGATGGGTACGGAACTCTGCCGGCCAGACCAGTCCCTCAGCACGAGAGACAGACCAGACAACCACCCCTTTCCTAACCTCGCTTCCTCCACCACCCGCCTCGAACGCGACGTCTTATCCACGCAGCGTCAACCCTCCTTCTTCCGTCGGGAACACGTCTCCCATCCAGGAGAACGCCGAATACGTCAGCCCGTTCAGCAGCACCGGCGGGCCTCGCTCCCCTCCGAACCAATCATACCACCCCACACCCCCAGGCTCATCCATGACTTCCGGCACAGATGGATTAGGATCCACAACCGGATCGACAATAGGGGATACAGCTCCTCCGGCTACCATGCCTCCGCCCCGAGGTCCCGCGAAAGCTGCAGGCGTGGCCGTTCCATTCACCGCTCGACCCCCCAACCCCTCTTCGACGAGCGGTTCGACCGAGTTCAGCACACGACAGCGATTGCAGAGGGACGGCCGAGAGTTCGATATGGGACCGGTGATTCGGCCCGAGCATGACGAACCAAATCTCCACCCCTCTCTGCCACCAGACTACCAACAGGCGACGGAACCGCTTCCCGGACAGCGTCCGTTGCCAAATCCCCGATTTGGCTCATCCTGAGCGTCTCAAACTCTCATTACGTAGATAGGGTATATGGCGCATGGTTCTCTAGTACACTTTTCTCATGGTGAGAATATGCATGGCATCTCGGACATGGATCAAAGCACCGATGAAATTGTCTTGAACGCTTCGCTTGTGCGGATGTTATGACCAAGAACACAACACGCTGTGTTCTTAGCAAAGGCCAAGCTCGTCTATTCCGCCGTGATGACACCATTGTTGACCTCGGATTCGCCTGATGCTTCAACACCAATGAAACTCGCCATTTGCTGGCTTCATCATGGTCATACATCGTCGTTGATAGGATATCAAACGAGGTCTCATGACGTTGCATCCTCATGTAACAACACATACTCTCGAGACGACGTCCCGAATTTGATCACTATGCCCAATAAGTACGACGCCTATAAGCTTCGTCTTCCCGACGCAAACGCGATTCGTGCTCACCATCGCTATTGCGCAACTCGTAATACCTGATACCATGCCCGTCAGATTCGCCAGACCCACTTGACATCCGCTGAGTCAGACTGACCGAGATTTGGGGATGTCCTGATCGTTCACATACGTCCCATTCGTACTCTCAAGATCGATGATGAAGGGTCTGAGAGACGTATCAGCTCCGGTCACGAGCCGAAGCCCGGGATCCAAACTCACTTGACAGAAGTCGTCACATCCCCATATTCATTCTTCTCGGAAATCTGGCGGAACTGTATGGCGGCGTGCTGTTTTGAACATGAGGGGTGGGCTATGGGGATGTCGGTGACCTGTTGTTGCGATGAGCCGATTGATGTGCACTTGCAGAAGGGAGAAGTACGAACGACGGTATCCCGGCCGACTAGGTAGGCGGATTGGCGATAGATATGGATAAGGTCTGGCACCATCATCAGCAACTCTTTAACCCCTTCTTTCCCCAAGGCATCAACTGCTTGATTTGGGCAACACGGAGTTAAATGGGATGATTAGGACGTACCAAGCTGCTCCTTGCCCTTGAACACATACAATCTCCAATTCTTCAACGGTTTCCTAGCTTCAGGCGGCTCGTTATATTTCAACTGCACCCCCTTGACCGTGTTCGTCTCCTTGGCCAATGATCCCGAATTCCCAAAGTTCGGTTTCTCAGGTTCCACCGACGGTGGCCGGTCCACGTCCCAAGTCGCCAGACGTCATCAGTATACCTAGCTTCAACCCGAGGAGGAAACCTACCCCGTCATCGCCCTCTCGATCCCGCCGAGCACTTCCCTCGTATCTGGTCCTCTCTCCAGCCCGCTCCCGCTCCCTCTCCCGCTCACCATACCCCTCATCCCCTCTTTTCCGCTGTGAACGATCACGATATCCGTTATCCCGAGCTCGTTCTCGCTTCTGGTCCCGCTCGAATGGCTGGGCGTAGAACCGTGGTGAGCGTTGACGGGAAGATGAACGGCCCCCGCCTTTGGCTTCGTAGTCTCGTCCTTCGGGGGATGCAGACCTGCCGTATCGTGGTCGACGTGAAGGTGAAGTGTCGCGCTGCATCGATGATGCAGTCCTTGGATGACTCTCGGGAAGAAGGTGGACGAAGGTGGATGAAAATGGGGAAAAGTGTCCAACGCGCCGTGCCTGTTTACGTTTGTGGCTGTTCGAAGTCCCGGATTGGCTCCTCTCTCTCCTCTCCATAGTCATCCTTTTCTTGGCTGACGACAATTGTACGTACGAGTATCACTCGACCAAGTCCCCCCCCGTCCCGATCTAGCGTTGATCCAAAAGTGGATTTCTTCGGTCAAAGCGAGCTCCTGAAAACCCCCCCCCCGTGGTATGGCGCGTCAGAAAGACCGTGACCTCGCCGAGATCTCCCGTCTATCATCCGAACTCGAGCTCTCGACCTTCCTCAACAAAGGTGTCCTCCAAACCAACTCCGAGTACAAGCTCCGGATCGTCGAGCTTGAGCGTGAAAACGCGGTCCTCCGAGTGGCCGAATCGCGATTGGCACGGACGGAGGACCGGTTGGAAGCTGTTGAGAAGAAGTTGGAAGGGGAGAGGGAAGGACGGAGGGTGGTCGAGGGGGAGAGGGAAGAATTGAGGGAGCGTTTGGCGAGGGCGGAGAGGAGGTTGGAAGCTATTGGGAAGTTGGCGATACGCGAGGATCAGAATGTTGGGCCGTTAGCGGTGGGTTCTCTCCCGAATGCTCCAGTCGGTGTGGTGATCAGAGTTTAGCAGAAGAAACTACCGTCGTCGAGTCAGCGGGCCGAGAAAGCGCCTTCACCGATGACTTCGCCCACTCAGCCGGTTCTGGCCGCCAGGAAGCGGCGGAGAGTACACGGTACTCCCCCAGGAGCTAACGACGAGAAGGTCCGCTTTCTCTGTCTAATAGCCTGTACCGTGTTTGACGTGCTGTTCCAGACCCCTTCTCCCTCACCTCCGCCCCAACGACCCTCCAGTCTGCCACATCACCGCGTCACCCAGCCTTCGACAATGAGACCCAATAGACCGAGGACTTCCGGATCCGCCAAGAAGAGGGATTCCCGTGTTATTGACGACGACGATAAGGTGTTCCAGGTCAAGATTGAGGACGAGTCGCGTCGTCGACCACACTCTGTTGACGTGGATAGCGATGATGGTGAATATCTCCCCATTACCATCGCCTTCGCTGAGGCTGATCCTGATGCCTGCAGACCCGCTCGCGATGTTGTAATCTCCCCGTGTTCCCCACAAGTTGTACGCATAATGTATCGCATGCAGGCTATCCACCGTCGCTATCTCTTTGGATAAGAATAATCCCCCCTCTCAAACTTCACCCTCTTCCCCTCCCCCAACGACCTGTACGGCAACATCAACACCGCGGCCCTCTCCTCCCCCATCTCATAATTCCCCTGACACCACCCCTTGACCCTCCATCTCGGTTGGGAGAAGAGCTCGCGGAAGATGATGTTTCCCATCATGAGCGTCGTCATGCCCTCTGCTGCGCCGCGCTCCAGGCTGATGAGGGAGACGACAGTGAAGGGGAGTGTGAAGGACGCGAGTTTGGGAGTGGGGAGACGACGGGCTTGGAGGATGTTGGGCAGGGTGGGCGAGTTGGGGTCGGCGTTGTATTCGGTGAGGAATTGGGAGCAGATTCGAGAGATAGAGAGCTGGAAGGAACAAATCCCGTCCTGACATAGTCCGCCCGCTACTCGTGCTTTGGTCCGAGGTCGATCATCGTCGAAAACCTTCACCTTCAGGCCGTTGAGCACTCCCTCCTTCCCCTCATACCTCGATCCCTCGAAGAAATCCCCCTCCTCCAGCCGTATAAGCCGGCGCATCCTCCTTTGCTCCATCCCCTCCCCGACCACCTCCTCACTCCCAAACGCCTCGGTAAGGTATTGCATCGCCTCTTTGGTAGCCCAGAACTCCAATTCTTGCCCATCCTTCACAGCCTCGTCAATCGTATCCCGGATCTCCTCGATGAGCGCCACGTCCATCTCCTCGAGAACGTTCCGCACCAGCTCCCTGCTATTCTGACTCTGTCCAGACCCCTCGTACTCGTCCTCCGGATTCCGACCGACTCGAACTCCGTCCAGCGCTTCTGCAGGGCGGAAGAAACGGGCTCTCGCGCCGTCCGGGTTGGCGGGCAGTGGGTGATGCAGGACATCGCTACACAACCCCATGAGCGATGTCGGATCGAGGTTGATCTTCAGCGACGGTCGTAATCTCCTCTCCCGAGTCGGTAGAGGTAGGTCCGCCAGATCGGACTCGCTCAGATCCCCAAAGACGAGCTCCACACCCATCTTCCGTACCGCTCGGAACGTCCGGGGTATCCGTTCGTCCTCGTGTCCCCCACTCGGGAACTCCTCGATCCTGGATAATCGTATCGTCACCCTCGGCTCTGACGCTCCCGGTATCCGTTCTGCATGCCTCGCGACCGAGAGTAGGCTTTCCGCAGCGGTAATGATGGAATTCGACAACGTGTTCCCCGTAGACGGGCCCGCTTCATCGGATGAAGAATCAAAGTCCGAATTGATATAACTGTCCTGTTCCCGAAATTCCGAGAGCAAGTGCGAGACCTTCTTACTACCCTTAACCCACTCAATCACCCTCCCCAAACAGTGGACAGGACCCACCTGTAGATGCGAATCCATTCCTCACCTCCTCGGGCGATCACGTCGATGAATGCTTCTTCCTTGGTTCTGCCCTTCATGTTGACTCGGATCGCGGGGAGGGGTGGGCGAGCGGTGAGGATCTGTTTCCACAGCGTTACTAGGCCCGCGATATTGGGAAGGGGATCGTCTTTCGGCGGGATACCGGATGATGCCATCTATCCCCGAGAAATCAGCTTGAGTTGAAGAAAGAGCGCCTTGAGGCGGACCGTATCAAGTTGGGCGGAAGCATGTTCCACAGCCTCCTTGAACCGCTTCAGACCGCCTACTTCGTCCGACACCCATCCGTCCATGTTGAGTCGGTCAATGATGGGCGAATGGAAGATGAGGCGTGAGGTGTCAAGCGAGCGGACCGAATGGTAAAGGGACGCAATCAGCTGGCGCGCATGTACAAGATTGGAAGTGAAGTCCAGCACCATTGATAGAGCACAACCCATACGCAAGACCAGGAAGAAGAGTCACCGACAACGCAACTTTTGGCTTGAAAGGCGAGGCACTGGAATTTAGTGCGGACGACGCCGCTGGCTTCACCTATGCTGCATACTGTGATTCCCTCTTTCCGCTACAATGCCAACACAGATGACCAGGTGGATGAAAGGTATCTGGACCATGCAAAGAGTGGAGAGTTGGGAGGACAAACTTCGTTGACGGTCAGGCGACAGGACAAGTGAAGAAAGCACATGAATATCTAGATATCAACGATGAACTCCCAACGTCGCTGGCTACCGTCAAGATCGGGGTCACGATAAAGAAGGAGGGTCTCACCTCCAGGTATCCCTTGAGAGTATCTTCCATCAGTATGTCGTGTCTCTTTTGGACGTAGGCCGACTGATTCGTGATATCCTGTCGTAGCTTGGCGATCGATTCGGCATCCGGATTCTGCTCGAGGAGGTAGCCAAGGTTCTCAACCGCCCCCTCCAGATCACGCTGATTGTCTTCGAACAGCTCGGTCACATTGTTGCGCTTGAGGCTAAAGAAACGATCAGCCTTGGACTCATCCTTGAAAGCTCAAAGTACTAGAAGGCCATGCAGTAAGACCATTTGAGCGTAATTCGTGCCCGGATAACGGTGTCCACCGCCTGTTTGGCGAATTGAACCTCGATCCAAGATAGGTTACCATTGCTCTGCATCGCCTCCATCTTCTTCTCGGTGTTCTTGTAGAAGTCGGCGTCGAGCCTGGCAGAGTGTTCGTGATTCGCCCAGCGGTTGAAGTACTATATGCAGCCTAGTCAGCCACATAAAATGGCAAATTGCAAGGGAAACGTACATGAAGGTAACGGTCTAAGCTGGCTCGGCTCTTCGCTTGTGTGTCTCGAGCGTCCAGTCCGCTCCTCTCGTCGAATCGGTTGCACTGATACCAGCTGGTCCCATGCTCGGACCACGGGCCCATGCAGACCCAGCAAAATTCCCATTTGCACTTCTTGCACGTCATGTGGCTGTATCTGATATCAGCTGACTTCGATAACGCTACCAGATCTGCCTCACTTGCAGCCACCGTTCTTCTCGATCGTTGATTGACACTTTGTGCACTCCTTGGTGTTCGCCTGAAGCCAATTGGCGGTTTCCGAGTCGTCGGCGCACTTCTTCTCCCACATCTTAACGACTTTGCAAAGGACAGGACGGTGGCTGTCGGCGTGCCCACAGCTGGAAGAAGGCGTCAGCTGCGAATCAGAGCTCAGCATCGCTTGACGAACCCGAAACACAGCTCGCGACCGTCCGTGCAGACGACGGTTGGAACAATCTGGTTGAGCATCCGTGGCGGTACTTGATTACATTCGATGATGCGTTCGCATCCGGGATGGGGGCACCATCGTAGACTGGCTGAGTCGGAAACATAAGCTGCACTGAGGAGGCTGTGGTATCTGACCGTCGTGTCAGTCTTGCCAATGCCAGACAAGGCGGGCGGCTTACCTCTTTGACACGTCCGATGCTAATAGCTCTTCTATAACCTCTTCCCGTACTATCCGCTTACATCCATTCTCCATGCACTGGATCCTTGCGCTCTCACCTTCTCCCTTGATCTTGCCATTCAGATACTCGGTCCAGCAAACGTGGCAGAATCGATGTCCACAGCTCAGAGCAAACGTCTTGTCGTGCACCTTCTCTTTCGAGTAATCGTCGCAACAGACCGGGCACTCGAAAGGTCCGCCAGGGGGAATAGAGCGGGTGCGCTTGATAAAAGGGGAAGAGAAGGGGTTACGAAGGGATCGAGGAGGTCGTCTCGGAGAGCTAGAGGAGAGAGAAGGCGATGGAAGCGGCTGGGTGCTGGTAGATGGTGAAGAGGGAGGCGATAGACCGGCTTCGGCGAGCGTAGCGGCCGGATCATTCCAAAACTGCTCCTGCAGCTTCTCCGAGTTCCAGACATAATGTCTTAGCAGCGTGGCGGCGGTCGAATGCTAGAGACAACGTATCAGGAGCGATCACGTCGCCGGTAAGGTGATGACTCACAGGCACCTCTAGAAGCGTCTGAATGTTCTTGATCTCCTTGTTCTGCATGTCTATGATCTCTTGTAGCGTCCTGACCTTGTATGAGACATCGTAAGGTTTCTTCTGCGGTGCTTCTGAAGCACGATACCGTCAGCACTCATCCACTAGAAGCAGCATGCACTCTTTTGCTGGGCTAAGCTCACCTTCGATCGTGGGACTCAAGGCATCATAGACATCGGGTTCGGACATGGAGTCGTCGCCTAGAACCGTCTCATTAGCTGAACATCCTCAGACGGATCAGAAGCTTCCGGCGAGCTCCGTGGTATTAAGAAGCAATCCGGAGTGAACCGATCGGCCTGTCGTGCGGCGCAACTGGTCGACAAGAGACAGGACTCACCACTGTTTGGCGCCTCATCCTGCCCGAAACCATCGTCCTCGAACTCGTCATCGTAAAAATCCTCATTATCCTCGCCGTCAGAAGACATTCTTCCGGATAGGTCCTGCTGTGGCTCCTGGTCCTCGCCGGCTGGCGAGGGTGGCGTCGCTGGGTTTCTTCCTCTGAGTCGCTTGTTAACGGGAGAGGGACCGGGTGAGAGTGATCGCTTACGGTCTCCTGGACATGAAGAGGGCGGGAGGACCGTGCGGGACTGGCTAGCGACGTCACGGTGGCCGCCGGAAGGTTTCGGGATCGAGGGGACGATCACGGGAATGTGGGTCAATCAAAGCATAAATGGGAATGAGAGAGTCTCTGCGCAAAAAGGGAGCAAGGATGAGCTATACCACAGCCAGAAGTCTAACGACGGACAACAATGGAAGGAAGTGAAGGCGCGCAAAAAGTTCCCGAACAGCCTTGACACCGCGCCTAGCAGAGCCTCAATCCCCATTATTGAACAAGCTATTTCCCTTATACTATCCTGCTCCTACTCCAGCTCGAGCGTCCTACAGAATGAGCGGAATGCAGGTGTGAGATCATGAGAGGCTGATAATCACGCTACTATCAGACGTCACCCGGGATTGACTGGGACTGATCTGGCACGAATGAAACCGCAAGGAGTAGAACGATGAGGCAGAACACCGTGTCCGCACCCTTCACTCCCTCATCCATCCTTCCCTCACAGCGGGCTCCAGTATGCCTTCCTCGACCCAACTCTCCATCAATTCGAATCTCACGCTCCCCAACCACTTCTCTTCCTGCTCATCGCTTTCCATTTTGCTGGCGTCTCCCGTCAGATCGTTCTCATCCACGATCCCTTCTGACCCGAAATCCGCGATCATTCTCCTCGACATCTTCCACCTCTCCCGCATCTCACCTCTCAGCGCCTTCTCGACCTTCCTCTCCATATCCTTGGGACCCACTCCCGGTAGACCCAAGAACTCCGCATCGATACTCCCAGCATTCACAAAAGTATATTTCCTTTCTCCTCCCAATACGACTTGACAGACATCCGCGAGGTCTTTAACGAGCTCTGCCAATCCCAAGCCTGCGGGTAACCATTCTTCATTAGGCTCCTGATACCACCTGGGCCAAGTCTCTCTTGGCATCGTCTCAAACACCACCACGACCTCTTTGGTTTGTTTTGGAACATGCTCGACGAATAGCGGAGTGAGACGGGTGTAGAATGAGTCGAGACGGATGTCAAAGCGGGTAGGTTTTAGGATGTGTTGGTTGAGCTTGTCGAAGAATCCGGGAGGTAGGTTTGTATTGGGCGCACCTAGACCTTTGGGCCGGGATCCTGTGAGGGAATACAGGTTCTCGACGATGAGTATCGTCGGACGTAGCTCGGCCAGGAAAGGACACAGCGGGGGACGATGGGTCCAGCAGAGGATCGATTTTTTCTCCCACGGTTCAAGGATCAGTCGGAGGGTCCGGAGGTTAGGGAGGTGGAAAGCTGAGATCGGATGGGTGGATTCTTCATGATGGTAGAGGGTCAGGATCTGCGTATAGCGTAGAAGGACAAATTTGATCGGGATGGTGAGGCGAGATCGAGAAGTAGAGAAGGTTGGGTATTCGGATCGTAGATGAGGTCACGGTAAAGCCGCTTGCCGGCGAGCGGGAGGACGTCGCTGGAAAGGCGGAGGCCAGTGGCGAGAGTGGAACGGTCGGCATAATCGAGGACACGCGGGAGGAGCTCTGGGTGAAGGTAAGGCAAGGTCATGGTGGTGATCTGGGATGAGGCGTTGGGTTTGGATCTCAACGGCAAAGAAATAGGCACGAAATGTGGGACCCATTGTTGTCTATTCCGGTCGGCGACATCACGAAGCTGCCTCCAGATGAGGACCTGTGAAAGCGATTGCTACCCCCGCCATGTCATCATACTATGGTGACGGAAGCCGAGATGTTCCCTCATGGGATGCCTTCGAAGCAGGCGAAGACGAAGATATCGTCGACCAGTCCGAGGTAGCTCTCATCACGCTTCCCTTTCGGACTATACTGAGACCACAGTCTAGTATCAATACGCCTCACGAGACCATATCCTCTTCTGTATCGATGCTTCGGCTTCCATGCAGACTCCTTACCCGGACCGAGACACCCCTGAAGGTCCGATCAAGGGGAAGAGTGCCCTCTATCAGGTGATCGATGCGGTCGCTGAGATTGAGCGGAGAAAGGTGATCACTGGACCGGCCGATAGCGTGGGGGTGCTGCTTTGGAATATAGACGTGAATGAGCATCACGCGGGAATGCGCACAACAGGCTGATCCGGAGCAGCCTGGCACTCCATCGTCCTCAGGCTCAGGGAACTACAAACCCGGAACCCATGTCTACCAGCCGCTGCGAACCATAAACGCAGAGGAGATCAAGCGTATCGTCAGACTTCAGAAGAGTGCACAAGAAGAGTACGAAGCTCAAGATGCGGATGATGAGACTGTACAACCAACAGTACTGGCGGAGGCGTTTCCACCGTGCAAGAAGGGGGATGAGCTGAACATTGCGGATGTCCTGGTGACCTGCAACCTCTTGTTTCGAGATGCGTGAGTGTTTAGCCGAAATCCCCAGTATTGATAGACCACGCTGAAGACCGACTAGGGGTACGAAGCTGGCTGGAAATAAGCGAGTCTTCCTTGTCACCGATAGTGACGAGCCGCCTGGCAGCACGTCAAATCGGGGTCCAGCGCGTACAGTCTATGGCGTGAGTTCCCCTCGTCCCATTTGGTAACGTCTGACATGATACAGGATCTATTGACATACGGCATCACCATCAATACTTACTTTGTTGATCGACCAGACCACCGCTTCAACCCCACTTCCTACTGGAATGTGAGTGAACATCCGATACACGGCTGACAGCAGGACATCCTGGGTCGCGACGAGGATGAAGACGCACCGGGTGATGCCGAACCAGAGGTGGAAGGACTGGCGGCGCTGGCGGATGTGATGAATGATCTGGTGATTCGACATGCTCCGAAAAGGGTGCAGTTCAGCATACCCGTGCGGTTCGGCGGAAGAGATGGAGATATCGAGATTGGTGTCAGCGGGTAAGTCGCTCACATAGTGAGCAGGACCAGGTGATCCAATCTGCAACGAAGATACGCGCTCGTGTCGTCTCAGGGGAAGGGGCAACCGAAATACGTGAGGATGCGAGGCCAGACCGTGGAAGAAGTCCTCGTAAAGTCCGAATACACCTCCGCGGTAAGACAGTCCATCGTATCTCGAAAGCCAACTTGATCTATATACAGGAGACCGGTGCCGTCCTTCGAGGCGAAGAGATCGGCCAGGCTTTCCAATTTGGGAAGGAGACGGCGGTCCGGAACATCCTAGAGCCAAATTGGTGGGAATCGGGTGAGCATCAACGAGAGCAGCAGGTCGTTGTGGAAGAAGCACTTCGGATAGATGAGGAGAGGCGGCGGAGAGAGGAAGAAGGTGAAGAGGATGACGTGGTGATGCCGAAGTTGGAGGACAAGCCGAAGGCAACGCAAGCGAAGAAAGCGAACGGGACAGTAGGGGAGAAGCCGAAGGTCATTGCGAGGACCAGAGTGAGTATCGATAGAATGGGAAAGGACTGTGGAACTGATGCAAAACAGTTACAATTCACGAATCACGAGATCGACCAGTTCAAATCGATGGGAATGGCTCCACGTATGCTTGACCCACTGCGGATGGTGGAAGAGCTGATCCCTCGCAGAAATTAAAATTCTTGGCTTTCAATCACCGAAGGATCTAACCGTTGACGATAATATCAAGCACTCTTACTTCCTTTACCCCAACGAGACCGTGCGGACACCAACTTGATCATGCCATTCTGCTTGACTGATTCCTACCATCAGGCACACACCGGAAGCACTCGTACCTTCGCAGCCCTGCTGAAATCCTGCCTCAAGCTGAATCGTCACGCCCTCGCCCTTTGCCGCTTCAAGACGAATATCACGCCCGAGTTCGCTGTACTTATCCCCCAAGAAGAGACCTTCAAGGATGGCGCACAGGATGACCCGCCAGGCTTCCACGTCATTGTGCTTCCCTTTGTCGACGACATACGTCAACCACCCAAGAACATGACCGATAACCTGAATGCGTCGGAGAGACAGGCGAAATTGATGTCGAACATCGTCAAACGCCTTCGGATAAAGGCAGGGCTCTACCGGTCCGAGGTCTACCCCAATCCCGGTAAGTTGTGACACGCGGTCGGACTTATCTGATGAAGTTCAGCTCTGGCATACCATTTTGCTCAGCTTCAATCACTGGCTTTCGAGGAGGACTTCGATCTCCAGCAGTCCATCGACGAGATCGACAAGACCTACCCGAAATATCATGGGATCCACAAGTCCGCCGGCGAGTTTATGGCGGAATGGAATCGGGCGATCGAGGAGGATGAGCGGGCGGTGGAATCGCTCAAGGGAGGGACGAAACGGACAGCCGCGGTGGAGGTGGGCTGATAATCCTCTGGTCTCAGCAGAGCTGAGCACCAGCCTAGGTCGAAGAGAACGACCTGGTGGACGTGTTAGGAGCATATAAGAACGGGACAATGGAGAAGGTCGGTGTCTCATGCATGGATAGGCGACTCGGAAGCTGATGATATACAGCTGAAGGTGCAGGAGCTGAAAGATTACGCCAAGTTCAAGAGTCCGTCCTGTTTCTCTGTTCCTCTGTTCAAAGGAAGACGAAGGCTGATGACAAGTAGAAATTGCATTGTCAGGGAAGACGAAGAAGTCGGATATCATCGAGGCCTTGAGCGAGCATCTGGAGAGAGAGGCGAGCGGGAAGAAGTCAAAGACAAAATGACGGGATGTAAGGTAATCATGACTGATACAATATGCACGATCCTCACGATTTTCAATTAGGCAGAGAAGGGCTGTTCCTTCTTGTGCTGTGTTGACTTGTCTAAGTCTGTGCTGTTCTTCTCATCCCCCGACCCCTCAAGGAATTGCTATGCACCAAGAGATGACTCAGCGCATGCAAGTCAGGTGGATCCTGCGGGGTCAAATGCGTAGATGGGACTCCCGGCTCGGATCGTTTGATTGCGCTACATGCCGACTTTCGCTACTTTGCTCTTATGATATTGCTCCGCTCCTGTCCCAACGAACTCCTCCATTTGGATACCTAGATCCGATCCGATGCTCAATTGTTATTGTGGGAGATGATCTCGACCCAGTATCCTGCGTCGGCGTCAGCCAGCCCCGTATCGACGAGCTACGAAGAAAAGCAGCTTGTGTTACAGGAGGTATGCTAACCATCTGGGTCATAGATGAACGCGATGTTCTGTCCAACATCGTCAGCATTGCATCAAAGTAGTTACGGTCGACACACCCTCATCCTCCCCTCTTCGGGCCTCTTCTTGAACTTCACGCCCATCTCGTCGAATCGCTTACATGCCGCTTCGAGATTGTCGACGCTGACGCAGATGTGGCCGAAGCCGCGGTGTGGCTCATCGTTACCGGATTCGTACTTGAAGTTCGCGTCGTTCTCTGTGACCTGAATCAGCCGTATTCTCAACCATATTGGCGAAAGCAGGAGGAAAGGAAGGATTGGTGATCTCACCGGTTCCGTGGTTCCAGCAGAGCTCGAGGATCCCCTCCCTTCCGGCAGAGGCAGCGGACTTTTCGTCCTTCGAATTGGCTCCCTTTGGAAAGCCGGAAGGGAACGCCAGGAAGTAGTTCACAAAGTCTGAGCTATTATAACATTAGCCAGGCAGGTTCGAAGTCTCGACTTACCCAGGTCCCTCGCGGAACATCTGTGCGAAGAGGAAAGTCAACCATACGCGATACAGAAGACAGCGGAAGAGAAGAAAATTGGTAGTACGCTCACCTCCATGCCGAGAACATTCTCGTAGAATGGGATCGAGACCTTGGGGTCCTTGATGCGGAGCATCGTGTGGTTGAACTGTACCGGGCGTGAGCGGCTGCCATCGCTCGAAAAGTTCGAGGCAGGGGAGGGTGGGTCGCACCTTATAAGTCGTGGGGTCTGATTGAGTGGACGTCATCCTGATAGATTGCTGAGCGATGAGACTAGAAGGTATCCGAGTGCGAGTAGCTTGACAAAGCGATGCCGGTAGATGAAATCGCATGAATCTGCTTAAAGGCAGCACAAAGGGAGATTTGATTCGTTTCCCCCGCGGAGACCTCCACTAAAGCCGCCGGCGGTATTGTGAGGCGATAGTATCATTTCTCCGTAGCGGGTTTTAGCATCACGTGGTGGATATCTCCCAATGTGATAAAGATTACGACGGAATTGGTGGGATCTGCCATCATGCCTCGGCCAAGATGAATGTCTCCCATACCGCCGCAGCGACCGTCGAGTCCCCTGGTCTCAACGCTGAGCTCCACTCCAGCACCAATGCTGGCCCGTCTACGCAACGCTCGCCCAAGACGGATGACCTCGAGCTCATGACGCTGCCGTCCGTCATCGGCCGCGAGGCGGGAGAACGGGACCCTCTCCTCCTCCGCTCTAGACTTATCCCCAAACAAGAAATCAATGGTCTTCGCCAGTCAGTCCATCCCATCTCCTTTCCGCATCATCACTGACGAGTCAAGCCGAAACAAGGGCAAGAAAATAGCCCGCTTCTACTCCGTCCAAAATGAATTGATCAACGACCTCCTCAAACCCATGTCCGCACACACCGCCGATGCCAATCAAGATGCCAAGGACATGGCGCTGAAAGTCAAGCTCGCTGTGAATATATCGTTTGCAACGAATATTTGCTTGGCGATTCTGCAGCTATATGCGGCCATCAGTAGTCTCAGTTTGGCGCTGTTCGCGAGCTGTATCGATGCCGGTGTGCAACAATCTTATCTCTCTGGTACAACTTGCTGATACTGCCTGACGGACAGTGTGTGAGTTCTTTAACGACAAGGACCAAGAGGGAGTTGAACAGCCGTCATAGTCGACCCTTTTGCCAATCTCATCCTGTGGACTGCGCATCGAGCGTCTGTACGTGTGGAGGAAAACAGGTGGCCGGTACGAGGCTCAAGGTTCGAAACGAGTCCGTGTTTCGCCGGTCTCCATTGCGTGAGGGTTCGCTGATTTCCGTTTTACCCAGTGTAAGTACTGACTATCGACGCAGCGGAGCTGACATTCGTCCATACGACCAGTGGAAATATCGGTCCGGCCTGTCGATGTGAGGCGATTACTTTCAACTGATATTCAGTAGTATACGCCTCAATTATGGGCGGTGTCAACGTGATCCTCATTGTCTGTCGTTTGTCCTGATTCTTTCCCGTTATATGGACGAGCGCGTTTTGCAGGTCGAGGCGATTCAAGAATTCATCACCCACAAAGGAAGCGACACAAAGAACTTCCACTTTGCTTCCATCATCGCGGTCGGTGTGGCTCTTTGTACGTGTCCTGCCGCGTCCACATCTCGCCTTACTGATCATACCTAGGCACAAAGTTCTGCTTGTTCCTGTACTGCTACGCAATCAGGGGGTCTTCATCCCAGGTCCAAGTGTTATGGGAAGATCACCGGAATGACCTCTTGACGTACGTAAGACCGCGTGAGCCGGACGGCTCGCGCTGAGTGGACACAGGAACGGCTTTGGTATTCTCACGTCTGCGGGTGGCGCCAAGCTTGCGTGGTGGGTGAGTATTTCAGATCCGCTTCGTCGAGTAACACGCTGATCTTCAGATCGATCCCATGGGAGCGACGATCATAGCAGTGTGCATCATCACGGTGTGGACTCGAACCGCCTATGGTGAGTCGGTCAATTGTCAACATAGCTAATGCGGATCCTCAGAGCAATTCACCCATTTGGCGGGGATCACCGCACCTACAGAATATCAGAACCTGGTCACCTATAAAGTAAGCTGATCTGCATCTCATCTGATCGGGTTCTGGACCGCTGCTCATTATTGACGCCTGATAGGCAATGACCTTCAATCCTGAGATCCTGAAAGTCGATACCTGCCGAGTGTATCATTCCGGTCCCCGCTACTTTGTCGAGGTGGACATCGTGCTTCCTCCAGAAATGCCACTATGGAAGTCACACGATATCTCACAAGATCTACAAGATCAGATTGAGGCCTTGCCAGACGTCGATAGGTGTTTTGTCCACTGTGATCATGAGGTGGAACATCAGCCTGTAAGTGTTTCTTCGGAAGGTCAGGATTAGCTAATAAGGGATGGCATTCAGGAACATCGGAAGAAGGTCTGATGGGTTATACCTCAATTATCCGAAGATCGTCATGGGCTCTCTAGATGCAGATTTCTCCATGGATTTCTCCACACGTATACGATATCCTGAGTCTGCACTTCCGGGCCTGATCTGACGCTCGCCCGAGTCTGTCGCGCTCTGCACAAATGGTCAAGTCAGTATCGGTTGGAGAGAAGAAAATCCCTAGCTGGATCCCCCTCATTAGGATATTGCACCCTTGGACTCGACCTTAGGGCGTACAGCTAATCAGGCTTTGACAACATATGGTCTCACTGGGATGAACAGACTGCATATCAGAAGTTGAGCGAGGACTCATCGAAAGCCGGATCCTCTTGATGACCGTCAATGCACTACGCCACGGACCGCAGGCCACAGCCCTTGAACGCTGTGCCTGGCCAGGGTGTCTTTGAGGGACTTACCGGGAGGATTCGGGTCGTCGGACGGTCCCTCTTTCGCTGATCCTAAATCAACATTACTTTTCGCATACGTTACGCATCCGCAATCGTTTCCTAAGCGTCCAGCTGCATACCCACCATCGACGGATCACGAGTTGACGACTACCTGGGAAAGGGGATATTCGACTCGCGTCGCAGTCCAAATCCTCAACCAACCCCTCCACGTTCTTACGACTTGATCCGTTGTTAGGGCCTCTCTCGTCAAAATTAGACGAGAGATGGCTGCCACCGGTCTTTCATCCTCATCATCCGCCACAGCTTCATCACCGCTCTCCCCACCGACCGTCAAGCTTACCCCTGCGACACCGCCATCGCCCAACTCGGCTACCTTCCTCGGCCAACCCATCTCTTCCTCATCCCCTCCTAGTTCTACCCCACCCGCTTCAATACCCCGTTCGACACCTGCAATCGTCGTCTCCGAGATGAAGGAAAAGATCGCGCCTACGGACTCAGAGACGGCCCTTGTTGGCCCACCGATGACCGAGACTCCCGTGAGCGGTGCATCCGCAAAACCTGGACCCCTCCAATATCTCTCTCGACGAATATCAGGCAAAGGAGCGACCACACCAGAGGCACCCAAGACGAGTCCCGAGCCATCGAAGGAGAAAGAGAAGACCGTTCAGACACCGATCACCAAGCCATCCACCGCGTCTACCAGTGCTTCCACCGCCCCGTCAAAACCTCCCGTCGGCACCCCTAAAGCCGCGACGACGACCTCCATGTCGAGACCCGCGCAGACCTCTGCCCAAAAAGTATCACAGAAGAAGAAACGGAAGCGGAAGGGTCTTGCCGGGTTCTTCGCCGCGCTTGGATGCTTATCGGCGGGCGAGTTTGAGGATGATGAGAAGAGTACACTGGTGGGCGGGAATGAGATGACCGAGAAGCCGGGGACCGGGGCGACCAAGACGCCCATGGCCGATAGTAATCCTGGACCATCGACCAAGGCTCCTGTCACGGCTCCCGAAGTGACGTCGAAGGAGGCGGATGCCAGGGGAATGACGGCAACGACGCGGACGGCCGATACCGGCCTAACGGGCACTACGGCGACGACGGGAACGACCGTTGTGGGTGGAGAGGCAGATAATGATAGAGGTGTGATGGATGCGGCAGAGGCCAAGCCGGAAGCCGTGATTTTAGCACCCGTTGAGCCGGTGACCTTACCCGAGGACGAGGTGAGTTGCGATACCCGTCACTCCAGCTGCGATATTGCAGGATCTCAAGATGAGCCTGCTGACTCTTAGCAGACCGCCGGCGTCACTTCCTCCGCTGTTCAGCCTCCTGGCTCCGGCTCCGCCTTACTGTCCACCACTCTTCGACCCCATCCCGCAAGACGTGAATCCGATACAGCCGCAGCTACGCCCGCAGATAATGATCGAACCGAGACGTCAGGAGGATACTCCAATATCAGCGAGTCGGACGCGATTGACGAGAGTAGCGGGCAGGTTACGGAGGAGCATGGAGAGGATTATCCTATGGACGAGGAGTATGAGGATGAGGAGGACCGGTTGATCGCGCAGGGCGGTATGGGTATACCCCTGGACGAGGTGAGGGATCCATTCAGGTTGGGGTCAAGCAATCACTGATGAAGGGCAGCATGGACAACCGGCCCCGCTGTTACCTGTGATGGACAAGGTACATTCGGGACGGAAGTGCTTAGTGCTGGATCTCGATGAGACCCTGTTACATAGTAGCTTCAAGGTGAGCTCTACTTGTTCTAGGTGCTTCGGGAGCTCATGTGCTCATGTGCTTTCAGATGCTGCCCTCGGCCGACTTTATTGTTCCCGTCGAGATCGAAACGCAGACACATAACGTCTACGTGATCAAGCGGCCCGGGGTGGATCACTTCTTGAAGGAGATGGGCAAGATCTATGAGATTGTCGTGTTCACCGCCAGTTTGTCCAAGGTGGGTGTCATCCTGACAGATAGGGGAGCTTTGTGGCTGACTCCAAAAGTACGCCGACCCGGTCCTAGACATACTTGATGTCCACCGAGTAATCCGACATCGACTTTTCCGTGAGAGCTGCTATAACCATAAAGGCAATTATGTCAAGGTGTGTGCTCGGTCCTCCGATCATAATGACTGGGACTGACTTGGCCATGTCTTCAGGATCTATCTCAGCTCGGTCGCGAGATGGAAAATTCCATCATCATCGACAACTCACCCGCATCCTACATCTTCCACCCAAATAACGCCGTCCCCGTCTCAACCTGGTTCAACGACCCGCACGACACGGAACTCACCGATCTCTGTCCCTTCCTAGCCGACCTCGCGACCGTGGACGATATCAGAGGCGTTCTCGATGGCTCAGTCTAGCTGCGATTCCGACCTTTTTCCGCTGTTTTTCCAATCGAAGATTCACACGGATAAAATCTTTGCGCATAATACACGAGGCGCAATCCGGCATGGATACCCTAGCGCTTGTATCGATCGTCCCCTTTGCATATGCATCTCATAATCGGGTTCGCGTCGAGTTCACCAATTTTTGGCCAGCGTGGAACAGCGAATCAAATCGCCATGTCCTGATGCTTTCAACAAACTTTCCCCTAGTCTTGCAAACTCCAGCCGTTACCCTTCATGCTTCTGTGCAATACCCGCACAAATGCAGCACATCCGATTGGGACTGCTGAAGTGAGGACAGGCGTTCGTGACAATGAGAAGCCAAGCATGCATGCGAGCGAGCACCCCATGATCGCTACCTAGTGCTTCATCTTCTTCTGCTTCTCGACCGAAGCGCGCAGCTTGATCTGGACCCCCAAAGTCATCAGCTATCTCCCTATCATCGCCCATTGTCAGACGTACCTGCTTATCCCTCAAAGACTGCTTCTTCTTCTGCACCACCTTATTCGAGCTATTTCCCCATCAGCTCACATCCAAATTCACAGAGCAATTTGAGTACTCACTGTAGCGCCATCATGATAGGCTTATGCCTCGCCTTCTCCCGATTCGTCGAGCTACTCTTCGCCTCCTTCCTCTTCTTCCCCTTCAGACTCCCAAACTTCTCCCTCCCCTCCCTTCCTTTCCGGATGGACTCCATTCGCTCTTCATAGTCCTGTTTAGCGCGTTTTCTGGGGCCGAGGATCTCGTTCTCGGTAAGGAAACGGTCGGCTTCGTCCTCGCCTACGTGGCGCTTGGACGCTTCGAGGGCTGCGAGCTTACGTTTGGCAGATGACCCGCCGGCGGAAGTGACTACGTCTTTGGCAGCTTTAAGGCGGAGCTCGTTCAGCAATACGAAATCGGCAGGCGTAAGGATCTGAAAGATTCAGCTAGAGCCTCTTTCCAGGAAGAGCGAAAAGCACACCTTCTGCTGAGCAAGCAAGGAGAGCTTCTTGGTAGTCTGCGACAGCTCGGTAGTAGCCGCCGAAACGACAGACTGGCTATCGTCTTCGTCTTCCGCCTCCTCCTTAAGCGCTTCGAGCTTCCGCTTCTTCCCTTTGACTGGCTTCTCGTCCTCGCTATCGCTGATCTCGAGATCGTCACCGTCTGACGAGACGTCTTCCCATCCTCCTGAATCTGTCGAGTCGTCCGATTCAACTTCCCAATTGTCCCAGCCAGCGTCGTCCTCCTCATCGACCTCCACTTCGCCCTCGTCATCGCTGATCCCGCCGTTCGCCTCCTTGCGCATCGCCGCAAAGTGCTCGTCAAGTAGCTGAGAGTGGGGAGTAAGCGGAGGGGTTCCGCAGCATCGTTGAAGCTCACCTGGAGACCCTCAATACCTTCAGGAACTTCTTTTCGGTGGCCATACTCGGGGACCTGCCCAGTTGTAAGACCCATGGTAGCAGCTTTACCCTGCGCTCTCGTCAGCACCATAGAATCAGGAACCCGCTACAAAATCACCCGCTCGCGCTTCTTCAGCAAACCCGGGTTCACCTCCCTGAAGAGCTGCAATAATCCCCTCGCAGCAGTGACAACCCCCTTATCCTTGCTCTTCCTATACTCGATGAGATCTCCCAAAAGATCTTCCTCCATACACCAAGGTTGCCGCCTGCATACCTCACGGATCGCGTTGATTCCGGCAGCGATGACTTCGGCTCCGACTCCGGGATGGACAAACTCCTGAGCTAATTTCCGCATGACAGGTGTAAGCACGTCGGGAGGGGTGAGCTCGTGTACTGATTGAGCGAGGGAGACGAGGATAAGCGTGACTTGGAGTTGATGATATGTGAGGTATCTGATCGGCTGTCAGAATTTTGCCGAACAAAGAAAGATCAAGCGTGTACTTGATGATGTAGCTATAAAAGCCCAAAACGCAGAGCTTATGCGAACCCATGACTCGCGAGAGGAGCTGCATGATGGGGATCTTGTGCTGGAGCGAGTACTGCTTGTCTGAGGCAGTGTCAGTCGCTAAGATCCATAAGGGCTCACCATGGCGATGCAGATTGTCATATAACTTCTCGCCGAAAGTCTGCGGGTCATGCAACATCTCCAATGCCGGGAAGTTCGGTGTCGCCCCTAAGCCAGCAGCTTTGTTTCTCCGTTTCTACCTTTCATCAGCCCGTTCTTTCCCCCGATAGCAGTTCCGCGACCCACCTTGCTCGCCTCCTTCTTCACCTGGCTTAACATCCTCTCCTTCTTCTTCCCGCTGTTCCCGACATGCATCCTATGCTCCAGCTTCTTGACGTCCCGCCTCGCCTCCCTGATCCCATCATCCTCGTCGCTCGACTCGTCCCCCTTATCGGCGTCCGTCTCTGAGCCCAGGAAGAAGTGGAGTGCGGCGGACTGGACTTTCGTATTTGGGTGGAATGTAGCCAGTGCTACGATGGAGACCGTCTTTGCGTCATTCCTAAAACATCATTAGTATGTCCCATTGGCGCAGGGCAAGAAAGCGCACCAGACACCCTTCTTCCACAGCTCCCGAACCATCATGACCGCCCACATTGCCTCCCCACCCTTCTCCTTGGCTTTGCCCTTGCCCTTGTCACCGACTACCTCTCCATGCATCCCATTCTCGATCATCCCGAAAAGCAAGCTCTGCACGACACGGTTCAGGCGATGGTTCTTCGTCTTTGCATTGGACGTCTTGAGGTCGGTCAGGATGGTATGACGGATGACGGAGCGGAGAGATGAGGGGACTTGCGCGAGGAGAGGCAGTAGAGTCTGCAGTAGCCTGGAATATTGTTCCTCAGCCCGAATCAACAATGCGACAGCTCGGCAGCTGATCAAAGTACTCGAGCTCACTCAATCGAATCGATCACCTCCTTGTTCCTCAGCATCACCAGATTCTTCACCACCGTCTTCCTCAGCCCTCCCTTCGCGGCACCTCCACCCGAGCCGCCAAGCAATAAACCCCTCAGCTGGGAAGGCAGCTCCTTCGTTTCTGTCGGATAGCATTGGGCGACCTGGCTGATGAATGTGACGAGATCGCAGAATAGCTCGTCCGACTTGTCGTGCGGATTTGTGGAGCTCGAGGTGGTCGGCGAGATGGATTGGAGGCGGAGGAGGGATAGGTAGTGGTTATGCTGGGTGAGGAAGTCCTCTCGATAGCCGGTTGGATCACGCTGTGCAGGGAAGCGTTCTTTAGCTGAAGGGATCATAGCACGCTGTCCCAGATAAGCTCACTTTGATCAGGTTTTGAATCTGCGGGAGGTTGGAGGTGAGAAGCACCCCTCGATTGCTATGGGATTTGACCATTTCAATTCGACCTCGGTGGTACCGCCTGTGGTCCGTTCGATGGAAAGATCTGACAGATAGATGATCGAAGAGCCCGTGAGAAATCTGACGACTGTTGTCCCGCGACCTAGGGTGGAGAATTGCGTAGGAGCCGATCCGGACCGAAGGGTGACAACGACGAAACTGTAGACGAGAGAGCCGGAAATTGGTCGAAGCGGAACTATTTTCCAACGTGCTTTGATTTTTCACCTGGTTCCCAACGGAAACCTGCAAACACAACCCGCGCACTGGGAGCGAAATGGTTACCTAGCAGCCTGTCCTCGTCCCATGACCGCGGGCAGTGACTTTTGGCCGCCTCCCTCGTTCTCGCGGACAGCGAACAGTGTCTCATAGTGAGGCTCGGAAGAAGCTGCATACCGACCCGCTAATACGTGCCAGCTGGACCGCTCCCGGTCAATTTCCAATGGAGCTGAGCACGCGAAATGTCTTGTGAGCGAAAGGCTGCTGTCACTCGAGCACGACGAGGTGCGTCAGCTAGGATCCTTCCCATCCATCTGAAGCTTATGCTACATCATGCCGTACTAAGAGCGTAAAGATAGCCTGCATAACAGCGTCCTCTATGATCTCGTCAAGAAGGATCCAGTCCACGCATGGGTTCACAAAGTCTGGAAAACTACGCTCCTTCCCATCCCTCACATCTGATTTACTACTTTATCCCTGCTCACGGCCAAGCAGCGCGTCTCGTGCTCAATTTGCTCGGACTCGAATACATCACTCGTTTCCTGGGATTCCCCGATGTCGAACCGACTCTCACATCCTTGTGAGTCGCCCGGCCATCTAGACCTGAAGCTGACAAATCGTCACAGCGGCCTTCCTCCTGTTCACCCGGCCAAGCATTCGCCGTCCCGGTCCATCCGCCACGGCTCAGCCCCCAGCTACACCTACATGATGGGCGAAGACTCGACACCCGATTTCCTCCAAATCCCTAGTCCCCTCCAAATCTCTACAGCTCGATGCCGAGATCCTTCCGCGTATCAACGAATCCCGTGGGTGGATGATGCAGTCCCTCCGAGCCGTCTGGATGCCGGCGCTGCTCGCGCTGCTCACCCGAAGGTCCGCTGAGAAGTCTAGTAGTCCGAAACTCGGGATCGCGAGGGAGAAAGGGGATGATGAGGCCGCTTGGGACGCCGCGGGAAATCAATTGAGGGATCTGAGGGATGCATTGAGGGAGAAGGACGGCGTGTTCCCGGACGAAAGCGGTGAGCTGTGCGGTATTTGGGCAAGCTGATGTGATTTAGTCGGTCATACGGATTTTGTGACGGTCGCTGACCCTCCGTGGAGTATTACGAGGACCGAAAACCAAATCGGGCAGGAGACGTGCGATCTGGTCCAGTGGAATCTCAGCCCCAGGAGCCATGATCGGTCGTCTCCATGGACGAGGAGCATCCAAAAAATCTGTATGAGTCCTCCAGCGAACGCAGCCACCGCGGCGACCCACGGTGATATAGGGCAATGAGATGGATTTCGTGTGTGAGTTAGTATCGTCTTCTAGGTATAGCAAGATGCAAGTATATTTCACTCGATGCTCGCAGCTCCATCCACAAGCTTCATTACCCTCCCCCTCCCCTTCTTCCACGGTACCTAACCTGGATCAGCTCGAGTCACAGCTGAATCGCGTTAGCTCACCTCGTCCTCATAGTGGCTAACGGCAACGACCGCCTGTTCCGGAGATTCTCTCCACTCCTTGTTCAGCAATTCCCGACAACGTGCCCAGATCGCCTCGTCCATACCCTGACTTGGCTCGTCGAGAATCAACAAAGGGGGGCGATTGACGATGGCTCGCAGGAAGAGGAGCAAGGCCTGTTGTGGCGGTGTGAAGTGGGCGAACTCCCTTCGCGCTATATCCTTGACTTCCGGTGACGCTTGCCCTGACCGGGTCGTGACGAGATGCGGGACGAAGTAGTCCAGCAAGGACAGCATGCGCTCCTTCTGGCTAGATGAGAAATTTCTCCGCGAAAAGACGCCCTCGAGTCCGGATCCGACTGCTTCTAGGGCGCTCAACCCCATACCTCGAGGAAAGCTCGCGTAGATCTCGGGTGATGTATGGCCGATAAGTTTACGGAGGGTTGGTGTGGGAGTGAGCCGACGGGGTTGGGAGAAGAGCGTGAGTGAGGTGGTGGGGAGAGAAAAAGAGCGAGGATGATGGCCGAGGATAAGGGATAGGAGGGTGGTCTTGCCGGAACCTGGCGACGAGAGCCGTCAGACATTGACCATGTTTTGAGGTGGGGAAGACGGACCATTAGCGCCTTGAAGATGCCACCGTTCTCCGGGCCGGATGGTCCATGAGATGTTCCTTAATACCTGCAACCGTGTCAGCCTCGTTGATCAATGGGATTATGGCAGGCGTACCGGTCTTGTACCCTCTCCATACGTCAACGAGATGTCCCTCAGCTCGACGAGCGTTCCTGCACCCGTCTCCTCGTTCAAACCGTCCTTCTCCTCTTCCTCTATCCGCGCGCAGGTCTCACTTCGATTCCGAGCCCCCCATTCCTCCCGGCTGCCAATCCAGACATCCCCACCCCGGACCTCACAGACATCCGTTACCCAGCCCGGCATCCCCTCGCCCCCTTTCCCCCTCAAGACCAGAACTATCCGGACGTCGCCCTCGTCATTCAGCCGGCCAAGGGTACCAGCAACCTCTCCCCGAGATTTGGCGTCCAGACCCGCCATCGGGTCCTCTAGGAGTAACAATACCGGCCGTGTGAGCAATGCAGCAGCGATTCGCGCTCGTCTCGTTTGACCTGAGGAGAGGGACACGCTAGGAAGATCGAGTAGGTGATCAATAGCCATTGTCAGGGCTACGTTTTCGACCTCGCTTGTCGTCGGCGTTGGTTGGAGAGCTGAGAGGGTTTGGCGGAATGAGAGCTTGTCCTCTTCTTGGAGCGCGCCATAACGAGCTGTGAAGTCTGTGAACTCGCCTGTCGCCGGCAGTCGAGCGAAGGCAAGGTGTCGGACAGGCTTGGACAGTCCAGATAGGGTATTGGAGGGAGACGAAGAGGGCGTGAGGAGGGAGGTAATGTACGGGAATGGCCCGGGCGAAGGGGTGATGGGATGGATCCGGTGCCGACTGAGCAGTGTCTACCCTTCTCCCATCAGCTTGGGCTGCTGGAAACGGGGACCTCCAACACCTCAACAGCGAATCTACGGCCTTCGGCGTCTCCGACTATAGCCCAGCCTGGTGGTTTGACCCGGTCCCGGGTGATCTGCCATCCTTGGGCAGGGAACCGGAGGAGGGCAGAGGAGGGAGCCTCCGTCGACGGGGAACCGAAGCGGTGGATCGTGGCGTTCGGTGGCAGACGGACTAGAGGGAGATGTCGAGACATCTTTTGGGACGTATCATCAGTCTTTGGAAGCGATAAGCATCGTTGATCATGATCAAGGAAGGGATAAATCTCGCTTTGACTCGACATGACTCCTCCACTCGGGAGCGGGGTCTCCAGAACTAGCTGAGTGGGGAAGAGGTCACGATATAGGATGAACAAGTTTAGGGAACTCGGTCGTCAATATGGTGATCCAGATGGAGGTCTGCATCGACTCGTTCGAGTCCGCCGAGGCGTCAATGCTCTTCGTAACCCTCATGGAAACCCTCCTGATGTTCACCACAGGATTTGCGACTCTGTGAACAACAATGAGAATCGAATCGAGCTCTGCTCCAACCTCATCACCGGTATGCTGAGATCCCAGTTTGCTAGACGTGTGATTGATAGGGCAGGGATGATCTAGGCGGTGGTCTGACGCCGACTATCGGTCTGTTACGCCATTGCACGACCCTCATCCCTTCCCACCGCTTCATGGTATCTCTCTCTCTCTCTCTCTCTCTCTCTCTCTCCTTACTGAAGGTTCGGCGTGAGCTGACATGGCGAGCCAGATCATGATCCGCCCTCGAACAGGCTCGTTCAACTACTCCCCACAAGAGGTCGGGACGATGCTAGCCGATATCGAGGCGTTCAAGAGCGAAGGAGTCAAGGGGTTCGTCTTCGGCTGCCTTTTGAAAGATGGGAGTGTCGACGTTGAGACTGTCAGACAGTCAGTTCCCCCTTTGCAGTCCAACCTAAAGCTGATGAAGGCAAGGCTGGCAGAAGCTGCTAGACCGCTACAAGGTATCTCTTCCCGACTGCCGGAAGGATTCTGCTAAGACGGTGATAGTCACCTTCCACCGAGCATTCGACCTCACTCCCGACTGGCGAAGAGGCATGTACTATCTATTCCTCAATGCCTACATGCTGATACCCGAAACAGCGTTCGATGACATCCTTTCTATAAACGGCATCACCCGCATCCTCACCAGGTTCGTCCCCTTGAGCCAAGTCTCCATGAACCAAGCTGATCGACCCAGCGGACACACCAAGACCGCCCTCTTCGGCACTTCCGAGCTCTCCGACCTCCTAACCCACGCGAACGACCCAAAGCACCCCCGGAAGATCGTCATCGTCCCTGCATCTGGCATCAATGCTAGTAACGTCCCCCATCTACGGGAACAGGTACCGGGTATGGAGGAGGTACATCTCTCTTCGAGTCGGGCTGTAAAGGGCGTGAGTGGTGCGGCTGTGGAGAAAGGTGTCGAAATGGGTTTTGGTGGGGATGAGGTGTGGAAGATGGATGGTGAGAGACTGAGGGAGTTCTGGCAGGTCATCAAGCGGTGGGGATGAGGAGGGATAGCACAACGTGCGATCCAAGAGGTTCCTTACCGTGCCTCAGGGAAGTCTTACGAATACTTTGACGGCGAGACTCGCCCAGAGCGATCTGCTGGAAGGTATCGAAGTCAGATAAGGACAGCTGGACGTGGAAGAAGGAAAATTGCATGAGACGTGGACAAGTGTGATATACAATGGAGCTATATGCAGTGGGATGGAGAAAGTGTATAGAATGCTGATATTATGCGGATCGAGTCACGGCGCGGAAAGTCAATAGCGGGAGCAGTAGATACAAGAACGATCAACGAGTCACCTCCCCCCGACGAGCAATTCTTGACGTGAACATTCCCTCTCTCCCGCGTGTCTTTGTGGTAGTCTCCCGGACCGACCGATTGCAGAATGGGCAGTTTCCCGAGCCGTGGAGCAGCCATTGATCGATACACCCCGTCTAAACCCTGTCAGCTTGGCCTATCCAAGAAACGGGGATTACCTACGTGGAAGACGTGGCCACATCCAAGCAATCGTAGCGGATCTGCTTTCAGCACGATCGCGCGTCCCATCTGTGGCGGCGAGAAGCTTTCCTGGCATATCGCGCATGTTGATTGATGCGATTTGAGGATGACAGGCGGGTAGGAAAGGCGCGTATGGTCTATCGGTCCAAGGTGAGTTTGGAGTGGAGATGCGTTGGGAGAAAGGGGTTCATCGGGGTCGGGTACGAAGCAGACGACTTTCAGTGTACCGAGTTCCTCGATGGAAAGTGGCGAAGGCTGAGCAGCGCGGGGAGGTTCGGGAGCTGGAGGTGTGGGAAGGATATGTAGACGTCGCAGGACCAGCTGCACGATGTCTTGATTTCAATGTTGCGAGTAGATCATAAGGACACATACCAGAACCGCGTGGCCACCAATGCCAACCACGACGACGACCACGAACACCTGAACAAAGAGGACCCAGCCGACTCCGACGACACTCATCACACCCCACCAGAGCATCAGACTTGCGTGATAGCAAGATTCCGCTCGAGTCGGGGGCGGATAGAAGACGAGGATATTGCCGAGAACGAAAAGGACGGCGGACACGGGCCCGCATGCTTTGGAGATCCTTCTTGGGATTAAAATGTGTTCTTCGGGGTATGCAGATGCTCACCTCGGGGCATGGCGATCAAGCCATCCTGCGAACCCTGTTGCTGGCTCCTCGGTCACTCCCCCGTCTCGATCGACGTCACTCCTGGCAAGCTGCCGGGTTTGTTGTAGGGACCGCCTCTCGACATGCGCACGGGGTTCTTCCTCGAGAAAATCCCTAGCCTGGGACAAACTCCTCCTCTCTACTCGGACTCGTCCCTCTTCGTCAACGATCACCCCCGCCATCTCCCTACTCAGCCCCCTCCTCTCCGTACCGTCATCGTACATCAGCATACTAGCCATCCTTGCCGAGTAGATGGCAGCGGGACTACTGGTACTCGAGCTGCTCGGTGTGGACATGGCGAGTGTGATGGATGCCGACGAAGACGTAGATTGGGAGAGGGACGGGGTTGAGGGGTTACTCGTGGACATCTCCCGATGGCTACGCTTAGTCAGCGATAGATACATAGGGGATCTCGGCGAGTTACCGGATAGGTGTTGAAGGGGGATCGATAATGGTGATCGGTGACTCAGCGTGCCGTCGAGACTCCGTACGACGGGACCGTAGGCAAATCCAACAGCTGATTGACCAGCATAGAGTCAGGCGGAAGGCGTTGGCTGCCATCCAAGCTTGGAACAGCTGGGGATGGGGACAAGCGATTGATGGTTTCGACTGAACCGCATGGGGAGCCAGGGGGGAAGGGAGAATAGCTGCGAGGATCAAGAGGGTGAGTAGCGTGACCACCTACACGGATCAGCGAATTGATGGGGTAATGACAAAATGAGCAAGACTAACCTGGCCCAGACCGATACCGGCTTTTAATATCATGATGCTGATCCAGGACTGCTTGAATCGCCGGACACTATCAACTGCAGACGCCACCAGGTCTCGGCGTGTCTGATGACCTTCCTCGTGCCCGCCATCGATGTGAGGTAGAGTGATGGTCGATGACATGATGGGTTGGAAGAGTGGTAGATGTCGAGGCATGGGTTCATCCAAGAGTACCGCTCGGCGTCAAGGCCAAGGATTTTTGGAAACAAGTCATAAGGAGTCGCCGGGCTCAGCGGAGTGACTGGGTTTCACCACATGCTTGATTGCAAAGGCCTCAATTGATTGATTGACACAAGACGGAACCAAAGCGGTGTGTCTCGGGGGCTCATTCCATGATCACAGAATGATCTTGAAAGATCACCGTCGGAAACGAGGCGGGATACCATAGAACGTGTAGACTTTAGCAAGAGGCTCTGTGACTACAATCGAGGAGCCTTCATCAATCTGCCAAGATCGAAACATCGTCGGTCGACCGAACCCACCGAAAGGAACGCCCCCTTATCTCACCCCCTCAGATCCATCATGCTCTGGATCCCTCTCGTCATCGGCGGCTGACCGTGCCAAGCCACATCGGGAACATCCGGTGATACTGAAAAAAAGACAGCTCATGGCGGGTTGATCTGCATCCCTGTCCCAACCATTTCCCTACCCTCCGGTTCTCCAGCTCAACAACATGTTGGGCGCCTTCCGACCTTCCTCAATAGCCTTGGGGGGTCTCCTCCGGTCCGTCGATCTTTTCCTCCCTTCAGATAAAAGGTGGCACTCACTGACGCACGGTCAGGAAGAACCCCTGGCGCCTCTCACCCACTCGAAAGGCCAACCAGCGAAAACGTCTCAAAGCAGTCGACGAGGTCGTGGCCGCCGTCGCCGAATCGGGAGTGACCACTCGGAGTCTGGAGAAGGCAATGGCATTACCGACGGAGAGTGCGATGCGGCCGAAAGGTGGGTCTCGTTTCCAGCGTAGCGTCAGGTCGAGTCTTGAGGGGGAGCTGACATCGGGATGTAGATAAGTATACGACTTTTAGTGTGCATTCGAGGGGATATCGGAAGTCTTTGCATATGGTGCCGAAGTGGACGAAGGTGGGTCTGCTGAGTAGAAATGTTGGAATAGTGCTGATGAGGTGTAGTTGACATTACGGGAGAACCCAAAGGGTTTCTGAGTGTATCATCATCGCATGTATCCATATTACCGCATAACCAGGAGATCTACGAGACCATCCTGTCACCAGAGACCAAGCGGGATCTGGAGAGGTGCGATCCGCGTTGTGCACTGAAACACATAATGACCACCTACCTGGATACCTCATGCGCGGCGAGGAAGCATTCGAGCTTGCCGCCAACAAAAGTAAGGGAACGAAGAAGATGGCTTTTCCTTGGGAGTATACATGCAGTGAATAGGCAGCTTTCGTGCGAATTACTGCATATCGTCATAGTCATGAGGGTCCAGTCTTAACCCCCGACCCGGGCTCTCTTCGCTACCGGCTGGCCGTCATCCTCCCCGTCTTCCAGCGGATCTCGCCAAGCGGCAGCACCAGGCAGTCCCTCTCCATCTCCGTCCCCACCTCCTCTAGCCTCCGGACTGACTCCCGGCGATCGACTGGGTGTTCGCCCCCTCCCTCGTGATCTTGGCGGCTCGTCTGGCTCGTCTGGCCAGTCTGGGCTACCAATAGGTTCCAGCTCCTCCGCTCCTGGTCCATCTATTCGAGTCTCCGTCGGCTCAACACCTTTCTCCTTCCCCATGCCAGTGGTGTCCTCTGGTCGTCGAAGTCCGCCGACCAGGAAGGGCTTATTGAATGCGTCGATCAGAGAGGTGACCTTGACCGCAGCTAGACCTTTCACAATTGAAAGGACTTTCGACGGTTGTCTGGTGATATTGGCGAATGACTGCGGAGCTAATCAATCTGGTCCTGTCCGTGTTCGAGCGCAGCACTCACCCCAAATTGCGAAGCCAGGTTGTCCGCATCCGTCTTATTCACCTTCTTCCCGCTGATCAGAACGTGCTGGAGCTGCTCATGGTACGATTGGTGTATTCGTTCCTTGAGCGTTTCGTCACCCTTATGCTCGTACGCCTTGAATGTGGTGATGTACTGCGCAACTTCCTCATTCCTGTGCACATCAGTCTCATTTCGAGAAAAGCGGCAAATCGGCTTACGACCAGGCGATGAAAGTGGTGAGATGGTTGATGATGGCGATCTTGCCCAACTCGCGAAGGGATTGCTGGTGTTCGTTCTGCCACCAGCATAAGCGCCACAGGTACTTGACCACTACTAGGGACTCACAACGTCGCAGAGGATCAGTAGGATTCGCAGGTTGTACATGTTTTTCATCTTCTCAAGCCGTTGGTGGATGTATTCAGGATGAAGACGGTGATATTTGAGACTAGAGCCATTCTCATAAGCCAAGATTGATCAATGCCGAGAAGTGCTCACCTGAGGAAAAGAACCCCGTTGTGCGTACCGACCTGGTAATCCGCGACGATATCCCCGATCTCAATCCCGACATTCTTGATCGCGCCGAGCACAGGGTTCCGACGCTTCCCATGTGAGCTTGAGCCCTAATTATGACAGACATGGCTCACCTGTACAGCATTGTAGACGATGGCATTCTTGCTCGCGACAGGCCGGTTGATCGGCTTAGCCTTCGCTACGGAAGCCGACGTCGCCTCCTCTGCCTTCTCCTTTGTTTGCTCCACAGCAGGCCGATTCTTGGGGATAGGTGGAAGACCGCCTGATGCATTACGGAGTGTCCCTGTAGATGAGTTTGCGGAAGAAGCTTTCAGGATTGCCGAAGCTGGCTGAAAGCCATTGGGCGGGAGCATGGATCCATTTGCAGGCGATGTGGGCACCGTAATGTTGTCCATGATGCCATGATTAGCGTTTCAATTGACTCGATCGGGGACTCAGGTGCCGCCCGTGCGGCTGAGGTGGAGGAGTATTCCGCCTAGGTCCGTACTCGACCGATGCTCGTCTGGGTCGGTCGGTCGTAAAAGCGCCAAAGGATGCCGGTCGCGGCGGCTGAGGGGTCGAGAAGCTTCGAGATGGAACAGGGAGTGGAGGTCCTGGTGGACGAGGAAGAGGTATGCCTGCGCTTGGTGGGTAGCCGACGGGCTGGTAATTGAAGGTAGGGTGTGGGTAAACTGGCGGGGCGATAAAGTAGGGTTGGATGATGACTGGCCTTGGGTGGAAAGCTGGGCGGATGGGCACAGGATAGACTTCTAGATAAGGGAAGAGGTGAGGTGTATCAGCACTCATTTCATGCCTGCCCCTTGAAGCCTGCGAGGAGCACATACCCCTGGAACCCCAATAATATCTTCCGTGATAACAACACCCACAATCGTCGTAACAACAGCAGTAGCTATGGTACGGATCGTAGGTCTAGACGCAGGGGTCAGAATTTTCGAGGCTGATGTAGGACGTACCGAGCAGCAGACGCCCATAGACCTGAAATTCTGCGGGGTAGGCGAGTGAAGCGTTTTTACGGTAGGAACAAATAAAGATATCTACGGATATCGCTTCTAAAGACCACAAATTCACTCATTCCTTTGTCGTCCGTCCATTGTACTGTGAGCACGGCTTCTACTGGCAAACTAGTATAAAGCCCGGATGTAACTTGATATAGAAGAAATCAGGTCTGGCTTGTTGCAAAGAGCGAACGGCTCCATCTGTGGGGTCCTCCTGTTTCAGCAGCCGTGGACAACTTGTCAAAACCTTTGTCACCCTGGACCGATCGCTCGAAGGACATCCTGCCTAGCCCTTCTCCCTGTACAACCGCTCGAAAGATCCTTATTAGTCTCAGCAATCCCACCATCCACCTTTTCTCTTTCTGTCGTTGTGGAGTACGGCCGACATCGGAATCACCAGTCTCAGATGTCGGTCCCGCCCGGGCATGACAGCGAAACCCCAATGGAGACACTGTTCTGGTCAATGGAGTGAGAGATCTGCGTGCGATCCGAGGTCGGTTCTTGAGTCTCCACTCGTAAGCACAAGCTCAGTAGGTGCATGGCAGAACCCAAGGGCGGTGAAGGCGTGACACGGAATGAGAAAGACAATTCCTTCTGGGCAACCAACGAAGGAGTTGATGTACAGGCAGTGGAGGGAATGTTGTAGACGCAGAATGATCACCAATCGAGACATGAGCGAAGATGAGCAGGACTATGTCGAGCTTAACGACGGAATCTAGTCCAGACTTGCATAGTCTCTCTCAGCGTGCATTCCGGGATTCTGCATACAGCCGAGACGAGGGATGACTTGAGGGCACTCCATACATGGATAGAGGAAGCTGAAACCTCTGATATTTATCATCCTTTCTAGGAAGCGATCATATCGTGCGAACCCCGTCCCGATCCACCTTTGTGGCCTTGCCACCTTGACGCGCGGCCTTCGCTCCCATCCGTATCAAACGCACCATTCATTCTCTTCCGTTTTGCAACTCCACATATCTTTCATCAAGACATTGTCCAGCTTTGTTTACACATCTCCTGCACCTAACCAAGCATCATCTTCCATACAAACTCAAGGATGTCTTGTGACCACGTCACCGACCCGCAGGACACTCGCTCTGACGTCTATGACACGGAACGAGGGATTGACTTACTGAGCTAGACACGACTCCTTTCCTCAGTCCCGACCCGTCTGTCACCATCGTAGAAAATTCATAAGGTCGATACACCACCAACTGTGACCCCCCAGCGTATTGAGACCATTCGTCTGGACCAACGATGATTGATGACCTCAGGCTACTTCTTCATGAAGGGAGAACCCTACAGTCTGACCATTATCAAAGCGCTTCAGACGAGACGATCAGACACTGGAAGTGGGCCTTTCATTTCACCGTGTCGATGGCTACCGATTTCTCGATGAACGCCGGCTGGCAAGAGTATGCCCGGCGCGGTATTCAGCTGGACAGGTTCTCCAAGGTATGTGACCGGCTGATTGCAGGCTACTCAGAATGCCCCAAAGCAATGGACCCGAGTACTATAGCGGCAGCGGTCAATGATATCCTGAGGGGAGGGAAGCCGGATCAACTCGATCGGATCACAGAGACAAGACTCTATCCCACTGCTAGGTCTCTCCATGGGTATACGTAGATATCCGTCTTATCCGGCTTCGCCCTCTTTACCATTTGTGGATGGCTTTTGTACATGATGGATGCGAGAAAACATGATGCCACTCCTTTACTGACTGGATAGATTTGAAACCTGCTAGCTAGTGAATCCTTTCGAGGAAAGGTGAAGTCATCCATCCTGAATTTGTGCTTTCAGTTTCGCCCCCGTGCTAGGAATGCCTCCTTTCGCTCCGAATCTTATAAGCGTTCTTTCTTTTTTTTCTCTTCTTCCACTTCATCATCTCCCATTGGCCACACTGTGCATCGATTACTGCAAACTACCACGTCACCTGAGGACAATCTCGCCATCGAGAATGCCGCAAGACAGTGATTCCATCACCTCGCTCTCGCCACTCGACCAAGCAGACAATGTCAGTGGCTCCGCGGTGGACCACAACGACGAGGTTCTGCCATCATCCCCGATCCCCCAAGACGAAGAATCCGAGCACTCGCTCTCTGATGCAGTCCAAAACTTGACCGCCAGTCGCGAAGAAGACAATTTCACTCCGAAAGGAGAGCCTACTCCAACCCAAAGGTCACGGCGTTCCGGCAGATCCAACTGGACGGACGCGGGTATGAAGGCATTGTTGGCTTCAGCGATTGGTTGGTACGGGACGATCACGGCCATTCGGAACGGCTTCGAGCTCATGTTGAACCGCCCAGACATCATGACGGTGCATAATACGGGTTTTGAGACGAGAAGCCATGTGATCGAACACTGCGAGCAACTCGCATCGGTCACCGGCGAGTTGGTAAAGCAAGGGAGGAAGCTGGATTTTTTGGGCTGCTGCCTTTCGCACGAAGACCTGGCTGACACGCGCCTTTGCCTGAAGGGAGCGGAGTCGGATTGCTTCGATCAGATAATGGGTACGGCGACTTAGCCTCGTATCTTCTTTCTGCCGAGTCATCTCGTTTGTAATCGTTAGAGCGCTGGGCGAAAGGTATTGTCGATAGTCGAGGTGATTTATGAAGTCGATGAAGTCGAAATGTCAGATTGCTGTCGCAGGAAAAACGAAGCGCAGTGAGGCGCTCCACCACGCGTTGGCGCGCCGGATCACGCTGCAGACTATGTGAGACGTCAGACTGTCCCTTCGGATCAGCTCGAGTGAGTCAGAGTTGAGGCCGCCTCGGCATGGGACGGATCTACGATTCGAGCACGGACTGATGCATGTACAGCTATTACCTCGTGTCAATATGGGATTCCGCTACGAGCGAAGACGTCAGCTAAATCCGGCCAAGTGAAGAAACAGACCCACTTCTGCATCTTCTGGAACCCATCATACACATTACTCCTCATATTCTCATGCGCATTCCGAATGATTCCCATCATGTACTCGGCTGCTGCCCTCTCGCCAAGGTGCACCTGGAAGCGGTCCTTCAGCCTTTTGATCGTAGGTTCGCCCTTGAACGACGGCAGCTCGGTACCGAGCATGAGGTGGCACGCATCGCACAACTGGTCGGCGTGCGGTCGAATGGCGAGGAAGGCCTTGACGGTGAGCTCGGTGAACATTTTGTAGCCTTGAGATTCGCGACCACCCATCAGGCCCACCATCTCATGATTGAGCTTGAAGCTGTTGGGCTCGAACTTGATCCCCTGGACTCTGTCAGCTTTGACGCGGGCTTGTAACGATCTGCTCACTCCTGGACGTAAGATCGGCAACCACGATGTCAGCTGGAAATCTACTCGCAAGGCAGCGAAGGCTCATCTATGTCAAATAGGAAACCAAAGTCTGAGCTCGATTTAGCGTTGCTTTCCGAGAAGACTGCCTGAACTCGCCGATATGGACGATATGTCCCTCTCCATCGATCATGATGTTTCCGTTATGCCGATCCTTGATCTGCAGAATATAGCATGCGACTGAGTACGCCGCCATAGACTGGATGAAGTTGAGCCTGGCTTTCTGGAACGGTACTGTGTCGATTCCGCCATATTTGTCGACAAAGTAGGACACGAGATCGTTGATCTTTGCTCGACCCATCTCGTCACGCGAAGTCGCATTAGGCACGACGTCGATGACTCCGCACTAAGCAAATCAGTGGAAGTCTGAAGGCCTTTTGCGGCTTACTCCTGGAGCAGTGGCAGTAACGCGGTACGGGTACAGGTAGAGGACGAGCCCAATCTGCATAAACACATTCTTGAACATCGCAATGATCTGAAGCGCGAGCACGTCTTGCCGACAATCGTCGCCGACCTTGAAAATGGCAGACTGCCAGACGTCGTACTTGGTTCTAACCATCGCGGCTTCATCTGCGATCTCGATCGAAGCGTTGGAAGGCAGGTCGAGCTTTTCCTTTTGGACCCGGAAGGTAGCCATGAACGGGGCCTATCATATCGCCTCAGTAACTCGCCCTAATTCTGGCGCCATCAAGTACCTTCGCGTGACTCTGCAGAGGACGACCAGACTTCCGATCAAGATCCACCACCACGCCATCCGGGTTACTCGGTAGATAGACGCCCACGGACAACTTGATCAACCCCATCTCCTCATCGATCTTGGTCTGCTCGGATGTTAGCACGGTCCAGAATAGAGCTGAAAGGTCCTCACTTTCTTCTCCGGCTTGGTCTTCCTAATGTAAGGCTTGAGCTTCCCGGATATGGAAGTGACGGCATCGAAGAAGGTGAACTCGAGATCGTAGAAGGCCTTCGCTTTGCCGGAGAGACTGGCGACAATCATGTTGATCATTCGGTCGAGCATAGGCTTCATCGGGTCTGGCTCCTCCTGAGGTGGTGTCAGTGGAGGTGAGGGGTTTGTACTGCTTTCTCACCGCATTATCGTCCTTGTACGTGTTCGCCTTCATATTCCAGATGATTTGATGGCAGAATAGCTGCGAAATCTTGGAGGTCTCGAAGATGAACCGTTCGACATAGCCTAACCACCACATCAGCTTGTTGTCCCGATCTCATGATGAATGGCTCACCCAGACCATCGGCACGCAGAGCTTGGACGATTTGGGGAACAAAGAAGAATGTCAACTCGACGGGATATTCCTCGAGAACTCGCATAGCGTATTGTAGTATGAGTGGGTGATTGCCGTATCGCGGTTGGAAATAGACGACGGCGGTGACCGGTGGGACCGCAGCCCAAACAGAGAGCCACTGAGGAAATTGAGCTGCCGAAACCCATGCGGAGAACCGGACATACCCTGAGAGCATTGTGTGCACCTGGCTCAAGCTTGTCACCAAGCAAGAAGTTCAGAGCTTGAGGTTCATCGATGACAGCCTTGGGATCTGCGCGCACCAGGAGGGAGATTTCAATCTGTACGCCGGTATATTTGAAGCGTTCGCCCATGTGCACGGCCATCGGCGGCGACTGTTTCCAAGCCTTTTGAACCAATTTTGTCCATTCGTCCTAATCACAGGCATTGTTAGTTTATCAAGTGCTCCTTTACTATCGACCTACCTGAGAGACCGCTTTCTCGAGGTTGCCAATAGCCACTGTTGATCTACCGGCATCATTTGTGGCATTGCACCACACGGACAAGCGCGACATCTCATTCTCCACAAGTAGTTGAAGGATGCGGACGCGATCCCTGTGTTGCGCGGTATAATCGTTTAGGGAGGTGGATCCTGCCATACTTCCAGCTACTGCTCGACTCACGTGGCCATGAAGCTAACCTCTGATCAAAAAGGCTGGACTGCGATCGGCCATAGAGGTGGTTGCGTGATCGCTTCGGATCTGGTCGTCCTGAATAGCTTGAAGGAAGTCCTGGAGAAGCTTCATTTCCGCTCCGACCTGTATTCGGTCGCTGCCGAATGACCACCTGATGTATGTTAGCGGATCGCGACTGATCAAGAACTTTGGACAGACTGAGGTCGGACCGAGAACCAAGAAAAGGCAGCCTGGAATAGACGATCACGGAAGCGCAGCTCCAGGAGTGCCTCCATACGACTACTAGCCAAAATCTGGAAGCCAAATAGGAGCAGCGAGAAGCGGACCTCCCGGGCAAGCGGATGGGTGCTATACGAGGGCGATCAGCCTTGTAACGGGAGGATCTGCTTACCTCATGCGCTTGAACGCAGCGAGGGATCGCATCATCAAGCGAATCAGAGACACCATGATTCCCGGTTCACGATATTTGACCGCCTGGAACTGACTTGACAGTACTTGGATAAGCAGCAGGTGCGGTCGTAGCAATCGACGGGCTTTAGCGAGTTCGAGATCCATAACCTTCTTGTCACTCGGCGAGTACTCTATTGGTACCTCGAAGGGATCACGGTAGCTGTATCTCATCAGCTACAACTACTCATCAAGAAGCTGTGACTGACTTCATGCTGGTATTGAAGAGGCCCTTGCTCGCCCTGATGGTCTCCAGCCAGCCAGCAGAGATTTCGCCCATAACTGCGATATCGGATCCGGCACGCTGTCGCAGCAGCCACGTCCAGGCATCCACACCTGCAGCGACGGCAAGCGGAGTGAAAGCGGCCATTGGAAGCTCGACAAGGTAGTGAACGATGTCACTGTCCATCTAAAGTTCTCAATCCTTGGTCTTGGGCAGGGAGGGACCAGCTGGCTTACCTTCGGCGAAGCCACCAAAACTGACACCGCTCGAAGAAGGATACGTCGGATCTCTTGGACCGAGAACGACTTCACCTTCTTCCGTATATTCGATACCGCTTCCGCCATTTGAGACTTGAAGGCCTGCAGCTCTGCGGCGGATGACTGGGCCGGAGATCCCATTTGCAGGTTCTGCAAGCCTGCATAGCATTGTTAGCGGTGGTAGCTGCTTGGGAGGCCGCGCACCTTGGCCCAGGATATGTCGAGCACCGCTGAGCTCGCCAGTATAGTAATTCTTCGCGGCGAATTGCGATACCACCAGGTTTGAGCAGTCGGATGGCCAGCCACCGATATTGGGCATGACCGCTGTCGGGAAACTTAATTGCGCATCGCGACGACGGGTGCCAGACTTACTCTCTTGACGGTCCAGTCTGGAGACTGCCTTTGAGAAATGCAGCGCAAGTCCCGCGCCCATCTCGACGGAGTCAACAAGCAGGACATCCCGGGACTTGTTGAGGTAGGACTTTTGAAGCGCGGTCATTACAGCATGTCAACGAACTGATGTACTCACCTGCAAGATTGACTGCACTTCAATCGGCGCCCTAGCTATCGCTAGGGTCAACCAGTTCCGAGTCACACCACAAAGCTGTGAGGTGATCTCGTTTCGAACCGCGTAGTCGTCAGTGAGGTGAAGGGTAAGTTCCATTTTGTCTGAATGAAACTCATATATTGGCGAATACTGCCACAAATGAGCATTGTCCTGGCGAATCTGTTCGAACGCACCTCGTCTGTGTACTGCAACTCGCAGCTTCGACGCAGCAGAGTCAAGATCTCCAAGAGGGTGAAGACAACGTGTCGGTCACAGAGGAGAGCGGAAAAGGTCTCGAGGATTCGCCGAGCGTAATTGAGCGCGGTCTCGCGAACTTTCTGGAAGCGGTGGGTACAGCCGATCAGAATCCTGCAGACCTCTTCGGCAACAATGGGCGGCAATGAATGGATCACGACCTGGCCGCTCATTCGCTTTAGGAACGTAGAGGTGATCTCAGTCCGGTCAGGTGGCACCCACATGCATAATGAGAGAGGACGCCTCACCTTTTGAGCGATTGCGTCCAGACAGCCTATCAGATTGCTTTGATTGATCGACTCGTTGCAAAAGTATTTTAGAAGCCCTGATGGCCTGAATCGGATGGTTCGAGTATCCTCCAGGTCATGAATCGCTATCAATAGGGTGGTCTGTGGGGTCGATAAGTTTCGTATGTCGAATGTGTGCCGCTGGTTTGGCAACAATTCTGTAAGGGTGGTCCGCTGCTTCTGCTGAATCTATGCAGACGTTGAGCTTTGATCGTTGAGCGGGAGATACGTACCGAGGCTGCGAAGTCCTTTCGCAAGATCGAATTATATTCCAGGTCGCTTGCGACATAGTCAACCGCACTTTCCAGCACCAATGGCGGCGTTTTCTCCGCAATGATGCCCAGCGCATTCGCCTCGTGCTCCGATATTTGCTTCCGCCCAGCTTGTCCACTCAGCCCGAAGACGACACATAGGAACCACAGGTTGCGGAAATGCGCCACCAGCTCTGCCGAGGCAGACTGGTCGGGATGATAAGAGGGATGAGAGAGTAGCGTCGATATGGGTATAAGCAGTGCGGCTAACCATGCTTTCATGTCTGTGACGCGGGCTTCGCTGTCCGACCGCAGATGGGTGAGCTTCTCCTTGTCGTGGGTATCAAAGCCAGTTGGCGCCACAGCAATCATCTGTGTCTGCGTACCCTTGTCGGCGAAGAGTGTGAGTAGTTCCACCAAGTAGCCGTCGGCGCAGTCTAATCGGGTGCAGAGACCTTTGGCGAGATTGGTCTGAGCGGCCAGGACGGCATTGGACGACATGCGAGGGTCTTCGGGATGCGAAGACCGTGAGATCTGGGAAAAGGCACGGGATACCTCGACCAGGTCGTGGTTGGAGCCGGCGAGAGCAAGTGGCACAAGATTGGTAACAATGGTTGATTCGGTCACAAGATCGACACCGCGCAGTCGCTGAAGAAGCAAGGAGATGCTCAGGTGTATAATCTGTGACAGTCCCGGGGTCAGAAACTCAAGATTATATGCGAGATGACTGACGTCCACCCTGCCTATCTCTAAAGCCAGTCTCGACACGACCACTACTGCAGTCATCGCCACCAGTCGGCGCTGTTCTTCGGTCTTGCGCCCGCCGGACAAGCTCGTCTTGGTCGTCATCCTGTCCCCGTCGCTCATCAAGGCTGGGTGCGATCGAAGAGAAGCCGGCGTGCTGGGATTCATTGTAGCGCCGCCATGGGTCAGAGTGTTGAGAAGCGAGTACAAGGTCGAGGAGACGAGGTCGTCATTCGAGGATACCTACAAGCGGTCAGAACAAGAAGCGGAGCTAAATGCCTACCTCGATGCAAATCGCAAGGCATCTTGAGGCCGCAACAACGGCCTGAGACATTTCTGTGCAGAGAGCGGCCATCTCTCCTTCGAACGCAGGAAGTGGACTCAAGAAGAGGCGTCGGATATGATGTGTCATCGAAGTGCCGAGGGACGGGTGACTTGAAGAGTCAGCGTAGTAGTTCAGTCGGGACTCACCTTCGCACAAGCACGGAGACGCATACAAATGCCGCCTCTAGGATTCTAGCATCTGAGGCGGTCGAGTTTTCGGACAGTAAAAGCTGAAGCCGGGCAAGATGGGCTGACTCGGGCTCGGAGCGGTGCAGACTGAGCAGATTCAAGAGATGCTAAAGATGGTTGTCAGTTTGAGATGCTTGTAATGATGCGGAACTCACAAGGATAGCCACACTTAGGTCATCTCCCTCGTCTTGCATCCTGCCGCCAAGGCTGAAAAGGCTATTCCTCCTCCCAGACTCTTCGCCCTCCATGTCAGCGATATCCCCCGACGACTCGGTCCACCATCTCAGTGCTATCTTTTCCGCCTCCACCAATGCCGTGGCGCCCGTCCCAGTGGCACAGAGTCTGCTCTGATGCTCAGTGCCTGGCTGCTGCCCCATTAGCAGACTGATCCGATTCGCTTGCATTTGCGACATGCGGGTCTCGGCTTGTGAGGAAGAAAAGGTGTCGTGAGGCTTCTCGGCCGTTCGAGCGAAAGAGTGCTCGCCTTCTGGGAGCAGACTACCAGCCAGTAGGATATTGGCGATCTCCGCGACTAGCGTGACGACACCTCCGGGCGTACTTGGACGAGGCGCGGTGAAATGGTTGTTGTGACTGACTTGTGCCGGAGTCGAGTGAGATGAAGAATTATGGCGGACCATCTTGACCAGGTTCGCGGGAGCAGCAATAGCTAGGACGTGGGAAAGCATGGATGGTAGGCGGTTCGGAGACAGAGGCGGAAGCGGACATTGGCCCATGGTTGCCTTGACGGAAGCGAGGACGACGAGCGGGAAAGCTAGAAGATTCAGTGATGACCCGGAGACCCGCCATGCCGTCACTCACTCGTCGACCTGTTCTGCCTCATCATTGAGGCTATCTGCCGAAAGAGCTCGTCTAGCACGGCTTCCACTTCGTTTCTCAGCCCGGGATTCGACAATGACACCCAGATGAGAGCCTTCAGAAGCGCTTCGCACAGCTGGGCTTGTGCCATCGTGCCTAGACTGACATCCCCGTGATGGTCAGAGGAGGACAGCGAGGGCTCTGATATGGTAGGGGTGCCTTGTGCCATCAGCCCGGCGAGGAGACTCCTGAGACGGGGCAGAGCTTGAGCGAGATAAGGCGAAGTTCGAGGTAGACAAGCTACATAATGGGCGTAAGATATAGCATGGTTGACCTCGAAGTCAGTCTATGCAGCCCACATCAGCTTTCACAGCCAACTTCAGCTCCAGCCGAGCTTACCCATCCTTCGTCCTCCTCGTCGTCTCCGTTAAGCGAGATACTGACAGCTCGGCCTGGGATTCCATCTGAAGGCAGACCCTTCGATATGACATGGATATCATACTGATTCGCACTCGACGTCTCCGGGGCTCCAGCTGCCACCCGATGGCCATGAGGGACGTCGGGAGGGGATTGAGCGAGGTTGGAGGCGAGAGATGTCAGGATATGAAGGTGCAACGGCTCATCCAAGCTTCGAAATGGGCTCATCAGCGATGTGGTTATTTCAAGGTAGCTGCTTACCAGTCCATACTGATCCCCAAGTCCTGAGATCGCGGTATGTATCAAGATATTGGGAATCTACGGTTGACGGGGACATTCGGATGGCAGGTTGAGATTCTGGGATTGATTACGTAATAAAGCCTCGTGTCATGAACTGATGTCAGGACCAGTTTCACCCCATCCCAAGATTGGTCTGTCCGCCCTCGACCGTAATCTTACACAAAGAGCCCCTTCAAGCTTTACCCATCGCTCATGGCTAGCTACCTCAAAACAGTGCAAACCACCTTCCGCTGTGCGGCTATCGTCGATGCAAGAAAGCCGAATTCCAGCCGAGCCCGATGAAACCGGTTTCGCAACACTCAGGCACGCGTTCACAAACATTGGTCAGGCGCAATGTCATTCAACAATATGATGAAAGCCAGATCGTGTGCCCGCATCAAAGGCAGAGATACTACTTCTCGTCACAAGCGCTGCTTTTACCTCCAACAGCAACTTGAAGATGCCAAGCGCAGATATGAAAGAGCCAGTCAGGCGAGGGGACGTGTATTTTCTCTCACATGGCGTGAGTCTTCATCCCGTCCGCAAGTGAGCGCTGATTTTGCGCTCAGGGTCCCACGTCTATGTTCGACACCGAGTCCCGGCCATTTAAAGCCGGGCAGAAATTCGGTCAGGGAGTTCTCGTGGCCAGGCCGAAGGGAATCATCGCGGTCTCGGCGCATTGGGAGGATCCCTCCAATGCAGTGGCGTTCTGGGCGAGTAATCGATCATGTCGGGATGTCCCATATACTGATTCTGCTGACCTCCCAGTGAATACGGACAGTTCCAACCCTCTCATCTACGACTTCGGAGGATTCCCGCCTCACTTCTACACCCAAACATTCGAATCCAAAGACGATCAGCGGATCGTGGGAGCGGTGATGAAGGCTCTGAAGGAGGCGGGCGTAGATGTAATGAAAGCGCAGAGGCTGTCGACCATGGCATCTGGGGTGAGTCGATGATTCCCCATGGGGAGGCTGCTGAGACAGGATAGTATTGTTCAAGGTCGCATTCGGTGACAAGACGGACATTCCGATCGTGCGGGATGCCTTCTTCCGTCTGACACCCTGTCAGTCGCGAAACGTCTAAAAAATTACTTCGAGCCCTTCATGTCGGCCATTCACTCCTCTCTCACATCTCCCGAACCTCTCGAAGCCATCAAGGCCCTCTTCCATCATCCGAATTTCAAACAGGCTCACCCGACTCCAGAACACTTCTTTCCTCTCGTCGACGCCGTTGGAGGCAATCGGGTGATAGCTTTGAGGAGCTATATGTTGGGATCGACGATCGTATGGGATGGGGTATGTATAGGTGGAAGTGCAATCCCCCCCTCCCCCCTTCCCCCCCCCCCCCCCGGGTTCCACGTTGTATACATTCTGCATCATTTTGACTCGTACCTTGTGCACTGATGCTCATCCTGAAACGCCAAATTACCTGCCACTTGACCTCCACCTCACCTCTCACATTCTTGCGTCACTCATCATTCCCATTTCACCTCCATGTCACATATCGCTCGTCAACCTTCGGTCTTCTCAGCGCAGTGATTGTCAAAATTGCTGGAGTGAGAGACCGTGCGACGCTTTCTTGCTACTTCCTCTCCACCTTCTCCGTTGCCGCTCGATGCCCTCTTTGATTCGTATCATCTTCCTCCCTACTCGTGTGACTATTCTCGTCACCTATAGGACCTTCATTGTTCTCTACCACTTCTTCATTCGCCCGCCTTTCCACGTCATGAGCGCCATCTTGGAGGCCCTCCTGAACAATCACGAGGGGACCGACACCGCTCGCCCTTCCCGGGCCGATCATCTAGGCTCCGAAGTCCACGGCGAAGTCGACCTGATCGACCTCAAGGATCCCGAAAATCCCAGGATCCGCAACGACACCCCGTTTCCCAGCTCGAAGATGTCCATCTCTTCTCGGTCTGAAAACTCGTCATTCCGTGCCCATCTCCCCATCCCGGAGAGCCCGCTCCCAAAGAAGAGGGGTGAAGCAGGCGAGTCCACCAGCTCATCCCCTCCGGACGATCCTACGACACTAAACAGCCCGGTCCGCAATGAACAAACAGTCGATGCCGACCAAACTCCCGCCTCCGCCGGATTCAGCAGTACCTACTCCACCCCTACCGAGCTTCTCTTCGGTCCACAGAGTCTGCCATTCGTCCTCCGCCGTCACGCCACTACCAACACCGCCGACACGTCTCCGACAAAGCAGCCAAAGACTCCCTATCTGCATCGCCCTCGTAACACCTCGATCCCGGCAGTCATCGTGCTCTCCGGCGACGACGATGAAGACGAACAGAACGACCCAGATCGGGAAATCGAACAGATTGTTCACAGCATGAGGACCCCGCTCATCAACGGTGCTCGGATCCCGCACAACGCAGCCAACATGTCGAGCTGGCGAACCGAGCAAATCAAGTACACGAAGCGCGCTCGTCGTGGGCCCGATTCTGGCCTTAAGGCGGTCCCCCACCTCCATGGTCCGCTCTCTCTTCCGTACGCGAGGAATCCGAGGTACGTGACCTCGTCCCATATCAACCTCATGGTGGCTGATACTTCATAGTGGTGTCGATGCGACAATCGCCGACTCCTCGGCCTATCTCTCCCACGTCTTCGGTCTACGAGCCGCTCCACCTCCTCCACCCGTGGACAGCTCGCGGTCTGCGTCCAACACGACGAGCGGTACCGATTCCTCCCGCTCGGCTTCCCACGGGGGCGTCGTGTATATGCGCAGCAGGCCCAAGGTTCAAGACTCCCGGCCTGCAACAGGTGGACAAAGCGGGGCGCATGGCGAGAGACCACTCGTGGTGAGGGACCCGTACCAGAATATCGGGATCCGCAAGGGCATAGGGATGAGGGAGAAGACGGACTGGACCGATAAGCAGGTGTGTACCGGCAGTGATGAGGTGAGCACGCCGTCCCGTTTCGTCTCGATGTCACCACGGCACGGGCTGATCATGTCCAGCAGTATATTCCGATGCCTTCCCGAAACCCGTCATCCGAAACGGCCCCGTACACCGGTTCGACCACGATTACATCGGGCCACCTCCCGAGTGCCTCGTCGATGCTGAGAGCTCAGCTCAGCATCCATGGCGCCAAGCTCTCTCCGATTCCCGGTTCGCCTGCCATCGAGCTTTCCATCGAAGACATCCCGCCTCTCTACGAGACAGCGGGTGTGGTAGCCCGTCAAGACCTCCACAGGTCTAGCACGAGCGATCTTCAGGCTGTACGAGCTCACCAGAGGGGTACCTCCCTACCCATCCCTTCAAAGGGCGCGAATGCCGGCACGAGCGATTCGCTTCAGCGTTCTAAGGCGTCAACGTACCAGTGGTCTGGTCCATTCGGCACGGGTCAAAGCAGCGCCGCCCTCGGCGCTTCCACTCCTACTCGCGCTCGAGGCGTTTCGCAAGGGCTCCAGGTCCGCTCTCAGCCATTGCAAGGGAGCTTCACCTCTCCAGAAGCGATCAGAACTCTCCCGCCATCTCTGGCCGGTCTATCGGCGAGTCAGCCCAGCAAGGCCGACGTCAGCGAAGACTGGCGTCAGAAGTCTCAGCAAGAAATACCCGCAGTTGAAATTCAGCGGCCGACCGCTCCGGCGTCACCGCAACAAGACACGGAGAACAGTCCTCCAGACGTGATGACCATTGACAGTCTCTTTGCCAAGTTCCAGAAGGTGAGTCCCCTTGATGCTGTTCGCTCATGCTGAATACCCTCTGCAGCAGCTCTCTCCTACCATCGCATTCAGCCCTTTCACTTCCGCCGACCCGGCCATCAAAGAGACCTCGCCACTCCGCCTTGCACGGCGAACCCCTTCTAATCGATCGATCCCACTTGAGCGGGATCTGCCACCCCCGCTCGGCGAGAGCAGCGGCAAGGCCGTCAACATCGTCTCTCATGGCCCGATGAAGCCGGTGAAGTCGGCAGTGGCGTCCGCCAGCAAAACGACGCTTGCCAAGGGGACGCCGAATGCCGGGAAGCTGCTCAAGAAAGCCACTGTATCGGCAGCAAAGGAGAAGCTTCCGCCAGTCCCAAAAGTGCCGAGCAACGCTGTGACTGCAAAGGGCGTCGAGACCAGGGGGAAAGGGAAAGCTCGGAAGTAGGGGTGTCATTCTCATCCTCGTGTTTTTCGTTTTTTGCTTGAAATGTCCCCCCGCGGACACGATTGCTTTTTACCTTCCTGACTTCAGTCATTCCCCTATACCTTTTCCCCGTCCTGCCTGTAGGTATCCGTTCCGCAACCCTGCACATATTCCGCCCCGAGTCGTCACCATTACAGTAGTAGCATGTTTTTCATCGCCCTCATCACGCAAGCCGCCGTACCCATACACATATGCATAGATCATGTCTTGAGTACAAGCGCATTTGTCTCCTCTAAGCATAACTCGATCGCCCATCTGGAAGAGCGAGGAGTAATATATGAGGATGGTTGAACCGATTCTTGTTGGCTTACTTTTTGACCCCTCGGATCGGGGATGGCGACGCCGAGGGGCTTCGAAAGAGCCGTGAGGCAGGGAACACATCCGGAAATCAACAGGATTGAGGTATGGGCGAGACCGTCGCAGGCGTGCTTCCGAACCAAAGCCCTTCCCTTTATTGGCAGGTGCGTGATTGCATGAATGAGCGACAACCTGACCTTTGATCGGTCAGACATGGCGCCCTATAAACGCGAAGCCACCCACTAGATCCTCCTCCTCTTCCTCTGCCTCGTCCCCGTAATGACATACGGAGTCCTATCCTCCACCCTGCCAATCAGCCCTCGAACCTCACTCCCCTCATTCCCACCCAACGCCGTCGCAACCGCCTCCCGACCACTCCCAAACATCCCCTTGAACGCGACCCTCATCCTAACCCGCGGCACATTCCGACTATACTCCACGATCCTGGCAATCATCTTCAGACTAGCCTGATAACCCGCTTCATAGGAATTCCGATTTGATTTCTTGAATATCCCACCTGTACCTCCTGTTATGGTGGGGAGGAGGACGCCGAGGGAGTCTGTGAAGGAGAGGATGACGTTGTTGCGTGAGGAGGAGATGGTTAGTGTGTGGGTTAGGGCGGTGAAGTCGGAGGAGGCGTCTTCGGGGGAGTAGCGCAGGGGTTTGAGCTCGCCTTTTCGGAGTTTGGAGGGCTGGGAAGGTGGGTTTAGGTCGAAGAGCGGGGATCGGGTGGGTGTGGGGATAGGCGTGGGGCGAGGAGGCACCTTGCGGGATGGGGAGGGAGAGGGCTGTTCTGGTGTGGGAGAGGGCTCGGATGGTGTCGGAGAAGTCTCAGGCTTGGGTTGGTCCTCTGTGGTAGATGGCTCGGTCGTGGTCTGTGAGGGTTCGTCGACAAGGGTTGTAGAGAATCGAGGAGGTTCAGCTCGGAGGGGAGAGGTGAAATCGAGACCGCTGCGGGAGGATGAAGCGAAGGGTGACGATTGCGAAGGCCGAGGGAGACGAGCGGCTCGGAGTAGAGAGCGGAGAGCGATCGGAGGCATGGCTGACTGGAGCACAGAAGTTCGTTGGAGCTGAAGAGATTGGAGAGGAGTTCGACTGGGAAGCAATTTCGGTCGACAGAGCACGTGACGGGTGAGGCGAATCTAGTTTTTGGTGTGGCTAACGTTCATCCTCCTTTGGTACAGTACGCCCACCGACCAAATCATTCGAACGGCACCACAAGCCGCAGTCAGCATTCTGTCTTCCCAGGGTGTCCGCCAAGACGACCCTCTCGGTCCTTTGCTTTTCTCTATAGGCATACGAGATCTCCTAGATGGTCTCATCGCCATTCTCGGCGAGGACCACTTGCTCTTGGCATATCTCGAAGACGTTTTCATTCTTGGGCCAGACTTTGGCATCCTTGACCGTGTACTACAACACCTCAACGGACGATCTTCTCCGATCTCCCTTAAGCGGTCAAATAGCAAAGTCATTAGCTTCGAAGACATACTCAACAGTGGCCGCCCAACGTAAGCGAAGCTTTTCCGGCGAAGATCGATGCAGAGGACAACAAACTCAAGCTCCTGCGCAAACTCCCAGGCCAGCACGCGTGGCTGATCTTATGCTACTGCTTTCAGCAAGACCTGCGCCATCTGCAACGCTCTTTACATGCTGCAGACCTGGTCCACCTGTGGCGACGCTGGACGAGGCTCAACAGGGAGCTTAACCTTATACGGGGATCTGGACAGATTTCACCCGAGCGGTTGGCCATTGACAATGCCCTTGTCACCTTGCCAACCCGGGTGGTAGGAGTGGGTCATCTCTCACATGAGCAATGTGCGCCCCACGCCCTCCAGGCCGCCAACGATGCCTCGGACGCTGTGCATCACCCACTCGTCCCGGCCTTCCCCTCCCACCAGACCAGGTGGTCTCGCGAGGGGTGCGCTGCCGTGAGATGTTCGAGGGACAGCGCTCGGCCATCTTCCGTCAACTCAGCGACGTCGAGAAGCTCTCGATGATCCAGGCCGGCTCCGCTATAGGTCGCAGAGCTCTAACCACACTACCCCTTCCCCCAACATACACTTTGACGGAAACCGAGATGAGGACAGCCTTTCACGTCCGCACTCTCGCCCAACCCATCAGCGGCCTGTGTCGGAAGTGCGACAGCACTATTACTTGTTCCACGGCGAGAGCTGCCGAGTCGGAAACCAGGCGGCACGCACGAATCGGCACGAAGGGGTGAAATTGGCGATCGGGGCAGGACTCAAATCGCTTCCGGGCGTATCGGTGTTCTATGAACCCAAAATTTCCCTGGACGAGAATCGCCGAAACGACATCCGAATCGTCGGATCCGCCGCCACTGAGCAGGGCACAGAGGACTACGACGTCACGGTCGTGTCCCTTTCGAGCAACCAGGCTGAGAGCTGTGAATCGTCAATCCGACACCGTCGACCCTCGAGACTAAGCCCTGGATCAGGCACACCACATCCTCACAGCGGCGGCGGACCGGAAACACGCCTCGCTCCCTGGAGATGCCGATCCAAACATCAAGTTCTGGCCGCTGGTGTTCTCTACCGGGGGTCTTTTGGAGAAAAGGTACACTGAAGGTTACGGAGGGATGGCGGAAGCATATGACGCCGTGGGAATTCGATAGGATGTCTCAAATCATTGCGGTGAGCCTCGCCAGGTCGCGAGGTATCAATTTCCAGGCCTAGTACCGTAGCGAGGTGTCCGTTCCGTGTTTCTGGTCCATACCTATCTGCTGGCTGCACATATCATGACCATGTAATCAGCTCAATGCGCTGCGCATTTTCATGAGCAATCTCGCGCCCAAAAAAGTGTCGGGTAGGGCAGTGACCATTGGCTGGTCTGGACGATGATGAGAGCTTTGTCGCAAAGTTGGGTGTCGAATACTCCAGCCAGAGACGCAGGCTCGCATTCGTCGCCGAGGTATGCGGGAGCAGCGGGGTTAGATCTCAATGCAGTCCTCAATCGGCGCCGGACTCATCATGTCTCGCTTCCCTCTATCATCTGAGTAATTTGTAGCTCAACACCCTCCTACATAACAGCGTTGATCGTTGCGGATCCCGGTATAATGGTAGAGGCACAGACTTTATCGCCACTGTGCTCGGTCCCCTGACGTCGTTGATTCCGCCCCTGATTGTCGCAAGTCACCATTTTACTTTCATCCGTCTTCCGTCCTTCTCAATTCTTTTCGACGATTTCACGGGGATCATCGGCGGAAGGACGCCGGTGAGGGTTCGATTGTGCATTGGGGAGAAAAAGAGACGCTGAGGCGCTTCACTTCGCGACAATCATTCCCACTTGAGGTTTCATCGGGTTTCGGACGGCTGGGTCATAGTTGTCCCGGAGTTGAGAAGGGATAGAGGCCCGTTTGTGCGTGATGACCTAATGTTGGTAGACAGAGCTGACACTCGTCGTCCTCCTAGTCTACCGCCCTCATTCGTCTCCGACATCAGCATCCGCCATGCGACCCCGATTACGTCTCTCCACCCTTGTCCTTCCCCTCCTTGCACTTCCTTCGGTCCTCGCGGGAAATGGAGTACTCTACACCGAATCGGTGACGTACTGCGCCGAGGCCAAGGCGGTCATCGTCGAGGAATTTGACATCGCCTATCATCAATCCAATGGCTCGGTCGTCTTCACCTTCTCCCTCGCCTCGGTGGAAGCAAACCTCAATGTTTCGGCCAACATCTACCTTAACGCGTATGGAATAGACATCGTCAATCAGACGGTGGACTTGTGTAGCTATTTCGAAGGCGTCATCTGTCCCCTTCCTCAGGTCAACTTCACCGGTAGGCTGAATCTTTTGGTGGTAGTCTACCCTAAACTCGTTCAGGTTACGGTACCTACCCCATTCCCAAATCCTACACCTCCAAGATCCCGGGCATCGCCTACAGCGTTCCCAACCTCGAGGCTTATGCTCGCGTGGAGCTTATCCGAGATGGGTCCGGAGAGGTCGCAGCCTGCCTCCAAGCGACCCTATCCAACGGTCACTCTACTCGGCACAAAGCTGTAGCTTGGGCCACCGGCATGTTCACACTCGTCGCGCTCATCATTGGCCTCCTGCACACCGGCCTGTCGAGCTCCCCCTCTCCATCGCAATACCGATGGTTCGACATTCTCTACCTGTTCCAGACCGCCGCGGCGACCGGTCTACTCCACCTCAACTACCCACTTGTCTACTCCAACTTTGCCGAGAACTTTGCATGGTCGATCGCAATGTTGTACTCGAGCAAGATGCAGAGCAGCATCAACAGGATGCGGATGAAGACTGGCGGACATCTGTCGGGTCTAGCATCCCACGAGGTACAGTACATCGATCGAAAATTATCGCCTTTCAACGACTACATCAGCCTCAACGGTTTCCCCGATCCGCCTGCTTTCGGGTCATATCTCGCGGAGATCCCTTCAGGGAACACGAGTGCGGTAGCCTCAATTCCACGTAGCCTATCGAGCCGCGGAATGATCACCTCCACTATCGACCAGAACGGAACCAACGAACTCGACACAGGATTGCCGGTGTATTCGGAGACCCTGTCTATCCCCGACGCAAACGCATTCAGCACCGTGTTCTTCTTCTTCCTCGCCTTTGTCGCAATCGCAATCGCTTTTCACGTCTTGCTATTCGGTGTGGTCTGGGTATGGGATCGGGCAGGGAGAGGAAGAAAGACTTTGTGGGTGACAAAGTTGAGGCAGATGTGGTGGGGTTTCTGCGCTGGTAACGCGCTTCGTCTGGTATGCCTCTAGCTTGGACCGCTCCTCAGACACTCATCGCTTTCAGTGCCTTATCTGGTTTCTTCCCATATGGATCTTTGCGCTCTGGCAATTTCACATCGGGGACTCAAAACTTGCCATCTTCTTCGCCGTCTTTGCGATTCTCCTCACCCTCGTTCCCCTCGCCACGATGTTCATCCTCTCGATCTTCAAGAACCGCCGACTGTCGTCCACCGCACCCACTATCTCACCTCTGTACACCTCCTATCGATGGTTCCACTCGGTCGGCGTACTCTACCGCCCCTACCGCGAGCGATTCCACTTCTTTTGGTTCGCTCCGCTCGTTCTCGCCATGATCGCTCGTGGGGGCTTCATCGCGCTCGGTCCCGAGAATGCACGGGCGCAAGTCATCGGGAACGTGGTCGTCGAAGCCATCGTCCTTGTGGCAATTCTCGCCTGCCGACCTCACAAGGACAGGAAAGGCGACTGGCTGGCCGCCTTCCTGAGCTTCTGCAGGCTTTGCGCTTTCGGCTTGTTGATCGCCTTCATACCAACCGTCAGAGTGGCTCCAATACCTCGTACCGTCATTGGCTTCGTCATCATCGTGGTCTTCGGTATACCAACAATTCTCCTCTTCTTCGGTCTCATCTGGAATGCTGGTAGGTTATCAAACCAAAGGACGTGATACGGTACTGACATCCACAGGGTATGGCTATTGGTGGCGCCGACATACTCACCGTATCGAGGACGGGCTCGAGATTGAGCGATTCGTTGCGGCGGACGACGAGTCCGAAGAACCCGCGATGCAGCACGTCGATGCGGGAAACTTCGTTTCGGCTGCACCCGCAGCTTCGCGTAAAGGCAGTAGCGGACAAAGCCTCAACCGGCGAACATCTATCATCGAGCCCATCGACAACGTCTACGAACCGAGTTTAGGGTCTCATCACTACCCGAGCAACTCGAGCCACGGACACCAACTCGAACGATATGACGATTCACAGAGCAGTCCTCGACTTGCAACGCCGATCGATCCGGCAGCTGCATACGCCTACGCCGCATCGGGTCGCGGTGTACATGGCGAGGAAGAAGACTCGCCTCACGCCAGGACGATGTCACCTGTCGTATCGGCAAGCGGCCGACCACTTTCTGGACAGAGCCTGTATCACTCGTCAGGATCAGGATTCACAAGCCCCATTGCAGACGAGGGAAGGCATCGTTACTCGAATGGTTATGGTAATGCGAGGTACTAGGTATACACATAGAGATTTAGACCCGAATCGGAGCTTCCGGTGTTTTACGCCAATAACGGAGTTTCTGCATCTGCGCATGGACGTTTGATTCATACACGACATGACCTCATGAAACAATGCATTCGATGTCCATCTTTGCGCCATTCCAAACGAGGCATAGTCACATTAGCGATCGACTCACGTGACTCGATGGCGGGTGATTTTATCTTTCGCAAGCGCACCTAGACCTGACACCGTGGAGTTTGAGATTTGCGGCCATGATCGAAGTATCCTAGATCATTGCCGATGATCACCCCATTCGTAGCCGATCCGATATTGGCTCAGCACCGCAACGGCATCCCGGAACCCATTCCTGCCGGCGTCCTCCCGGCTATACGACGACTCTCTCATCAGGTGATATTCGATAAGATGGCGGCAGCACCGGTGGAGGTCGAGGAAGAAGTCGCCCAGCTAGATTTCGTGTTTATGGCGTCTCACGGTGAGGATGATATTCTTTCTTCTATGAGGATTCTCAGCTTCGGACGATCGTCCTAACACCTTTGGTTGTAGCTAGTAGTGTCGTCTCCTCACGCAAGCCGCTCAATACGACCAGATCATCTCCAGCTGGGGCGAATCGAAGCCAATGTGAGGCGCTTAGAGGGTAAGATGACAATGTTGCAAGACAGATCGGACGCAGTAAGCTCGATTTGAGTTCCCGGATGATGGGGTTGAGCTTCTGTTCGTATTAGACATCCCTTTCCGTTTAGCAGATAGTCGCCCGTGTGAGTAGTGTGTACCAATTTGCGTGATCTCGGCCAATTCAACGGACTTTCAGGACTTTAATCGCCAGCTGCATGTCGGGGAACAACCCCTGCGGCCTGGTCCCGTTCGGGGACTGCAAAACCCTCAAGGAATGCCTAGAGTCAGTAGGCGTCGCGTCCTGTCACCCTGCTAAGCTGATGGCTTAACGCCAGGCACATCGCTTTTTGGCGACTTGGGATGACCTTCATCGCCTCAGTGACGCGTCGGTGGCTGGAATGCTATGGCCTGGAGGACCTCTCACGGGACTCTAGCAGGAGCCTGAAGCTTCAAACCCTCAGGGGGGGGCGCCGACTTCACCCTGAAGCCCCTGTCTAGCCATTAATAGGACAGGTTACTTGCTAGATTTGATCACATAGTAATATGTATACACTGTGGATTTGGCCCCGGATCGGTGCTCTCGGTCTTTCACGCCATCGACGACTCTTCCGCATATTCGCATGGACAATGGGGTATACACGACATGACCTCATGAAGCAATGCATCCCATATCCACCTCGCACAGAAGACCGGGATGCGAGGAATAATCGTCAGAATGTATTCGAGTAATCTGAAACGCGGCGATCACGCGGAATCAACCTGATCAAACGTTTGGCTGAGTGAACGAGCCTCCTCACTGCCCTTTGATAGAACTTCTAGAATTCCGTATTCCCCCCCCGTGATGGCAGAGTATGACTCTGACGCGGGTGACATCTCCCTCTCCAACCCTTCGTCGTCGAGCCAGATCTTCCATCCGCCTCGTCCGAACGATGTAACTACCCCGACACCCCAAAGGCTCTTCGGCAAGAACCTTTGGGCGAACCCAAAACCTCAGTCTGTATCGCTGAACGAGGAGGATGAACCGACCACTCCGCTCGCCGGCTCGAGCCCCTGGTCGTCAGGATCTGCTCGTCCCTCTTCCGCTGTCCCCAGCTCCTCCCAGGGTCTCGCAGATGATCCCCAGTCTACGCCGACACCTCGAATGCCGAACCGTCGGACCTCTTCTTCTGGCTCCTTGACGCGCTCGAGATCACTCAATATCCGTGTCCCATCCGTTGATCTTTCCACAAGCCCTTCAGCTCGAGGACCGTCGTCCGCGACGAGCCGGACCCCGAGTATGCGACTGGGCTGGTCGCGTCGTCCGGGCGAGCCGAGACCTCCACCACTGGTGAATGAGGAGGTCTGCAGGCGAATGCAGCGATGGGTCACAGAGATTGTGGTGTGCAACTTCGATCTCGAGCGGGGTCCTGTGGTCGAGCGTAGAGCTGTGGGTCGGCGGTGGGGCGTAGGAGAGAAGGAGAACGTGTGAGCGTAGCGTCTATAATCAAGTTTAGTTGAAGCTGAGAATAGGCAGTGCTTTCTCATCTTTCCCCGATACCTCCCTCTTCGCCGAAGGATCCATCGTATTCTCTTTCAGGATCCGACACATCCCTCCAGATCCCCTTACTCTCACCCAATCCGAAGCCCCTTCACCCTTGCCCGAGCGACCAGGCGGTCCGTCAGTCGAGCAGAGTCTACTCAATCTCTCCATGGCCGAACGGGCGATCGCTTCGAGTTCTCTGCCGAAATCCACAAGTCTAAGGGATATGAGTACGGGTGAGAAGGCTGAGGAGTATAGACGATGGGATGAGCGGGGACGGCAGTGGCTGTATGGCTTCGTGTGGTTCGAGCAAAGAAGGGATAAGGGTGTCGTCCGGGGCTATATGCAGGTGAGCTTGGCAATTTGCGGCTTCAGATGGGAGGCTGTCTCATGTGTTGCTATGATCGTCGAGCTTGTGCTGATGTGCATTGGGTAGAAATCATTGGTTATCCTGACTCATCTCCCATTCCCATCACTGTTCTCCGCGGTGCTCCAGCGAATAGGACCCGCCTTCTTCGAGCATGGGTACTCCGCTCTCGAAGCAGCATGCAATTCGATAGCTTCATGGTACGTCCCGTCATTCGATCTATATCTACTTCGAGCCTGACCTACCTATAGGCCAGATCCCATTCCCGATAAAGTCCTCGAGCTCCCCCTCATGTCGCACATCCTGAATGTCAAGCTTCCCGACTCCACAGAGACCCCTCAGATCGGTCGAGCTCTCGGCGTACCCTCACCTCAATACCCCGTGTGTACCGAACGTGTCGCGTTGCTCCACTGACAAATTCAGATCCTCGCATCACTGCCTCGCTCCACACCACTTCGAGCGTTCGCTAATTTCCTTCCCTCACTGTGGTCTCTTTGGGAATGCCTCATTCTTGCCGAACCTGTTCTGGTCATCGCTCCTGACCCACGAACATGCTCTGAGATCGTCTGGTGGCTGCGCGATCTCGTTCGCCCTGTGAGGTCTTCTGCAACGGGAGCGGGAATCCCGCTGACCAATGAAACAGATCCCTCCGGCGGGAGATTTCCGCCCGTATCTTCATATTCATGATCACGACTTCTCGTTACTCATCAACTCGAACAAGCCCCAAGCCGGTGTGGTCATCGGTGTCACTGTGGGTCAGGAGTCAGACGACCTGTTCGACGACGTTTCTAACAGCACCAGAACCCAGTCTTCCGCAATGCCGCATCGCATTGGCCAAACGTCATATCCATCTCATCGGACCGGCCAGCGCGAGTGATCAAGAACGGTATGAGCCCCTCCACTAGTCTTCGGCCACCTCAGCCGGGAGGGTTCATCAGTCGGCGCCATCGGAGTGTACAGAAGGACCGGCCACTGCTTAAAAAGCTGGAAGCGCTTGCTGCGGATGGCAAACTAGATGGTGCGTGCATACCGTCGGAGTGTGCTCACGAAGCAGATTCCAAGGGCAACGAAGCGCTCCGAGCCCACTTCCAGCAGCTTACCGAGAAGATGCTTGTCCCCCTCAATCGATATTTCCAGACCCTCGTCCCGACGTTGTCTCCCGCTCCTTCCCCTAATCCCAGCGAGGTGACCCAAAGCTCCGGCATCAAACCATTCTCCCTACCTGCCTTTCTCACCCATCTTCGCACCCATGATCCAAATCCTCTGTCTTTCCGCACAAAGGGCCTGTCGACCAAAGCGAGAGTGGAACACGACTTCTATGCGGCTTTCGGCATCAGCGCGACATTCGCTGGTTGGCTTGCTGCAAGGGTCGAATCGCTTGGTCTGGCTGTTGCAGCGCAGACCTCGAATCTTGCCGTCCCAAACAACGGCGCCATCCAAAAGTCAGCTTATTCCTCGGTGGGGTTGGGACTCGAATCGTCCCTTCGCGACGGGCAGAGATCAGCTGCTCCATCGCTCAGCGACGCTAGCGAGAGCGACGCTACGCGGATGAGCAGCGAGGACGATAGTTCCCTCAGCTCTTGGCGGGCTAATGAGGAATCTTCGCGGGAAAACGATAGGCCGATCGGAGAGGATTGCTACCGGAGGCGCGCGAGTGAGGGGGCAGTGAACTTGTTCTCGGGCGCCCAGAGACGCACAGACCGATCTGGATGAACGCAGTTGTATTCTAGCATTGCATTGTATTGTCATGAGATGCATCAAGCATTGAGAGCAGCAGCGAGTCTTCGCCGATCCTCCTTCTCCCGCTTATCCCGTTCCTTCCACCGGACTTTCCCCTTCTTCCCCAGATCTACGCCTTTGATGACCCGATATCGAGCTCGCCTTTGCGCCTCACGAATCTCCTCGGCGGAGTGAGTCACTTTCTTCGCAGTGTACGTCGCGCCCTTTGGCCGTGTCCGCCGATATCCGATCCCAAGGCGGTCGAGCTTGAGTGCGGTAGCTATAGGCGCGGTCCGACCTGGTCCACCTTGCGAGACCGGTTGGTCGTCCAGGTCGTTATCGTCGTCGGAGTCGGCAGTGAGGTCGATCACGAGATTCCCTTTCTGATCAATCTCAATCACCTCTCCCTCCTCCTTCTCCCCCAGCCGAGCATCCCCCATACACCCCTCCGGCCGACCAAGCCCACCGCCCTCCCACCCCAACCGATCGCGCAATAGCTCATACCCCTTATTCTCGGGACCAAGGACATAGTGCGCTGGTGGGACTCGGGATTGCGAGGGCGCGATATTGAGCAGTGAGCTGATGGAGGTTGGTCGGTTCGGTGCGGGAATAGGGGAGGGGTCGGTGGAGAGGAGGGCGCGGCGGATGAACCAGTCTCGACGGTGGAATCGGATTGGCGGGGCGGGAGCGACGCTTTTCGCTAGGGCCACCGTGGGCGAGTTCAGCTTCGGTATCAATGCCGGCTCCGTCTTCTGTCTTAGTGGCATTGATGATGATGCACCTGAAGTCCGTGATGGTCGGGGCTGGGGAACCTCAACAGGTTCCCTCGAAGGACCTGCTCCCGGTGTACTCTCCCTCGACAGCGCCAGATACCACTCTGCCACCCTCCCACCATCTTCCACCTCCCTCCTCCGTCCATCCCCTACCTCAACTTCGACACCATCAACCACGGACCGTCCAAGCTCATCATAGCTCTGCTCGCTCGGCAGAAATACCGGCGGACGAGTCATTCGCTCCGGCCCATGTTTTGCTGGGTTGATGTTCCATTCTTTCCATCCGGCGTAATCTTGGTACCGGCTTGGAGAATCGAGAGTGGATTCTGCTTCGGTAGCGAGGAGACGGGTGGTTTTCGAGGGGAGGGGGGCGGAGGTGATGGTTATGGCGGAGGGGAGGCCGAGGCCGGCGCGATAGCGACGGGGGTCGGTCATCGTGGGTGTGAGGGGTCTCTGAACAGCATGACACGAGGTAAAGTCCGGTAGAGACGGAGGGATCGGACGGGACAGTGGTGCTAAAAAAGGTGACGACGAGAAAGGTAAGGATGAAAGGGAGGAGAAGTTGTCGAATTTGGGTGGCAACGCGGTACTAGAGTCGGAGGGAATTTGTACTGGCGGGACCTCCACCTATAAAAGTCGTCATTGTAAACATCCGAAACTCTGCGGAAACCTCTCTGAGCGCAGTATAGGAAAGCATGACCCGTGACGATGAAGTTTGGCAGGTGAGCTTTTCATCTGCTGCTCACATTTCTGTATGCTCATGTCACGAATAGATATCTCGCGGAGAACCTCACGCCAGAGTGGAAGCGGGCGTATATCGATTATCGAGCATGTAAGAAGAAGATCAAGGCCATCGCGATCAGATTGGGTCAAAAGGCTGTCGAGACGGATGAGAAGGATAGTTCGGATGCGGATGAGGATCATGGACCGTCTGCGAAACCGAAACAGGCGACTACGCCAAAATCTCCTTGGGGTTCGAGCAGGAGTCGGAATGGTGCTGGACAGGGCTCCCCGGGCTTGTCTCGTCGTGCCGTGCGTGGCCGGCCTTCAAATTCGTAATGAAACTGAGCTGACGGTATGTAGACCGGGAGATCAAATGAAAGCCCCTCCTCATACGGCACGATGACTTCGAGCCCCAAACCACTCAACCGGAATCCTCCACCCCTTGATCTGGGTGAAGCCAGCCTTCCAAAAGATTCCCATATGCCAACACGCTCCGGTGGTGCGGATGACAATAGGATCCGAAAAGGCGTTACCTTCCCGGCTTCGGACCAGACTCATAGCCCTCCTTCGCCCAGCAGCGCTGAAGGCTCCAGACATCGCTCGAGCGATGAAGGGGCGGCGACATCTGACTCTGGTCAGCCGCTGACTTCTCCCGGTCCTTCCAAGTCGCGTCGGAGTCCGAAGCTGGGGAAGAGTCCACGTTGCGCCCAGAGCCCTCGCGTATACAACGGCTCCATCAAGCAATCGAGTCTCAAAGCGATGTCTAGCCCTCGAATCGGTCGTCGAAGCATCCGTGAGTGTGACGGTGATCATTAGGCTGATGCATAGGCTCCCTCACCATGCCATCGCCAAGCATTCCCAACCGTACAGCTCGATCTTTCGAAGAGCTCTACGATGACCTCGAGGATGACGAGAAAGACTTCTTCGATCTCGTGGAGGAAGAGCTCAAGAAGGTGGAGGACTTCTACACCGCCCGCGGGAGGGACGCGACTCATCGAGCTCACGACCTGCGCGATCAGCTTCACGAGCTAGCGGAGCATCGCAAGATCTATCATGAGCTGTACCCGAACGGCCTGCCGCAATGGGAGGCTAACTTTGGACGTATCATCCCCGAGCAGGTCGCTCAGACCGGTATCGCTGGGATCGCGCAGAAGCTCCATCTCCGCGTTCCGTTTGTGCACGAGAACGATGCGAAGGACGCCAGAGGGAATGGGAACGGTCAGGGGCCTATAGCATTGCCGACCGGTCCAGCGGATGAGGCGAAGCGGGATCGATTGCGGAATGCGATGAGAGAGGACAAGGACCATCATACCTATAGTCCCGAGCGGTATCAGAAGTATAAACAGGAGTTGAAGACTGCGGTATTGGAGTTTTACCGGCAATTAGAGCTGGTCAAGAATTACCGAGTATTTCGTTTCCTCACACTTTACTGTCAGCCTCGGCTCATGAAGTAGATCATGAACTTCACAGGCTTCCGGAAAGCACTGAAGAAGTTCGAGAAGGCTACCAAGGTGAGTCTCATGTCTCTGATGGGTGGACTCAGCTGAATGGCGCGCAGGTCCACTGCATGGAGATGTACACGGACGAACGGATCAGCAAGGAGCATTTCTCGAACGGCAAGCTGATCGAGGATCTCATCAAGCAGACGGAGGATCTGTACACGGAGCATTTCGGTAAGTCCGGGCCTGGCGACGCAATTTGCAAGCTGATAGACCTGTTCAGAACATGGAGATTCAAAGAGAGCTCGTGATAAGCTTCGTAGGCAGACCAGAGAGAAGACGGTATGCGGCTGTCGAATGCGAGGTGTATCGAGTGACAACAATTTTAGCATTACTACAGCGTCTTCAGAGCAGGGGTTTCCCTTGGTCTTGGTCTACCACCAGCTGTGCTTGGTCTCGTGCTCGGTGCAGATTCTCCCTACGCGTGCGTAACCAAGGCTGACGCGGTGCAGCCTGCCGGAACGATACTCACGAATTGATTCCTGCCTGGAACGGCCTGTTGCAGGTGTATGGAGCACTCTATCTGCCGGTCATCTTCGTCTTATTGTTCCAGCTCAACCTGGAGGCTTGGGTTCAAGCGAGGATCAATTACGAAGTATCTCATAGGCGTTGCGGAATACTGAGTATTCACGCTAATATCCCTAGTTCGTCATGGAGCTGTCAAACCCCACGATTGACTACCGATCTTTTGCTGAGGTCAGTTCGTCCTCATAAAATGACAACTCATCTGACGTATTGATTTTCTAGCTCCCCGCATTCCTCTTTATGACCCTCAGCTATTGCCTTTTTTTCTCCTACTACCGCGTCAGCTCGTCACATGTCGCTCCCACTACGTGAGCGATCTCCCCTGACACCTATGATAACGTCGCTGAAGCATCGCACAGCTGGCCAGCTGCCTGGCTGGTGTTTCTTGCCGTCTTTTTCCTCAATCCGCTCCCAGTCCTCAGGCGAAACTCACGATGGTGGCTGCTTCGAGTTTTGTTTCGGGTCTTGACCCCTGGCATAAGTCGTGTCGAGGTGAGTGGCCAGTCAGTCTTATCAAGATCTAGATGCTGACCGCCCGATCAGTTCATTGCTTTCTTCCTCGCCGATGAGCTCAACAGGTTCGTATCAACATATCCATGGCAGCGCTAATCACGGCCAACAGCCTTGTTTACTCGATTCAGAACATTTATTTCCTCTCCTGCGCCTGTGAGTTTTGCCGACATGAAACCGTCCAAGTAGTTGTTGACGAGACTCTCGCGATAGATGCGCATTCTTGGCCCGACGACATCTTTGTCGCCTGTCCCTCCGGTACCTCTTGGCCATATGCGCTTTGCCTCTGCCTGCCTGCTTTGTCTCGTCTGATTCAATGTCTTAAGCGGTACCGGGATTCGCGGCTGGCTATACACTTGATCAATGTTGGTATTTCTATCAAGCGTCATCAACGCGCTGAAAGGGCGTCCAGGCCGGGAAATACTTGGGTACCATCTGTCAGTTCTGCATGTTCGTTGTCTGGCGATCGCGAGGTGAGCCCCATCCGCTTGTGCTGAATCTCCCGTTGACTCCTCACAGGAAGCCATTTCCACGACGCCTCTTTTATCGTCTGGGTTATCGTCGCGACCATCAGCGCGAGCTACGCATGCTCATGGGTAAGTCATACATCGATTCCTTGAGCTGACGGTGCATAGGACATCGTCGTGGACTGGAGCTTACTACGCCCGAAGGCCAAGCTGCTTCGGAAAGATCTGGGATACCGCAATAACTACGTAGGTCGTATCTGGACGAGCGGAGCTTCATCTCACAAGCGTCCAGGTCTACTACTTTGCAATGGTCACAAACTTTTTGGTCCGATTCATCTTCATCTGGTATATCCCCGCTTCAGCAAAACACACTCGGCTGCGGAGCTTCTTCTTTGCGCTCCTGGAGATGTTGCGGAGATGGCAGTGGAACTTTTGTGAGCTTGACCCAGTTTCTTCGGTCAGAATCGTTGAGCTGATCATGAGGAGTTCGAGTGGAAACCGAACACCTGGGTAATGCCGATGCCTACCGCGTACGTCTCCTTCACCTCGCATCTAAGCGATTTTGACCCCTCTTAGGTGACCCGAGAGATCCCCTTGCCATACCGACGAATCGAGCACGACTCCGACGATGATGCGCCAATTGCCCGATCCGAGTCCCGTCACAGCACTATCACCGTCCACCTCGATCGCATCCGGCGAGACATTGTGGGCGAAGGGACCGGACGTGGTCCAGATACGCTCAACGTCGGTCCACGCGGTCATCACCGACAGAGGGAGTATGAAGCGCGTCGGCCGGGAGATCCGGAGAGTTCCACCGAGAGTGAAGAGGTCTGATACCATCAATGCATGGTATCTTGCCAAACTTTTTGTGACAGAAACTCATTGCTAGAAAGTCGTCGCCTGAGCCTTCTTGCCGGTTTCACCTGACGTTGAGTGATTTTACTGATTGATCATCGGTGCGGCCATCCCAGACCGACTGTATGTCGGTCAGTGAGGTAATCGCCGGCGGAGATACGTTCAGGCGCTTCGGCCTGGCGATCAGGGGTTCTCCATGAATACAAAGAGGTCCAATGGCATACATGCATGGGTGTCTTCGCAAGACGGTATTATGACATGTGCAGAATCACCAAAAGTCGTCGCCCTCGCCCCCTCCACTCTTCTTGCCACCTGCCGTGACCTGGCGCTGATAGAATTCGCTGATCTAAGCTCGGACAATCAGTGCTACACTTCACGGATTACAGCGGGCCCACCTGTTCAGCTGTTGTTGCTTCGTCGGCATTCTTGTCGTCCCGCACCTTGATGAATCTCGGAAACCGCAGTGATATTCCCCGGCTGTCGGCCTGTCTCTGTCTCAGCCGATCTCTCCTGCATCACTCTTCACGCGACTAACCAGACCATGCGCCGCGGTATAGATCGGACTCAAACTCAAATCCGCGGTCAAGACCTCCCAAACGACCCTCGGCTCGAACCACACATCCGGCTTAGCCCCGCCAACCTCAATATCCCCCCTCGCCCCACTCTCCACCTCCAGCGGCTTGAGAGACTCGTAGAACTCGGTGAGGATCTCATCCGAGAAACCCGTGCCGATCTTACATATCGTCTGGAAGTTCTCGGAATCGGGGTCGTAGCATGCGAGGAGGAATGCGCCGTACACGTTGGTTCGCTTGCCTTTGCCGTGGTAAGCGCCGACGACTACTAGGTCGAGAGAGTCGCCCACTCCGGATAGGTAGTCTTTCTTCAGCTGGAGAAGGCAGATTAAACTTTCAGAATGACGTGGGAAAAACACGGAAGTGGGGCTTACCTTTAGCCAATTGATACTCCGCCGACTCGGCTCATAGGTGGACGCCGGGGTAGTGAGCATCTTCACCATCAAGCCTTCACAGCCATCCTTCACGCTCTCCTCGAGGAAAGCCTGGATCTCGTCCGTGGTGCTCCCGTCGGACGATTTCGCGAAGTCAAACTCCGATTCGACGGGCTGGAAGTGCTCTCGAAGCATCTCTCGCCGCTCCTTCAGCTCTTTGGTCAAAAGGCTCTAGGCTGTCTCAGCTATTGATCATCGGTGAAGCAGGACACACCTCTCCGTTGAGGAAGAGCAAGTCGAATGCAAACAGATGAACCCGAACTGTAATGTCCTCTGTCCGTACATCTTTTCGTTTCCGCCGACTCAAGTCCTGGAAGGGAAGGAGCTTCTTCGTCCCGAGATCAAACGCGACCGCTTCGGCATCGATTACGAACGATTTCACGCTAGACTTGATACACTGCCGAGCAATCAGTCCACATACTCGCCAAATTGTATGTGGTCGACGCACTCGAGGCACCTGCTCCACAAGATCCGGGTATTTCGCACTCATGTTTTCCGAGTTCCGGCTGAAGACGGCGATTGTCTTGTCCTCAAGCATGTGTACTTGGGCGCGCTCGCCATCGTACTTGTACTCGCAGGTGAACTCCTTCCCCTCAAAGCGGTCGAGGACTTCGGTGATCGCCTTGGTCGGCTTGGCGAGCATTGGCTTGAGTGGCACACCTGTAAGAACAACAGTAAGCCAACGAGCAGCTCAGAGTTTTTGGGGCATACCAGGTGAAAGGTTGCATATCTCCCTCAAGCCATCGGTCCCGTTTTTCAGCAATGCCGGTATGACTAGGTCATAATTTGGTAATTCGCTGGAATGCTCAGCGAGTATGTCCATGAATGGAGGAGCTCACCTGTAGACAGATTTGACCACCTCAGCACCCTCCTCAAGCTTAGCCGCCAGCTTGTCATGCGGTACCTTCTTCTCGCCTGTTATGCACATCAGCATTCGGGGTCAGGACGGATGTAACAGCATACCGAAACTTCTCAACACAATAGCGTGTGCTATAGCCACCACGAGAGTCTTATCTGCCAGTCCTATCCGCAATTTGCCTTCTAGTGATCGAACGATGAATTTCGCTTCGTTGCCCTGACATGCGGCGAGAAGCTTCTTGATGATGCCGACTTTCTTCGTTTGTGACTTAGAGGGGCATGGTCAGCCTAGCAGAACCAGAACGATAGGGGAGGGAACCTACGGCATTTCCTGTAGCCTTGGCGATCTCGGTCAAGTCCTTGAAGACGCCCGGTACTGTGAGAGGCTTGGGCTTGAACATTGTCGGCTGATTACTTCGAGATATCTGGGAATGGTCAGCCTAGCTTTGGGAGCCTCTACCTGGCTTGAGGCGTGTGGGGAGGACTGGCCATTGCGACTTTCCCCAGATCTCCCTCTCGCCGAAGGTCATCCTTGATCTTCGTCGTTGCTCTCCCAGTGCTTTCCGCGATTGACTTGACGATCAACATCTCGCCTATACCCAGCTCGATGCCCATGTAGTCGGGACATAGCTTTAAGGCCCCTCGTCAGCTATCACAAATCCACTCTCGCTCCTTCTTCCAATGCAGGCATTCAGGCATTGGAAGATTCCGACTCACCCGGTTAATACACAAGTAGACCACTTTCAGCAGATTCGAGTCTTTCGCTTCCGACGTTGTATCTCGCTTCGCAACCACCAAGAGGAACTGGGTCAGGATTTCCAGTATCTCCAATCGTTTGGTTGTCGCTTCGATCTTCTCGAAAGTGGATATCAGCGCTGCATACGGTACTCTGTGACCTTGTAAGCGAGGTCGGTAGGCCATACGTACGGTTCGCCCTCTTTCCAGCCCTGATCTGCAACTGGAACGGACTTGTGATTTTTCGTGAATATCGAGGCACTACAGCGGTCAGCCAAAAGGTCGTTTGAGCTGGATGATCCGCTGAACACACAGCTTGACCGCCGCTTCACCCTCCTGCTCGTCCTCGGCCTCGTCGTCCAGCTCATCTTCCCCTTCCTCATCTACCTCCTTCTTTTCCAAAGCCTCTCCCTGTCTCATATCCTCATCCCAATCCTCGTCGTTTGCGGAGCTCCACGATGGCCCACCGTTCGCTTTGCTCTTCGACGAAGACGCAGCTGCTGGTTTTGCGAAGATTGAGGCGAACGGCTTGCTGTCTTTGCTGCCTTGGGCGGACTTTTCGACGCCGCCATTCTGTGCTGCCTTGCTCGGAGAGCAGGCTTCTTCGACTTTTGCGGTCGATGTCTGGGGTGGGGTAGGCTTCTTCTGCGGGGAACTGAATATCGAAGCGAGCTTGGGGGAAGTCTTCGGACGCTTCGGAGGGGGTGTAGCTCCTGGGACACCGTTTCAGCCCTCATCAAGGCACAGCTCGGAGTCGCTTGCCTTTGGTAGAGCTCTCAGCTTTTATCTTCACCTTCCCGTCTCGCTTCGGCTCGACCGCATGAGCTGCAGCAGATGATCCATCGTCCTCTTCGTCCGACAGTATAACGCGCTTCTTCTTGCTCGGTTTCGCCTGTGCTTTCCTCGGCACCTCTGTATCTGCAACAAATATCAGCAACTCTGTCACTATCATGAGCTGGTCTTCTTACCGCTCATCTGAGAAAGACCGAGCAATTAGTTCAAAGCATTCCGCTCTACAATTGAATTGCCGAAATCCATTACCAGAGGCGTCAGGAAGAAGCCGGGGAATCTAAGCGTGAGAATGAAAAGGACCCAAATTCAAGCACGCATTCAGACCACTGATCTTTCTATCCTCGAGGTCTCAAAACGCAGTCCAACGCAGAGAGCTTTTCACCACGCGCTTCAAAAAGGGATTCCTAGGTTTCACATTCCAACATCCGACCCTCACTCGCCCGTCGTCCTTCTGCATCCTCTTGAGCTCGATACGCGCTGTCCCCTCACCGAGCCTCGTCCCCGCATCTCCATCTATCACCTTCCACGCGTATCCTGGCGGTACTATCGCCACCATGGAGCGCTCGTCTTCACGAAGAGACCTGCGGGTACAGCGCCTCGACCGCAGTAGTCCGTACGCTCGCCCAAAGACCCAAAGCAAAAAGTCTACAGCATCGGCTGTGAGTCCTTTCACCGTTTGTGTGTTGGCGGCGCTCGTGATGGTGCCTGACTTTAGTCGCATTTGTCCTCACCTCACCAGCCATTCGTCACCATAAAATCAATCTACAGCTACTTCACCTCCCCCTTTGCTCGCTCCGAGTCCGAATCAACCCTACCGATCCATTTCGTCGATGTCGACCAGAATTCCGAGTCCGGCTCAGAAGACGGTTGGAATGGCGATGCACCCGCTCTGATGGAAGGTCAAGATGTCATCGACCTTGCTGCTGCGGCCGGGAGGGATGGGCAGGAATTTGAGGGTCGGGCGGCGGAGTGGAGAGCTAGGGGTGAGAAGGCTGGCGGTCGGAGGGACACCGTCAGGAGGAATCTCGAGGTGGGGTTCAGGCTTGCTTCGGACTCGACGGACGTCTAATGGGGAAGTAGGGCACCACTTCCAGCTCAGCGCTCAAATCACCGACCATGCCTGGCCACATGATAGGTCTCAAGGCATCTCCTTCGCTGCCAGCGGTCACTCTACACAATACCCTCAAGCGGAACCTCTCTCCACCACGACTACCCGCTCGATCACCTCTCCCCTCTTTCCTTCCTCCCAGTACTAGACCGGCACCATCCATCTCCAGCGTCGCATCTCAATCTGCCTCGTCGGCCGCTCTGGCTGCTTTCCTCGAAGCGAAGAAAGGTCAACAAATAACTGTCGAGGACTTCCGCGTCATTGAGACGCTGACGGCCAACATGAAGTCCGAGTCCGTCGCAGGAAGTCCCAGAAGAGCGGACGTTAGGACAGGCGGGTGGAGCGCGGGCGTGTTCTCGGAGACTCCTAGAGCTATTCGACCAGTACGAGGCGCCAACGGGTACGACTCGACCAACACGACCCCCGCCAAGCCTACTAATACCTTTGGAACCCCTGGAGCTGCTTTTTCGCTGGGCATGGATACACCTCTCGCCGGTCCATCAAGCGCGAACCGACATAGAATTACCTATCTTGGCCCTGGCATGTCCCCGCGACGCATGATCCCGAAGCCCCAGTCAGGACGTAAACCGCTCTTTAGCTTGAACCTTTCAGAAGATGAGAGTGCGCCAAAGAAGCGTAGGGTGGAAGAAGGCGGCCTGGAGATCGATGGAGACGCGAATCACCAGCGAAGCAGGGTAAACGGGCTCAGCAGCAGCGTATCCATGCCGAATTTCGCTACTTTCGACCAGAGGAAATCCACTGCCATGGACAGTGAGAAGGATAATACTTCAAAGACACCTGGTCGGCCATCTCCTCTGAGCTATCAGAATGGCGTAAACGGTCGCCAAGATGCTGATGCAATCGGGAAAAAGCGAGCCGCGGATATCATGAAAGAATTGATTGACGAGGAAATGGGGCCCGAGGAGGCTGCGCGGCAACCTGAATACATCATGATCAACCCTTACGACACCGAATCGGCTGCCAGCTCATCGGTACCGACACCGTCCACTCCGAGATCGCCAATGAGGAGTGCTATTCCTCAGAAATCGATCCTGAGGTCCTCATTGAGGGGGAAGGAGACGCCGAAGAGGGGTGCGGCGGCGAAATTGGAAGGTCACAAGTCTCGGCGGAAGCTCACGACACTAGAGATTCTGCAAGGGAAGCGACCGGTAAGTCTGGAAGCCTCGCAGACGTACCGTAAGCTGACGGTAGATCAGTGGACCGAGACGTCCACCCCAAACCACAAGCAGAACGAGACACCTTCCAAGTCTCCGCAGAGCGAGACTTGGACACGCGAGGACGATGAGATGGAGATCGATGCGTATTTCGACAAGACTCCTTCCCGTACTCCCGCACCGCCATCTCGCCCAGCCGGACGCTCACCCTCGACATCACCCGTACCTGCACCAGCACCCTCATCCAGCAAGATCCCTTCTCCCGAACCCTTCGCCCCCTTCGTTGTTCCCACACTCACCTCTTCTAACCTACCGATCCCATCTTTCCAACCGACCACCTCCTCGCAATCCTTCCCTTCGCCCAGCCAGGATTCAGCTTTGGCTCCGGCCCAAAAGAAGGTTCAGCCGAAATTCAACCCCTCGCCACTGTCATCATCCATCACGCCCATCGACATTGACGAGCCAGAACTTCCTCGCCGCGCGCCAGCCTCGACTACCAAAACACCAACGGACGCCAACGCGATCTACCTATCCGCTAAGGACAGCGCGCTCAAGATCGCTAAGCCTGCCTTACCATTCTTCACATTCACCCTCACTGCTCCCACCTCATCCCCATCCGATCCAGTCCGTTCAAAGGCGCTCGAGCGTCCTACCGAGATTTTCAAATTCACTCTTCCAGCCGTGGACGCCACGCCTACCACCTCGAAGTTTGTTTTCGGTGCGCCGAAACCGCAGGAAGAGGCGGAGTGGACTTGTAGTATGTGCATGCTGAAGAATCCGGGATCAGCGAAGGAGAAGTGTCTGATTTGCGAGGAGAAGCGACCGTGATATGAAGGCGCCGAGCAGGGAAGGAAGAAGAGTGGAAGGGGTGGCGGTGGGGCGGAAGAGTGAGAGAGGGGAGGGACCGGGGGGGGGGGGGGGATGCATGTAAGGGCGGATGATGGAAGGGGTCGTTTTACTTGAGAAGTCATAACGCATTCTCATGTGAGGCGGAAGTCAAAGCATTGGAATATGTAATACGAGATCACGGTTGCAAGCCCCATTGACCAGGTGGTGTTGGGCAGAGTGGGAAAAGGGACATTCATGCGCAACAGACATGTGAATCAACATTGCGGGTGTCCCGGAAGCCAAATGCAACAGATAACGATGATAGAACACAGAATCCATAATACCGGAAGGAATCGATCTCTCGATTGCAGGTGGGGTCATCGGGGACGTCGATCGATAGCCTGCGCTTTGATCCTCCTATCGTACGATACCCGGTCGTTCCTAAAGCTCGATCAGCAAGAGAGATGTTGTCCTGAGTGGGCCTGAGACTTACTTGTACATCTGATAAGCGTCTATCTGAGCCGGATCACCGATATTCGCATTATCCAGCAGATCTTGGACACCGAGGACGAGCTGATATTCCCGTTAGTCGACGACGCACACGGCGCAGCACCGCACAGCTGGCATTGGCTGTATGGACGGACCTGTTTGATGGTGATTGCGGGCTTCCAGGCTTTCTCTTCGTCGAGGATGGAGAGACAGATCGTTCCGGAGGGGTAGACGTTAGGGTGGAAGAGGGGTGGGTCGAATTTGCCTATCATCCAGAATCAGTCTCCTTCTGGACGACCGCAGGAGTTGCGATGTACACTTCGGTGGCTTTGTAGGGAAGTCTACAAGAAGGTTGCGAATCAACGGCGCTCAGGGGTTCGGGGAAGGATCACGGACCGTCTGGAAATGTCATGACCACCTGATACTGTCCGCCTTCCCAATTAGTCTGCGCCAGATCAGCGGCTGTAGCACGAAGCCGGCTGTGGTAGCAGAGACACCACAGTCTTGAGATTTGGTGATCAGCCGACTCACGCCCGTCTTCCCTGGGATACCCACTTCCCAAACCATCATATTCAATGTCCCATCCGCCGATTTCTGTGGTCGAGCGTAGAAGCCCTATCAAGCGGACAGATGGACATAGCAGCGACGAGGAGGGCAAGCGTGATTGGTCAGCATTCCAACAAGGCTGACCAGCATCTCACGCACAAACGGATGATCTTTTCTCCACTGTTTCCTCTCTTCTGCTAATCGAGCTTGGGCGAGGGATGACTGGGCTCACGAGCTCGTCAGCCATCGACAAAGGATCGGGAATCACGCCCAGCTCACCATGACAGCCCTTGGGTCTCTTCCAGCATTTGATCGAGGGAAGGTGAAAGTGTCAGAAAAGGTGTCGGTATCTCTCCACGTTTCGTCTTTGACGCGATGGCTAATATACTTTTGCGTATCTTTTCGTCCTTGATCCCGAAGTCATCGGCCTACCTTTCCCGGTAAGCGCCTCGCAACCTCATGGTACAAGCCTAATAAAGCCAGAACATTCCCTTCCCGCTCCATCTGCTATCGCGACTCGATACCCTCCTCCTCAACCTCGGTCTGACCCTCATCCTCTCCGCATTCTACTTCGACTCCATCCCGATCTACGGACACGGGGAGCATACCCCGCCCTACGGCGAATCCAGCAGGTATCTCTGGCTGGCTTGGGTCTCGACAGCAGCGCTGCACGTAGCTGTGAGCTTGGTCTGGAAGGTCGGTGACTTGGGGTATGAGCTCTACCTTTCAAGGGTTATAAGGCTTAGGGACTGATGTGGCGCTGGGAAGCGTGTTTGCAGGATTGGGCGCATGGGGGGGGGGGGGGGGGCTGGTTTGATGTGTTTGGGGGATGCAACGTTCTTGTTTGAAAAGGACGGTTCGCACGAATCACTCTCTCGTACAACCGATTCGGGAGGAAGGGCAGGTCATTGTGTGCTTGACAATGTGCTACTATCTCGGCTTTCCGCAGCTCTCGTTCTCAACCCCTTGCCTGCAGCAAGATATGTATTTTGACAACGTCCACTCTCGTTGATCCTCGTAAGCATAAGATTTTTAGTACCTCGGTCCACCCGACCTCGACGCGATGGACTGGACGGCCTCCCTCGCGTGCTGCACCGATGCCTCGTCTGTGGCGAATCAGCTCGGCCGCTCCGGACCAAGCGGCATCAAGAAGTATGACCCACCTCCAATGATAGTGATCAGATCGTCCTCCTTGCCGACCTGGATATCTGCGCCTGTTTCCACACGGAGACGAGAGATGGTGGCACCCCTGATGCGAAATCAGCGGTATTCATCAATCCTTGTGAATGTAAAGCACTTAGATCCAATGATCCGAGGGAACGCTGATCGCGGCAAACCAGTCAAAAGCCCAACTGCGAATTTCGATCAGAGGACGCAAGCAACACAGGCCGACATGCTCACCATGCGTGGCAGCCTTGGCCTTCTCGACGGCACCCCCAAACACCGCCACCGCCTCATCCAGATCCTCCTCCTTGCCTCTCAACACCCAGTTCAGCTCGCCCTCAGGAGCGTCCTGATAATTCTCCCGCATCTCCCAGCTACCTTCCGCCAACTCCTCGTCCTCCCATCCGTCCAGGTCGATCCGTGCAGTCTTCGCTGCCAGACCATTACCGTTGACTTCAGGCCGGCTGAAGTTCGGACGGGGCGGTGCATGAGGCATGATGAGCTGACCCCCGGTGGAGCGGATAGTGCGAATCAGATTCTGTTGATCTGCAATTGCGTGGTAGTATTTCGTCGGGACTGAGATGGTTCGGCTAGGGAGGTCGGGTGTGGCTCTACCACTCCAGTTGTCGGTACGAGCGGGACGTTCGGAAACGACCTGGTCTTCCTCAGTCCAATGATTATCAAGGATTACCGCTTGAAGATTACCTGAAGCAATTCCGCAGCTTTCCCGCAGACTTCCTTCGTGCCCACAACCTTGACGATATCCCCAGCTTCCGCATCCCCGAGCTCGTCGCTGTTCTCGATCTCGCCGATACTGGTGTACTGCCTCGATCCAGGGAAATGCACACTGGTCGAATCAGCATAAGCTTCGATCAAAAGCTTTCGCGTACATCGCACCGGTCTTCCGCTGGAGATCTTGCAACGCGGAGCCACCACGACCAATCTTCCCGGCATGCTGCGAGCTGGGAACCACAACGCCCATTATGATAGTCTCCTTGAGCACGGCGACCTGCTTCTCCAGGTCCGCCTTGATGGCCTTGACCACCTTGCTATCGCCGCGCAGCCTGACACGGTCCATAGCCGCATCGCCTTGACGAGGGCTTCAGGTCAGCGTAATCAGCGACGGAGGCTTACAATGTGACTAGACCACTCTGCCTGAACGGCTCGCTGGGTCCACCGCAATTTGCGATAAGGTCTCGCAACTTCTGCCCGCCTTGACCGATCAGGGTACGGTGCTGCGAATCAGCGATGTTTCCTTTCTATGCGACTCACGTATTTTGGGTCGACAGTAAGCGCTAGCTCAATTTCGTCCCCAATCTGCTCCGTCACAGCCAAAACCGCCGCCTTTGCCGCCGCAATCGCCTTCTTGTCCCCTCGCACCGTTACCGTTGTCTTGCCATCGGTGGAGGTCTTGTCGATATCAATCTGAGCGCCACTCTCATTCTTGATCCCGTCGATCGTTGCCCCGGACTTTCCGACAATCTGCGCCACGCTCTTGGTCGGGACGGTGAAGGTAGCCGTTTGTCGCGATTCGGTCTCAAAGGCCGCAGCCTCCATCAATTCCGCCTTCGCCGATGCAACGCCCTTCTTCCCGCCTCGAATGATAACCTCGTCAGGCTTGGCGTTGGACGTGCCGTCCTTATTATCTCGTGGGAAAGAGAGCTTAACACCGTATTTCTCTTCCAGGCGTATGGCGTATTTGCCGCCCGAGCCAATCAGAGCGGGCTGGATCGCGCGTTTGATGGTGACCGTCTCGGTAGTCTCGTCCTCGAGCTTCTCGATTTGCGCCTCGAGCCGCTTCTTCGCCTCTTCAACAGCTTCCTTCCGCCCGATGATCTTCTGTCAGCTTGAACGTACTGCTAGACTCACCTTGCAATGAGCCATAGGCTTCTTCCCGCCCTTCGCGTCGTCGTCGAAGTTTACCTTGACACCGAGAGTCTCACGCAACTTGTTGATCGCCGCGCCAGATGAGCCAACGAGATGGGCGACGTGCTTCTTGTCCACATTGAAATCGACGGTGTAACCATTGATGATATCGTCGTTCTTAGCATCCTCGACAATCTGCTTGATCTGCCCGACGACCCGGTCCACCTCGCCAGCAGGGCCACGGACGGTCACGATGTCCTCGTCATCGGTCTTCGATGCACCCGGTTTTGACCCGACCTTGACGTTGACCAGTCCATCTTCGCCGATGAGCGCGTTGAGCACGGTACCGCCCTGACCGATGATGTAGCGATGCCACTTCTTCTCTATGTCCAGAGTTTCCGTCTTGATATCCGCAGCGTCCTTTGCGAGGTCCCGCAAAGCCTGGGACGCAGAGTCGAGGGACCCCTTGAGCTTCGCATCCCTAGCCTTCTTGTCCGCTGGGAGCGAGTTGAGGGCACCGGTGTAGAAGAGGAGTACTTCCGACGACTCGTCGGAGGCCGGAGGGAAGACCGTTGTGACGCCATGCGCAGACTCGAAAGTGCTGATCTTGGAACCCGTCTTGCCGATGAGCAGGCTGTGAACGATAGAGTCTACTTCGACAGTCGAGACGCCTGCAGGCGGAAGCCCCTTCACCAACTGAGCCACCCCGTCCTTCGCCTTGGCCACCTCTGCCTCGTTCTCGCCAACAATCTCGATCACCACTGCACCGGAGCTCGAGACGGCGGAAGCGAATGGAGGGAAGATCCTGACGCCCTCGCGAGCCTCGGCAATCTGCCGAAGTCGAGAGCTACGCTGAAGGTACCGAATCACCTTCTTGGCATGGGCGAGCGGGTCGCTAGTATTTGACCGATGCAGGGCGACGACATCAACCATCTCGACGGCAATGGCATTGGCTTTGTCCATCACAAGACTTAAGGCAGGGATGAGGCTCGTCTGAGGTCCGCGGATGACACATTGATCGGAAGAGTCGTCGACCGAAGGGATCTCAACGATGCAATCGGTTTGCGAGAGGATGTCGTCCGCCGCTGAGCCGACGAGGAACCGATGTTGTCGCTTAGGAATTGATATCTTGAGTTCACGAAGGTTGTCGGTCAGCTCCTTGTACCGCCGCAATATCTCCCCGACGACCAGCTTCACTTTCTCCTTCTCCCCTCTGACCTTGATCGATAGATCTCGGTCCATGAGGTCTTCCTCATCGCCTTGCTTCTCCAGCAGCTTCCACACCGCTGGAGGTGGTACGTGGACCTTGACCTGACCTCCTCCAAGTTCCTCCTCGAGCTGCCTCGCCTTCGAGCCTTTCGGACCGGCAATGAAGGGGTAGTGTGACGACGGAATGGTCTTGATGGAGGTGGACGACTGAGAAGTCTTAGCCGAGATGAGCGAGAGGATTCGGGTCCTCGCATCTGCGCATGCGACCGATGGACCAGTGACTGAGACGGGGACCTGAGGCTCCTCTGGCTCTTCATCCGACTCAGCATCGGACGCCACGGCCTTGGTGTCGTATGTAGGAAGGGTGTCTCGACGTGGGATATCGATTTTGCAATTGGTAGAGTCGGTGATGGACTTGAGTGTTGCCCCTTTCGGACCGATGATCGTTCCAAGCGTGGTGATGGGTACCTCCACCTGGATGGTGACCACCTTGCTCAAGCCCCTCTCGATGATCCTCTTCGCATACCCCAATCGTTTCGCATCCGCCGCCTTGACGTGGAAAGTCTTGAGTCCAGTCCTCATCTGCGTGCTACTCTCCACAATGGCACCCGTCTGCTCCGATACCCTCTTGAACGTCTCCGCCAATGCCTTGCCGGTCTCGAGCTCGTTGGCGGGCATAGAGAAAGTATCGGAGTATGGATGAGAGCCAGCGGTCGGAGCACCGGGACGACCTAGACCTCCGGCAGCAACAGGCTTCGGCTTGCCAGCTTTGACAGTAGCCGGTTTTGTCGCCCACATGGACACTGCGGGTTTGGTGATATTCGTAGCCGGGGCAGCGGACGCACCGAGAGATGGAAAAGCATCCTCGGATGCGGTATCGACCGGAGCGGGAGCTGACGAACCGTTGATCTTGTTGACCGAAGAGGTAGACGACACGGCGACCGGAGCAGGAGCGGATCCAAGCGAAGGGAACGGATCCGGAGCACCTTCGAGACCGTGCCGCTGGGAGATCAGCAGGCATCTCATATGGAAACATACCTCTTGACGCTCAGAAGCTGGAAAGGCCATCTTGCTTGACGCCAGCGTTGTAGCCGTTGACCGTCGGCCGAAATCGATGGGACCGGGTGATTAATATGCACTGCTGGAAGCCAAATCGCTATTTCATAATCTCATGCGAGATGAGGTATGAATAACCCATTTGGGTCGGCGCGGGCTGAAATGTGCGACACGTGGCTGGATGGCGGGAGATTTCTTGAAAGCCCAACCGCGTTTTGTCAACCATACTTCGAAGACACCCTTGCAATCAATAGACGCAATGATGATTGAAGTCTCCCGCATCGTCGCCGATATCATCTATTTGTAGCCGATCCACTTTTGGGTCGACACCGAGATGGAATACCGGAACCCATACCTGCTGGCGTTCTCCCATCGATCCGGCGTCTAGCTCTGCAAGTGATACTCAGTAAAGCACCAGTAGAGTCTGCGGAGGTCGAGGAGGAGGAGGTCACGAAGTTTGAGTCTGTAATTATGTCATCAGATTCAACTCCTTCGCGTATGAGATTGATAGCTCGAGACGAGGGTATTGATTTTCGATACCTGCAGCCAACACCGTCGTCGCAGTACGAGAAGCTGCATGCTTGGACCGACTCGCCAGCCAACTGGATCGAATGGAAGGGCAATTGACGCGTATTGAAGGAAGATTGACGAGTATGGAAAGCGGCATGACCCGGATGGACGGCAAGATAGACGCCCTGCAAGTTCAGTCTCAAAGGGAAGCTTGATTTGAGGTCAGGAAAGAACAGAACTAATCGTTTGCGACGTATAGTCCAGTCAAGTCAACGAGCAAATTCACGCTCGGGTGAGCAATCTTTACAAAGCATCGGATAGTCTGCCAATATATCATGCATGAAAGGACCTCAACAGACACCTGTACGCCGGTGAATTACCTCTCCGACCTGTGCCAGTACATGGAGAGCTCCATCCACAAGGCTTGGCGAGGGTCAGTCGTCTTCCGTCATGTCTCCCTTGCGTCTTCATGCACCACTGAGGAGATATCCTTCCTTCAGGCTCATCGTTCGTTGACGTCATGGGATGAGCTGCATCGTTTGACAGATGCCCACCTCAGCCTATGGCTGACTTTCTACGGGCTGGAGGGCTTTCCCCCGGACGCGAGTAGAAGCCTGAAGCTGAGATCGTTGATGAGTGCACTGGGAGGTTCCGACTTCGTCCAAAAATCTATGTCTGGTCTTTGATAGGACAGGTACAAACTGTCGAAGTGGAGGTATTCACTTTCATTCATACAAAGGTCGAAGCACTCGGACGACAATACCCACTAGCCAGTCTCCGGGAGCTGTTGCCTCGGACTAGCAACCCGGCCAAAGATGCGGTTACCTGGCATAGTGAGCTGCGTGGTCCGGTCTAAATACCTTCAAGGACCTTGGTCAGACCTGCCATAGACTAGCTCGTAATGCACGAGGAGAGTCTACATTCGGATCAACTGGATATTCGACTGTCATGATAAGCCAGGTTGTCAAGCAAGAGCTTCCGCTAAGCTGGTGTGAGAAATTGAATCGGAGGCTGGAGAGGAGAGCTGAAACTGTTTTGCATAATCGGTAATAGACTGGGGTAACGTTACACACGGTGGCAGATCGACTACTCTGCGACGCCACATCCGTCTAAGTGGGGGGACTGCAGACAGAGGCTGTGTTCGTCAACGGCGTCCCATTTGGAGGCGTCGTCGCACCACTTGCCTTCAACATCCCATCCTTCTCGGCCGGACTCGTTACCGAGCTCGTCCGCACCTTTTCCAAGCCAAAAATCCTGGAGGACAACAAAGCGAGCATCTATAGGTCAACGAGCCGCAAGACCATATGCCTGGCCTTCCCAACGCCGATAGACCCGCCCCGTTAGCTAACTTACCGCTTTCATCATCCTTCGATCCATCCTCTCCAATAGTTCGGCGAGATGAGCGACTCCTCCCCTCCATCATACTCCAACATGGCTTCAGTTCAGCCCTATCCTCACCCCGCTCACCCAGTCTTCCGTCAACGGCAATCAGCCACCATAATATCCATCGACTCACCCTCCTCATCCGGCTCAGACACCTCCTTAACCCCGACCGCATCTCCTTCCAATCCTGCCTCCATCCTCCACGATCGACCACCCTCGCCCATTGATCACGACTCCGAGATGTCTCTGGGCTCGCAGATGTCCTCACCACCTTCCTTTCACACCATCCCGGAACACGTAATCCATGAGTCCCGCCGGGAACGACGGAATTCGAGTACTTCATTCGCGGCTGAAGAGGGCGAGGCGACGCCTCTTCTTGCTGAGCACAACGGGACGGAGGCAAAGGGCAAGTGGTTTGAGGGTCCTTTGTTCGTCACAGCCATCAAGTTTTCGGTGCTGTTCATCCTCTTTACCGTTGTGGTGGTCGGGACGTTCTGGTTTGGCTTGCCGAAGCTCGATGCGTGAGTGTTTGCACCGTGGATCCGGGATCGGTCCTGACGGAAGTAGGGAGGATCGAAAGGCTGTAAAGCTTCCGAGATCATTTGCCGACCTTCAAGCGATCAAGTGAGTCCAAGCCCATTGCGGGAGGAGTGGGAATTGACTGGCTGGCAGCGCAATCTTCAAGAAGTACAAAACGCTGTATCCATTCCGCCTCCTCGCATGCGGGGTCGTCTCTTACCTCTTGTAGGCCGGTGCCCACGGCGTATGCAGACCCGCTGATCATCCTCGTAGCGTACAAACATTCTCTCTCCCCGGATCCATGTACATCTCAATCCTATTTGGTGCAGCATACGGCATGGTGTACGGCCTCTTCCTCTCCTGCATCGTATGTGGGTCGTTACACAATCCCGAGCATATATTGACGTAACACAGAGCGAGGCCTCGGGCGCTCTCTTGTGCTATCTCCTCTCCGCCCTCCTGGGCCCTCCCCTTCTAGCCCTCCCCTTCTACCGAGCCCGCGTCGAGACATGGCGCGTCAAGATCATGGGCGATCCCAAGAAGGGCAAGCAGGTCAGCTGGGACGGCGTCTTCACGTTCCTTATCGTCCTACGGATCCTGCCGTTCCCACCGCATTGGGTGGCCAACTTCGTGGCGCCTCACCTTGGGATCGGCATGTTCCTCTTCTTCTCTAGCGTCTTCATCGGTGCGTCGTCTCTTCCTTGTCGCTTCGAACTCAGCTGATGTTGAGACCAGGCATCGCACCAGTGTCTGTGATCCACGTCACCATCGGCTCTTCTCTCGATAAGATGACCTCTGCCGACGATTTCCATATCCTGTCCGTCCGAAACGTCCTCGGCCTCGGCGCCATCATCGTCGCCGTCCTCATCCCAGTCGGCCTGAAACGTCTCTTCCGCAAGGAGATGAGTGACTTGGGCGACGCCGAAACCGCGCTCGCCGAAGAAGCTATGGATACCCGCGAAGTCGACGTTCCGGCAATCGACGATGCCCAGCCTCGACGGTACCAAGCCGTAGATTCTGGAGTGGTCCTCGCTGGCCCAAGCACTGGGGATCCGAATCTGGACATAAGTCGGAAGGTCGCGAAGGGCAAAGGCAGGGCTGTCCAGATCATCACGGATATCCGAGAAGATGAGGCCGAGGAGAGCGAGTATGAGGTGTACGATGCGGGTGAAGCCCATGCTCAGACGGACAATATCATGCCGCGGAGAGCGTATCGTCCTGTCAAGGGGTATGGGGCGATCGAAGCGGTCGAGAGGGAGCAGATTGAGGCGGGAGGACCATGGTGGACATTCTCGCGAAAATAGATGGCAAAGCCTTAATGTAAAACGCCGTACTGTATCGATGAGAACGGATATATATTATACGAATCGTGCCATCGTTACATCATATAGGCGTAAAAGACATCGTCATCGTTGTCTACAAGGTCCATCGTCAAGTCATCGAGATCCACAACCAGTACTGAGCGAAGTCAGCGGGATCGGCGATCCTCTAGGTATTGAACTCACCTTCTCAGTTCCCGGATTGAGCGGGCTGAATACCATCTTCGGCTGGAACATCCGATCAAAGACTGCGTTCCAGTCAGTGATACCTCGACATTCAATCCCGAGCGAATCTCACGCGTCATGACCCATAACTTCGCAGCGCTCTGACATAGCGGATGAGACATGACCAATGAAGGGTTCGTAGGGAATGTCTCGAGCTGTCTCAGACACCTGGAGCCCATCAGCTACCCCACTCGACCAAAGAGTACGGCGACTCACCGAAATGCAACGGAAGGTTGAGGCGGACCATAACGGCAGACTGCGGAGTGCGCTTGCCGCCATTTTTCGTCCAGCTGGGTCTGGCACCGCGCTGGGTCCGGACAATCAGGCCGCTGAATCCAGCCACAATCAGCGGTGACAATGAGCTGGGAGCCGAATATGACTTACGCAGGTGTACTGTTTCTTCACATCGATACTGCCGAGCTTGAGGAGTCGCTCCAGGAACCAGCTCCGCCTGTAGGGATCACCACTCAGTCGCTTCTTCCGCTAGGGGCGCCTTAGACGAACCGCTTGGAGAGCTTCAGCTGCGTCTGCTCGGATAAGCAGTCCATCTCTCCCTGATCCCCCCCTGTCGCTACGCCAACGCCAATAAGCATCCCCTACAATCAATCAAGCGGGTGACTCAGCCGGATACTTACGTTGATCCAGCACGAAACGGCTCGCTTCTCGATACAGTTCGCCGTTGACGTGTTGTTCTGCCAGCTTGAGGGCCATGACGGGATTTCCCGAAGCGTGAGTGAGGAGGAAGTGTGCGCAGAGTTTTTGTAGGGATGGGACGATGAGCTTTGAGCTAAGCGCTAGAAGCTATGTGAGTTCATCAGCGACACCAGCAGGGTCTATGATAGATACGCACGTTCTCCACATTCGTCCAGGTGACTTTGCACTCGAGGCTGCAAGTCAGAACCGATTGGTCCAGGATGAGCAGACATAGAAAGAGAGACGGACTGGGGATAAGCCCAAAACAAGAAATCCTGAAACGCAGATGCGCTCTCCTCGTGCAGCTCGACAGTCGCTTCCACCTGACTATCCGGTCGAGCTGGACTCGCCACGCTCGAGAAGGAATGCCGGATGCCTGAACCCTGCCGTCGAGGGGAGGCGGTGGTGATGGTCTGTGCAAGAGGTCGTGAGGAATGCCGCTGCAAGAGGATAGGAAGAGGACTGCGGGGGCGGGCGACTTCGCTGAGATCGTCGTATGGGGTCATGGGGGGTTTGGTGTCCGGTAACGGGGAATCCGGGAGTTCGCGTAATTCCCGAAGGATGTCTGCAACGCTCGGCCCGTCGTCCGTCGCGTCGACGACGCTGACTTTCTTGCTCTCGTTGTCATCTGATATCGGCGATAGGGGTATCTCGGGTACAGGAGGGAGGTTTGAGGGATCGGTATCGGTTGGTGAGGAAGGCGAAGGGGATGGGAAGGTGTCAACGGCTGGAGAATAGACTTGATTGGTTTCGGCCCAGCTGAGCATGCAGACCTCGTATCAGTATATACACCATCGATCGGGGGTTTAGACGCTTACCTTCCTTGAAGGAGAGCTTGGAAGAAAGGGCTCGCGAACCACAGTACCTCCTTGTGACACCAGAACTCATGCCTCCCTACTACAACCCTGACCCGACCAGGTAAAAGTGAGTCTCGCCTGAACGTCGGATGAATGTCGACGTCCTCAGGGTCTACTTCATTCTCGATCGTCGATAGGTAGGTGCTTTGTCGCGCTGCTGCTGCTGCCGCTTCGTCTGGCTGGGTCCATGGTCCGGCAATCCCGGGTGGAGGAGGTGGCGCGTTCGTCGCATGTCTAGACGTGGATGTAGGCGCGAGTTGGGGATGAGCGGGGGACCGAGGAGGATTACGGGAGATGAGGAGGTGTGAGGGGTTAGAAATGCTCATGTTTGAGAAAGAGAAATACAAGCTTGATGGAGACTGAAAGGTTATGGTGGCATGCAGGCACGAGAAATGTCGCCATGTTTGGCCTAACCAAAAAAATCCTTCGAGACGTCTTTTTGGTGACCTGCGTTCAACTCGCGACTGTCCACTCGCGACTGTCATAGGATGCCTTCCTTCAGGTGAGATAGACCTCGCGAGACATTCATTGAGCACGAAGGTGAATTTCAACGGTATTTGTCTCATGTTGACCAATACAGCTGCCATGTCATGCGTTCCAAACGAATCGACAGCTATCTTTGGTGCAGCCGTCGATACACTTGGCAGTACCAGATTCCGTACGAATCATTTTGAGTCTGGGACACCTACTCACCGGCCCGAGGATTACAAGAAAGGATTCAAGCCTCTTGACCTAAACATGGACCGACGGAAATCCTGATTATAGCATAGCATAGCCAAGTACTTCTGATTTCCCTTTGCCTCTTAAGTGCTTTTGGCGTTCTTCCCGCTCTTCGCGTCCATGATCTTCGCCGTCTCCTTCCAGAGATCCCAAATCTCCGTCTTGTTGGGGTAGATGTCATAGTTGTCGATGGTATCGTTCCCGCCGTTTATACCACCGGCGAAAACGGTAGAGTCCTGTACATGTCAATCAGTATGAGAAAAGGGGACAACGAGGGGAGACTCACGGTCAGGTCGAGACCTTGGGCTCCGAGGGACCAGACCATGATCCCGCCAAGGTTGCCGCTCTCGGCGAGGTGGAACCATTCGGGGTAGATACTGCGGTCACCATCAGCCTCGTTCACCGGCCCAGGTGAGTCGGTGATAGAGACTTACCTCGTTTGGTTGTCGTACCCGATAAGGCCAAACTCCTCCATCACCACGGGTTTCCCGATCTCGTTCCTGCAGAATTGTCAGTCATCTTGCAGCTGATCGAGCCCTCGACACTGACTGAGAGTTGATGTGTTGCTGGATGTAGTTGGTTCCCCACGTGTCGATGGGGTATTCTGCCCAGGACTGGGGGTAGAGGTGGAATGTCCCGAAATCGATGGTGTCGATCTTGAGGTTCACCTCGAAATCCATCCCGCTAGTCCCGTTATAGATGTAGTCGGTGTTGTTCGGCCAATTGTAGTACCCCTCGTCACTGCTCATCTCTTCAGCATTGGAAGTAGATGGTCAGGACCGACTCACCCGATGCAGACCATGTGGTTCGGGTCGAGCGTCTTGATGTAAGCCGACTCGTCCGAGAACCACTTTGTCAACTCGGCAGTCGTAGAGTTCGGCCTCGCGATCGTCGGGTACCCGTTCGACCTGGGCTCATTTGCGAGTTCCCAAGCGAAGATGGCGGAGGAGTTTCGATATCGCATGACGATCTCGTACACGTATGCCTCGTAAAGATCGATCATGGGCTGGTAGGTGTAGAAATCGGTGTGGTAATTTGTCATGATCGTTTGGTTGTTGTAGTAGTCCATCCCTCCGTAGTCATCCCAGTTGTTGGTCAGGGTGAGGATACTGCACACGTCAGCGCCGACGAGTGGGATGGAGAAAACGTACAGCTTAACGTCGTACTGTTCGGCATACTTGACGGCTTTGTCGAGACGCTCCAGCCCGCTCGGTCCGTAATTAAGGCTACATCTATCAGCGCAACCTTGGTATGGAGAAAGCGACTCACAAGCTCGTCCCGTTGACCCAGTACTGGTAGTACGTCTCATTGTTCGTCGGGATCTCGGTGACCGTAGAGAAAGCCCAAGTCCGCAGAACTTTCACACCGAGCGTCTTCAACTCCTCGAAAGTCTGGATGTACCCTTCGTCATGGACGAACTGCGGGAGCCAATAGGCGTTGGCGCCATTGAAGTAGAACGGGTAGTGGTCGAGCCAGAATTGGGTGCCTTTGGTGGTCACGGTTCCAGGTGGGAGGACATCCGAGGGATCATTGGCCCACCGCTCGACTTTAGGGGTGACCGCGGCGTTGACGGCGGCGAGGGTGGCGAGAGCGACTGCGAGTCTCATCGTAAGTAAAGGTGTCTCTTGATGGAGAAGTCAAAAGCCAAATTTCGGTCTCACCCTATAAGTGGATCTCCTTCCTGATCACCTTCCCCCAGTCTTGGGGCACCCATCCCGTTCTAGACCGTCCCAGCTCAACCCGGGTTCCTCTCATCCCGGCAAGTCCCGGCTTCACAACTCCCTCACACCGTCACCGACGTAGACGAGCTCCACGAGGGGAGTTCTCGGTGTGTATAGTGGAGCTTACAAATCCAATGATCCATGCGGTGACGCGGCAATTAGCGGCAGGATCTTGAACCGTTTGGCCCGGAGCTCCGGCATGAGCGTCAAGATCCAACCGGTTCCTGAATGTGGTCGGGCTCTTCCGACGGAGGGCTCCAGCTTTGCGATTTCGCAGGCGGTCAGCTGCCTCCCCCTTTCTGAGAAATCATGCCTCCATCGGACCGATCGCCGTCCTCTCGGTGGTTTGATGGAGAACCGGAAGGTTCAATGACACATGATTCAACTAATTACCGACATTATCCCGTGCTTCTACCGGGGTGGAGTCCGGCATAGAACGGACATCCGGACATCAAGGAGTCCTGATCGTCCACTTATAGCATCAGGCTGTTCCGTCATTGATAGTATTCCATCACTGAAAGATCGAATCGCAATGCAAGAGATCGACACCATCTCCCAAGTCCCAGTGGAGGAACGACCGGGCGACGAGAAGGATGGGGAGCTCAAGCACCTCGAACGACTCGAGAACGATGGGAGCGGAGTACACATCAGCAAGACCGTCACTGCGGGTATTGCCTCCAATGTCGAGGATTTCTGGGTTCGTTTCCCTCATAGACATCGACGTCTAGTCTGACAATCGGCGAAGAGCCTTGTCCGCGAGGCCAACGAAGCCAACGAAGCGGAACGGGGTATGCCTCTTAAGGTAGCCCTCAGGACCTACCCCAAGGCGATGGCTTGGTCCATGATCCTCTCTTCCGCGATCATCATGGAGGGGTGAGTCAACATCACGCTTTTCCCCTTTCCAACCAGTACTGATGGACGACAGTTACGACACTGCTGTGGTCGGAAACTGTGAGTTATTCGCCGATCTGCTTATGTCATCGCTCATCCACCACAGTCTGGGGCTTCACGCCTTTCCTCGAGATCTTCGGCGTCCCCGACCACAATGGTAAGCTTCAGGTCCCATCCTCCTGGCAGAATGGGATCTCGGGCGGTACCTCGGTCGGCGAGATCATCGGCCTGCAGTTTGCGGGTTGGGCCGCGAGCAGATACGGCTACGTGGGTTGTCGCCCATTTACCCGATCGTCCAGTATTGATGACGATCGCACGCAGAGGTGGACCATCATGCCCGCCCTGGCCGCCATGATCGGATTCATCTTCATCCCCTTCTTCGCCAGAAGCCTTACTGTGCTACTTATCGGCGAGATCTTCCAAGGTATGAGCTGGGGCGTCTTCGTGAGTACCTCGTTATACAAATCACGCCCGCGACTGAGGCGGATTGAAATAGCAAACCATGACCATCTCGTACGCCGCCGAAGTCTCGCCAGTCGCTATCCGTCACTGGTTCACTTCGTACGTCAACATGTGCTGGTTCATTGGGCAATTCATTTCTGCCGGTGTCCTGCGGTGAGCGCCTTGATCCCTTCTGGTCGGCGCACCCACTCAAATCGTTTAGTGGCCTTATCAATAACCAAACTGTCTGGGGGTGAGTCTTACTTTAACGGCAGAGCTGACAGTCAGCTATCGCATCCCCTTCGCGATCCAATGGGTTTGGCCGGTTCCAATCTTGTGAATTCTTTCATTGTTTCATCCAGAATTCAACTCACTCTGCAGGATCGGCACATTCCTCGCCCCGGAGTCACCCTGGTTCTACGTCAAGAACGGCGACAAGGAGAAGGCCCGGAATTCGCTCAGGCGGCTGGCCCGCAGGGGGGTTGGAACGGGAGATAGGGAGATCGATCGACAATTGGCTCGTAAGCCGATCCATTCTGTGCGAGGCCAAGCTCATGCGGGGAATCAGTGTTGATCTACACCAATGAGATGGAGAAGGAACAAGCTCCAGCCAACGGCGTGTCTTATCTCGATTGCTTCAAGGGTACCGACCTCCGTCGAACCGAGATCGTCTGTATGACATGGATCGCCCAGACCATGTGCGGCTCTTCTCTCGGTGGCCTTCAGTCTTGTACGTCGTCTCCTTCAACTATCTCCCTCCATTCCGCTTACGCCATGCAGTCTTCTACGAAGCCGCCGGTATCTCCCCCACCAGCTCATTTGATCTCGGCCTCGGCCAGACTGCCATCGGGATTGTCGGGAACGTCGCCTCTTGGTTCATCCGTGTGTTCCTCCCGTTCGTCATTAGCTATTGCTTACATTCAATGCAGTCGGACGAGTCGGTCGTCGTCAGCTATTGCTCGGGGGCATGATGATCATCTTCGTCTTCCTCATGTATGTCACCTCGCTCTGACCTAGGCTGACGAGCAGCATCATCGGTGCCATGGGCGTACCCAAGCATCTGAACTCTGCCGAGTCTTGGGTGGCGGGAACGATGGTCCTTCTCATTTCCTGCGTTTACGGCTTCTCGATCGGACCGGTCGTATACAATATCGTTGCCGAGGTCCCGTCGACACGAACACGAGCCAAGTCTGTCGTCCTCGCTCGTAACGCCTACAATATCATCGGGGTCGCTTTCGTCAATATCGTCACCTACCGTCAGCTCAACGCCGACTCCTGGAACTGGGGGTGAGTGAATACCCAAGTCAGGTGGATTGGTCGCTAACCCGGTCGTGATCAGGCCTAAGGCAGGCTTCTTTTGGGCGGGTGCCAACGTGCTCTTCACAATCTACCTCTACTTCCGTCTCCGTAAGTCCTCTCTGATCCCAAGATATCCGCGCTGAGAAGAGCAGCCGAGACCAAGGGAAGGACGTACGCGGACCTGGACATCCTATTCGAGAACAAGGTCCCGGCGAGGAAATTTGCCTCGACAAAAATCGGTACGTGCTGCTCGAAGCTTAGCTATGGTGTAGAAGCTGATGAGGTCCACAGAGTCGCTGGTCGAGGCAGCAGAGAGGGCGTTGTAGAGGGAGTTCTCGGCAGTCAGAAGTATGTTATTGAGTGGATAAGGTAGATAGTGGGGCTTGGAAAGCCGCTTCTCTGGTCTGTGGCTATGTATCTGATGACGAGTCCGTCGTATAGGCCCGATTCGTCTTTCGCCCCCAAGATGAATGCTGAGCGTATCATACTCGCGCTCGGTTCTTCTTGGACGTGACCTTTTGGATATTGTAAACCAAAGAATGACACCGATCAGTCTTGGCAACCTTCCACCGGTTCTTCGGGGCATTCTATCATACATCCACAGCGCGTCTATCCATCATAATCATGACAAGTCTCGTCACATATCAAAACAATACGTTACCGCTCCTTCACTCATAAGCGTGTCACCTCAGCCCATCCTCGGCATATTCGTACTCCACATACTCCGGCTTCCACCTTTTCGCCTCCGCCCATTCGCGTCTCCCCTCTTTCGGTATATCCGCGCGAGCTATACCTTCCTCAATTGCCTGGTCGATGACCGCAAGAGCGACTTCGAAGTTGACTTCGGCGGCATCTATCAGAGGGTATATGGTACCGGCGTAAGATGACGTACTCCCGAAGGGGCGGCAAGGGGGACTGGTCGGGGTCCTTCAGCGCGGGTGCGAGCTCCGACAACCGCTTCGCGCCGGCAACGATCATCTTGTCCGTCATCTTCTTGCTCTGGGAAAGGATGGTGCCGAGTCCAAGTCCGGGATAGATCAGGGCCTGATCCGGTGGTCAGCACTCTTATTCCTTGCCGATATGGGTATTCGATGAGAGACTCACGTTGTTGCACTCAGCGATCACGTATTCCTTGTCGGTACCAGGCGTATTTACTGGCGGGAGGGGCGAGCCGGTCGCCATAAGCGCTTTACCATCACTCCATTGATTGGCGTCTTTCGGACTGTCCGTCGATCAGTACGGCTATAGTTCAGCCGGCTTGAATCTTAGTCTACCTCGCACAGACGCGTCGGGTTGCTCAGCTGCAGGATCAGTCAGTCTCGACTCTTTCCACATGATACGCACCGGGAAGATGATCGGTCTATCCACATGTTCACACATTTCCTTGACCACCTCTTCGGTGAAAGCACCCCCGTGCGTACTTGTTCCGATGAGCACCGTCGGCTTGACTCTCCTCACCACGTCGAGCAATCCAGTCTGCCCATACTTCCAATCATCTTCCTGGCGAATAAAGTCCTGCTCAGTCTCGCCTCTGATCTGATCGCCAAGCGACTTTTCGATCAGGCCATTCTTATCTACGGCCTCTTCCTCCGAAAGCGAAAACGAGGACAGTCGCATGGCGGCGCGGAGTTGTCGAGCGATGCCGAGACCGGCGGAACCAGAGCCGTAAGCGATGATTCGCTGGTCTTCAATCTGAGGCAAATGAGCAAGCGTCGAGAGCAGAGCATGTCAGCTGACCTTGCTCTTCGTCACCGTGATGGCCGCTTGAAGCGCTGCAAGCTGATCGAAATCGCTTCAGAACGCTCAGGGAAGGGCAAAGAGACCGCTTACTGTTACGGCGCCTGTGGCCTTGGACGTCATCGTTGAACTGTACGCACTCCTCGTCAGCAATCGTCCCAAACTCTTGGTCGTGCACGGCGGACAATGGAATGTTGATCCCTGCGATGTTCGACCGGGAATCAGACGTGGTCCTAATCAAGGCTCTACGCTTGTCCAACTCACCGATACCGCTCCAGAGGGCATTACTCACCCCCTGAAGATGCAGATCAGCTCTGATGCAAGACATTGTCAAGAGCGAGCCCGTACAAAGTCCTCGAAATGAAGCAAGCACTTCGGCTGGTGCTTCTTGACTAGTCCGACGAACCTTTCCAGGAACTCGTCGTAGGACTTGCCGCGGAGTCGCTCCTTCGCGTAACCCTGAATATGACCGTGTCAGCGATACGATATCCCTAGGCCCTATACTTACGATGTAGAGCTCGTCCTTCAGAAGCGCCTCATTGTCCGTCCCTACGTCAAGTACCACAGCGAGTGTCTTTGCTGGGCTACCGCCGCTGATCAGCTCCAATAGTCGAGACGACTGATGTTATGTCCTCATCCAGAGACGCACGCACTCAACACCCGCTGCGAGAGTGTAGATCACTGCCTTCGCAGCTGAAATACAATCCCGCCGGACCCCTGTTCGTGATCAGCAGTTGCCCTAATCTGCCGGCGTAGCGAGTTACCTGATCACCGATACCTAGAATGTCTCGGCATCCGAAACAACTATCTTATCGCACCATCACTGGGTTTCCAGTTAGCGGGAAACGTGACTCACGAGCTCCAGCTGCCTTCCCTCACATGCATCCAAGAAATCCACCTCCATCTTGTCGACATCCGGAGGAGAGAGGTACAGCCCCTCACTTCTCCTGAACAGAAGCGAGTACTCGCTGATAGCATCGGCTTCGGTCGGCGTACAGACGACCGGGAACATGGCTTCCAGGTTCTTGGAGAGGAGGGCGTAGAAGAGTGTCCAGTTTTGGGATGTCAGGGCCACGAAGGGGAAATGGAGATGATGGTGTCAGCAAGAGCACCATGGAAGAAGGAGGAAGGAATGCATGACGAAGTTCGACAAGGTCAATCAAGTGAAGCAGCGAGGTAAGGCGGGTACGAGTCGACGAGCTCGCTGCAGTAGGACGCAGCGAGGGGTATGGCCCACATTTCATGCTCTGCAGGAACGAATTCCCGGATATCAGTCTCTCGATCATGGTACTGTTGGAGAGCCCTCTGAACCTGCTGTTCAAGCGTGTCAACCCTTACCACCAACCTGTGAGCTTCCAGGTCCCGTGGGCGAACGTAAGCTCACGTATACGGCAGCCGTCCGCTAATACCAAATTCACCCCGTTCCCCGTTTGAAAGGGCGGTTCCTTTGTTGAAACGAGGGTTATTGAGAATAGCTCCGCCGTTGAGGGCGACTTTCACCGGTGGGGATGGAAATGACTTGGACGGTACAACTGAGCGCAATGGCGGTAAAAAGAGCATATGAGGAGGAACTCCGTTGGAGTGCGATATGACGTCAGACAAGGCACGTGGGAAAGATCTTTCATCCAGCGGCAGTGACAAGCCGAACCGAATCATCGCTGTACTATAGTGCGCAAGAAGAAGACATATCAGAATCCGATCAGACATACATCCCTGGCCATCAAGATTTTTTGTCATCTCCGTTTCCTCGCCGAACCTGGGGGACTTTTAGCAAATGCGTGACAGACTGCCTGACTCACCTTTTGCGCTGCCTTCCTCCGGGACCTTCCTCTTTCCCCCTTTGACAGGTGTCTCGTCCTTGCCTCCTTTACCTGCTTTCTTCCCACCAGATTCGGACGGTCCTGCTGCAGCCTCGTCTTCGCACTTCGGGCAGAACCATTCTCCTCCGGGGATGTCCACTAGCGGCGGGTCCAGGCAACCGAGGTGGTACGGCTCGTCACACTAGCTTTCTCAGCCTGGAGCCACATGTAAAAGAAAGACCCTCTCACCTTCTCACATTCGAGAGGATCATCCTCTCGGTCGTCGTCGCAGATAAGACACTTGGACGAGGATGCGACGTGGACTGGATGTCGAGGGATGTCGGAAAGCTTGGCGTTGGGTCGAGCGAGGAAAAGGGTGAGAAAGGAGCCGCCAGCGACACTAATAGAGCCCGTCAGCTGTGATCATTGAAGCTTGGACTCACTCGATAACATCGATGTCCGCAAGATGCATTATCTGTTGAGGTTTCGTGGCACTCTTCATATCCGGGCCCAGACCCAGCTCTACACGTGAAGATGAGTTGGCTGCGTGCCGTGAGTGCGTAATGCCACGTACCGCCATAGAGCTAAGGACGCCCAGTACGATTCAATGGGAAAGGCTTGAGATCATGCAATACTCACTACACCTTGACCGAAACCGACCGTCATCACTCCTCCAGCCGAGTCTGGCGTTGTGATGAAGTGTGTACATCCACCACATGCAGCTTTTAGAACAGGACAACTGACGACTGCAATCATGCATGGTCAGCACTAGCGGCTCTCCCGGATACGGCGAGACCTACTGTCCTGGATGGTTCTGATTGGCAACATGTATAAGCTAAGAAGGTGGACCCCTGGGAAGACTAACTTGAACGAGGTATATGGTTGTCCGGTAGACCCTGCGTTGCCGCTTCAGCAGCCCTTCGAAACATGCCAGAAGCAGGGCGCAAGCTCACCATCACCCGTGAGCTTCCACTTTCCAGCCATATAGTACATGTTTTGTCGGTCGATCACCACGGAATCTGTCGTGCCAGGCCCTATCAGTGATCCGCACCCATCCTTGATTGGGTTGCGCTGCTGACATACTTGTTGGTCCGCAAAGTATACTCTTTCCTCGTGTAAGCTCGTTCTTGCCCGAGAACTTCGAATCGCGGCATCATCAGCTATGTTTACCGATGCTCGCTGGCGAGACCAACCGAGGGCACGATGGTCGCGACCAAGCTTTTGTTCTACAGTCTCGCGACGTCCTAGGGGTGGCAATGTGCTCACCGATCCTTCTGATCCTGCAATCCCAACCTTGAATACCCCGCGAACCCCCAAGCATAGACATGTCCCTCGTCATCCAAAGCCAGCGAATGTTGATTGCCCGATGCGATCTGAGTGATCTTCTTGTTTGCTAATCCTTGAACCAAGCCTATGGTGTTTCAGGGTTGCCTTCCACGCGAAACCGTTTGCACCCACGAGCCGGGACTTCGAGGTCGAATCCTGTCTTGCCGCCTTTGAGGAGCCGCTCGCCGGTCTTGCCGTTGCCTAGTTGTCCTGATTCGCTGGAACCGGCGGCAAAAGCTTGGCCAGAGTCGGTGAGGAAGAGCGAAAACGTGTGCCCCGCTGTGACCTGGGCGACCAAATCGTCGTCAGCGACATGTTCGGCAACGAACGTGGACGTGCCTGGATTATTTTCGCTCCCGGCTCCTTCGACCAAGGTCCAGTGATCTTCGTCAAGTTCCCCACCTCCTGACAGGGATTCTGCGGCTCTTCAACTTTGCACTTCCTAGTTCGTATGTTTCGCAGCCCACCAAGCCAAGCTGTCCGACCACATTGTTGCCGCAACCATACACCCCTCCCTGATCATCCACCAGCAAGATGTGAGACCGCCCTGCGGCTCCGCCAACCCATTTGCTACCCCTTTCGGGATGGAAGATTTTGCACGGGTCAAGCTCAGAGATGACGCCGGTTGCTGCTTTGGCCAGGGAGGAAGAAGGGGATTTGCCGAAGATCCGTGTGAGACCGTGGACTGCGCGGAGTCAGCATGATGCAGATTGGTTCGGCGAGTCTTGACAGACTATCGATGACGATGGCATAGTTCGCCGATGGTCCCGTTATGAGCTTTGTGATCTTGACGTTGCAAAGGGATCGAAGGATATGAGGTGAGTTCAGATCGGAAGTCGAACCCGGTGGACGATCTTTACGGCCGTTTGTCGCCCTGAAAGATCAACAGACGCATGAGCACGCGTCGATGATGAAGAGGATAGGTTCTTACCAGCCGGTGCCGCCTGCGATGAGAACTGCATAGAGAAGGTCATACTGTCAGCGAGACTCTTGATGGTATCCTACGGCGAATTCTCCCGGTCAAAGCCGACCGCCCGAAATCACTTCGCGGTCCGGGATATCAGTCCGGAAAGCCAAACTTTCGCGGAAGGTGGCCAACGACAAGAATCTCGTATCCCGTTATAAAGCTGCAAGTAGAGCTGATTTTGCGCTTACCTCTGCCCCATGGCCCTTCTGCGCCGTTTTCTTCCGCCATCCCAGTTCCTGTGCGCCTACAAGAAAGGTCAAAAACCGTGAAATCGCTGAGAAATCGGTAGCAAGACAACGCGTCAGGATGATGTGATGATTTGCCTCCGCTCCGCTAGTGATTTTCGGCGAGCGGGGGTTGGCCGGTTATGGGACTTTGCCGAGGAGGTCAAGTCGGTCAACCAGCTTCCTATCTCCTTGATTCGAAAATCGTCTGCCTGGTGAGAGTGTCTCAATTGATTTGACCTCCTTTGGAATCGGCGTCAACCTTCGTCCTTGATCATCACAGACCACGTGCCATGCCGCCATCAAACCGCGCGATGTCCAAAGCGTCCGTGAGTGTCGTGCTCCATGCTTCCTCGTCTCCACATTCCTCTGCATACATATCAAAAGCACCTCAGCATGACTGTCAATGATCGATTGATGCAGTTGAAAGACGGAAATGCTTTTTCTCGTCTCCCCGAATCCACATCGCACCCGTCCCCTCAATGTTCAAAATCTACCGCTCAGTCCGCTGTCAATTTTGGCCCGCAGCTTGGGGTAGATGGGACGATGCCACGCCTCGATATCCGTAAGAAGGCTTTGGAAGATGTGGTGGCACGGTCGCAGGCGAAAGATGGGTTGGGGAGGCTGCAGGGAAAAGTCGGGGTCATCACCGGAGTAGGGCCGGAAATGGGTATCGGGGTATGCAGTCGTCATCTGATCGTCGCAACAACGGAACTCACCAGGCATTATCTAGACTGCGACAGCCAAGCTCTTCGCTCGCGAAGGTACGAGGTCGATAGCTGGAGCTGCATTGACTGACCTATCGAAGGCGCCACACACCTCTACCTCCTGGACTTCACCGACAAACAGCTCCTTCCTCTCGCCGAAACCCTTCGGAAGTCCTTCACATCCACCATAGTCGGTCCATTTCCATTTGTACCAGGTGGAGACTAATGAGACAGATCACCACAATCAAAGCCGACGCCGCATCGCCCACCGCCATCTCCTCTCTGGTCGACAGAATAATGAATGAAGAGGGCCACCTAGACTTTTTCTTCGCAAACGCCGGGATCGCGCAGCTGCCGGAAATGTTGGGCTCAGCCTCTTCAGAAGACGAGAAAATGGCAGGAGTTGTAGATGGCATGGTGCGCACGTCTGCCAAGATCGGTGCAGAAGAGTTTGTCGAGGTCATGCGGATCAACGCCTTGAAGTAGGGTCTTACCCATGCCCTCATCACGTCGAGCTGACAGGGACTCCAGTGTATTCTTGGCGATCAAGTATGCGTCCCCTGCGATGGGCAAGCTTTGCGTCGAGAAGGGCAAGACCATCCCCGGTGGTTCAATCATCCTCACCGCGTCAGGTGCGCTAAGCCTCATTTTATAAGCCCGCCGATTCACGACGCACAGTTGCCGGCCTCAAGGCTAATGCGGGGCCGATGCCATACTCAGCGTCCAAGGCGGCGGTGATCTCCATGGCTCAAACGGCGGCGTACGAGCTGTCGGGCCAGAACATGAGGGTCAACGCGATATGCCCCGGATTGATCGAAGTGGATCCTTGTTCTGCGTTGTTTTCTGACGCTGACATCGGGACAGACGGATATGACCAAAGCTGGCCTTCATCTGGCCAAATTGGCGGGCAAGGAGAACAGATTTGGAGTGCTGAACCCGCTGATCCGGCAGGGTCTGGGTGCTGGTACGTTATTTGCACCTCTCTTAATGGTTCTGAAGGCCCTTCAGAGGTGGCTCAGGTGGCATTGTTCCTGGCGTCTAGTGAGTCTGACGAGGCCGATGGCGAGGCTGAAGATGTGTAGATGATTCATCTTATGTGAACGGACAGGCTATCCCGGTTGACGGGGGGTTGACGGCGAGCATGCCATACATAAGGCCAAGGTTGTGATGAGATTATTGTGTTGCGTCGATCATTGCATTACTCGTTGCTTCCGCCCAAGATTGCGAAGGATGTCAAGTTCATCATGAGGGACGCCCTAGCCGGCGGCCAGGCAAATCACTCCGCTAAGATCTGCCAAACAGAGACGTGTATACAGGCGGTGTCTATTGGTGATATCCGAAATAGAGGGGATAGAAGGAACACGTCATTTCATCCCTACACATTTGATGACGATCTTCGGCACTCGCTCAGCAGAAACACGCATCAAATTGGTCGTATACAATCTACCATCGCAAGAACCAACTTATAAATCGTCAAGTCCTCAAGGCTTTCGGTGCAAGTGTCTCCAGGGAAGCCGACCACGCTCCGTCCGCGGTGGCCGAACAGTCGGGCGCCGACCTCTACGTCCTATTCCGAAACGCACGTGAAGCTTCCATGTAAGGAGCTTCAGCGCCTTCTACTTGCAAATCCTTCAACGCGCTGGGCAGTACTACCAATCAAGCTCGCTTCATCTTCAGGCCCCTGTATTGGTCGACCTGGGCCACCACCTTCGCCGATCAAGAATCCGGCTCGCAAACATTCGCACGTCTTCCCAATCTTCGATACAGGCATCTGGCTCTGATTGTTATTCACCATGAGCAACGGTACATCCAAGTCCGACGGCATTCATTTCTTCACCAGCAGCGCTTCCACTTCATCTTCATCGCCTGAATCCCCTCCCACCCCGCAGCTCAAAACCGCTCGTCCCTCCAACGCCACGGTCCTCGTCCCGTCCACCAGCCGAACTCGAAACGTCCCCCCTTCACCTCTATCGCGCATCCAACCATCCGTAATTGCGGACCGAGAACCGGTAGCTGTTCCTCAAACCACAGGATCCGCTAAGCTACCCGCGACCAACCAAATCATCGAGGATTCTCCATGCTTCATTCACTCCCATCTTGATCGGCACGGCTCGCTTCAGGATTGGCTCGTCAAGAACAAGTCGAGTCATCCTCAATCTTCCCACGGTCATTCAGAGCCTCGCCAGCTTAATAACGTAGCGACGTCATCTCGACAGCACACTCATCACACGCCGCACGCGCATCATCCGTATCTCCCTCCTCAGAATCATCGGCGTCATTCACTTCAACCTTCGCATTCTCCTTATCAGACCCCCGGTTCTTCTCGAGTCACTTCGCCGACAAAAGAAGGCTCCACGAATGGCTACGACACGGATCAATCCAGCATGAACGGCATGGGTAGTGCGATCCTGGACGGCGATTTGATAGACGAGCGCGAAGAGGGGGGGAGTCTGACAAGACAACTCGCAGAGACCGCGCAGGGCGTGCGGGAGATGAGCAAGCAGCTGGGTGTGTACAGCCTACATTCCGCCAGGTAGCTGCTGACCTATGCAGGCCGCACAAGAGTCCGCTCTCGGATTCAGCACGTCCTCATCGTCACGAAAGCCCGAGACAACCGACTCATCCAGCTCACCCGCGAACTCGCCCTCTACCTCATGCAGAAGCAGCCTGCTTCCTCGCCAGACGGTGTCAACAGGCCTGTTGTTGACGAGAGGAACGGCGATAGGGGAATGGTGGTCTATGTCGACGCTCAAGTGCGCATGTCCAAGCGCTTCGATGCCGCAGGGATTCAGAGGGATTACCCTCATCTATTCAAGCCGGTGTTCCGAAGGCGAAGCTCATCCTCGGCTTCGGTGAATACGCTCTCGACGTACCCCTCGGAGAGAAATGTGGGTGACCTGCCGAGGCGGCCTCAAAAGGATGAGGGCCAGTTGAGGTATTGGACGAGCGAGTTGTGTTCGAACTCGCCACACTTGTTCGACTTCGTGGTCACGGTGGGTTCCATGAAGTGATAGCGAGTGTCTGTTGATATCGCTCTTAGCTTGGTGGAGATGGGACGGTACTCTTTACATCTTGGCTCTTGTCAGTATTACATATTGAAGATCTGCGCAGCTGATAGCCCGCAGCCAACGGATCGTCCCGCCTGTTCTGCCCTTTGCCCTCGGATCGCTCGGCTTCCTCACGAACTTTGATTTCGCCAAATACAAAGAAACTATGGACAAGGTCGTCGACGACGGTATCCGCGTCAACCTCCGCATGCGATTCACCTGCACCGTCTACCGGGCGATAGCCCCGGAAGAAACGACGCTTGTTCTTGGCGACGGAGGTAGACAACGCAAGGCGATCAAGCGGCCGGGCGGCGAAATTTTGATGAGTCAAGTGGACAGGGGTGGATGGGAAGCGCTGGAGAGGCCAACAGGGCCGATGCTGAATCCCGCAGCCGAGGGCAAGGACAAAGAGATCATGTGTTTCTCTACCAGGCCTGTCGAGCAGTTCGAAGTCCTCAACGACCTCGTCGTCGATCGAGGGCCAAGCCCTTACGTCAGTCTCCTCGAGCTATTCGGTGAGCCATGCATCTGTTCTCATGTGACTCAGCTAACGAGCATCCAGGCGACGAGCATCATCTGACGACGGTGCAAGCCGATGGGTTGACAGTTTCCACTCCCACCGGTTCCACTGCCTACTCCCTTTCTGCAGGCGGATCTTTGGTGCACCCACAGATTCCCGCACTTCTGATCACACCTATCTGTCCGCATACACTATCTTTCCGACCCATGCTACTACCAGATAGTATGGAGTTGCGCATCTGCGTACCGTACAACTCTCGCAGCACCGCCTGGGCAAGCTTCGATGGGCGAGGCAGAGTCGAGCTGAAGCGTTAGTCTGTCCCACTCCTTCCGCATATATGCTGATGGGGCCGAGCAGAGGGCGATCACATTAAGGTGACCGCGTCCAAATTTCCCTTCCCTACGGTTTGCGCAGACAAGGCGTCCACCGACTGGTTTTCGTCGATCTCCCGGACTTTGCGGTGGAACGAGCGCGAGAAGCAGAAGTCCTTTGTGGTGGTGGAAGAGGACCGAGAGCCCGCGTCGAGCTCGCCAACGTCAAGACATCGCGAAACGTTCGATGATGTGAAGGCAAAAACAGCCTCACAAGCCGTCAAGGAGAATGGCGTACGGAAAGAGCAGGATGGCAAGGAGCCAGCGGATGGCGACGAAAAAGAAGAGGATGACAGAGAAGATGAGGCCTTTGATATAGACGAGTACGTCGATTCGGATAGTGGGATAACAGTGCTGACGTCTTTGCAGCAAATCCGGTGGTGAAGCCACCCCCTCGGCTCCACAGTCGCAATCGCCTGACCATCCGAAGATACCTCCCAAAAGTCTTCATGCTATCGCAAACTCGCACAGATCCGGCGTCGACTCACCGGACCGCTTCGCTACGCCATACGAAGGGCCGCCACCCCTGTCCCAGCGTCACCTGGTTGAAGCGCTTGCAGCAGCAGACATCCAGGAGAAGGAGAACGAGAAGGGCGAGCGAGACGATATCCGTTCAGACGGGAAGCATCTCCGGGTTGATGGTTCAGCGCATCTGATCCCTCGTGGTCGATCAACCATGAGCTCGCCCGTGGAGGATGGCGCGAAAGCCTCCAGGGCAGGTAACAACAGCCCGCGACCTAGTTCGACGACAAGCCCGAGGTCGCGGCGGCAGGAGTGCAAGGCCAAGGCGTTTGCTTTCTTTGGACAGGTGAGTCAAGGTGTCCTCGAAGTATCAATGTTTGCTGATGGCCATGATAGGATGACTCGGCTTCGGACCAGAGCGATGATCCTTCCGAGTGATTCTGTGTGAATGCATCGCTTGATCTCTTATCCCGACCCGGCATTGGCGGATGTCGCAAAGGACCCTCAGATGACGATATGAAAGTTTCACTTGGCAGCGTCCTTTGACAATTTGGAGGTGACACACCCAAGGGAGGAATGTCACTGAATGTCTCATCTAATATACGCGCAGCAAAACTGATGCTGACCCGCTGATCTCCTACTCCTCACCATTCTTTGTCCAGGAATATCGATTGGCTCTCGGTTCGTCACGACAGACCGGCATCATGCCGGACAGCGAGGCTCCGTCCAGGGACGAAAGGCCCAGGGCCATGTCTCATACCGATTCTCCAAGAGTCATCAGAAGGTTCCCTCGATCTGCCAAGGTCAAAGGGGCACTGTCCGATGCTGACGAGAGACCTGGGGACAGAGGCGCGGAAGAGAAAGCGGCGCGAGAAGCGGAGCAGGCGGAATCGCAAGCAGCCCGAGCGGCGGAAGAGGAATTGGCGCGAGCAGCGAGAGTGGAAGAAGAGCGAGCGGCAACACTTCAGGCTGCGCGAGCGTTAAAAGTAGAGAACACACGTGCAGAGGAAAAGGAAAAGGCGCGAGCAAAGGCGGCGGCGAGACAGCGAGCTGAGACAGCAATACGTGCCAGGACTGCCGAACGTCGAATGGACTCTACGGCTTCGAGGTGGGATAGCTCCGACGAGGACGTCAGGGGCCAGGAAGACAGGGAGAATGAGCAAGGCCGAGCACGGAGAACAGAGTCATCAGAGGAATCGGAGATATCTGAAGCATCGGAAGACGACCCACCTCCAAGGCCGGCGGGAGGTGCCCGGAACGCGGCTTCTACGAGGGAAACCAGGAGGGAGAGTGGGAGGCCGGAGACGCGTGGAAGACAGAGTGACTCGACCTCGCGCGGGCGCACTAGGGAGGCGCAATCTCGGTCAACCCCATCTGGAACCCGCAATACAGCCTCCAACTCCCGCTCTCCATCCCAGGCGAGGGTGCCCGATTCCCGCTCCAACTCCCACTATCAAACCCAGGCAAAGCTCGCCGACTCCCGGTTAACCTCCCGCTCCACCTCAAACAGTGACAGGAGGCCCCACCGGCGTCCTTCTTCTTGCTCAGACTGCTCGAATACCTGCTCCTGGTTCCCATGTTGCGGTCTAAGCAAGTGGAGAGGATGGGTCTGGCTGCGCCGGCACAGCCTTTATTTCATTGCGGTGACCATCATCGCGTTGATGATTGGTCTGGCCGCTACTGGACCGATCACGAAGGTCTGGTTCTGCGAGGCGAACGACACGAAACTCGGTGCGACGGGGTATTGTCATGGGTAGGTCTACCGTGCTAGGGTTCGATCTGGGCTGACAATGGATAGCTCGGACTGTTCGACGAAATTCCGACCCTATAATGATAGCTCGGTCCCTACGACTTTCTGGCCGGGGACGCAGGTCCTCTCTGGTCTCTTACTCGCTGTCGGATTCGGTATGTCCATCTCTCGTCTGTCGACACCGCATAGGACATGCTGATTCGAACAGTTGGCATTTTGAGCCTGACGGCTGGCCTCTATTTCATCCTTCAAATGTGGCACCGCTCCGGAACCGGCGGCGAGTGTCACAACTGCATTCGCTCAAGCTGTTACTGCTGCAACGACTCCGGCCGTTCCCGCAATGGCAAGGGAGACGACTACGACGCTCCAGAAGACAAGAAGATCCAAAAAAAGTATTGTCTCACGAAAGCAAAGTGGGACGAGCTAGACTTGGGCGCAAGAATAGGATACAGAGCGCGATATCGCGTGAAGAAGATCTTTATCGGGATCATGGACGCCATTGGGGTATTCGTCCTGGTTGTCGGGGTCCTGCTGATTCAATGGGTCGATTCGGCGAATGGCGAGGAAGATATCGGGTACCAAATGTCAGTCTCCCCTACATCGTATGTTCACTGCAGGGTATTTAATGATGGTATCCAGGTTGACAGGACTGATGGTCCTCGTGCCAATTTGGTTCCTGACGAGATTGGTGTTTCGGGGGGTACCGGGCAGGATCCAGGACATGGTCAAAAATGACGTCGAGCGAGCAGTGAAGCCAGTGAAAACCGTTGTCGGACAGGGTGCTCGACGAGTTGGGCAGCAGGCTCAAGAGGGCATGCAAAATGCACGACGGACGGCGCAGCAGAGACTACCGACGCAGTCAGGAGCTCGCCGAGTCTGAGGTGGTATAGTTCAGGGTGCTGGATACGTGGATATCTTTTCGGTGCGGCATGCATGCTTGGTATACTTGGTCTCACAAAGATCGCCTCAAGGTTCCCAACCTACCTCGTTCATGGCGACCATGATGCCTTATCCGGGCGCTGGATGTATGCTTGGTATACTTGGACCCACCCAGATCATCTCAACATCCCTAACCTCCTCCACTTCTCACCGATCTCAGAAACCTTCACCACCACCCCCGCAGCTGCAGCTTTGATCCGACCCTCTCGCATCCCGCCCTGTCCTGCTGCGACCTGTCCACCCCGGCTCTCCACTTCGAATACTCCTCCTGCCCATTCACCGACAGCGACGATAAGCTGCGGCTTGTCGAGCGCCAGTGTCCGCCCGCTGTCCAGCTCAAAGGAGGTATCGAGACATACGAGACTGGTCTCCAGTGCCGCGCCGACTACCAACGCTTCTTGCTGTGACCCATCTGAACGCTCCTCGTCAGGATTGGTGATCGGATTGTCGTCCGATCGCGAAGGATGTCGAGAGCCGATGGTCAACGCTAGCTCGATTGCCTCTGGGCTGAGCACTGCCAGGAAGAGCGGAGAGTGTCGAGCGGCGTGGAGTAAGAGCGAGAGAGTCATCAAGAACTTCTCGAGCGCCATTGGCGAGAGCACCATCCCCGTTCCTGCTCCTCTATAACGAGATCCCGAACCAAGCGCCCGCTCCTCTCGTATCGATGCATCCTGGAGGTGTTGCCAGAAGCGGTTGATAAGCGGCATTATGAAACACTCCGCCGCCACGTCCTTGAAGGGCACCACCGGCGTTTGCGATGGAGGCTGCTGATCCGACATTTGGCGATCAGCAAGCGAACCGACTTCAGCTACAATCTTCCGCTTCGTATTTCCGACGCGAAGACGTTTCTCTCTCGCAAGTTCAGGAACAGTCTCCTCGCCCTTCCTTGCGCCCTTACTGAGGAGTAGAAGCCGGACGCCGGAGATCGCTTGGTCAAGCTGACCAGCGATAGCAGGAGAGGTATCAGCGGGACTGATATACTTCTGGTGGAGGGCTGGCGGGAAGGTCTTGCTCGGAAAGTCGATCCGGCGAGCAGTAGCCACAGCCGCGGGAACAGATAATCCTGCAAGCTCTCGCGCGCCCATAGCGATGGCGGTGAGGATGACGCCTTTCTGGTACAGGGAGAACTGCGCGCTGAAATACTGCTCGGCCAGGAAGCTTGTAGCAGGATCAGCATGATGCAGTCATTATTATCTCAGACTAACGGAGCTACGTTCTTTGGCGAGCATGCCACCGAAGCTGTCAGAAGACCCTGTCGCTTCTCCTCGAAGCCTTCCAGATGGAAAGGGTCATTGAGCGAGATCGTCATGACGGCTACCGCCACTGCGCTTTCCTCTGTAATCCAGTAAGTTAGTCGGGCGAATCAAGCGCAGAAACCTTCACGGACCGAGCTCCCGGCCGAACGACCTTTTCGCCCTGACCAGCCCCTCACCCCACTTGAGCCCCATCTCCAGGTGATCCGGCTTCTCCCTCTCCTTCAGCAGCGCGACTAGCTGTTGGATGTATACCGGCCTGGTGATCTTCTTCTTCTGCGTGCTGTCGAGAGCGAGGCTCGGATCCGCGGCGACTTCCTCTAGGTATGAAGGGGTAGGCGAAGGTGAGCGAGAAGACGTTGGAGAAGCGTTTGCGTATCCTTCAAGAGGATCAGCCATTTGATCGGGGTCGAGCATGATGATCCTGGGCTGAGGACGGGACGGAGCGGGCCTTCGTGCTTCGGCTCGTCCTCTTCGTTCCGGTCGACCGATGACGGTAGGTGCAGGCGGGATGTTCGTGGGTGGTATCGAGTCCCACCCTAGCATCCAGGCCTTCCCTGCGGAGTCCTCGCTCAATCGTGCATGCTGATCTCGGACCCCGACCGCTCTCCTCAACCACCTACACTCTTCCCGCCCATCTCCATCCCCGTCCCACATGTCTTTACCAAACCTCAATCGCTTCATGCCGGAACCCTGCGGCTTCTTCGGAGTCTTTGGATCGCCAGAGTCCTCATCGACCTCAAGTCCAGCTTTCAGCTCATCCAGCTCTTCCTGCTGGTTTGAAGGTCGATCCTCTCCATTGTCTTCGATAGAGAGCTCGCTGATGACTTCCGCTTCGAGCATACCGAGGCGTCGGATCTTAGGGTCGGGATGAGCGAGATAGGATTGCATGGCGGTGAGGAGCCCAGGTCGGTGGGAGAGCGAGACGAGGAAGGGATGGAAAGGAGGAAGAAGAGACAGGCCAACGAGGAAGCTGTGCGTAAGCGCTGGAATTTCCTCTATCAGCTGGAAAATTTTGAGACAGCTTGGCATACTACGAACCGATTTGTTGAGCGTAGAGACTGAACTTGACATTCTTCGCATCCGTCCAAGCCTCCATAATCGCTTCGAGGAACGCGCTCATAGCTGATTGGATCATCAGACCAAGAACTGTCAAAACTGATTATGCCTCACCTCTTTCACCACCTTCCCCGATCCAGGCGACGGTCATGCGGATCCGAGAGTGTGCTTGATCTTGCACAACTCCACCGAGCTTCCCGCCAATCACACCCCTGACGACAGCTTCCATCGCTTCGCCTCCTGTCTTTGCGGGTCCAATGAAGAGGTTCAGGACTTTTCCTGCCCGCTTGATCCGCTCATCCGGCCGATCTGGCTGAAGTGGATCGCTCCCAGGCGGAACAAGGCGGAAGGCGAGATGCTCGAGAAGGGATTCAACAAATGACGCCAGTATCGAGGCCGGCAAGGGCAGCAATAAGGAGGGAAGATACGTCGGAGGGTAAGCTGGTAGTGGTGATCCAGGTGCTGGGTGAAGGTGCGCAAGTAGAGGAGAAAGCAGCGGAGTCAGGAGAGAGGGTGATGGGGAGATTTCCAGGGTCGGTCGGGCAGTAAGGAGCCCAAGGGATGCGAGGCGCTGAAAGGCGAGACGGATGCTCGAGAGGTCGTCTACGCATGCATTGGTCAAGGAGGATGGCATCCGTCGCGAGGACACATACGAGAAGGCAGACTCTGGGAGATTTCATACATCAAGCCTTCAAGATTCCGGATCAATCGGTCAAAGTATGGCCCGGCTGAGTCAGCAGCATTCAATCCGTCGCCGAGCAGACCTACCTCGGGACCAGGTCAGCTGGAATATCACCGCTCCATCGGTCCGCCATCCACCTCCCCACGGCATTCGCGACCTTCGCCGGCAGTCCCACACCAGCTTTCACGGCTTCCTCCCATCGCAGCGTCCTCAGACCTTCGCTTTTCGCGCCGAGGGAATCATCCGTGGTCAGAGATGATGACCAGACGGCCCAGTATAGCTGATCAATACTGTACTCATCGGCCAAGGATCCCAGGGTGGAAAGGACGTATTCTCGGGATTCAAGAGGAATTGATTTCCCTTGCGGCGTAGTTGTGGAGAGCAGTACCGTCAAAGTAGCATACGATGTCAAGGCAATAGTGCGGCGGACGGGAAGAGTGCCTGAGGCGGAATCCTTTGGCGGGACAAAGAAAGTCTCGAGCAGGCCCCGTTGCGGTCCGTCGAGTGCTGCTATGAAGATCGGAATAGCTGAAGTCACCAGCTGAACTTGAATAGCTGGGAGGAATCGATTGATAGATCTGATGACCTCATTCGCGACTTGATCAGGCGGCACGGATGTCGGATGAAGATGGAGAGCTTGGAGGGTTGAGGAGAGGAGGAAGACAAAGGAGTCGACGTCGGGTATAGGGTTACGTAGAGCGTCACGCAACTCTCGAAGGGGGCCCGAAATATCTGCGCTCATCTTGAGGCTGCTCTGATTCCGCTATGACACGTCGAGGAGGGTCTTCTGAGCGATCAGGGCAGAAGAAGTCAATATTTGGTTCTCTCCGTCGGTATTGAACGTTCCGCATGGAGCTTGTTGATCACGTGATTCCGAGAGCTCGTCGCTTGCGGCCCCCGGACCTCATGGCATATATCCTACTCAGAGCCGCCTCAAGACGACCCGGGAAGCAGCAGATTCAATACCATGAGCCTGCTATCGGGTGCAGTACAAGTGAGACATTATGCAAAAGGACCTGGCCGAGCTGACTTGACCGCTAGCCAGCGCTCGTGACTCTTCTTTCCTCGACCTCTCAACCCAGCCTCTCACCCATCTTCACCACACATACAGATCTGGCACTTCCATCTGACTCGCTCATCACCTATCTTCCAGACTCCAACAAAATCCCCCAAGACACCCCGAGAGGAAGTGGTATCCCAAAGCACGCTACACGAGGCAACATCTCCCACCCCGTCGTCCACATCCAAAGTCCGACTCTCAATACAACATACATCCAAGCCGGATGCAGCCTCACCAAAGCTCGACGACGGCGAGAGAAGGGGAAAGGCCGAGCAGGACCATTGGGCGTGGAGTTAGAATGGATCGGGTTGCAGCTGAAGAGGCTGGGCAGACGGGAGATGGGTTTCGAGATTGGCATTGTGGATAGAAGGGGTCGGGAGGGGGTCGTGCGGTGTTCTAGCTTCCAGGTGGGTCCGTCGTCTGCTCCAATTGCTGACTGGAGCAGAAGTCGCCTATTGTCCACCCACATCGCTCTCCACCACTCATTCACCTGCCACTGTCCCTACCTCGGCCCGATCCCTCGCTTTTGACCTCTTGGATGCATATCTCCCTGAACGTCGCAGCTCTCGTCCCGCTCTTCCAGTCACTTCCGCGACTTCACATACGGTCCGACGAGGATGAGGATGACGACGTGGCGGGCGCCCCTGAGCCCAAGAAACGTCGGAAAATCGTCGAGCTTCCAAATGGGAAGTTTGGCAATTTTAGCTATGTGAGGGTCTACTCCAATTGTCGAGTGAGACGGATATGGTTTGTGAGTGCTCTTTGTACTTCGGCCACAAAATCTGACTCGCGCAGGCAGCGGAAGGGGAGCGGACGATGGAGGCTATGGGGAAAGGGGTGCAGGAGGAATGGGGCTTGTACGCGGCTGAAGCTGCGCCATAACATGTGCTTAGGCTACAGGCAAATGCCAGACGCTAGAACACTGATATCAGTTTGTCCGCTTGCGCATGCCCTCATATCACTGCTCACTACCGCCACGGAATCAGTTCCACTAACCGAGAGAATTTCCGGGCCTTTTTCTAGACTTGATCCGCGAATGTTGAATTTCACCTTTCAGCGATCCGACCTGCTACTTCACTCATCAGAGCCGCCATGTCACGCCTTCCCCGCCTAGTGAGGCTACTCCATACGGGCGGCCGACAGACCCCCTATCCGAACCAAGGCGGTGCCGGCCTCGCTTCGACCATTCCCCCATCCATGAGCACCACCGTCCCTCCTCATTCCTCCGTCCCCTCCCCCTCCCCCACAACCCTCCCCCCTCCCACTCCCACTATCACCTCCTCAGACACCTCACTCGAGCCCATCGAGTCCATCGTTCCCACTGAACTATCCACCCCGCGTCCCCCTGCACCCCCCGAGTTCACCGCCAAAGGTCGTCTCATACCCCGTCGACCCCGTCGTACAGTCCCCGTTACCCTCCCCTCCGGTCACCCGGAACCACCAAGCTACCCTCCCCCGCCCACGTACTTTCAACAGGTAGAGAACCTCCTCGACATCAAGCCTCATCCTTTATGGCAGTTCTTCCACCCTACTTCGGCAGCGAAATCGATGTTGTCGAAGGAGATTGCGAGTCCACCTGCGGGAGGGTTCGGGAGCGTCGAGACGGTCGACTCGAATCCAGATGTCCTACTTAGGAGTGGTGTGTCCTCTCCGCCGGGATCTTTCATATGCTGACGGATGTTCAGGCCGGGCGTGGAAGACGGAGGAATTGCGGAACAAGTCGTTCGCCGATTTGCATACCCTCTGGTACGTCCTGCTCAAGGAGCGGAACGTGCTCGTCACACAAGAGGCGGAACGACGACGGCTTCAGATCCCATCGTACATGGATCAGGAACTCATCTCGGAGCGGAAGCGACGGGTGAGTCTCTTCCACTATATTCACATTTAGCTGACTTGACATACGACAGTGCCGGAGATCAACGGCACGTATCAAATTTGTGCTGAACGAGCGACGACTGGGCCTCATCGCAGCGGCCGGTCCGAGTATGCCAGCCCCAATGGGTGGGGTGCCAAGGTGGATGGACCCCGTCAGAACACACGAGGCGATAAGAGGGATCGCGGCGTTACCAGAGCTGGTTCGTTCGGTACTAGAAGACGGGACGGAGGCGAGACTGCAAAGACCTGGGAAGAAGCGCGCATCTAGGGAGAGTGTGAGTATGCTGGAGGAGGAGGGAGAGGGAGAGGCGGTTGTGGGGGATGAGGATGTGGCGAAGGAGGAGGTGGAGTCAAGGGATGAGGGTTGGGGAGGAGGCGACGAGGCGAGGGAGTTCGTGCAGGAGATGGAGGTGGAGGATGGGACTGTCAGGAAGAAGGAGTAGTATGCATGGGATCTGATTGCCTTGTCAATATCAGGCAATCCGCAGGTTTTGTACGGGTCCGCCGCATCTGAATGATGTTGAGGCTTTCCGACGGAATGACGAGGTGCAATCGGTTTGAACCAGTGCTGAAAGCTGTTGACAACTCACAAAACCTGTCCAGCTGCCAATGGCACTGTGGTTAGCTGCTTCACTCTACTCGACGATTCACTTCGTATCATGACCTGGCTCCAATGAATCCTCTCGGCGACATCGGTTCCCAATGGTCAACGTCCCCTTCTTCCGCCGTCGGTCCCGAGCACGATGTATCCTCGACATCCCCTTCTCCGAATACGATCCCATCACCTATCTCCCGCCGTTCATCAACATCGGTGCCAAGAGTATCACTCCACTGGTGACGCTCCCACAAGGTGCGCCCTTTTTAAGCTGACTCCAATCAACCGGGAGCCGACGACCGACACCAGTGCGAGATCACCTCATCGTCCTATCCAGCTTTCATGACCTCCGTACTTCTGCTGGCGAGGACGCATATCCGAGATCATGCGAGTCCAGTGCGGCAGAGTACGAGCGATGGGCACAGGAGATTCTTCCTGCGCAGATGGTGAATGAGGAGGACGAATTACCCCTACCACCGCTTGGAGTATTGATGTGCTGGCACGCGCATATGCTCAACCCGCGGGTGTTTGATCGGGCTTGTGATGGGGCCTATGCGGCTCTACGGGGAAAATTATTTCCTTTACGGCGCATAGTAGGCTTCTGTCTGGCCTGCATCCCGAGGTGTACACTGACTTGGTGATAGGCAGAAGCGTTGAGAGATGGCTCTTTACCAGCAGACCTTCCGCCAACCGACACTGAAGAGGACGAGGTGGTTCACACTACCGAGTGGGGCTCATCGGACATCGCTGCGGCAGTGCAGAGACAAGGGAAGTTCGTCGCGGATATGGCGAGGATACAATGGCTGGAGCCCGATATGGAGGCTCTTCCTCTGTTACGGGGAATCGTGCGATATCGTGTGTCCCCTTAAGCTCTCAAGAATCGCACACCTGATGCTTGCAGATGCTTGGCTGGACCTCATGCACTCGACTCAGGGGAAGCACTTCCTCGTCCCGACAGTGCGTCCCGCTGTCACAAATAATACACGAGACTGACGAGACCAGCTGGACATCGATCTCGCCTGGCATACCCATCAATTACAGTGCAAGGTTTACAAGAAAGACGTCGAGGAGGTCCTCGAAATGTTTCTAGACCACAACGATGATGCCGGCGAGGGGAAGTTGGGGAACGGGCTGGAGTTGACCGAGAAGTTGTGGAAAGAGAGGTTCGGGTATGATTACACATATTGACCAGTTCTTTGTCGTGTGCTATGTTACACCGTGCTGTTACCAAGTCAAGCCTGCATCTCTTGTTGAGCTATGTCGCGATCCCGTGCTGCCCTTGTGTATCTTCGGATGCGTGATGTGGTTGTTTGGAAGTGATGAGGTTGTCGTAGAATAGGTAGAGGCCGAAGGCGACGGTGGCAATTCCGAAGCCGGGGAACATTTGCCTGGAAGCGATCAGCAAAACATATTGAGAGCTTTTGAGCTCGGAGCCAGCGCTAGTCAAGATACACTGATGATCTGAATACATGGCAAGGCGAGCCGAACTCACCGGAACATGTAGGAATTGGAGAAGATGGGATGTCTTCGCCATGCTTCCCGAGCTGCCCAAGGGTCGCGGTAGTGTGGGCCGGGCATCTGTCAGACGAGCGTGTTGTAGACCACTCGATCGGAAAGCAATTAAGGAAGCTTACGATGAAGGAGTTGGAGACACAGCTTATGGGCTGGAGCAATTCGACGGTCTGGAGGGCTCGAGAATGGGCTAGTAGATACAACGGGAATTTTGAGTGTGGCATTGATCAGAGTATGTGATAAGCAAAGGGCCGGGGAGCTAGCCTAGAACGGTAAAAGATCGCTCTTTTGACGTTCAGCTCGACTCCTCCAATTTGTAGTCTATACCTATTTCATTGATCATCCATCTCCTGTCCATCGCTTTACCACGACGAATAATTCTTCCGGAGGTTCCGACGCCGATGGAGCCGCATTTCAACTCACTTTCCCCTCCCTGAGCGCCATGTCCGTCAGCTCCATCCTTACCCGGCTCCACGCGCTTGCCGGTGTCAAGGATGTCGCTCACAACTCGGACCCGGTGTTTGAACCTGTCACCACAGGATGGGAGAGGTTGGTCGAGATGCGATGGACTTCGGGGGGATTGAGCGAGTTTCGGAACGTGCTGTTTTGGGTCGTCGCGGTGGTCCTGCTGATACTCTTCGGTAAGGATCACATCTACCTCCCGAAGATCTTTGTTGATGAGTGTGACAGCGGTGATCACCAACCCGACAGAGTCCTCGTTCCGTTCTCATCTCACCGAACTGTCCTTTCGGCGTCATCTTGTGGATATCCGTTCATCCGACGACTCGTCTGCAGGGGAGGACGAACCGCACGTCCCGTCAACACCTCGTAAGGATCATGGTACCGACACACCCCCCATAGCACCGTTCCGTTTCGCGAACCACGTCGCCATATCACTTCGGACACCGACACTGCTGTACAAGACTTTCCTGTTGTTCTCACTCGCAATCACCTCGCCCTTGAGCCCACCTCCGTTCCTATCTGACCCAAGTCCGGTTTCGAGAGGGAAACATGCGTCTGGTCAACCGCGTCGAGATCGGACCGTCGTCTTCTTTGGGTTCATGGGACATTGGACTTTTATGGGTCAGGTGCCTAGGCAGGCGGAATGGGTTTGGAGACACGCGACGGAAGGAGGGAGGGAGAAGGGTGGGAAGAAGGTCGCGGCGTCGGTCTGTGCGGGAGTCATGGAGATGCGGGCTGTGCCGGGAAAAGAGGAGCTGCCAGCGGGTGGTGAGTTTGGTCTGCGTTTGTCAATGAGATTCTAACAAGGGGATTCAGCCGCAAAGACTGCCATCGCGCTCCAATCATTCGCTTCATCCAAGCACATGCTCAAGTCGGACTCGCTCACTGGCCTCTCCGATAATGGCACATTACCACTCCACCCGCATCAGTCATTGCACTCCGCTGGCTCCCTCTCACCAGAATCTCGTCTACCTTCCACCGCGAAATCAGCCTTGTCACCACCAGCTTCTCCTGCAGATACCCTCGAAACTCCCTCGCCGGTGGTCACCGCTCTCAAGGCGGATCTTCTGACAGCGCAGGCTACGCTTGTCGATTTAAAGAACGCGTTGGTCTCACATGAGGAATCGGTCAAGGACGCCCACGCTCACCTGCAGGAAACCCTAGAGGATCTGCGCAATCGTCGAAAGGAGGACGATGCAGACAGACAAGAATTGAAGACGAGAACGAAGAGTTTGGAGGAGCAGAAGAGGCAGGCGGAAGCTGCAAGGCGGGAAGCGGAGAAGAAGTTGAGGGTTGTAGAAGGGGCTCGGGATGGGATCGAGGCGAAAATTTCGGCTGCTTTGAATGAGATTGGGGAATTAAAGGGGAATTTGGAGGGGAGTGAGCGGAATATCCGGGTTTTACAGGAAGAGGGGATGCGTTTCTTCTCGGTCACGAGGGATGCGGCGGAGGGGAAGAAAGGGGAGCTTGGGGATTACGAGACTCAGCTTGTCGAGCTGGACGGGGTCAACGAGGAGTTGGTCAGGCAGGTGAAGGACGCGGAGGAGAAGCTACAGGTTGTGGTGCAACAAGGGGAGGAGGCACGGCGGGTGGGTCCTGAGGAGGAGATGATGATGATGGCCGCGGCCTACGAGGTAGCAGCTCAAGAAGGCTATCTCTACGGTCACCAGCAATCGCAATCGAATCAATGGGCGAATCAAGCGGCCGCGTACATGGCGGAAGCGGGTATGCCCTATCTTGGCCAAACGTATACGGCTCGACCAGCCCACGCGAAACATCAATCGAAGCTTGCGGATCTGTCCGGCTTCGAAGACTTCGGACCGGGTACTGCTGACCATGTGGTCAAGGACAAGACCACACCGCCGGCCAGCGATAGTGAATCGGATATCTATGGACATGATCCCGGATCGCCGAATGGTGGCATTTCTCGCTCCTTCTCCGCCAACCTCCTTCCTCAAGGATTGTTCAAGTCACTCGAGGGCGACCAGACTCCGCTTGGCACGGATGCCGACGAAGAACCGATCGCGTCCTCCACCCTTGAGGAAGCGCTCAACTTCGACCCACCGAGCAACCACGCACACGTAGACGGCCATGATTCGGGTAGCGAGAGCAGCGACGAGCACGACCCTTGGGGTTCGCCTGCTGAACTCAGCAAGGATCCCATGCCGCTCAGCGGCTCTCTCTTCGCTCCTCCGACTACTACTCCCCCCGCCGCACATTCACTTTCTGGTCTTCCTGCTTCAGCCGGCGCCCGTCGTTGGTTTTCTGGCAGTACTTCCGCGGAGAACGTCAATTCCTTCAGCTTCATGCAGCCGACATCGACCACCTCCAACGACAGTCTCAGTCTTACCGGTGGCTACGAGGCGAGTGCTTTTGCGCCGTCAGCGTCGGAAAAGAAGGCGCTCGCGCTCAAGTGGGGTCCACTCAGCAAGTACAGGTGGGCTGGAGCGAATCGGGATCCGCAGGCCAGTCTACCGGGATTGACACGATCGAGCTCCACCGAACTCGATACGAACGGATCAGGGTGGCTCAGCTCTAGGTTCGGTAACGCCAACGCTCACGCCCATGCGAATCTCAACAGGAACGTCAAAGGGAACAGGAACGTCAAAGGGAACGGGAACTTGGACTCAAAGTCGGACCTGGATATCGCCGAGCAGTCAGGTGAGGAGGATGAGCGGCAGGACAAGAAGCCGTTCAGGTTCTTCTCGCTTCGTAAGCCAAAGGAACAGGTTGCTGGTGGTCGGGCGGAGTGATGGGCGCGGGTGGTTTGGGCGGATCTGTAGGGTTTGAGATGCCACGCGTGTGCCCTGTTGATCCGCTGCCCCACGGTCATCGGCTTCGGCCCGGGTTCGTTAATGCTTGTTCTTTGCCACGTGGGAGTGAGCTGGACTTCGCCTGGTTGAGAAGTGGTAGATTGCTGTTAGAAGCCTCTGCTCAACAGGAGAGCAGAGCTATGGGTATCCTTTCCTTCGCGGTTTGTCGGTAGCGCGAGTTCCATACAGTCCTTTATTATCCACCTTGACTTCGTTCCTTTTTATCATCAACTTGACGCTCCGTATTTCCCGGCCTCGACCGACCTGTCATTCTCCTCACGCTATCGCTCAACCTCGAGAGGAATTTGATCAGTCATCATGGATTCCTCTAGTTCCAAGGTCAAGCCTACAACGGAAAAGCCCCTCCGTCAATCGAAGGATGTAGCATGTTGGGGTCATCGGGGCGCTTCTGCCCTCTTGCCAGAGAATACGTGAGCTTAGCTCCTCCACCTGCTATAGGCCCATCATCTCCTCGCTCACATCGTTCGTGAGGGCCTAGCTAACAACCATATCAGGCTCGCCAGCTTCCGGGCTGCGATCGCAGAGGGCGCTGAAGGGATCGAGAGCGGTACGTCGCTCGATCGCCTCTACTGGTCCTTCCGCTGACGGAGACAGATGTGCACGCTACATCGGACGGTGTGATCCTCATGTTTCACGATGCGACTCTGGACCGGACGACGACAGCGAAAGGTGCGGTGAAGATTCAGCCGTGGAAGGGTGTTATCGAGTGCGCCTAGTCCACGCTTCTGGAGTTCCCGGCAAAGGAGCTGATGTGGGGCAGGCATGCGCGGACGAAAGCAGAGCCGATTCAACCGATCCCGCTGTTCCAGGAGCTGGTGGACATGCTATTGGAGGTGAGTCAGATTCCATGGCGCCAAGGGAGGAAAGCTGATGGTTGGGATCAGCCGGAAAACCGACATGTCGTGCTGAACGTGGGCCTGAGACTGGGACGAGGAGCGGGACTGATGGCGCATAGATCGACTGCAAGGTCCAAAATGACCCGGAGACGTTATTTGTGAGTTGGATCCTGTCACCAGCTTGGCATTATACTTATTGCCTTTAGCCTGAGATGAAGCGGATAGTCGAGTGAGCTGGCCAAGTCGGATGCCGCGTACTGTTGTGACCCGTTCCAGAGCACGCCCCGATTGGCAGACCCTCCTCGCCCCACGACTCCTCCTCGGCATCTGGCATCCCATCTTCCTAAAATCCGCACACCGATACCTACCCCTTTTCAAGCGATATCACATCGGCTTCAGTCCCGCCGTCGCCCGTCGATTCTTCTGGGACGTGTGCGACGGCTTCTCGCTGAATTTCGGGATGCTCGTGGGAGCAGAGGGCCAGGCATTCCTCGCTGATGCCCGAGCTGCTGGGAAGGAAGTCTGTGTATGGACGGTGAATGACCCGGCGGAGATGAAGGTGGCAATGACATGGGGCGTCAAGGCGATTTTGACCGATAAGGTCGACGTGTTTATCAACCTGAAGAAGCAGGTAGGTTCTCGCGAATTGGGTTTGATGGGATGCTGATGTGGGAAGGTGGTCAATGATCCGCTCAAGCTGGAGCTGCCCGGATGGTCGCGGTATACCTTCGGCTGGTCAAGCTGGAGATATTACTCGGTCGCCCACGTATGCTTCCGCCGATCCCAAATCTGGTATCTCGGAACTCACGGTGCATTGCCTGCGATTCCTCTAACTCGCCTCGTGTCGCCCTGACCCGATCGTGATATCCATCCCTCGCTTGCGCTTCTCTGCGCCTGATCACCTCTCACTACATCGTCCTTGACACCCTTGGCCGATGGTCGAGCAGACGTGGATCCGGCGGACTCAGGTAGACTATTTCCGCACGGTCTGCTATCAGCCCGGGCCATTCTTCATACCCGACTTGGGCGAGATGAGCACGGAATCGACAGCGGCGGCTTAGTCGCGATCATGACGGGACGGTCATACACGGACACTCGCATACGCGTTGCATAATATTAATACCAACTGGATGTCATCTTTAGCATACATGCATTTTTGCGGAGCCTCGCCATGCTAGCTAGTACAGGACTTCGTCGACGCAAGGAAAGTCTAACCCCCTAACCCCCTAACCCCGCGAAGCCCGTTTCGCGAGTGACTTTGTGGATCGACGCTGCTTTCCCTTTGCGAATCCCTCTCCTTGCTCAAATTCCCCTCAAGCCACCTGATGGATATTCCACCATGTCTAAGAAGCAGCTAATAGTATTCGACTTCGACTGGTCATTCGTCGACCAAGATACCGACCGCTGGGTATTCGAGGTGCTCTCGACCGAACTTCGGAGAAAACTCCAGGACCGCAAGTCCTCCGGGACGGGGATGCAGTGTACGCCTGATGTCGTGTAAGCTCTTACACTTGGTTGTGACCTCAGCTGAGTTCGCGGTGGGCATCATGTAGGGACCAAACGATGGAGGACCTGTTTAGAGCGGGGTTTACGAGAGAGGACGTTCTTGGCGCTTTACGGGTACTGCCATTTGTACGTATGCTACGTGTTCCTATGAGACTGCATGAGGCTGAGAGCAATGATAGCATCCGGCAATGAAGCGCGCCGTCAACAGGCTGAAGGCGCGATTACCGGAAACGACGTTCTTATGTCTGTCGAATTCCAACGAGATTTACATAAACACCATCCTCGAAGTAGGTCTGCCCTTGCCATCCGATCCGACCAATCCCGTCTGGCTGACTGAATCAGAGACATGGCCTCACCAACCTCTTCTCCGAAATCATCACCAACCCCGCGCACTGGGACGGGGAAACCCCCGACTGGCTACATGTCGGTCGTCGACTCGCTGCTTCCGCACCACCGCATAAATGCGAAATCGGCTGCCTCGCGAATATGTGTAAAGGCGATGAACTGGACGGCTACCTCGCTGCAAAGGGTGGGAGGGAGACTTTCCGTCGGATAGTGTACGTGGGAGACGGGGGTAACGACTTTTGTCCGCTTTTGCGGATGGGGGAACGGGATTCGACGCTGGTGAGGAAGGGGTTTGAGTTGGATGAGCGGGTAAAGAGAGAGGGGGAGGGAAGGGGGCTGAAGGTGGAGGTGAAGCTTTGGGAGCAGGCTTGGGAGATTGACGAGTGGGTCGACTCCTCCTTGCTTGGTCCGTACTGACGAAGACAGGTATTTCCAGGCGTTATAGAAGATTATGTGGTGATGTACAATGCATACCAATACTTATGACATGCTATGCGAAGTGATCCCGTCTCGTCTCGATGTGTCCGAATCTCCCTCAGATCTGGTACCCCCCTCCAGGCTTCGACTGATCGTGCAACGCACTCCAGATGCCCCGCGCAGACTCTCCTCCCGGTGCCGCCTCGAGCTGGAGGTTCTTCAGATGCTTGATCTTTGAGCCAGAAGAGCTCAACAGCAGGTCCACCTGTCTCGTATCAGCATACGTATCACCGTATCAGGGGAAGAAACCCACCTTCACGGCGACCTGCGTCGCTTCCATCTTGTTCAGGCAGATGACTTTATCCCGCCCGTTGACTAGAACCACCATAGTCAGCCTCGTACTGGGGGAAGCATGGAGAGAGGATGTATGCCTCACCATAATGGCCTCGTAGTAATGCTGGCTTCCCCCGTTTCAGCTTTCGAACCAATATCTCAACATCGGGATTCGCCCTCGCCATCGATATCATCGGGTTTCGAATGTACGATCTGTCCATCCGGGCCATCAGCTTGACTTGTTCCGGTCCGCCAAGAAAACTAGTTTAGATGGAAAGGGTGGGGCTCACCGTATGCCATGCTGTGAGGGTGAGAGCGGATCATAGTCGAAGATGAGCTTTCGGAGGGGAGTGAGGTAGTGGTTGTAGCCTGGTATGGAGACGGTGCGGGGGAAGATGGTGTTAGCGGGGAAGAGGCGGGGCATGGCAATGAGCAGGCTAGAGGTGTCCAGTCAGACCTGCTCGAGATGAGTGTTGAGGAAATGCCAGTGAGATTTGGCTGCTATCGTTTCAGGTCCCCGGATAAATGGGAAGAATGCGAAGAGGGAATGAGAATTGGATTCGAAGACGCGTTTTCGACAATCCGACTTTTGACCGACTCTCAGCACGGTTGAGCACAACTGCGACTCGACTCAAATTCGACAAGGCCTTGTCGGAAGAAGCGGAGGAAGGACTCGCCGTATATTGTGTGACTGACCAGCTGCATAATCCCCCATCATGTCCAGCATCGAGCTCATTAACCCTCGAGCGGAGAGTGTTCGTCGGACACAGGCGTTGCAGGTGAACACTGTGAGTCGAGCATTCCTGGCGATGTTGTCTCTGAGATCCGAGCTGATCCCATTCAGGCTGGTGCTGTTGGCCTTGCGAACGTCGTCAAAAGCAATCTGGGTGAGCTTTCCGTAACAGGCCTGCCAGCGGGATCTGATTGATCAGGTCCGAGGGGGACGATCAAAATGCTTGTGGATGGCTCGGGACAGATCAAGATGACAAAGGCGAGGATGACAGCAGGTAGTGAATTCAAAGCTGATTCTGGTTATATAGGATGGAAAAGTCCTCCTGTCTGAGATGCAAATCCAGGTCCGCTAGCCTTAAATGCTAAATAGCGAGCACCAGCTGATATAGCTGGCTTGTAGAACCCCACGGCAGCTATGATCGCTCGTACAGCGGTCGCTCAAGATGAGCAAGTTGGCGATGGGACTACCTCGGTGGTACTGCTCGTGGGCGAGCTGTTGAAGCAGGCGGACCGGTATATCCAGGAGGGCGTACACCCTCGAGTCATTGGAGAGGGATTCGACATGGCGAAGAAGGAGGCTCTCTCTGTACGCCGGCTTGTCCCAGAGAGACGATGAATGCTCACCGCCGGTAGTTCCTCGACGGCTTCAAGCAGACCCCCAACCTCGACCGTGCCAACCTCATCTCCGTCGCACATACCTCCCTCTCTACGAAACTCCACTCCATCCTCGCCAAAAAGCTTTCCGCCGATGTCGTTGATGCTGTCCTCGCAATCCAGCCAATACCCGCTGAGGCCGGCGCCACCGGTATCGACGCATGGCGCGACCCTATCGACTTGCACATGATCGAAGTGATGAAGATGCAGCACAAAACGGATACGGACACCCAGCTCGTCAAAGGGTTGGTGATGGATCATGGTGCGAGACATCCGGATATGCCGAAGCGGGTTGAGAATGCGTACATCCTGAGCTTGAACGTGTCGCTGGAATACGAGAAGACGTGAGGCTCGCCTCTATAGATGGGCTGTCTTCCTGACCCTTTCGCAGCGAGGTGAACTCAGGCTTCTTCTACTCTTCCGCCGAGCAGCGAGAAAAGCTCGTCGAGTCAGAACGCCGCTTCGTCGACGCGAAGCTAAAGAAGATTGTCGAGCTGAAGAATGCTGTGTGCGACCAGGCGGTGGGATCCGGGGAGAAGGCGAAAGGATTCGTCGTGATCAATCAGAAGGGTATCGACCCGATGAGTCTGGATGTGTTGGTCAAGAATGGGATGTTTGCGTTGAGACGGGCAAAGCGGCGGAATGCTGAGCGGTGAGCAAGATATCCCATTGCAGTCGAGCTAAGCTGATTTCCTGCAGTCTTCAACTCTGCTGCGGAGGTGTTGCGCAGAATTCAGTCGATGACCTGACGCCTGATGTCTTGGGATGGGCGGGACTTGTTTACGAGCACACCCTGGGCGAGGAGAAATACACCTTCGTGGAGGATGTGAAGGAGCCGAAGAGTGTGACGATGCTCGTGAAGGGTAAGCAATACATCACTCCACCGCATCGAACTAATCCCATACAGGCCCCAATGCGCACACAATGTCGCAGATTCAGGACGCTCTCCGCGATGGCTTCCGCTCAGTCAAGAATGCCATCGAGGACAAATGCGTGATACCCGGTGCCGGCGCTTTCGAGGTGGCCTGTTCAGCACATTTACAGACCGCTCTGAAAGCCACGGCGAAAGGTCGAACAAAGCTCGGCGTATTAGCCTTTGCCGAAGCACTTCTCATCGTCCCGAAAACCCTTGCGCAGAACGGCGGTTTCGACGTGCAGGATGCAATCGTGGGATTGCAGCAGGAGGCGGAGGAGACTGATGATCCGGTCGGACTGGATCTGAAATCAGGAGAACCGATGAACCCGATCACCGAGGGCATATGGGATAATTATAGGGTCAAGAGGCAGATGTTGCATTCCTGGTGAGCTGCCACCAAACCCCTGCTCTCCGTCGTTTCTCGCATGGGGCAGATTATTGGGAAGGGCGGAACTAATGGGTGATCGCAGCTCCGTCATCGCAGTCAACCTCCTCAGTACCGATGAGATCTTGCGAGCGGGAAGATCATCGTGCGTCCGATCTCCTCCAAGGTCATGAATCATCTAACGAGACTCGTATCATCAGGTTGAAACCGGAGGGTCCTGGTCCATAGTCAACTGCATGCAAAGAAATGCGTTCAAAGTCGCGTTTGATGCTGACAAAAAGTGACTTCTGTCGAGAAATAACGTTCGAGAAAACAAGGTACCGGCAGGCGCGTTTTCATGACGATTCCGGTAAACTCGCAACAGAGCTCCATCGACAATTTACATTTTCTTCTTCTTCATTAGCTTTGCTTTGACCGGCATGCGCGAGACTTTACGGGATTCTGTGAGATGCTCAATCGCTCTAATGAGATGGCGTAGCTGATGTGGGAAGTTCGCGGGCTCAAGGGCTTCGCTTGATCTTTCGCCCTCGATTACTAACATATGCTGAGGAGAGAGAAGATTCGTCCTTCCTGAGCGATACAGACAATGGGATAAGAAGCGATCGAGCCCAAATGCCAGGGGAACAGGCGAGGGAGGAGATGGAGATCAATCGCGGACGCGACCGAGCGAACCGTCGGATTCGGCAGATACGGTTTTGGAGGATGGGGGCGATGGCGGTGGACTGGAGGAAGCGGAGAAGGATGATCGGAATATCGTTGACTGGTATGGACCTGATGATCCGGAAAACCCTCAAAATTGGTATGTACCCCTTCCATCCCTTCCAACCGGCTCTATGCCGGTCATCGTTCGGTCGCTAACGCGTGTCCAGGTCGCTCGTGAAGAAGTGCTGGGTGGTCGCCGCGATCATGCTCATGACATCATCCGTCTACATGGGTTCCTCCATCTGGTCACCCGCCACCATGGACGGCGCGATGTACTTTGGCGTCGGGGAAGTCACAGCAACCCTAGGACTCTCACTCTTCGTCCTCGGATACGGCGTCGGACCGCTCTTCCTCGCTCCTATCACCGAGATTCCTGCAATCGGACGGACACCGCCATACATCATTACCCTGGCACTTTTCTGTATCCTCCAGGTGCCGACCGCACTGGTCACGAACTTTGCGGGGTTCGCGATCCTACGGTTCTTGGCGGGTTTCATCGGCTCGCCTCCTCTTACTGGCGGTACGTTGACCCCAACAGTGATGTAGCTAGCTGACTTGTGACCAGGTGCATCACTGCAGGACGTATTCGCTCCTCACAAACTGCCTTAGCCATGGGCCTGTACGGTCTCTCCGCATGTGCTTCGCCCGCGCTGGCACCTATCGTTGCCGGATTCGCGGTCGAAGCCAATGGCTGGCGCTGGTCGTTCTGGGAGATCCTCTGGCTGTCTGGCTTTACCCTGGCTCTCATGGTCTTCCTCCTTCCCGAGGTGAGCTCCTTCATCCTTTTCATACTGTTCTTCCGAAAGCTACCTCCCCAAGTTGCCTTCGCGACTAAATCACTTCCACCCGGGTACTCCGGCTGACTTCCGCAGACATCATCTAAGAACATTCTGCTCCGTCGTGTCCGCCGACTTCGCAAGCTCACAGGCAACGACAATCTGCGTGCCGCATCCGAGATCGAGCAAGCGAAGATGACGACCACCGATATTGTCCAGATGACCCTTGTTCGACCGCTCAGCATGACCTTTACCGAACCCATTGTCCTCGCCATCGACCTGTACATGGGAGATCGTACTTCGAGTCCTATCCGATCGTGTACGGCATGGCGTCCATGGGGAAGACCGGGTATGGGTGGAAGTTGGGCGTTTCGAGTCTGCCGTTTGCGAGTCTGCTCGTTGGCGCGGTCATCCGTATGTTGCATACTGCATCTGGAATCGGTAAGTCAAGCGTGATCTCTTCGACTGGCGTGAAACTGACGCCGATCAAGATTTTACTTCGAGCCCAGGTTTTTGAAGGAGAAAGAAGGTCTCCGTCCGGAAGCGAGACTACCCATGTCTATGCTCGCCGCGTTTGCCTGCCCGGTAGGCATCTCTCCTGAAGCTTATCAAGTTCCTGCTTATCGGAGGGACCAGATCTCCTTGTTCCGGTTCGCATGGACAGCCAATAAGACGCACTGGATTTCGCCCGTGATCTCCGGCTCGTTCTTCGGCATGGGCATGACGTGGATGTGAGTGACATACTGAAATCTCGCCCCTGCATCTGACCGATCCCCCTCAGGTTCATGCCCTTCCTCACCTACCTCCCGCACGGTACGCTCTGCTCTGCTCATGGACTATTAGCGCTAATGACAGAACAGCATACCCGGAAGTCGCCGCTTTCTGTTCTTGCCTCGAACGATTTCTTCCGGTCCATGATGGGTACACCTCCACTTTTCACGACCAATCCCATCGTGCTGATTGTCGTTCGTAGGCGCCGGGATGCCCCTCGCCGCGCATGGATTATTCGTGAATCTCGGTATCGACTGGGGAAACACCCTACTCGGAGGTCTCACGGTCTTGTTTGCTCCCATCCCGTGCGTGTGCCTATATACGTTTTGTTTACCGAAGCTGACGGATGCAGGTTCATGCTCTACAAGTTCGGCCCTTGGCTGCGGAGCAGGAGCCCTAGGGCTTTGCATGACGACGATCTCAAGAAGATGAAGGAGGATGCGGAATCAGCGGCATAGAATGCTAGACAAGATTCAAGGAGGCGGGAAGAGCGAAGAAATACAATAGCGGGACGAGTCGGTGGGTACTCGAGCAATTGTAGCCCTAGTAGCATGATTCTCTGCATCAGATCAGATTTGATGCATGGGCAGTTGAGAAGAGGCGGTGCCTTGGTGGGCGCGAGCCCGAATGAGCCAAATTTCCAACCCGCCAAACCCATTTTCCAAGGCGATCCATCTCTTTTTGACGGGAGTATGGGCTCGAAGGAGCGCTTCGGGTGCCGCCAGCACCCATTCACGTCATAGCGACTGTCTTTCCCCCGTGAAAAAGTTGACTTCACCCTAAACTTCACCGCCAAGATGCTCGTCCGCCCATCACCCCTCCGCCACGTCCTCGCACACGGATTCTTACATCCAGGATCATCACCAAGCTCGCCCATCCTCGTCGGGCGAAGCTTCGCGAGCTCATCACTACGGCTCACAGAGGTAGAAGTCTACCATGCCCCACAAAGCACTAGCTCTCATGCTTTCACTCAGCTGCAACGCACCCCGCTCTACGTCTTCCACCTCTCCAACCGCGCCAAGATGGTCCCATTCGCCGGCTGGTCCATGCCCCTCTCCTACGGCGACACCGGGCAAAGTGCATCTCCCTGCCACTCCTCCCCCACTCTCCTCCGTCCTGGACCCAAGCTGACGCCCCCAGTCGTCGCGCACAACCATGTCCGCACCTCCGCCGGGCTATTCGACGTCTCCCACATGCTCCAACATCGCTTCGCGGGTCCCTCCGCCCAGGGCTTCCTGATGTCTCTGTGTCCTTCCTCCCTCAACGCCCTCGCACCATTCTCCTCGACTCTCTCGGTACTGCTCAACGAGGAGGGTGGGATTATTGATGATACGATTATCACGAAGCAAGAATCCGATGAAAGCTTTTACGTGGTGACGAACGCTGGACGGGCTAGTGAGGATAAGGCGTTCATTGGCAAGAAGTTGGAGGAATGGAGTGCACGGGTTGAGGGGGAGGTGAAGTGGGAGACTTTGGATCGGTGGGGGTTGCTCGCGCTGCAGGGCCCAAAAGCGGGGGAGGCGTTGCAGAGCTTGACGAGTGGGAATCTGGCGGGGATTCGGTTCGGACAGTCGGGGTTCGTGGAGATTGGGAAGGAGGGGGTGCGGTGTCATGTTGCGCGAGGTGGATATACTGGGGAGGATGGCTTCGAGGTGGTTTCCCCCCCATCCAGGACTCTTCAACCAGCACGGAGAAGCTGACTTGTACAGATCTCTATCCCGCCTGAACACACGGTGGCCCTGACCGAGGAGATAGCCAACCACCCAGACGTCATGCTCATTGGCCTGGGCGCACGGGACTCGCTGAGATTGGAAGCTGGCATGTGTCTATATGGACATGATCTGAATGAGACGGTCAGTCCGGTCGAAGCGGGTCTTAGCTGGCTTATCGGTGCGTCTCTTTCCACCACAATATATCCAGCTCATGCGCGTGTAGGGAAGGACCGACGATCTGCCGACTCGCCCAATCCCTTCCCCGGCCAATCGAGGATCCTGGAAGAACTCTCGAAAGGCCCGAAACGGAGACGAGTAGGACTCGAGATCACGGAATCGCCAGCAAGAGAGGGATGCAAGATCTTCGACTCGACAGGCTCGCTCGAGATTGGTCAGTCTCGCCCCTTTTCAAATTGCCAGTGTTGATAGACAATAGGTGTGGTGACATCTGGGATACCCAGTCCGGCCCTGGGCACGAATATTGCCATGGGGTACGTGGCGAACGGAAGTCATAAGAAGGGGACGAGCGTGATGATTCAGGTGAGAAGGAAGATGAGGGAGGCGGTGGTCAGGCCGATGCCGTTTGTGCCTACTAGGTATTTCAAGTGACAGCGGGAGGGAGAAGGGGAGGGACGCGGGAGGGGAAGGAGAGAAGGGGGGGGGGGGGGGGGGGGGGTGAAGTGGGGGACGGGGGGGGGAGGCGAGGGATGGAACGGGTGGAGAGAATGTATCGTGGGACGAGTTGCTTCGCGGCCTCCGTTGCCGCGTGAGATGCCTTGGCCCCCGTCTGTCGTGCCGGGGAGCATCAGGCCTCATTTTTCTTCCTGTCATATTGGAATGTTTTACCGACATCTAGACGGCAGCATTGGCGCTCTTACATTTCAAGTAGATCATCGTACGGCTGACAAGGAAACTCAAGTGGGCGGACATGTTACAATGCAATCCGTCCGTGCGCACACTATGCCAACAACAGCGATCCGGAGACTGTCCATGATCCTTCCTTCCCCCCTCACAGAAGCAAGCCCACCCCCGCCACGGCCGCGCCAAGCACCGCGCCCGCCCCAGCCAACCCGGACCGCGAAGCGGCGCCCGTACTCGCCGTCGAGCTCGCGGCAGCCGACGTCGACGATACGCTCGCACCACTCGAGGTAGCAGTAGCCGATGCAGCTGTCGTACTAGCATTCGAGGAGCTCGAATCGAGCGTCCCGTTTCCTACCAGTCCGACACCGTAGGCTCTGGTTGACGCCCCTTCTAGTGCCCAGGTGAGGCCGGACATGACGTGTTGGATGTATGTGGCGTTCTGCCATGCTGCACTGCGTCAGTATCAACCCTTTCTCCAGCATGGAGGGACAATTGAGAAGCAAAGGCAGACATACTGGAGTTGAGGTGGCCGAGGGAGGTGTAGAATGATCTTCCTGCTTTAGGCGCGGAGGGGAGGAGTGGTTGTGCGGATTCGGGTGAATCGATGTACCAGACTATCCGTCCCCAATCAGCGCTTCTCAAACCGCTTGAACCGACACGCGCACCGATCGGATGAGGTGTACCCTGCGACGGATAGCTCCCGCTACTCCTCCCGTCATCTACGCACATCAGCGCTAGGTATGCGAGTTGTGAGAAGACGCACCGACATAGCTCATGTTGTCTACCGTCATGAGTATCACCGCGCCATTCGATCGTGGATCCGAGCGGAAGTTGTACACCTCTTCTTCCTACGTAGATCAGCGGCTATATCTCCAGTAAGTCAACGGGTGGACAAACATAGGTCCATCGGTCTGGGACGTTGGCTGTTGCTGGATGGGTATCGTTTAGTCGTAGAAACGTCTAAATGACTGATCAGTTCCGAGCGATGTGATAAGACCGGGCGCACAGCGGTCTGGAGAGCGGGATGGTAGTCGAAAAACGCTACTCAGGATCAGACCAAACGTGATACAAAGCGCGGGGTGGACTCACCGCCGACTGCTTGTTCGTAATTCGTATCGTTGAACAAACATGCCGAGCCGGAGTGAACACCGGTGTACACCCCTCCGGATTGGAAGAACGTCTGCAGCGCCGCTTGGCCCGCTGCGTCAAGCACTGCCTCACCCCATCGTCATCAGCTCTGATCTACCCTCCAGTAGGATATCACACCTTCATCCGAGTTGGAGACGAACATGACACCATCGAACCCCGCCAGCGTCTCGTTCGTAAACATACCCGCATCTCTGCATCCATCAGCTCTACCTTGGTGCTCAAACGGTTTGGCACCGTGATAGCCAAGGTTATCTGGAGGGGTTGACCCACTCTGAGAAGACGAAAGATACGTTGTACGAGCTCGCCTGCTCGCCAAGGATTTGGATCGCGGTGGGGATGGAATCGTGTCGATAGCCTGCGGTGGCGGTGTAGACTAGGACTCGGGGGATGGCAAGGGCTTGGTTGCCCATTGCGAGGGCTGTGATGAGGAGGGAAAAGGCCAAGCGCATTCTTCGCGGCTGGCCGCCCAAAAGACCGGTGAATGAAGTGTGTCAAGCAGCATCGGGCCCGACCTGGCCATATCTCCCTTTTCCCCCTAATCTCGGTGGCTTCGTTCTTGGCATTGGAAATGGCTGTACAGATTGTGGAGAAGAGAATGTCGGCGTAGACGCAAACTGCAGCGGCGATCTGCCTTGCCTTCAAGCCCGTGATATGCATGCAGAGAGGTGTATGAACGATTAATGATACATGAGATGATCAAGCAACCGCAGGGGTAGCTCCAGGTGCGGCTGCTTGCTCGGGTACTGCGGGGTGTCAACGGAACTCTCAAAAACGTCCACATGAAAGAGAGAGCAACGCACATTGCATTTGTGGTATAGGTTGAGCAAACATGCGGTTCATCAGGACACCAACGCCTGGGACCAAGGTCAGCTGCAAAGCTCGGGGTCCACCAGGCTTGCTTGAAGCCTGGGAGGAAGCTACCATGAAAAGCTCACCCTCAAAGACTCCTAGCAACACTCCACATCCGATTGCTGATCCCAGTGCTGCTCGTGGTCCGGCTGGAGAGTAATTCCGTCAGCGATCTTCCCTTTCGGACACTCAAAACGCGGCGTCCGGCCGAACTGTCTGCCTTCAAGCCCGCTCAACCCGCTGTGAGTGACGAAGGAACCCCCCAAGTGCCCCCAGCCGCCCCTCCCCCGATCCCCCGGCCCGCGGAACAGTGGGGATGAGCGTTCCCGACAACTCACCCCGAAAAGCTAATGCCCCACCCGTCATAAACCCCGAAATAATCGCATTCCACGGATCCTCCTTCTGTCGATACCCCTTCACCGCACAATCGAACGTCGAAAACAGACCGCCCCAGACGCCGAAGTTCCCGCCGAGGACTGGGGCTCGGGCTTTGATCGCTGAGACGGAACCGAGGAGGCGCTCGCCCTGTGCGAATCCCAATGACCGATAATCGTCGAGATTGAGGATAGTCGCAGGCGGAGAAGGAGGCAGGAGGAGGAAGTGAGCGTCAGCCAGGACCTCATAGCGTCCAGCTCATGGGGAAGCTGGGTGCTTGAGGCTTACTGACCCTGGGACTATTCCGTGCCCCCTTGATCCCGTGCCAGATCCCCCCGCCAATCGCGCCCATCGCGAAGGCTCCCCCGAAGTCGTTGAGGATGACATAGGGACTGATGACTTACGTATCAGCTGTTGTAGCTCTGTAGAGCACGGAGCAGGTCACGCACCATGGATCTCGAGAATGATCGCCGTGGGACATGGTGGAAGGGAAATGTCAGAGGGAGAGGTTCGGTCGGAGCGGTCTCTTCTCGGTCGTACTCGGTATGCCGTATCGCCAAAATAAAAATCCTCGTTCGGGGATTACAGCAGCGACGGGAAGAGAGTGATTTGATACTGTCACAATCTTGGCTCTGCACTTCAGCGGCGATGGAAATGATCTCCCTTATCCTAGGGGATCAAACTAGCTTCCGAAATTCTTCCTGTTGCTTTTCCGTAAGAACCGAGTACGTGACCATCTCCTTCCTCACCTTTGGGATCTGTCCAAGGCTGCGAGACGCGCCTAGGGGACGATCCCATCAGCCTCATACCTTGCATCATCCAGCCTTTCCGCCTGCTTCTTTCCTTCCCGACGGCGGTTGCTTGCGCTGAGATCAGCTCCTGACTTTCAGCATGGCTGATGTGACTAACATCGTCTTCGAAGACCGGTTCACCGTGGACGCAAGTCCTTTCACCCAGCTCAATTACCAAAAGCTGATGTGAGCAGGATGTCGACCGAGACGGGAAGAAATTCGATCGCGGTCCGTCCTGTCTCTCCCTCCGACCTAAGCAGACTGACCCCGCCCCCAGTATCCCGAATAACCGCGCACTCGCACAACCTCTCCATGTCCCTAACCCTCGACATCGCAAATGAGCTATACCCTCTCACCGCCCAAGAGACATTCACACTAGCCGTCGCGCGGAGTCTGATACCTGGGGAATTGGAGACTGACGGGATGGATGGTGATGGGGATGGCCAGGGGGAGGCGCCGAGGAGGGTGAAGAGGGAGCTTTGGAGGAGCGGGGATCAGGGATTGGCAGCAGATTACGAGTATGTCATGTATGGCAAGGTGGGTGACTCTATTTGGATTGCATATGAAAGCTGATGGGCGCAGATATACAAATTTGATGATTCGCAGCAGGGGGAGAACATGACGTGCGTCGGTGCCTCCTCTGTCCACGAGCTATCGTCGAGCTGAATAGACCAGAACGAGCGCTGACGATAACGCAGAACAGCATACTTCTCGTTTGGAGGCCTACTCATGGCGCTTCGGGGAAGCTATCGACATCTGGCAAATGTCGTAGTCGGGGAGAACGTGTACCTGCTCATGAGAAAATGAGATGTAGCATCGGCACGTCCTTCGCTGGAAGCCAACTCGGCTGTGTCGGAGGAAATCTGCATGTCGCAAAATCATCTGATACGCCAGCATGCTCCCTATTCTACTGGTCCTTCCGGTCTTTCCCCACGGTCATGGACTTTGAAATCTCCATCATCCTCGGCGGGACCTGAATTCCGACTAGAGCGCTGACTCCGAAGCCAATGATCGGGACGAAGAGAAGGAAGGAGATCAAAAGAGCTGTGATGATCGGCGTGGTGAGGAGCTGTACCCGATCCAGCAGCGGTCCACCGGTAGGGGCAGTCGTGTTGAGGGGCGAGCCCGCTGAGGTAGTCTGAAGGGGGGCGATCGAGGTCCCCGAGGGCAAAGGGGGTTGTTGTCGCTTGATGATGGAGGGAGAGGATGAGGAGCCGGTAAGGATGATGAGGTCGGCATCGGGTAGGCTACTCGGGAGTTTGACTAGGGACAACATCAAACATGATCTCACATAGACCAAGAGCCCTTGCTTGGTGCAAGGCTCTTATCAAGCAAGCTTGAAATCACTCACCATCTCCCTTCGTCCCGGCCAATCTCATCACCGCCTTTCCACCCTGCACGGCACCGAAGTCATCCACAAGCTCCGCCCCACAGTTCTGAGCCCATTCCTCGATCGCGCTATCAAACGTCTGCCGTCGTGGTCGAAGGAGGTATGGGATGTGCAGGTCGGCGGAGGTAGCGGGCAGGGTCAGGGACTGGAGGTGTGATTCATGTAGCTGCGAGAATGCATGTCAACGAGGCAATACTGGTCCACTAGCGGTCACTAGGAGGGAGCAATGCTAGCTATGCTCTGTGGAAAGAATGCGAGAGAATGTCAGACATACCTCGTCGACCTGAATCACGATGATCCTCTCCCATTCACAGCCCATATACGACAAAGTCCGATACGCTTCCTCGGCGGCAACCATACCCGAGGAAACATCGGACGCTGCTTCTCGTAATGCAGCATTCCTGTGAAAGCTCATGAGTCTATTCACATAGGGAGTCAGGCGATTGATCACTCACGGGGCTGAAGACCAGATGAGGAGGGGCGAAGTGTCTTTGAAGCCGAGGACGGATGAGGGGATCAAGAGAGCCGAAAGGGTCAAGCCGAGAGGGGGTCGCATGCTGAGATTGGTACTTGACGTCGCCCTCCCTGTGGCTGAGTATAGGATTGTGGTGAACAAAAGGCTTTGCCATCGACTGAACCAGAACTGACCGGCGCTGGACTCCCACAGGCCTACTGGTTCCGATTGCCACAAGGCGCGCAAGCAACTTGAAAAACGCCGAGATTCCGGCCGTCCCGTGATTTGGCGCTCCCCACTTTCCTCTTCCATCCCAAATCATCATCTTCTCCAAAAACACTTCATCGACCCTGCTACCGAACTTGAAGGCGCCACAACGTGAGGTCGTCTCATACTTCAGCTCCACAGTCAAGTTTGTCGACGTCCTCGCTTGGTTCTCGACCGATTGCGACACTCGAGCTCATCAACAATCCGAGATCTGCTCGAGTCTGATCCTATTTGAGTTGTTGTCTTCTGCAGAAGGCGCGTCAGGGGTTCAGCTCTGCTCATTCTTAAAGAAAAGCTCGTGCTCAGCTTTTCCCCTTCAGGCCATCATGTCCGCCCCACCTGAAGAGCTCGTTCCCGTCGAAGCCTCACCTGCTCCCGTTCCAGCTCCAGCCGAGGATGTCCCCCTGGAGCCCGCCGCTGAAGCCGAAGCCGAGCCGCCTTTCCCCGCATCGGCCGAAGCGGAGGCTTCCCAACCCTCAGCTCAACCACCTGCTCAGAAGGCTGCTTCGTCGCCGTTGAAGAAGATCGCTCGACCCGCCAAGCCGAGATCATCTGTGCCTGGGAAAGGGAAGAAGGCGGATGGCGAACCGAAGAGCTTCCGACCTGGAGATATCGTCTTGGCGAGACTGAAGGGATATCCACCTTGGCGTTAGTCGTATTCCTGTAAAGTCGAGCAGACGATTTCACCTTGCTGTGACGATTTAGCTGACGTATTCTTCCTGTTGCTTGTCTTCAGCTTCCCGAGTGAGTGATTGAGCCGGCCAGAAGTTGGGCGCTATTTCAACGAGTATGAGCTGACTTTCGTTTCCACAGATCGCCGACCCAGACTCCCTGCCCCGCAACGTCCAGGCTCAACGGCCGGGAAAGAGTCCTCATATCTACTGCGTCCAGTTTTTCACCCAGGGCGACTTGTCCGTCTTTCCTTCTCCATCTTGACTCTAGCTGACAACCGCTCAGCTCGTGGCTCCAAAGCAGAGAGATCAATCACCTGTCCGCCCACGAGATCGAGGCATACGTATCGGAGTCACACCGAAAAGCCGCAGGCGGGCTGATGGAGGCGTATCAAACCGCCCAGGACCCGACGGAGTGGGACGCAGGACAGGCTAATGCCCGGGCAGCGAAGGAGGAGAGGGAAGCAGCTGAGGCAGAGGACGTGGACGAGCTGGAAGACGAAGAGGAGGAGGTGACCGGGGGAAAGAGGAAGCGGAGTGCGGGGGGGAAGAAGGAGAAGAAGAAAAAGGCGCGGACGAGCAAGAAAAAGGTGATTGGAGTGCTATCTCAGCATGTGTTCGTCTCGGCCCCGATGGTGACTGACGTGGAATGTCAGAAGGGAGTATCCAGCGCCGAACCACCCGAGTCTGAGGAGGACACACCCGCTCCGAAGAAAAAGGCTCCCACGAAGCCAAAGTCGAAGCCTGCAAAGGCGCCGGAGTCGAAGCCGGCCGCTGCAGACAAAGAGCCGGCGGACGATGGTGAGTTCCTGTCTACATCTACTGAGGAATTGTTTGATTGACTGTCCTCGAAAACAGATCCGCTGGCATCCGATCCCGAATGTATCAAAGTCAAGGACTGGCGACACAAGCTTCAACGGGGCTTCCTGGGCAAGGGTCTGCCTACTTCGGAGGTGTGTCCGATCACAATGAGATGACTGATACTGACAGATCCGCTCTACTCAGGAGATGGACACGTACGACAGCATCTTTAAGATCATCGAGGAATACAAGACGATGACAATAGAGGCTCTGCAATACTCGAAGATCGGCAAAGGTCAGTGTGGAGGCGGGAGTCGGATCTGCAGAGATCACAAGACCGCTACGAATGCTAACTTCGGTTTGTCAGTGATGAGAAAGATCGCCACGCTGGACGGGATACCGCGGAATGAGGACCTAAAAATCACCCAACGAGCATCCAAGCTCATGAATGAGGTGAGAGCGTCTGCTTTCCCGGTCCGTTGCAGTCGACTGACGACTACAGTGGACCACATTCATCTCGAGCAACGGAGGCAAGGCTAATGGTAGTGAGGCGGCCGAGGCCAAGAAGGAGGAGGTTCTGGGAGAGCCGAAACCCGAAGCGAACGGGGACAAGATGGAGGTGGATACGTGAGGCGGATGTTGTGCAGTCAAAAACGAATTACAATGCGCTCTCTTTTCAGCGATTACCCTTCTTTCTCAACATTCTTGGTGTCATGTGGTCCCCTCTTCTTAGTGCCCTGAATACTCGTGCGCGGGGAAGGGCAAGCATGCAAAATATTCGTGCTGTAACTCCAAAACTTACAGCGCATGTCCTCCATGCATGTTACAACTATACGTGGTAAATCACGAATCTAAGCCAATGCTAGCCGAAGTTCTTCGGTCCCTATACGACACAAGATCAGCACAAGGTGCGCTAATTGTCTTGAGGGAAGGAGGAGCTCACCGCAGAAGGCGGCGCATCGCTCGGCGAAACGATCATCGGAGGTAGGACATCCTCATCCGTCTCCGACCCATCGCCCCCAATAGCAGCCTTCCCATCCAGTCCGACCGTCGAAAGCTGCCGAATAAGTGGTCTTAGACTCGCAAACTCCCCCGTCCCACTCGCCGCCCTACTCCGTCGACCATTCCAGCTCCCTCCACTTTCCGAGAGCATAATGGTCTGACTTGGCATGGGCGTCATCCCCGCTCCGAGTGGACTGGCGAAGAGGCACGAATTAGGTCGACGTATGATGGGCATTTGTCCTGATGTACGCCGAGACGTCCGACCGGATAAGGGGTTACCGAACGAATCTTCGGAGAGCGCGGTCATAGGTGTGGGCGGTGTCGACTCGCGCTCTCGATCTCGCGATGGGGCGAGAGGGGCGGTGGACGTTTGTGGCGAGATGCCGAGATCGAAGTAACCGCTTCGAGGGGATAAACCAGTTTTGGGTACGGGATTCACCATCGTGATGGTTTTCTCCTCCCCGTCTTCTTGCTCGACGACGTATTCCTCCTCCTGACTCACAGTTCGAACTTCCGCTCGGAACTCCGCGATCTCTCGAGTGATGGCGATTCGTAGCTCCTCAATGGTTTCGAGCGATTCGACCTCTTCCCACTTGTCAAAGGTACGAGGGCAAAATGGTTCGTCCGACTCGTCGTGGTAGGTCGATACGTAGGCATGAGTAAGCGCGGTGGGAACGTCGATTCGGGTCGTCGGATCGAATTTCAGAAGGTGAGAGAGGAGGTCGAGCGCTGCGCTCAAGGGTCAGAAAGGAAGGAAAGATCAATAGGCAAGGGGTCATACCGTCAGGGTCAGCTGAAAGCAGGTCGGATAATTCAATTCCTTTCGAAAGGGGCAGTGTCCGGATGTATCCACAGGCCTAATTAAATTAAGCGAAGGAAATGACATGCAAGAACGCAAACACACCTTCTCACTGCCTGTTCGTGCCAGAGTATTATCGTCGGGTGTTCCCAGTACTTCGAGAATGAGGTTGAGCTGCGACGATGAGCTTTGTTCTACCTTTCCAACCTGGCGTACCTGATCCACAAAGCTAAGTCAAAGTCAGCTTGCATCGAGACCGGACTAGTGCACTGACTCCTTGCCCTTGAAGATGGGTTTCCCCCCCAGAAGCTCCGCCAAGATACACCCTATTGACCAGACATCGACTGCTCCCATCAGCGAAAATCCCTGCAGTATTGGACTCGAAGGATCAACATACTCGCAGTCGTATATCTTCGGTTTGACAGCATGACCTCCGGCGCACGATACCACCTAGTTGCAACGTCTGCGAGTTCCAGTCAGCTGATTTCCCCGATGCTTGCAGCGTTCCGCGTACATTCCGTCAATCTCATCGCTTCGTTCTGATCCTCCTCGCCCTTGGCTGGTCGGAAACCTCTCGCCAATCCAAAATCGCAAATCTTGAGCTCGCAATCGGAATTGACCAGGAGGTTTCCGGGCTTGAGGTCTCGGTGAATCACATTGGCGGAATGGATGAACTGATCACGACAGTGTCAGCTCTACCAAGCACAGTGGGGAGATCCACCTTTATGCCTCGGAGCAGCTGGTAGAGGAAGTACTGGATATGGGAGTTGCTGAGGGGTTGGCCGGACCGGACGATCTGGTGCAAATCGGCTAAGCTTGAATGAGCATACGGTACGATCGATATGGGAAGCTATGACGAACCTTCCATGGGCTATCAGGCAAAGCGAACCCGACAATCGTTCATCAGCACGTTCTGATGAGATCACGCCGAATGCTCCGCCTCACCTCCATATAGAGATATCTTTAACGTCATCAGCGCTCTGCGATATCTCATCTCGGCACACTCACATCTCATTATACCCATGCCAGACATTATCGAGGTCGATCAACCTGACACGATCAGCGCTCAGTCCGTCTGAACCGGGAAGGTCAACCCCTCCGCTCACCCAGTCAGATTCTCATGCCCCCCAAAATGCCTCAAAAGCGTGATCTCCCTCAGTGCTCTCCTTGCCAAGATGACCTTATCAAACACCCTGGTTATGCACTTGACAGCGACAGGTTCGCCTGAGAGGTTGTCTTGAACCGAGATGACCAGGCCGTAGGCGCCTTGTCCGAGCGGTCGCAGGAGTGACCATCGGGAGGGGAGATGGAATAGTCGATTCAGAGTGTGGATAGTCTGGTAGTCCCTGTCCGCGATATGTCAGCGACTTTACGGTCAAGGAAGGGCGTTACGGTCAAGGAAGGGCTCAACAGGAACGCACCGAGCCTTGAGAGACTTTTCGGAAAGGGGATGTTCCTCCTCCTCTGATGTAGACCGCCTGGGACCACCATCGAGACCCGCTTGACCCCGCTTAGCAGCTGCCGCCATCTTGCTGGCTCCCGTCTGCAAAATGGTCGGCGCTGCCATCCCAGGGCTACTCAGTCCATTAATGCTGCTTGACGTGGTTGCAGTGCTCATCCCGGCTTTCCGTTGAACCCCAGCTCCCGAGATTGGGTATGAAGCAATTGGCTGTACGAAATTCGGAGAGGACGTTGCTGGCGTGATAAGCGGCAAAGTGGAGAACGAGGTATACGACGAGGAAGACGAAGCCGAGGAGTCGGCATCCGGTATAGAAAGAGGTATGGGCGCAGCGCGGGAGACCGTCGGCGGGGAAGGACGGGGAGCTTGTGAGCGAGGAAGAAGGGGTTTGCTAGCCGGAGTGAGAGGAGAGGAGGACGGAGGAGCAGGTGGCGACATGGTGGTGGCCATTTTGTGGGGCGGGTGGAAAGATCGAATGGTGGTGGATCAGAGCTCGCCGCTCGACGCGTTCCTTGGAAAAGATCTTTTGCAGCCGCCGGCTCAGCGTCTGCTAGACCATCAAAGCCGGCAGGCTGTCACGTGACCCGCTGGCCGGGGAAATTCCTCGATGAAAAGTTGCCACATACTCAAACGGGGTTTTCGAAGCTGTTTGCCGGGATAGAAACGCCACATATCCGTGCGGCGTTTTGGACTTCGTTGGCCGAATCGAAGATTGCCACATGTCCGAACGGCGATTTCAAGCACTGTTAGGAGATACTTCCTGATTTTATCCTTTTAGACACCCCTTCACGTCATTCCTGTTTGCCAGGATATTGGGGTGTGTCCATCTTCCTATACGAAGAGATCCGTACTTGGTGCATCGACCATAACCCTGGGTATACTTCTGACAACAATCATCGTACAAAGCCTATGGTAATGAGAAGATGATCTCCAGATTTCGCTTGCAGCCCATATCCGCTCGCCTGCATTCGCCTCCGTTTTATCTCCACAGTCACCCAGTCCCCACGTCTCGTTCGCTAGCTTCGACAGTCCCGCTCAGAACTCGTGCTCGAAGATGTCACCTCCACCAGACTGTTGCCTGGCTCCTTGCTTTTGGGGAGCATTGCCATTGGTTCGTGCGTTGCCGCTTGGTGGAGCATTGCCGTTGGTCCGCGCATTGCCGTTAGCCCGTGCACCGCCATTCGTATTGTCCCAGGCATTATGCTGCTCGGTATCGTTGATGAAGCCGCCGTTATTCGCCCATCCTCCTTTGCCCGCTGCCCCTCCTGGGGCGGCCATGCCATTTTGCTTCTTGGACTTGGTATTGCGTTGTTTCGATCCGTACTCCCGGCCCCATTCGGGGACGTCGTTGTCGGTCGCTCCTACTGGCGGATATGTAGACGTCGAGGATGAGGAGTTCGTTCGGGATGCGCGCTGCGTCCATACCAATCAGAGCAGAGTCTTTAAAGACGCCTGAACTCACGCTGCGCTCCCACCGGTCGCCATTCATGTTTGGCTTTGCACCACCGTTGCGCTTCGCCCTACCATCGCCGACAGCAGCGCCCTCGAAGTTCGCCGGGTAATGCCACCTCTCCTGGTTGGGTGCGCGGTTCGGGTCTGACCGTTACCGTCAGCTACGCGCTGCCACCCGATCACTCGCACTGACCCTCATTGTAGTAAGCCTCATCTTCGCCCGTCCACAAGCCCTCATTTCTCCTTCGCTGTTCAGCCTCTCTGTCCTGAGCGGAGATCGGCGCGTAGTCCTCTCCCTCCTCTCCTTCCTCGAGCGCTTGTCCGAGGTGCGTGGACCGCTCGTTGCGCTCGTCGAACCGCTTCGACCATTGGTTCTTGCGCGCACGACGATCTTCTTCTGTGGTATCGAGGAACCCAGCCTGTATCGTCGATCAGTCGGATTCCGGGGAGAAGTGGAGTCCAATACCTTCTTGGCCCATTTCGGAGTACGGGCCTTGTTCGAGCTATCGGAAGTGTCAGCCGGTAAGACTACTCAGGCTAGTGGCGCTCACTTATTGCGGATGTTTTGGATATAGAAGCTGGAGGCGTCAGCGAAAAAGAGAGGCGCTACAGAGAACGCTCACTTGTGGAAATGGCAGGGGAAATCTAGACGACGTTGGTCAGCTAAACATGGATGCGCCCGGGAACACTCACAACCACAGATGCAGAGGATGACATTGATGAAGAAGTCGGTCCCGATGCCGAATCGCAGGGCTACGGCTGTGGAATTGTTGATTAGCACGACTATCTTCGAAAACGCTTCGATACGAGGCGTGGTACAGCAATCCCCCAGGTATTCCGTACACCTCTTCTCATCATGCCGCCATGTCATCGACCGACCTCTGGTTGCCAATTCCAAGCAAGAGGTCGAATTGAGCGATGGCTCACCGAGTGGGGGAAGCACACATCCCAGTAGGAACAGGATGAACAGGAAACCATGGTGTTTCTTTGGCACCAACGAGATCTTCTTCGGCAGGACGTGATTCAACGACATGATCGATTGAAACTATAGGAAGAAAGTCGGTGAGGCTAGTGAGAGTTTGGCAAGGTGGTCGGAACGAAGATAAGGTGGGCCGAGGTAATGTCGCAGCCCGGGTGGTGCGCGCCGGTTCCTTGTGTCGACTATCGCCTCATCCGCCAGTGGATAGGCCTTGATGCTCAGCTCTTGTGTTCAAGCCGGATGCTCGTTGATGCCCGTTGCGGCGCTATCGGAGCGCGGATGAGCAAAAGCAACGGATGAAATCAAAAGCAGGAGAACCTCGTCGGCTCCTCGAAAGCCGCATCACCTGAGGCATTCTACATGACGTGGACTATGGGAAGAATTACCTATCAGCCACCAGAACGCAACGAATCAGGAACTTAAACGTCCAGAGTTGTCAATCTGACTCCGAACCGATTTTTCATCTGCCCCCGATCCGAACTCGGAGGGGTTGAGGGATGCAGCGTATGATATGCTTCCGATGATCGTGTCCCGCTGCAGATACTTGCTGACCGTCTTCTGACACCCGATCACTTTACACAAACTGATCTGCGGTTTACGCCTCGTTTGATCCGGACACATTCATTCCCAGACCTGATGGGAGTGGGATTCTTCGTCCATATCGTCCTGTCACCGTGGATTCTTACGACCATACGGCACATCGATCGCATCGCTCCTTCGCTACTGGAACGGAGAAGATATACATTGGAGTAGGTAGGTGATCCGTCTGCATGTACACTCAACTTCCGTGTCATCTGATTGTGATGAGAACCGGAAAGGTTGATGTGGTGATGTGGCCTGTCCAGCTGCTTTCGAGGCTTTGGTACTTTGCTCGGTCGCATTGTCAGTCTGTTCCATCATCGAGGTTGGCGAGGTCTCGCTTCAAGCTTGCTCAGGGAAGCTCCCCAATTACGAGAAACTTAAACGGTCGGGTCCGTCTGGTGTTGGTGGGGCTCGTGGGGGATGGTTGCCATGAGAAAGGGGCGTTGACAAACGCGGGACAGGCAAGAGCAATCCGCGAAAGTGCGGACCGTTCCGGTGGGGCGCGACGCCAACAGGTATCCGCCTGAGTACTCATCAATCGGCTCCCAAGAGTACCTGGCGATCTTCATCCTTGCGTAATGAGATGGGATCACTGGTCATCAAGACCCCTCTAAAGCGCTTCCCAGGGTGTTCTCCCTTCTCTACCTATTCGAGGCTCTTCGAGCCCGGATTATCGTGCAGATTCCGTCTCGCCGAAATTTTCCTGCTTACGCTGACGAGCTGCTTTAGCTTGTGCTCCACCTGTTCTTCAACATCTGTACTCTTGTTTATGCCATACTACAAATTCTTCAAACCCGGAACGCAATGATGGGCGAAGCATCGAAAACCCGAGAATCGCACTTCTCTTTGGGCTATACCCGAGATTGCAAGGTATGAGCGGAAGGCTCGGCAAGAGGAAGATCATCAGGCGCTGGTAAAGAATCGTCTCGTCATCGACTGAATGAGGAGGCTTCTCGTTGGCGTCTCGTTCGGTTACAACGCAGAATCACAGGCGGGTTGGGTTGTATCGATGAATATTGTCCATGGGGAATGCAAGGCTACAAGAGCGCGAAGACCCTGTACCAAGCTACATTACATATCCTCGTCTAGTCTTGAAGAAATCCAATCGTCAAGCCCAAGACGTGATGTCGTACGATACGGTTCCTGAAGAAGGACCGCGCCAGAGTCCTGAACCACAGCATCAGCCATGACTCCCCTGACGGCCACACGAGCCCCACCTGACTATCTGCTCGATCCTCCGACCCTCCGTTTCGTACTCCTCCGTGATCGGATGCAACCGCTTCCACTTCTCGCCGTAATCCACTGCCCAGCTCGACGGGTACAGGCGGTTCTCCCCGCCGCACGAGCTCCCAATCCCCCTCCACCACCCTCGTCTTCCTCAACTTCCTCCCGCCAGTGACCCTCGACCCGGACGCGGCACCAGACGATCCGAGCCAGCCGTTCGGTGTTCTCGAGAGGCTCAAGCGCGGAAATGTCGCAGAGTGAGGACGCGAGCCGAACTCGTCCAGGTGGTGATGTCGTGGTTGGGCCGGAGCGGGCGGGTCCGCGGGGGAGGAGGATGAGGAGGGCATCGGTCTGAGAGCAAGTGCGTAGGGATGGGAGATGTCTTCGGTCGTGATGTGTTGGGCTTGAGCTGGAGTTGTGCAGGTGAGGCGGTCGAAGAGGGATTGCAAGATGCCCATGCATCCCCTTCCGGCCTCGAAATTTCTTGTGAAAATGGCGATAGCAGTCTTGAGTTCTTGGTCGTGATGATATGGTCGTAAAGTCGTTCCTTCACCGATTGGCTTCGAGTATGGATCTCGATGGCTGTGATTGTGATGGATGATTTGAACGCCTCGTCAAAGGAAGGCACATCCGGACCCCATCTTCTCGGGCGCAAGGTTGATCAAGGGCATCCTCAGGGTGACAGCAAGAGGGCTCTTGATCGGTTCATGTCGAACGTGTGTCCAGGCCATGCGCTCGCCCATGGCATCTTTACGACCCGTGCCGTCCAGGAGCTGACATGAAACGCTCGAATAGTCGCCTGAAATCGTCGATATCGACTCCGGACCTGGGAACCTGAAATTTCTCCGATGTCCCCATCCTGACTCTTTCCTCTAACCGATATGGTCGCATCAAGACTGCTACCTACGTTACGAGCATTCTCAACTCGTCCACTCCCCATGCGGACCATAGCAATCCCAATCACCCACCGAGCCCTCACCACCCCACCCCACCCCGTCCCCCTCCGTCCTTGTCCCAAATGTACCACCCCTCTTCCCCTCCCCACCTCCCCCTGTCCCACATGCGCCACCCTCCTCCCTTTCCCCACCGGTCTATCCCCGCACTCCATCCTCCATCTCTCATCCCCCATCCCCGCAAACGCAGCATTCTCACAAACCTTCGACATCCCACTCGAACTCTCTCTACTCCCATCTCATGGATACGATCTTGACCCGAAGGACTTGAGGCAGAGGATGTTGGAGAGACAGAAGGAGTTGCACCCTGATAAGTTTGGGAGTAAAGGGGAGAACGAGGTTGCGCTGGCGAGGGAATTGAGTGGAAGGGTTAATGAAGCTTTTGGGATACTGGTGGATCCGCTCAAGAGGGCGGAATATATCGTGAGTCGAGATGGTCTTCATTCATCTTTAGCTGGATCAATCTCAGCTGGTTAGAGAAAGGGCTCGGCGCTGATGGTTGGATGCGCAGCTCGAGGTCCACGCATTGGCGGTGACGGAGACGGATTCGCTCACAGACCCCGGACTGCTCGCAGAGGTGCTCGAAGCGAGAGAGGAGCTCGAGTCGGCAAAATCGTCCGAGGAGGTCGAGACTCTGCGGAAAAAGAACCATGGTGAGTACGCCGACCTCGCTTTAGGAGACGTGAGCTAACGAAGGTCGTCTCGTAGATAAGGTAGAAGCCACGATCGCATCCATCAAAGAGGCGTTCGGGTCGGATCCACCAAACCTCGCTGGAGCAAAGATCCTGGCTGTGCAACTCAAATACAGGCAGGGACTCGAAGAGGCTGCGAAGGAGTGGACACCGGCGCCTTAGATCCTGCCCTGCGCAGCTATGCAATGTAGCTATAAATGCGGAGCTCGCGCCAAAAGCATATTATTACCTGCCAAGAAGCCAAATTACCCGAATCTAGAGAGACCCATTGCTCTTCCCGTCCCCCTCATCACCACTGCTCGCCGCCCAGTGATCCACGATCTTCACGCTGCCTAATCTGGCACCTCTATTCCTGAGATAGCCAACGACCTCTGCCCCGCCTCTCACTCCCCTTGGTAAAGGTCTCTCCCAATCCGCAACCTCCTCATCCTCCTTCGAGACCTTCATAACTTCTCCACCATACTCCTCAGCCAACCAGAAACTCGCATTTATCTGAGCATCCTTCTCTTCCAGCTCGAAAAGGAGACTTGCGAGTTCCCGTGCCGCTTCCAGCCGGATACGTAGGACGTGCCGCACGAGTAGACGTGAGGGGATTCGTTTGGGTCGGGTGTACTTGATCGGAGGGGTGTCTGGTGGGAGACCAGCGACCTTGGGTGGATCGGGTGCGAAGAGGGACGAGGAGTCGAGGAATGAGGGGAGGGACATTTCGAATCGTCGAGGTAGCCAGACACCGATGAGGATCCGCCATGCTGCTACTAAGCGCTTCATCCTGGATATCATGAGCGTAAAGCGGTCTGGACAGAGTCCACTCACGCATTGTAGTTTTCGTCAACGAGGGCAGAGTGATACCGGCCAAGCAGCCATAACATACCGGCCGCGATCCCCGCTCCGAGAGGGACTTGCCGGAAAACCTCCCAGATTGCGAAGAACAGAATGGGGTAAATGAGGAAGCTGAGGACCAACCCAAGGGTGATCTTCATCTGCGCCTGAGTCTCGAGCTCATCCTCGACCAGTCGTGAACCGAGTATTCCCACTGCGTAGAAAGGGAGATGTACGATCATCGGGACGAAAAAGAAGGGTAATCGGATCAGACATGTGATGGAGTCCTTGAAGAGAATGTATAGAGTCGAGAACCGGGACGGGAGAGAAGCCTTCCGTGTCGGGTCGAGCGTTTGCGGAAGGGGCAGGTCAACGAGGGCGTCATTCGATAGACGGGAAGAGATGAGGAGTTTGTGATAGGTCACAAGCAAGGCTTTGACGCGCTCGATGCCCTCATTCGGAGTGGTGAAGAGGTCGGTAAGGCTATCGCATTAGCTTAGCCTTCAGGTGCGAGCTTACGTCTGGGAGATCTCGACGAAATTTGCTAGGGAGACATCCTTCTCCCGCTCCCACAGGATTTGCCGGGCCATTTGTGCCGCAAATGCCGTATTCCTACAGCATCCCATCAGTCTTTGACCACCGAATGCTCGACTCGCTCACCAGTCAGGCGCATTCACCGTCATCTGCCGGAACTCCAATTCGATCCTCCTTGTCAACCTCTTCACCGCCAACCGTCTCCTCCCGTCGTCGTCTCCCAAGAAATCATCATCGTAGGCGTCCATACTGATCGGCAATCCGTATCTACCACTGTCAGCGCTTCTCATCTTCTTCACAGTGACCCACTGCGCGACCACGCGACTTCTGTACTTTGTCTTGTCCACATATGCGATACCAACGGGTATGACGACCGCCCGCTTCCCCCTCTTCGGCCCTCCGTTCTCCTCAGTTCCGGCGAGATAGCGGATATACTCGAGCGCCGCCCAGGCAGTGCCGTCCTTGATTGGGATGATGTGCGGTTCGGTGTGGGATGTGCCTTCCGGGAAGACACACACACATTCGTTGATGGCCAGGGCTGATGCCGAGTCAGTACCAGCATTTCCACATGATGGCAGGAGACAGACCCTCGAATGTCCCGCGGAAGAGCTTCTGGTTGTTCTTGTTCTTCCGGTCGACCGCTATTCCAATCAGCCGTGAGATACCAGGATAAGTGAAGTAAGAAGTAAAAGCGCACCGATGTTGCCTGCATTCCGAAGGAGAGCTCCGACAGCAGAGTTCTTGAACAGCGAATCCTTTACCTGTTCTTGAATCAGTCAAAGGAATCAGCATTCAGCTTAAACTTACCCAGTAGTGGACTCGGAGGCCATGTGGTAGGGTATTGCTCAATACCGCCGGCTGTTGTCGTCAGCGAAGCTCGGACCGCCGGCGTAGAGCTCACATCAACGGCCATATTGGCATGCGAGCATGCGCTATCCTCCATGAGCCTTCCCAGCCAATGCCAAGGGTCATCCCATGCTCACAAGATCACTGGCACATCCTCGGGAACGTTCTCCGAGCCGTTGACCTCGATAGTCCGGAAGAATGAGCATATAGCGGAGTTGGCGAGCAAAACTAGCACTTGATGACTGGCGCCGAAAGGCATGGCGAAGACTATACGAGAGATGTGTACAGCACAAGCTGAACAGGCTGGGAAGCCATGAGCAACGAGATCCGCGTTCACGTGGAAACGGTATGTGAATGGGATAAATGGGTTATATGACGTTGGAATACTCGCCTGGTGCCTGAAGCCCGCCCTCCACCGCCTGGTCTTAGATTTGGGAAGGTGCAGTTCTGTGAAGCTGTTTCGCATGGTGTGACGATATTCAGCAAGATGCCGACCAAAGCTACTCCTCAGCAAGCCGGTACGTCCCCAGGTTTTGTGTATGTCATGATCGTGAGAGCTGAGATTCCGCAGAGCTGGACGGAGCCATCTTGGAATACCTCGTCTCGAGAGGGTTCACCAGGGCCGTCAAAGCTTTCGAGGTGGAAAGCGGAGTCATAGCGGCTGAGGGGGGCTCCATGGAAAGGGTGTGGGTGGAACACAAAGCCAGGTGAGTTGGAAACCTTCCTTTCTTGTAGTGGAAGGCTCAGAAGAACTCAGTACCGAAGGGGGGGTCGTCACCAGTGAAAGCGAGAGCGAGGAACCTGAGGAGGACGACGAGCCTGTTCCGGTCAAAGGTGAGCAAGAAGCCGTCGTCGTGTCATACACTAATCATGACATCAACAGGCAAAAGCAAGCTGGTAAAATCGTTGAAAAAACCTGTGACGGTACCCCTTCTTGCGAAGGATGCCTCGAGCTCTTCATCCTCCTCGCCGTCCTCATCCTCATCATCCTCGGACCCGGAAACAGCCGAAATTGCGCCGATTGAAACACAATCATCGCCCTCGCCCTCGTCGTCTGACTCCGAATCATCCTCCAGCTCGGAAAGCGAAGACGTAGAAGAACCGGCCCCAGCCACGTCTGCCGAGCCCGTCTCAGCCTCATCTACAAGCGCAACACTTGCTGGCGATACCGTGGTGACGTCCGACTCATCAAGCTCGAGCTCAAGCTTTGAGAACGAGGACGAGGACGAGGTCGACGGCAGCGAGGAGGAAGGTACTGCAAGAATCGGTGTCGCGGGCTTCCTCGATGTGGAAGCGGAGGTGTCGAGTGATGAGGAAGTGAGCAGCGACGAGGACGAGGAAGTGGAAGGGGAAGAAGTAGATGAAGATGAAGAGGAGGAGGCGGGCGGCAGCTCAGACGAGGATTTAGACTCTGGATCATCACGTGCGTCACTATCATTCACTCGAGCACAATAGAACCTGATGCAAAATCTCAATATAGCCTCTTCCGTTGCACCTCCAGCCAAACTTGTGACCGCTCCGGTCGTGAAGAGCAAGAAGCGGAAAGCTCCCTCACCATCGCCCTCATCCGCCTCCTCTTCTTCCAGCTCTTCGAAATCCTCAATCTCGGCCTCGGAGTCATCCAGCTCCGCTTCAACATCGTCCTCATCGTCATCCTCCGCGACTTCTCCACCAGCGCCGTCAGCCCAGACCATAACCACCACGACCAAGCCAGCCAAGCCTGCCAACCTCACCGCCACGAAGAAGCGCAAACTCTCGCCTACCACCTCTGTTCCCGCCAAATCCCTCCCACCTGCGATCACTACCGAGATCACAACCACGATCACGGAGACCGCATCGCCTGCTCCTCAAGCCGGACCTTCAGTACGGGAAGTCAAAACGCTCCCCAACAAGCGGTTTGAGCGGATCAAGACCGATGGTGTGACCTTTCACCACGAGAAGCTTAAGGACAACTCCTATGAGGCGCGTGTATGTATCTTTCCCCATCGACTTGTTGGTCAAGCTGAAATGAATGAGCAGATGCAGTCGGGGGTCAGCGCGAATGATTATGGCGCGAGGGCGTCGAGGGATCTGATCGTCACGAAGGGAGTAGGGTTCAGGAAGGAGAAGAACAAGAAGAAGCGAGGGGTGAGTAACGTTTCTCGTGCGGAGTACCGATACTGATCGAGAGCAGAGTTATGCAGGAGGGGAGATCACGATGCAAAGCCATAGCATCAAATTCGAAGATTGAGGCGCTTGCACTACCGGACGAGTTGCATCGGCTTGGAATTCGTGCTGCTAGATGTGTAACTCGTGCATTGTACTGCGTCTATCTGTATTGATGGAAGTGCCCGATGTGAGAAAGATGCAATGTCCGCCTACGCCAGCATAGGATGTCGAGGTAATGTCAGACACGACTCATGGATGACGTTTAACGCCTTGACAGCGTCCTTGTTCTCAATCACTGAGTCCGCATCAGCCTTGATTCGCATCGACCGCAAGTGGAGGACCCACCGCAAGAGATATTGATCTCGCTAGCCCCCTGCGAGATCATCTCAATATTGATCATCGCCCTAGCCAGACTCGTAAACATGAGCCCGGCACTACCTATTGCGTTCCGCATATTTCGCCCAACGAGAGAGAGGATCGCCATGTCGCGGGAGACGGTGATGTCGCCTATCCGCTCGAGGTCGCGGACGAGGCGGTCGAGTCGCTTCTTGTTGAGGAAGTCTTGCATCGCCATGGACACCTGTAACGCAACAAACGTTCATCAGCACAAGAACAGCGGAAAAGCGAGGCAGGCTGTATGGGAACCATGGGGAGGCGAAGAGTGGACTCACATGTACTTCGCTAGTCGAGATGAGGTCGACGACGACGCCCGCACGATCAAGAGTCCCGAATATCCGCGCAAGAAAGCCGTGCGAGATGGTTTTCCGATTCGAGTGGATATTGAGTACGATGATAGAATCCTTGATCGTCACAGCCGTCGGCATCCTCCCTTCTTCCCTCTCGCCCTCCTCATGGCTCGGCAAACAGCTGTCCAAACCCAGCGGGAAACTCTCATCCGGATAGATCACCGTGCCATATCCTGCGGGATTCCCCACATTCTTTATCCGGATAGGGATCTTTGCCCGAATGACCTGCTCCATCGTAAAGGGGTGGATCACCTCGCTGCCGTAGTAGGTGAGCTCGGCGGCTTCGTCTGGTGTAATGACGGGGACCAATCGGGCGGAAGGCACTTTCCGCGGGTCAGCGGTGAAGATGCCGTCGACCTCCTTCCAGACCTGTAACTCGACCGCGGAGAGGCCGACTGCACAGAGGGCGGCACACAGATCGGTGTAGCCTCGACCGACCTGGGACAGGAGGGAGCCAGGAACGGAACCGAAATAACCTGGACAGATCAGCAAGCTGGCTCGGGGTGTGTGTTTCGGTGCACGAACCAGTGATCACCGGTACTCTTGTACCGCATTTCCGTATCCGCTCCCCCATACACACCGCGAGCTGGTTATAGAAGTCCTGCCCAAGCTGCGCGACTCCCTGATCTCCACTTGACAAAAGCGTGGCTTCACTTGCTGCTGACATCGCAGCATCGACTATGTAGTCGAGGACCACTAGTTCCGAGTCGATCCCCTGAACAAGACATCAGTGTTCCGCTTGTAGGACAGACGTCGACATACTCTATCCCGCAACGCTGCGGCCACTATCTTACATGCTAGTCGTTCCCCAGTCCCGACTATCGAGTCTTGACTCCGCGGTGAGATTTCATCAATGATCTACCAGGCTATCAGCTTCATGAGAAGTATACACAACTACGACCCACCTGAGCAGCAGATAAGAAGCTCCGCAGACTGTCGCAATCCCTTTCTATCTCCTCCTCCAGCTCCTCCCTCATCGGTCCAGGCCGCAATGCTATCCGCGCGGCTTCCAGGTGTCCCTTCCTGACTAGATCAACTGTTTCATGAAACGCGGATGACTCGGTCAACCCAAACCCATTCGGACCTGGTGTCGTCGGACTGGTGGGTGACCACGATCGACCGTTCGACGGCTGGAATGGCGAAGGGGAATCGGAGCGGATATCGAGCTGACTGAGGGAGGATATGGAGGACATCATGGAGTTGCTCATTTCCCGCTCTTTCCCCAGACTCGGTTCTCGCTCTCGACCAAAGAAGCCAGAGCCCACTCGTTTTAATAAAGTTGGCGTTTCGCGACCAGAACCGGAGCCATTGGTACGGGTCGAAGGAGCTTGAAGGGCTTCGCGGGATGCTTGGAGTAGGAGGTTGGTCGTGCCGAGTGCTTTTGTGTGGGATGACCGAGCAGAGCAAACGAGAGCGACTCGGGAGTCGGGTATGTAGGATCTAAGAGTGTTAGATTGGTGTCTGTGATGAAGGAGCAGGCACTGACTCGACTATCCGGGTGATCCCGTCGAGAGACTTGCCCACAGACGTCCCGCCGTATTTCTGGATCACCCACGGCACCGAGTCGTCGGAAGAGTTCCGGAGCAGCTCATCGGACGAGCTCGGGGTCGAGCTTGATGTCGAGGTCATCTCGAGACCATGGGCACGTACCTAGCCCTGCTTAGCAGGAACTAGAATAGAACACAGGCTTTCAAGGTCCCAATGATGGGTACTTTGATAGTGGAGTGTTGATGCAGCAAAAGTTGGTCGACTCGGATTTTTGGGCCGAATCGCGCCACGTGGAAATCCGTACCTCGATTATCAAGGCTCATTATTCAATCCGGGACAACAAGCATATTCTGGTCCAATCCGGACAACAAGCATATTCTGGTCAAGTCACCCACAAATCCGCTACGGGTAGCCTGGTGGCTGGGAGTCTGGCGTATGGTGGAAGAGTGAGGGGCGATGAGCCATTACATACCCTCGTCCTCCGGACAGATACCTATTCCTCCCCCTCCTTCGGCTATCGCAGGGGATCAATCCAGTGAGCCATATGCTCGACTCTCCTTCGCTCCCGCCTCTCAAGCTCAGATATGTAAGCTGTTGTTCACGTTCTGTCTTTCCCTCTCATGGATGATCCATTTATACAGTACGAGCACATCAGCGCGATACTTCCCAAATCCACCGTCTCATTGAGCTTAGCTCTGAGCTCATCCGCTCATTTGCAGGTCAGCTTTGGCCTCCCAATAAAGCTATTCATGCCGGGCGAAGTCGGGGCTCGAGCTGACGAGATCAGGAACCCGATGGCTGGCACGTGAGCAAACCATAGTCGATCTAGCTATCAGGGCGACCTACCTCTTCTTGACCTTTGGTCGAGGGGCGCAGACATTAGGCGAGGAGTACACCGATATCCTTCCGTACTCTTCAAGGAGAAGGAGAACACCTTCACGACGGGTGAGCGCCAGCCCTAGCTTCCGTACTCCGCCACTCGAGGCGGGCCCGACGGAGTATAGTCAGCTCGCTAATCAATGTGATAGCGACGCTTCCTCACCATTCTTTTCCTGCTTCTACCATCCATACTCGTCTCGCCGTCCGCCATTGCCCGTCTCCGCTCGGCCGAATCCAATTCGAGCAGTTCATCGCTATGGTCAAAGTCCCGACGACGGATGTCGCAGATACTCGAGTCCCCGCTGGGCCAGACACTGCCTGAAATCCACATGGTCGCGTTCATGCTCTGGGGACGATTTTTCGAGATTGGCAAGAGATTGGCAGGGATCTTATACGTATGCCGAGGATGTGTCTCTGCTCTTTAAACTGCTGACCATTGCGGTAGATCTCCACATTGCCGGCCCGGCCGCCTGAACAGCCGGCGCCAAGCTATGAACCCCTAGGGATGATGCTCCTTCTACCTATACTCTATCGATTCTTCCAATGTCGTCAACCGTCGATTGCTTCGTCACAACCGCTACCGACCGCTCATCAAGCTGCTATTCTACCAATGTCACCGCCTTTGACGCCACCCCCGACACCGCAAGAGACCAACGTCCTATCCAAACCCGCATCATACGATACTTCCAATACCTATCTCGCTCCACCTGCCCTAATTCTACCCGAGCGGCAGTGCACGCTATGCCTTGAGCCCCGCGGAACCGGCGAGGACAGTGGCGGTACCGTCGCGGTGACCGAATGCGGACATGTCTTCTGCTGGGGCTGCCTAGGAGGTCTAGAAAAGGTGATTGAATCCCACTCATCGGATGTATGCTGACTGCTCGACAACAGCCGGAGTGCCCGTTATGCAGGCAGACGTTGCGCATGGAGCGTCTTGTGGCGGCTTATAACCTCTGAACCTCGATGCAACGGCGTCCTTGCTATCGCTGTTCTGGGTCTTGACCTTGGATCTTTTCGCCACATTGATGCACGTCACTTTTGATGGCTCGTGCTTCGATTCCCATCATTTCCTCTTGGCTCATCTTCTCTCTTCTTCTCCCTGGACTGCGGTCTACGACTTGGTGATCGTGTCATGTACCGCAGCACCGAAATCTATCCCAGCTCGAGTTTCAATACCGATCCCCTTACAATCTTCATGGCCACTTTTCACAATCGACTCCACGGATCTGCATCCTTCGTGAGCCCTGCCCCTTCCCGGAACCAGATAGGGACTCAGTCTGACTGGCCTAGAACTCCTCCGAAATTCGACTTCCCCTCGCTGCTGAGCCTCGACGACGACTTTACGCCTTATTGGCCGTTTCTCGACGAATGACAACTTCATTCAACTCCCGTCATGACCTCATTGGGAGAACATACAGAGTCCCCTAGGTTGCCGAGCCTTCCGTAGCCTCCGTAACCTACGCGTCACCAATTGCCATATTCGCGAGATCATACCGCTCTGAGGACAGCATGTCCGTATCGCTACCCTCGCGCAGCTGAATGATTGGGCAAGCAGTGCGCCGCCTGCAGTCGTGGCCGGCGTCAGGTGAGATCAGTGCTCATCAGATTGCCTGACCCCCGGCTGATCCTCACATTCAGCCGTCTGAGCCTCTGTTGCCCACCGGCTCCCGACGGCGAACACGCTCCGATCTACTCCACGTTCAATCACCGACTGAGCCGCCTGATCAACCTTGAGGAAGTCGTGCTTGACGACGTCCACTTCTGCAGTCATCTTGGGCACAAAGAGGATGGTTCAGGATTTCCTATTACCGGAATTCCTATCGCGCCTCGCCTTTGATCCTTCCCAAATCAACTGTAATGCAGGATCTGCGGGAACCATCTCTCTCAGTTGGCATCGGCGACGTCTGCGTTGACAAGTCTCCAAATCACTTGTCAAGACGTTGACGAGAATGGGCTCGACTGGGGACTCGACTTTGCGTTTGACGTACATCTTGTCTGCCACGATGTGCTGCACTCCAACGCATACAGGCTTCTGTGCTGGAGGCTCTTTCTGCTCTGCGTTCGCTTCAAGTACTTGATCTCGGCTTCAAGCTTCGTCGCGAAGATTTTGGCCGACCAGTTCATCGCCACGTCCTCGCGTCCGACGAGACATATGAGGCTGCCGCTCGTCAGCAGAAGCAGTCACATCTGGCGCAATGGGCGAACCATAAGCAAGAAAGAGAGTACGAGGACATCAGGCGCCTCGCACATGCCAAAGCCGCCGATTATTCTCCGGTCCTTCGTTCCCTCGCTCCAAAAGGGATCATGGTGGGAAACAGGAAGGTCAGGATGCTTTGAGAAATTTGATCGGTTGCGGTGGGAATGGAAGTGTGAGACGGAAGGCGGAAGGACTTCCGTGAGGGTAGTCGAGGCTGGCTCCTTGGGCTCTCATGGACAGCTCCACAGAATCTCCGGACGGGACGCTCTGAGCGCAACGAAAAGGCCAGGGGGCCATGTCGATAGAAGGGAGCGAGGAAAGGCAGTGAGATCAGCAGAACACATAAATATGCGAAGCGCGTGTTATTCATCGTGCTCCACAGTTCTTGCCGTGTGATTCGCCGACCTGATGCGTCAAAGCTTCTTCTGACGACTGATCGAATTGAGCCCCCCGGCACTGACGTAAAAGCCGATGCTGACATCGTTGCACGGGCTCGCAATCGATTCGATGACCATGTGGCGAGCCTCCACAATCACCTTCATCATGACCGCGAATTAGCTGGTCGTGATTGGGTCCGACACCGACCAAGAAGATCACATAACGACGCAATCCTCCTTGACCGAAAGCGCATACATCGCCTGAGCGGGGATCAGTCAATGAATCCTATGCTCCTGCTCAATCATGGCTCACCTTGTCAACCGTCTTCTCAATCTTCTTCCAGTCACTCCGCCTCTGGATGAATTCATAAATACTAGCAGAACCATGAGCTCGTCCCGTCTCATGTAACCAGTGATATCCACTCTTCTGGCCTGAAAGTCCCCCCATACCGCGTCACGTCCCTCACAATCTGGGCAAGATCCTTCGCGTCCGAAACGATATACACGTGACCCAGCATTTTGAGGTTCGAAAAGTCGTCTGTGATGCGCTGCTGTTTCAAAGATGCCACGAAGGAGTGATAGGCGTTGAGGTCTGCTATGATCTGGAAGCCACCTTCTAGGGAGATGATTTGCCGTTTAAGGTGTCTTTGCAAGATTCTGATCACCATGAGCCCGAGGTCCATCTGGGACTTGACCATGACTTACGCCTGAAGACGTATACCGACCTCCTGGTAGAACACTTCGAGAACCTCCTTCGAAGTGCTACCCCTGAGGAGATCACAGTGCATCTCCAGACAAGCGATAGCTTCACGACAACCCGCAGTAGGGCCGAGATCGAGTGTGGCGCCTTCCACGGGATAGTACTCCCTTGGGCCAGTCTTGACCACAATGATGTGCTCAACCTGTTGAACATTAGCCATGATTGACCAGGAAGGGAAGGTCGCTTACCTGATTCATGAGGACCTCGATACCGGCATTGAGCCCGGCAGCAACGGCGTCATCCAGAGTAGCCTCAAACCGCTTCTTCTCCCGCATCAACGCGTTCAGGAAGTCGGTCTTGTCCACATATTGCGCTAACTCCTTGTCGAAGTATACCTGGACCATCGATTGAATTGTATCTCCTATATGTACGAGCTCGAAGAACTGAAGCAAAGGCGCCAAACTCCTCGTCTCCTCATGCTCATCAGGCTTGTACGTGCTCATTTGGTTTGTCGCCCTAGTCGTCAGCGAGGTCTATACCTTCCCCTCACCTTCTGAAGCCAGGTGCGATGTGCCGATCGCCAGCAGCTTTGAGCATGAGAATGAAGATCTCCTCGATAGCTTCCCGGACTTTGTGGCCGGACCTCCCGGGGTACTTGGCAAATGTCTCGGCGCGTTTAAGCGAATCTCGATCCGCGTGAATGAGCTCGAGTGCCGTGTCTAGCGAGACGAGTAGCTGGAGGCGATCGAATGACTTGGTGTCCGGCATTGGCGTCATTGGCCGTGTCGAAGCAGGTCTTCGCTGAAGGCTCGTCGCCGAGTTTGGCACTTGCAAAGACGGAGACCTGTCAACCTCCGCCTTCTCGTTGATCTCCGGTACCTCGAAGATCGCTCCATCTTTCTCATCCTCCGGTTTCAATAGTTGACCACGCCCATTCGACCCGGCCCATTTTTGCGGATTGAGCATCGACAGACCATTCACAGCTTGTGATGATCCTGTGACTATGGCGTTTACACCGAATGTGACTGTTCGCGGAACGATCGTGACGGGTAGAAGAAGTAAATCGCGGAAGCCAGCGAGGACGTTGCGCTTAACTTGATCCGGATTAGAAGCGTTCAGAAAAGTCGGAGCAGCTTCAGCGGGCCCTGCCGAGTTGTCCGATCCACCGAGCTACCACATCAGACTGATTCCGGTTCATTGACCTACCTGCTGTTCCCAATCCTTGCAAATGCCTTCCATGACCATCTTGACCCATTCTGTCTCCTCATCAAGATACTCGTCCATATTGGGTTCGAACATCCGGAAGCTGCAAGGATCAGTCTTCGTCGAATACACTCGAGCCTACTTACATGACGTCCTCAACTCGAGTCCTGGTAATTGTCTTCTGCTCTTCGCCTAGAACCTCCATGACTACGTCGACAAGCTTCCAGGCTTGAACGAAAGTCGCAGGTGTTGCCTGAAGGAAGAGGTCTTGTGAGACGACTCGGGTTTGCCCGAGCAACGGTTGGATATATTCTCCAATCTGCATACATCAGTAGAAGTCAGACAGGACTCGCAAGTACCGACCACATCATTCGCAACCCGGTCGCAAAAGGAAAGCACAACCATGGAGTGGACCGGAAACACCCGGGCTGCACGGGTTGCATCCGCACGGAAGGCTTCGAGAACATGCGATATGAAGGCGTCCATGGGCGTGAAATCGAGCTGGCGAATCGTCATACCGTTTGATTGCATTTTCCTGCTCGCTTCAGCGCAATCCCACCAAACACAACATACACCATGTTCTCCGCCGGATCCCATTTTCCTGTCTCGTAGAATACCTCACGCTTCTCCACCCATACTCTTCCGCACTCCCACTGATCCCGTCCACCACCACCTGCTTCCCATACCTTCCAGCTACTCTGTGCTGCCAGTCTCATGCCTTGCTCATCATCTTTGCTGTCGGCAACCTCGAAAGCCACGAGACATGTTGAGTCGAAGCGATCTGCGGCTGCAAGCAGAGCTTGCCGCAGGAAGCCCCAGTCGCGCAGGGGCTGTAAGCGGGGCGAGAGAAAGAGAAGAAGGGAAAGGAGACGATCGGATTGTTGGGATAGAGGTGGAGGAAGAGCTATGGTCGGCGATGGCGGGAAGAGGAGGGAAAGTGTAGAGCTGGGAGAGGGTGACGAGCGAATGTGCCGACATAGCGGTACCAGGGACAGGTGATACTTCCTATACGCCAAATAGAACGGTCCCGGCGCGGTTGAAGCCGAAGAGAAGCCATTCAACTTCGTCGCCGGCGGAGTGAAAGCAAAGAAACCGGTCGTCCGATTCGCTCCTGGTCGAGACGGCAAAGGCACGTCATACATGTCCATCAGGCTCTGCTCCATCGGTTTCAGACTCATCCCATTTGCTTTGGGGCCATTAAATTCCCCGAAATCGACGTCTTCGAAAGCATCATTGCCTTGCGTGGAGAAGTCGCCAAACTCGTCGTCAACGAACGAGGATTTCGGTACTACACCGGTGGACTTGCTCGTCGGCGTCGGTCTGGGCGGAGTATTCCGGTCTGAGGTAGTATGAGCGCACAATAAAATCCCATGGCCGGCTCCGCTCACCGTCTTCCGACTTGATCCCCAAGATCCGACACCGTGCTTCCCATCCCCTCTCATCCCGAACGATTCGTGACAAAGCTCGACTTGACCTCGCTACATTCGGTAGATCAGGTACCGGGAGGGACTCCACGATTCGTAAGAGTATCGACTCCGGCCATCTCCCGATGAGCGGTCCAGAAGAAGTAGAGCCCAGAGCAGAAGGTTTGGTGGGTTTGAGGACAGAGGTGAAGCGAGCGGCTGGGGACTTTGATGGGCCGCCAGGCTTCGAGGGAGCGAGAGGAGCCCAGTTGCTCATGCCGCTCTTCTTCATGACAGAAGGATACGGTCGACCAACTGGCCACGAATGGGCTACAGCGCAAGGTCCGCGTCCAACCGAGAACCGCAAGCCTAATCACCCTCAACACCAAGCGATAGGCTGTTGGCCCTCGTTGTCGAAAATCAATTCTGGTAGGCGCCCCATATAGATCCCTTGCCCCTGGGCCCTGTTTCTTTTTAAAAAAAAAAATCTCCTGCGAAACGGGGTAGCCCCTCTATGCGTCTCTAATTTAATCATCAATCGCTCAGCATCTCACGTGCCTCTATGAGCCTCCTTTGAAGTCCGGGACGCGACGCCTTGGGCCCCTCCTCATCTGACCTTGTACTCCGTGATCTTCGGTACGAAAGGAGATATGTTCACCCTTGACCCTACTAATCAAGAGATTCAAACAACGATATAAGGGGTGACCATCCCCTTATTGGGATCAGTAGACCAGGAGTTAGAATCAAGATGATGCTGATCGGTCGATCTGCCTTGGTGATCCTTCATCTTCAGTACTTATGCTTTCCCCGTTTGGGAACGATTCCTCCATCTCACATCTCACGCTCCTCCAACTTCAAAGTCTTGATTGACCTCTTCGACGTCCTTGTCTGGTACAAGGCGATAACACCACTCACTAGCCCGAAATGCGCGCCATCGCCCTTCTCATAACCTTTCTGCCGCTTTTCGTCGAGACCGCGCCGCATAATCGCTCTCGCGTCTGCTCGGCCAATCGCAATTCGGCAAGACACCGCCTCGGTCACCATCAGGGGAACAGCACGTCGAATGGCACATCGACCGTGTCCCAAGTCATCATTCATTTCTCTGATGCCGTGTCAAGCACATCCGATCCGTCAGAATCAGCCACCGCTAGTGCTTTTGAGGGCGTACCCAGCTCTTTTTCGATTCGCGCTTCCCTCGATGGTGTCGCCGCCGTCCAGATAGGAGGCGGTCCCGTCACCACCGTCGTAGTGACCACCACTTCCACCGTCAGCTCCGCCATCGCCAGCGCCTCGCTCGATGGTGCCGAGGCCCTTGGCATAAGTGTCGGCCCCGGCACAACGACCGTCGTTACCACCACTTCTACTGTTACTAGCACACGGCTAACTTCGTCCAAGCTCGTCACGATCAGCTCGTTCAAGGTTATTGAGCCATCTACGACTTGGACTACCGTGACTCCTACCGTCTACACCACTGTCACTCCCCCCGTTTCAGTCTCCAGCATAGCTCCTCCTGCGAATACATCCGTTAAATCACCTCCAGCAAATATCCCATCCAGCGCTCCCGCCGCAAGCACCCCAGGAAAGCCTCCACCAGCTACGACCCCTATTCCACCACCGTCAACTACACCTGTCGCCGCCCCTCCACCCGCTAAAGCTCCCGCCACCCCTCCACCTGCCACTACCCCAGCCAGCGCTCCAGACAGCGCAGCCGCTCTCAGCGAGCGAGGAAATGCAGTGGGCATCGGATGGAATGCTCAATCTGGTACCAACATCAAATCCTTGACCGGGGAGCCCGGATCCAAGCTCTCATGGTATTACAACTGGGATTTACCGCCGTCGCCCAATATGGCTGGCCTCGAGTTCGTTCCGCAAGTCTGGGGCAGCGGATCTGTCCCAGGTGTCAAGGGGTCCGACGCCAAGTGGCCAAGCGGGACGAAGTATGTGCTGTCATTCAATGAGCGTGAGTCCGATGTTTCCAGCCATACCTGTCACCTCCCTTCACTTGCGGGTCTCCCTCTCCCTGAGTCCGCGGAAGAGGACTGACTTCAAAAGCTTTGAGCCTTGCTGACTATCGCTAGCGGACCAATTGTTCTTGAATGGCGGCTGCAACATTGACGCGGCCACAGCGGCCACACTGCACCAGCAATGGGTCAAAGCCCTCGGCGGGTCTTACTCGATCGGTGCGCCGGCCGTTGCTTGGGGAGGGAAGCCGTGGCTGCAGGTTAGGAACCCCTCGCCTTCTCTGATCATGCGTTATATCCTCGAAGCTCCCTTCATATTTTGGTTTCTCTCACCGCATCTCCCTCGCCCTTCACAATGCCACATCGTTCTCATTCTTCACATACCTACCCAAACACCCTTTCCCCTCGAACACCCTTTCCCCCTCGGCCCCTGTTCAAGTCCGGACATAAAGCTGACCGAGTTCGTGACCTAGAATTGGAAAAACGCTTGCGCCGGCCAATGTAACTACGACTTTGTCCCCTTCCACTTCTACGGCACCGATCCCAACGCTCTCATCAGCTATGCCCAGGTCAGCCCTTCCCCATGTCTCCCCCGTATTTCGCAATTACGGCTCACCGATCTTGTACAGGACATGCATACGACCTTCGGCAAACCCCTCTGGCTTACGGAATGGGCGTGCCGAGATTACCCGTCCAAGACGATCTGTAATCAAGCGCAAGTCGAGGCGTTCATGAAGACCGCCATCGACTGGTTCCGAGGGGATGGCGCTGGCATCGTGGAGCGCTGGGCTTGGTTTGGCGCATTCCCTGATCAGGCTAGCCAGGGGAATGCGAATGGAGTGGAACAGGCGGATGGCAGTGCCAATGCCGTCGGGACTTATTATGTCTCTCTTTGATAATGGACCGAGTCGAAAAAGACTAGACGTCCTGGTGACGTTCGAAGCTTAGAGCGGCACGGCATGCAAGTATCATTTCCCAAGTGTTATACAACATGATATGCATGAGATCATACCCACATCATGAGGTGGTGTCGGGTGTAGTCTTGCCCGGATGCTAGGTCGGAAGCGGACCCAAGATCGGGGTAGAAGGGTACCATTGCGTCGGAAGAGCCAAGGATGAGGGTGTCTAAGGAAGTCAGCGCCGGACATACAAGAGATAGTAAAATGAAAAGACAGAAGTCATGTAGAATAGAGACGATGACTCACTGTAGATTCGCCAGTACACCTCCCGTACCCGCCTCGCCGGGTGGTACATCCCCTGCAAGACATACGAGAGCACTGGCCCTGGTCCGATCCCCAATCGCATCGCTTCGATCGCGTCCATCATCCCTCCTATCACGTGTGGACTCGTTTCGAAGATATTTGGCCAAACGAGATTGAGCAGGTGGGTGAGCGCCTCCTCGTAGCCTAGTCCCGCAACGCCGATGGTGAGATGCTTGACAATGGCTGCAGCCGTTTGTCGGTGGACGTGGTCCCGGTCAGTGAGGGCGTCTTCAAGGAGACCGACGACTGAGTGGATGTAGTCTTTTGACATCTCGCCAACGTATTCGAAGACGAAGGCGAGCGCTTTGAGACAACCATTCCGCACATTGAGCTCAGGCGTTCGGTACTCGTTGAGGATGGCGGGGATGCAGGTGAACGGACCACAGGTTTCGGAAACGATAGCTATCTGTCAGCTAAAATACCGAGATGCGGACTCACCAATGGCGACAGTACTGCATACACGAGACTGACGCTCTTGGACCTTGAGATTGGTAAGAAGGACGCTGAGCACATCTTGAGGTCCAATGGCTTTGGCGATATAGCCGAAAGAGTTGACGGCTGCTCGCCGAATCGCCTTTTTATGTGCTTTCAGCAGGTCGAGCAGCTCGAAGCAGATTCGCATCCACTCCTTCGCCGGGACGAATTCGGCGCCGCGATCGGCTAGACATTAGCTATATTCCAATTGTGTGTACTCACCGATTCGTCCAATCAGGTTGATGGTAGCTTCCTGCACCTTCTCGTGTCGATTTCGCAGAATGGGGGTCATTCGGGGGACTGCGGTCATCAGCATATCTTGTTGCGCGAGGAAGAACACCTACGAAGATCCTTGACTGGCGGGTTCATCTGCGTCATACCCACAACATTCGCAATGGCCCCCTCAGCGGCGATAAGACTGAGTCATAATCAGCGCAGATCTAGACAATGCGACTTACCTTCCCAGTGCATCCGGATATTCCTCACCGAGCTGCTCGAAGATGACTACACCAAGTTTGCTGAGCAGCTGATCTTCACCCGATGTCTTGATGATCGGTGCAAGCCGAGAGGTGAGGTCTGCAGCGAGCATACGGACCTTCGCGCTCTTGTTGGTCAATCGCCAAAGGATCATCGAAACGATTTGGGGAAGGTAAGGCTTGACCCGTCCGCCCAATGCATTGACGACTGTGCCGAAACCATCAAGCATCACCGTGTCCTCAAGGGTCTGCTCCTGGAACGCGAAGATGATACCGTCGATCAGGAGCACCTCAAGTCGCTCATCGATGTCTGCCGCTCCAACGTTCGCCACAACCTTGGTGATCGTCTCCATGACCATTTTACGGAATGGCTCGCTCTCGTCCTTCAGGTCATTGCATACCCGTCCGACAATCTCGGCAACACCCGCCTTCTGCGCAAGTTCGACAGTCGTGACGACAAGCTGCGCATAATTCCGCTTGTCGAGAGCCATGCGGCGAACCCAGAACGCCTTGAAGAATTCTGGGAGGACTTCCTCCTTGATGTAGGATGGCGAGACACCCTCAGTTCCGGCACACTGCTTTATGACCTGTAGAACGATACGGCGCATCTCCTCGTCGGACGTCTGAAACTCGCGGATGAGAATTGGCATACACTCGCGAACGTAATATCCGGCGTACTCCGGGTCCATGAGGGGGATGATGTAGCCGATGGCCTTGAGGAAAGCTGCGAGCGTTTTTCCTCGTTGCTGTCGGATACCGAGCCATAGAGGCTTCAGCACGTTGTCGAAGGACTCGATACCGTATGGCGCGGCGGACTCGGCAAGACCAGCGAGACTGAGCGCGGTCATTGTTCGCACCTTCTGCTGGTCATCTGAAAGCCCATCGGCGACGGCATCGACGAGATTGCGAAGATGGGGAAGCACAGCACAGCCCATCATAATCGAGATCTGCTGGATAATTCGGATACCAGTATGCCGTGCTTGCCACGACTTCTTCGACCGACATACAGCTTTCAGGAAGGGGAGAAGGGCGGGGATGCCGAGGGCGGAAGCGACGACAGAGAAGGCTCGGGCGGTGGTGTTACGGACGTACTCATCGACGTGGTCGATATCGGGACGCATCGTGGAAATCATGTGCGCGAGCCCCGCGGCTTTGGCCAGGTTGCTGATGATCTCGCGACCTTCGACTCGGGCGTAGTAATCCTCATCGATGAGGAGGGGTTCTATGACGACGAGAATTTTGTGAACGTATGGCCGAACGAGATCATCGAGCTTGTAAAGCACTCGGTCAATGACCTTGACCAGCAAGTGTCGCTCCTGGTCCTCCAGAGTCCGCTCCATCAGAAGAGGCAGGATTTTGTCGAAAAGCGGTCCAGCACCGAATTCTCGAGCACGATCGGTGATCTGTCGCAACGCGGTCTTCCGAACTGGAGGGGTACCGTTCTTGATCTTCAGCAGCAATCGCATGATTTTCCGTTCCTTCAGCTCATCCAGCGAGTATCCCACATCGTCCTCTTCGCCACCACCCTCGCCGAGCACTTTGGCGAAGTACTGGGTGTCCTCTGGCTTGAGGAACTGGAGGGTTCCGATCCCCTCAATCTCCGTTTGCTCGGTCGTTCCTTGCAGACCGCCGCCTGCCGCTCGCGCCATCGCTGCATCGGCGTCGTCCTGCATCATGAATCCGTCCGACGGTTGCGCCGGGATCATCTTCCGTATTGAAGGTGAAGGCTTGTAATCGTCGGGTACAGAAACGACAACATAACCCTCGGCTGAACCCGGGAGCAACCCGTCTAACTCGTCCTCGGTAATCGCCCGATACCGCTTGTCCTCCACCATCATCGTTCCGCTTGGTGTGAAGCCTTGCGACTGGCCCATCATCGTCGTCGTCGATGCAGCAGGAGTCTGATCCCATCTCGACCGCTTCGTACTAGGTGTCGCATCCGGAGCCTCCGCAGGTGTCTGATCCCATCTCGACCGCCGCTTCGTCGGGGCCGCCTCCTCCAATGCCTCCTTCGACCATTCCCCCGGCTTCTCCTCCTTCACCACCGGCTCCTCCACGTCCCATCTTCTTCGCTTCTTCGGCGGTGTCTTCTCCCCATCCTCCGCAGCCGCCTTGGGCGGCGTCTCATCTCCATTCATTCCCCTCTGTGGGGTGTCTCCTCCAGCAGTGGCCCGAGGTGGTGTCTTCTCATCCACCTTGATCTCCTTCTTCGCCTCCTGATCCTTATCCATCTGCTCTTTATACCTCCGGACCTTCTCCTCCTCTCGCTGCAGGTTGACCAACCTCATCCGATCCGCATAGCTCTCATCCTCGCCCTCACCCTGCGCTTCAGTCCGATTGAACCGCCGTAGCTGGTAATCAGACTGTCGAGCGGCGACCTGCTTGGACTGAGCTTTGTCCTGGAACGCGTCCGGAACCCCTTCCTCATGCGCCATCTCCTCATGCTCGTCCAAGATCTCCTTGGGCGCCGTGTAGCTCTGGAGCGTGCGATAGGGCTCGGTTTCCTGGGACATGGTGACGGATGTCCGATGAAGCTACTGAGCTAGATGAGATGCCCCAGTGTAAGCCTGGGACTTGGTATTCCGGGGACCGGAAGCGAGAGATTGTAAGAGCTGATCAAGAGGTTTTGGTGGCCAAAGGTCTGCTCGGAAAGCGGTAGACCGTCTGAGCATCGGCAATACCGGCTTGACTGCATGTGGCAGCACCACGCAATCCGAACCCAACAATTCCAAGGTCCGCGTTTCCCATTATCCACCGCCTTTGGATATACTTCATATCCATCCACTCAAGTCGTAAGGCCAAGCTGATCAGCTCTCAACATGTCGCGAAAGTGGTACAGTAATTCACCAGCCAAGCCTGTCGAGTGCTTCAGCTGATCAAGCGTGTTCCGATCCACTCCATGTCTCCAACATCATTGTCGCCTTCAACGAGCAGATCTCGAAGCTCAGACCGACGATGTCGTCTTCGGCGGTGTACGCTTTCGTAAAGTCACTTTCTCTGTCGGCCGCTGATGAACTGCACTGTCCGATGGATAGGAACAATCCGCATTCTCAGCTCTCGGCTTGACGCGAGCACAACGGCTAGGCGGGTTCGCAGCATGTACGATCCCTTCTGTGTTTAGGAATCCCGACTGATGGGCATGTTAGGCTTCGTCGGAGGTCTGGGAGTATCGCTACTCGGTGCGATCCTCCTCTTCCTAGGGGCTACGGGAGCTTTCGCCAGTATGCTGAGCAGTCCATCACTTTGAGCTCCGCTGACTATCCGCCCTCAGCCCTCTTCGCGGTCGGCGCGATTCTCTCCTTACTCGGGACGGGTTTCCTCGTGTACGTACCCATTACACCAGTATTTCCAGCCCAAGCTGATCGCCTTCGTGGTGCAGGGGATTCAAGAAACAGCTCGAAACAATGTTCAAGCCCGTCCGGATCGTCGCGACGGTCCTCCTTTTCATCTCAATCGCCATGACCTTTGTCAGCGCGTTTGTTCTGCCTACGATCTTGTGCATCGTCTTTGTCGTCGTCCAGTATCTCGCTTTCCTCTGGGTAGGTCCGGCTGATTCTGGCGCGGACAAGATGCTGACAGGCGATGCAGTACAGTCTGAGTTACATTCCGTACGCTAGGACACTAGTAAAGACATGGGTGGGGATGAAGTGATGTATGATCTATGCTATGTATACGTACCATGATGCTGTATCTCCTCCATCTACTTTCCGACATCCCACTCCCTGACCCCGCCCTTCTTGACATACGCCATATCAAACATGCCTTTCCCATCTGCCGCTCCCTCCGTCGTCATCGTCGTGGTCAAAGCCTTCTCCCTCTGCTTCTCCGCTCGTCTCTTCTCCTTCCGCTTCTCCCTCTCCCTCTCATCCTCACTCTCATCACTCCACGTACGCCTCTTCCTCTCTTTCCGCGGCTTCTCCAGTCTCCGCGCAGGCGGAGAAGTGGCTCGGATAGCAGAAGCCGCCGGGATGTCAAGGGGGTCATCTGAGAGTGTTGGAGAGTGATGACGCCGCTTCTTGCCTCGTTCTTTGAGGATGGCGAGCATGTTATCCCATCCTACCTCCCCGACGAAGCCTTCTTTCGGGACCTCCCCCAGATCGAGACGGGGATCGTATTCGTGGGTGAAATACTTGTCCATCTTCGAGAGCGCTGGAGGGGGTGGTGGTAGAGGAGTGGGAGGAGGAGGCGGGTCTTCCTGTGGTGGAGAAAGAGCGGAAGGCGGAGGGGAGCTGGCGGGTCTGCCGTGACCATTGGCACATCTCCCATTGGCGGGTTTCGCACTAGAACGCCCCACGTCCTTGGTCCCGAGACCGGACCTTGATCCTTCATTAGTAGCGTCATCTCGTCTGATTCGTCGGGTCTCGTTGGAGGATTCGTGATGTCGTCGCCTATCCTCGTCCCGACCAGATCGTTCTCGCCGATGGGACCGGTCGTCCCGTCGATATCGCCGTTCCCGATCCTCATCCTCATCCGAGTAATCTCGCCGCCGTCTATCCAATTCTCTTCGACCGTGCCGTTCCCTCTCTCGGTCGTCCATGTACGACGGCTCCTTCCTTCGCTCTCCACGACTCCCATTCATCTCCTCCTCCTCATCCCGCCCGCGCCGCCTATCATCCCTCGACCGCGAGGCATCTCTCGGCTGCGCATCATCCCTGACACGCGGAACCCCTCCACCGCGTTCTCGGCCAACACTCCGCATAGCCCCTCCGAACAGTCTACGCGCGCCCGACCTCGAGCTCTCGCCTCTTTCCGATCGTACGTCTCGCGCAGCTTGCGCCTGTGCCCGTAGAAGTGCCGAGTTGTGCCCATCTACCGTCCGGATCACGGATGCTAGGAACCGTTTGTTCGGTCTCGGCAAGTTGGGATCGGGTCTACGATCCGAACCATCAGTGTAAGCTGAAGGAAAGATGGCCAGGGGACGCACGAGTCCCGCCCCTCGCCGAGGAAGGCAGAAAGCCCCAACTGAGACCATGATTTCTCCTTGACCTTCGCCTCTGCCGCGAGCAGCTCAGCGACATGCCGATCGAGGTCGGAGTCGGAAATGTCGAATGGGATCCCGGCGGCGGCGCGGACGAGGTTGTTGACTACGCTGTTGAGGGACATGGCGGTGCCGGCGCTCAGACTCGACAGAACAAAACCAAAAACAGGCGGGCGGGGAGGATTCTCGAAAATCCACGTGGGGGTGGACAACGCTCTATTGTCCAGGCTGAGATGATGCATAGCTATGTCGTCCACAAGCTACCGGATCAGCTCGACCGCCATGGTACTCCCCTTGACCATATCAGAAGCCTCCCCACTCGACCCTCTCCTCCTCCTACCCCTCCCCGAACGCCTTCCCCCTTCCCCCCTCCCATCCCTTGACCCCCTCCTCCTCGCGCTTGAACCCCACCTTTCCCCATCTGACACACCCAAGCTGCCCATGACAGTCTTGACAGCACACATGCGTCAGATCACCCGGAGATCACAGGTCTTGCTGAACGCTGCGAGGATAGGAGCGGCCGAGGCGAGGGAGGGGTTGGACGGGATACATGTGGATTTGAGAGGGGTGGAGTATGAGAGGGATAGGGTTAGGGAGGAGATTGAGAGGTGTGAAGACTATGAGTGGGTTGCAGTCAAGACGGGGGCCATGGCTGATGGGACGGGGTAGGCCTGCGTATAGGGAGTTGGATCTAAGGGACGTTGAGGCGTTCAGAGCGTCGGTCAGTGAGGAGACGCTTTCCGCCTTGCGTGAGCCCCATCTCCCCCTCACTCATTTCCGATAGGATGCTGATGGTAGGAGCTCTAGCTGCGGAGGACGACGAGTCCTACGAATACACCTTGACAATCGCTCGACTCGAACACGAGCTATCCGAGATCCAGCAGTCTGTCTCAAGCCCTATCCGTATCTTTCGTACCACTGATGCAGGGCGGTGTAGACGAGAAGCGCTGGTATCGCAGCTCACGAAAGACCGAGATGCCCTGATCAAAGCGAAGAAGGAGATCAAGGCGAAGTTCGACGCTGTGGACGTTTATCTTACCGACTTTGCGAAAGTGAGTTTATACATCCGTCTCATGTGTTCCAGAGCACCGCTTATCTGGGTAGACGACGAACGCCGTGGCGAGTAAGGTGAAGGATGTGGCCAAGGTGCCGGCTCCATGAAGCGGGACGGCGACGAAGATACCATGCATGATGATACCTGAGTCTCTTGGTTAGTTGGGATGAGTCAAAATGCATATGCCTCAACCATCTATAATGCTTTGATGTAGACTGGATGAACGCAAAACCCGTCATCGCGACTTCCTCCCCTTGTCCACCGGGGTCCACCCGCCGTTGGTTCTAGTCGTCTCTATCGACTTTCTGGGGTGCATCTCCAGGACAACCTCGGGTTGGACCGGTTTCGCTTGAGATGGGGAGGAAGCGCGGGAGGATCTCGACTCCATGGACAGCCTTGGTGCTGATCGCGCGGGTAACGGTAATGGTGAAGGCGGAGGGGGGACGACGAAGAGCGAGGAGAGGCGATGGGCGAGGCTGTTTGACGATGGCGAGGGTTTTGGGATTGCAGTGGCGGACGGTGGTCTGAGCCGGACGATCTTGCTCGATTTGGGTAGTGGAGGCGTGGGTTGAGGCTTGGAGGGCTGGAGTGGACGGGGAAGGGTACGAAGGTTGTTCTGTATCGATGGGCCCTCTGCGGATGAGCGTCTCCTGAGTGGAGCGGACGACCTTTCGATTGAAGTTCGCCGCAGGTCGTACTCCAGAGAGTGTCGAGAGGCATCCGGCGGTTTGTGGGATTTGGGAAAGAATCGGAGTTGGGAGTTTGGTATTCGCACGACGTCGAGGACACGGGGTGTGGGTTCGTCTTCGTCTTCCGAGATAAGGTCAGGTCGGAGGGTATCGACGCTTTTTCGGTCGTACACCTCGTTGGTCGGTGATGTGCATGGCTTTGCGTCTTCGTCAATCCAGGCATCGTACTCGTCAAAACAGCCGTCCTCGACAAAGCCATTCGCATCGTCGATAAGCTTCGGTTGAGCCACCTCCTTCCCTCTTCCTTTCCCCTTCCCCTTGCTCTTGGAGAGACCAATCGGAGTGGCTTTTGGCACGAGAGTCACCTGCCCCTCTTCTGGACCACGCATGAATGTCTCGGCCGCCTTGTTCCACCGACAAGCCTCGAGGGGGACGTAGAGGTGGGTTCGGAGGTGGACGGGATCGGACGGCCATAGCTTGTTGATCTTGCGCAGCGTCGCGAGCTGGTCCGAATAGCTTAGCGTCCACCATTCCAGCGCAGAAGACGACTCACATCGATGCCGTAGAGCAGTGCAATACCAGCTAGCGACTCCACCGGCTTGACCTGCCCATCAGCTCGTGAACTAAATCCCTGACCCACCTGATGGATCAACACCTCGACCTCCCCATCCTCACCATGACCATTCTCGTCCACCGCGCTCATCCTTAAAACATCCAAACTCCCCCTCTCACTCCCACTCCGACTACTCTCCGCGACCTGCCTCTCCGTCTCGCTCGTCAATCTCCTCAACGAAGGACGGCTATCCGGGGGACTCCCACCTTCCTCTCCTCCGAGGGGATGATCACTCCGGCCATGATGACGGCGATGGAGCGAGACGGTCGTGCGAGGTATACTGGTGGGTCCGGAAGCGGTAGCGTCGTTCGAGTGTCCCCAGATGTCGGGGGAGTCGGATGGAGAGAATGTGGGGGTGGAGCCGCGAGTGGAGAGTCGCCGGGGAGGTGTGCCGAGCATCGAGAGTATTTCCGAGGGATCATCGACGGTAGATGGAGATGTCAGGCGTGAGAGTGAGCATGAGGAAGGATGGGATGAGGACAAAGCTGATCGTCGGGGGTTGGGGTGACTGTACCACGGAGCGGAGCTCGCCGACGCGTTCAAAAGTCCGGTCGAAACGTTTCCCATTTCAGCACGGATCCATCTTCTTTTTGGAGAGCGATCCTTCTCGTCGAGAAGCTGCGAGATGGTGAGCATGATACTGATCGTGCAGAAGGATGACTCAGACTACTGTCTTAGCCGCCCAAACGATCCGATCTCCACCATATCACTTTCCATTCCTACCGCTCCGCCATCCTTCTCTCTCTTCCATCATCCACGTAAGTCTCGACTTCCTCCCTACTTTGTGTTCCAAGCCTCTAAACTCATCACATACCGACGACCTTCAGTACCCTGTCAGCATTGAAAGCCGCACTCGTACCAGCTCTCAAACCCCTCTCATCCATACTTCCCATCACCCTTCCCAAATCCACGGACGGGTTCCGGCTGTACGAGGAGAAATCCGCTTTCCAAGGAGCTCGAGCAACGGGAGGGTTGAGATGCATAGAGGACGATGATAAAGGTGTGATGGGTCGGAGTATAGCGGCGCTAGGTTGGGGTCGGTGGAAGAAGGTGTATGTGAGGTGAGATGACCGATTCTGTGGAAATGGGACCTTGCGCTGAACAATCAAACAGTTTCAGAGATGAGGATGGACGGTTCCCGGACCCGATATATACGATTCCAGATCTGGAAGACGAGGAAGTGAAGGACGAGGAAGCCCCACCGCCGAATTATCAGCCTTTGAAGGGTGAGACGGTGAAGGGCGAGAAGGAATAGAATCGCGCATGCATTGGTCGGCTGCCCTCAGCCGTCTTCCACACCCTCCATGCCGCTCTCATCATCCTCGTTGTTCCCATCGTCCGCGTCTTCGTCTTGGTCCATGTCGAGCACTTCGACTTCCCGACCCTCGCCCATCATGATACATCCTACTCGACGACCCTTGCGGCCGTTCAACGCGAGGGTGACTTTCTCCTTGATCTCGTTGCGATGGCTGGAAGGAGGTGAGATGTTTAGCGGACGACAGCGAGAGATCGTGATCGGGAATGGCGGCTGCTTTAAGTCAGTTCTGTAAAAAGGGGACGGGCACGTCTGCGGGACTGACGTGCTGAACAATTCCATTCGTCAGGTCGGCGATTGGGAAATCCGTACTAAACCGCAGATCAACCATGTCCTTTCGTAAGGACTGGTAATCGATTGTTGCAAGGTAGCGGCGCTTCTCTGCATTCTCAAGGACCAGTACGAGCTCATCGTCATCGAAGAACTGGAGGGCGAAACATCGAACTTGATCTGCTTCGTCGCCTAGCCCAAGAGCGACTGCTGTCCCGCGGGACGACTGATCAGATGGGAAGTGGAGGAGGCACACTACGAGGGTCAGCGGAGTCTACTCGCCACGAGGTCATTTACAACGCAGGGGCTGAGACTTGAGGTCTAGTGTAGGGAGATAGGCGATCCAGCGGCCCTGCAGAAATCCTCAGCTAACTGCTCAAACAGCAACGAGGTCGACTCACCTGGCCTGCAATCCGCTCAGCGTACAGCGATTCACCATCCGGATGCAGCCTCGGAAGAGGTGTGACGATAGCATCGGCGCCGCCGGCAATGGCATGCTTCACGATGCCTTCACAGTGGACCAGCAACGACTTCGCCCAAACCAAAGGCTCCTCCTGGATATGCCGTTCAATGACCTCGTTGTCCGGCCTCTTCATTTCGACTGTATCCGGCGAAGACGGACTATCTGGTGAAAACGCCTTTGTCGGTGTCTCGTCTGTCGTAGAAGGTAATGCGAAAATCGACGAGTCTATCGATACTTCCTCTTGGTTCGGGGATGCATCATCTTCGGTCTTCTGCGATAGCGGCGGATGCTGCTCGCCGCTTTGGTCGGATAGCTTTGACATTGTCTCGTCCAAGACGTCTTCCAGATTGCGTACAGATTGGGCGGAATATGGATCGACTGCTTCCGGGAGCAGGTCGTCATGTGATGCGTGCGGCAATCTCGGGAAGTAGCGCTGAAACGGCGAAGCGACGAAGCCATTCTGCATGAATGACCAGACGAGTTTGAGATCGTACATTGCGGTCGGGAGACTGTCTTGGCTCGGATCTTGCGCGGCTGCCTTTGCGATTCCTACGCCCGGGGACTGAATCAGTCATATCTTGCAAAGACAGAAGGTATACTCACCGTATTTGAGCCACTTCATCCATTCTGCGGCTGCTTGCATCTCGTGCTCGGCGTCCTGCCGCATCCGCTCGACCAGCGCGGCGAATCCGCAGGCCATATCGACTGCCCGCTTGATAGCTGCACCATTGAGTGCGAGCTGCTGTGAGCATGAACGTCTATTGAGGGCGTCCTGCTCAGCTGAGTTCCTCGTTCATATCTTCTTTCAAGGACTGACGTTTTTGCCCATCCCCTCAACTCCTCCAACAGCAAGATGAGCCGTTCGACGGCAGGCGTCAAGCTTTGCGAGATAGTCCTTTGTATCGTCTTGAACGTATTCTCGAGTGCCAACTCCCATTTCGCGATTGTCTATCGCAGCTTCTTTCAGCCTCGAGGCCCTTCACTGCAGCTCACTCACGCGCCCAGTCAACCTGTTCCCAAGCCACTCAGTGACCGCCACACCGCTCCTGCCGGTCATCAAGAACTTGAAAAGGTCCGCATGCACGTCTTCCTTCGACACTGCGACGGTTCTCAGCTCGATTACCGCTTCGCATTGGGTAGGAAAGGCTTACTGCCTTGCTGATCAGCACAAGTCTCCAAGTCCTCCCTCCATATCAGAGTCTGCTTCTCCCCGTCCCGAAAAGCATGCTCGGCAGCCTCGAGACTCCTTAAGATCGCCTCGAGGAATCCTGACATCCGGTCTGAGATCTGCGCCAGGGAGAGTACCGGTGAAGAAGGTGGTTTTGTAGAGGAAGGTAGAGGGAAGGTCCCGGTTAGGAAGCGATGAGTGCTTAACCCGCTCGGAGGGGATGAGCAGAGGATGTCGGGTGAAGTCTGAGGTGTCGAGGGAAGGAGTGAAGGGAAATCATGAAGTTTCGGATGCAGTGAAGAGCTTGCGCTCGGCGAAGTGCTCGCGGCATTCGACAACGAGAACGGCAGAGCGCTGCACGGATCAGCGGCTCTCCTTGGGAGATCGAGACGACATACTGGGCAGGTCGAGGCGGTTCAACCGGCGTCACCCGTGGTAGCAAATCAATGATCATCCCAACTGACCCGTTCTAGACCACGCTTCAGCTCAGACCTGCCAAGCAACAGGGGACACACTTTCGGCTTTTCCCATTCCATGCCACCTGACTTCCATTCCATTCTCCACCATCGCCTCCCGTCTTTCAGATCTTTCCAGTCCTTTGCTTGCACATTATCGAGCAGTTGTGGACAAGGCAGTGACCGGACGACCGAGCCGTTGTGCACGGAAAGATGCTCGAGTGTTGCCGAGTTGGCTCGCCAGTTCTCGCTGGCGTCGAGGAATGTTGAAAGCAAAGAAGGATACCTGAAGACAAGTAACGAGAGGTGTATTCCTGCGTGTCAGTCAGTAGATGGTCAGGACTTTTGGCAAGCATCGTACCGTCCGGTGACCATGCGAGACCTGCCACCCTGCCTTCCACCTCAACCTCCCAAGCTCTACTCCCAGACATCCTCCATAACGCAATCTTGGTAGTATACCCGGCAGCTTCCGCCTTCCCTTTGCCTTTGGACGAGTGACCATTCTGACGTAAATGTGAAACGGCAGCCGTACTGGCAGATTCCTCAGTCTGGCCGAGGAGGACCACAAGGTCCATTGCCGGATTACAAGCATCGGGTTGCAGAACATGTGATGAAGGGAGGTGCAGGTTTGCGAGGGCAGTAAAGGATCTGCTGGACGGAAATCCCATCTCGAAGACCTGCACCACCTTTCGATCTACGGACTCGGAGGCCTCCGTGAGCTGAGCTAAATACTGCGCTGATGGTGGTCCGGGAAAAGATAACTTAGCAGTTTCACGCCAAAGCACGTGGCAAGATCGACCGGACCCGAATAATAGCATCACCCTCTCTCTCTGTACATGGCTACCTTACACTCTGTCCACTCGGAGCAGACGTCATGAAATCGCCGCAGAGAAGACCTCCTTCTTCTCCCCCCACTTTCTCGCGCAACGTCGGAGCTAGTCTACCACAATCTTCCCCAATCCCTGCCATCAAGCTCGTCCGCCCCGCGGTCCCAACCTTCGCTCACGATTCCGGAGCCTCGGCTCAATCCCGCGAGCGAGACGTCAATACTGAAGCCGATGAATTGGCTTCGGACGACGAGGTCAGGAGTCCGACTGGAGCAGGGGAATGGCGATGTAAATGGGCAGATTGTCGATTGGGATTCGTACAACAGCCGAAGCTTGTCCATCACCTCCATACCGGTAAGTCGGCTCCGTCTCGGTAGACATGCAGATGATATGGCGAGGCGATAGATCACATTGGAGGAGGCAAGGATGTATACATGTGCGAGTGGTCCGACTGCATGCGGAAAGGCCAGAGACAGGCGACAAGACATTCACTCATCACCCATTGTCGAGCTCATACCGGAGAACGCCCATATACCTGTTCGCAATCCGGTACGTAGCCGCGCCTCTCACGCAACCCACTCGAATCCGTTTTGATCCGCTGGCTCCGTCACTGATCGGATTTCCAGGCTGCGGGAAGACCTTCACCAGATCTGACGCGATGAATAAGCACCTCCGCTCTCTGCACGGCGTCATTACAGAACCTCCCAACAAGAAGAAGGTCAAAGAACCTCAAACAGTTCTCACACAACAACCACTCACCTCTGAGAAGAAATTCGAGTGGACACCGTCAAGCGACGCGGATTTGCTTGAGGATGAGGAGGTGGCGGAAGTGCTTCCAAGGTTGAGACGGCGAGAGATGTTCTGGTCCACTACGGAGGAGGATCATCGGTTGGTCAAAGCTGTTCGGGACCGGCATCCGAGGGGAGGTCATAAGGGGAAGGGGCGGGATGAAGACTCGGACGATTCGTTTGATGAGGGTGTGGGGGCCAGGTATCCGGTCCAACCGGGTGTTGTGGGGATGATGGCAGATCAGGATGAGGCGGGAGGTGGGAAAGAGGTGGATGTGATGGGAAGACCGAGGTGGCAGGTCCGGTACATCATGGGGAAGGCGAAGTTGATGTTGGTGGAGGAGGAGAATTCGATGCGTAGAAGGGAGTTAAGGGATTTGATGGAATTGGAGAGAAGGATGCAAGCGGGGGAGAGGCTTGAGTGGTGTCCTTGAACCTTCGCCCCAGGTCATTTACTACTGGACTCTTTTCATGCGACTGGTGTTGTGGTGATTTACTCTGTCATCCTGCATGGTCGTGCCAAGCAAGTCATACATGCATGATGTTACAGCTCATCAATGGATTGTTGGCATTGCGACAGTCGCCTTATTCCCAATGGCATCTGCAGCAGGCCACAGCGCCGTCGTTGTCTGCGACCCCAAGTGAGCCTTCTCTTTGAGTTAGCGGAGTGCACGCACCTTCCGCTGAGTATAGAACTCCAGCCCTGTCTTCCCGTAGAATGGTATATCGCCCATGAATGATCCCTTGTTCCCAGACCAGTTGAACATCGGTAAGGGTACCTACGCGAGTCGTCAGTACCTCCAAGCTACGGCGTCAAGCGGACGAACCGGAACAGCAACATTGATGCCGATCTGGCCTGGCTCAGCTAATGTCTCGAACTTTCGAGCCGTTGCGCCGTTGTTCGTCTACCCGGTGATCAGATCAGGTCGATGCAGATGAATGGGGTACTTACGAAGATTGAAGCCCCATTTCCGCTGCTTCACGTCAGCTTTAAGCACTCAACTCAGGCACATCACTGACTATCGATTCGCATTGATGATCTCAATCGCCTCATCCAATGTCTCGGCCGCCACCACACTCAGGACGGGCCCAAAGATCTCCGTTCTAAGCTCTGTATCAGTAATGTCACCATCCAATCAGGTGGTGGAAGCGCGACCTACTGATACGCTTGCATATCGATCGTCACCTCGATGATCGATGGGCCAACAAAATTCCCTTCCGGGTATTCCGGAACGGTGCAGCCTCGACCATCAAGGAGGACTTTCCCGCCTTCCGTTTCGACTGAAGCGATCAGTTCCTCAATCCGCTCCTTCGCTTGGGACGAGATAACAGGACCTCTTTTCTGTCGTTAAACTAATTCGACGAATGCGAAAACCCCTTGATCATCACTCACAGATCGGCGCCCTCTTCAAATCCACCAGTGATTTTCAGAGATTGCGCTCGCTCGATGAGATCAGGAATCCATTCCCGTGCATTTCCGACAAAGATCGCTGTAAGATCCGTCAGTCCCCAAGACCAAAATACTCTGAGCTTTTCAACGTACCGACAGAAAGAGCCATACACCGCTGTCCAGCAGCACCGAAAGCAGCTCCTGCAACGGCATTTAATGTCAGATTCTTGTTGGCTGCGAAATATTTATCAGCTTAGTTCCGGTTAGCCTTGTTGATCCTCACCATCGGGCATGACAATACAGTGATTCTTCGCTCCTAGATTCGCCTGTACCCGCTTTCCTTGAGCTGTCGCACGGGTGTAGATGTGTTTCCCGGCATTGTCTCCGCCAACGAAAGAGATGGCTTTTATCGCGGGATGATCACAGATCCTGTTGACCGTATCGGCTGAGCCGTGCACTCTGGAAGGTATCAGCTCGGGTGACAGAGTGTCGGGCGAAACATACACGTTGATGACTCCTGGCGGCATGCCTGTTGGGAGTCAGCACACACGCTCGTCACTCGAACGAAAGGCGTACCTGCCCGCTCGCATAGCTCAGCAATGATCATCGTTGCTCCCGGATCTCTTTCTGACGGCTTTACGACCAGCGTGTTGCCGGTCACCGTCGCCAATGCTGCCGACCAAAGCACAATCCTGCCTTTCATCAGCCTCGAGCTCCATGTTTTGAGTCTAATCCCACATAGCAGGGAAGTTGAACGGCGTGATGCATGCGCAGACGCCTAGTGGCACTCGTCGGGAGTAAGTGTCCATGTCATTCGCGACCTGCAGTTTGTCGCCCATGAGGGTGGATGTGATAGCTGTAGCAGACTCTACGACCTATCTCAATGCTTAGCTTTTTCAATCATGAGGAGATAGAAACGAACCTGGAGTCCACGCTGGACGTCTCCCTGGGCATCGGCAAATGTCTTTCCCTGCTCCAGGACGATAGACCGAGCTATCTCCGGAGTATGGTGTCGGATCAAATGCTGCAGACTAGCGGTTATGATCAGCTCGTGCCGATTCACTAGCAAAGCAGAGCCGACTCGAAGACTATGCGCTGCCGCCTCATTATGCTCAACTCCGACCATGTCTTGTACGCCTGACTAGCAGCCTTAACAGCAGCGTTGAACTCGCTCTCCGTCGTCTCGGGCACATAGTTTACTACGGTCTGCGTCGACTATCCTCGCAGCGGCATGAGCTGATCCATGGACTGAGTTTTATGGGCATACCGGATCCCGAACCTCCAGCCATTTCTCGGTCTGGCTCTCCACGAAATCCCCTCCAATGAAATTCTTTGTCCGTCCACCATTCGCAGTCGTACCCTTCCATTTCGAGCTGATCTCCTCAGCTGCTTTCATGCCTAGCGCCGAGAAGCGGGGTCCGTAGCCAGATGAGGGCGAGGTTACGGTCACTGCATGACGGATGGAGCTGTATGCGAGGGGCGTTGGCCGTCTGAGCATGATGGCGGAGGTGGCTGTACTTCAGTAGCTCGGCGAAGGTGACAGGGGAGTTTCAGCGTCAATACCCAACCGAGTCGTATGCGATACATCTGCTTCCGCCATCCCAGGTCATTTGGATATCCCCTCTTGCCACCCAAATATGTTCAATCCTCTTTATCGAGAGAGTCCCAACGATTCGGCTATCATGGCGCAATTCCTAGCCAGTACTAGCTATTTCACTCCTACCCCTCCATCCGACATCCCTCAAGAGACACTCAATCACCTCCTGTCCCTTCCACCTCTGATTCAACCCCTCTGTCCCTCACTCGCAGCTCTCCATCTCGCCCGTGTTCGACTACTCCTGTCCATACCAGCTTCGCCCTCGCCCGGTGGTTCCAGCGAATGGTGGTGTCATCAATGTGGAGGGCTTCGAGAGGGGCTAGGTGGAGCGAAGTGGCGAAAGCGAGGTGTAGATGACACGGATGATGGCGCGAGAGGAAGGAGGAAGAAGGCGGAATGCAGTCAATGCGGGGCGAGCTACCAACGACCGAAACCCGACCCGAAGGCATTGGGCGAGTTTCCACCTGCGCGAACGAGGTCGAAGCGGATGGCAGCGAAGTCGAGCCTCGTTCCCGAGGTCGTCATCACTACCCAATCAATCACGAGTCTCGAATCCTCTGCATCTGCCTCCACGGTACCTACCACAGACCAGACGTCACTACAGAAACCACGACCTACCCTTCTCTCAACCCCATCACTCACCTACATACCCTTTTCCGCGCCGAATCCACCCACATACCCCGAGCCAGCGGGACGAGCCTCTGTTTCCTCATCTACATCGAACGGGAAGACCACAGGGAAGAGACGGAAGAATTCGGGGCTGGCGAAGTTATTGGCGGAGAACCGAGAGAGGGCGGAGAGGGAGGCTGGGATTGGAAGTGGGTCTTGGGGACTTGGCTGAGGGAGAAGGAGACGACACGATGCGAAACGACTAGTATTGTATATACGCAGCATGACGACATGACACGACCATATGCATCGCAACATGTAATATGACCAATCCGTCTATGCTAAAATGAGAGAGGTCACTTCTGCCCCTCGTACTGCCGAACATCAGCTGCGACCTCTCTCAAGTGCTCGATAAAGCTCACATCGAAGAACCCCTTCCCGCTCTTCCGTCCCAACCTGCCCTCTTTGACCAAGTTCTCCAGCATCGGGATCGGCTGAATCAGCTCGTTGGCGATAAGTCCGGGATTTGCTGCGGCCTTCTCTCGCCAGCCAGAGGCGATGTATGCCGTTGTGTCTGTGAATAGCTGGTCAGGCATTGTCCCTGAATGTGGCAACAGGGACCTACCAAGGCCAACGAAATCAAGGAGAGTGAATGGCTTATTACATCAATATTGAATCAGACAGCGATTTTACCGAAGAGGAAAGGCGCTCACACCCATGGCTGATCATACCTCGACTTTCAGCTCGGATCATCAAGCAAAACAGGGCTACTCACGCATCCCCGCACCCAGCTGCATCGCCTGATCCACGTCCTCCGGTGTCGCGTCTCCTCGCTCGACCATCCTTATCGCCTCGACTGCAAAGAATGAGCCTAAAGATATCTCCAAATGGCCATGTAATACACTCACGCATGTACGGCACCAACAACCGGTTGACGATGAAGCTATTCACATCAGAGGTCAACAACTTATCATCCTACCTGAACCAGGGGAGATGGCTTACCCAGGCGTGTCTTTGCATGTCACTGGCGCCTTGCCCATTTTTTGAGTCACTTCTCTCAGAGATTCATACGTCTCGTCTGAAGTCGATGGAATACGGATGATTTCGACGAGCTTCATGGCTGCGAGCTCTTTTGTTAGCATTATCAATCCTCCACGCACAAGGCCCTGCCTGGTACGGGATTGAAGAAATGAAGGCCAGCGAACCTGGATCAGGTTGTCATTCAAGCTGCACTGACGGGTACAGTAGGTCCCAGCACGGGACTGCCGGGCAACTTACTTCGTTTGTCTAGCCGGTCCGCAAGACTCCGCGATGTCAGTGACCGATAATGATGACGTGTTTGTCGCAAAGATACAGGAATCCCTGCCTCCTTTAGCGTTTGCTGTTTCCAAGATCAAGTGCTCACTTTGCCTTTGCATCCAAAAACCCAAACAGATCCCGCTTGACCTTGAGACTCTCAATGATCGCTTCTACCACCAGATCTGCATCCGCTACCGCCTTCCCTCTGTGAAGAAGCCACCTCGTGAGCGGTTCCGAGGCAGACAAGGTCAAGACCCACGGGTCCGTAGTGGTCTCAATGTTCTTCATGACAGATTTCGTGAACCCCTCGACGTCGTCGGGCTGTTTCTTCTTGGCGATTCGGGAGAGGGATTTGGAGATGATTTTCAGACCATTTCTATGCCCCGTTGATGAGCCTCTCAGGACTGCCTTTGTTCGACCGAGCTCACTGAAGTGCTTGATCCGTCACGTCCGAGAGCACAACCTATTATAAAAGTCAAGGATGTTTCCAAATTGGACCGCAAGCTCCAATATGGAGCATTCACCTTGAAGCGATTCTGAGCTCCGGCCTGTGCAATCCCAGCTCCCATCAAACCCGCACCAAACACCGTCAACTTGTCAACCCTCGGAGCGGAACTCGATGACGTGCTCGACAGATGCCGTTGAACAGTCGCGAGGCGGGAGGCAGCGGGAATACTGGCTGGCGATGTCATTTTGCGAGTCATTGATAGTAGTGAACGTGAACAGGCAGGTAGCATGATGTGGTGTCGATGACAGGATTCCGGACACGTCGGTTGGGCGCCGCCGGCATCGCTTGACATTCGAGCCTAAGGTTGTTTGCGGATCAAATACTCGGGATCAAATACAGGTTAGGCGTCTTAGGGTCAGACCTCCACCTGTCCTTATCGTTTTGGATCACGTCGGGTATCCGCTCAGCTCGGGTTCGGAAGTCTCGGCTGATCTGAACCGGTAGGCGATCAGCTTCTCAGGCTGAATAAGACAGTGTAGACGGAAGATTCTGCTGCTGGCGGCTAGCAGCTCGAGCCAGAAACATGTCTAGTCAACCCGGTCATCTCACTGCAGCTCGATATGGTCGGCTTCATCCCCAACCTACCAGACTTCGCTGACTCGAAACCTAATCTAGGCAAAGACCTGGTCCGGGTCTGCCGTGTCGTCCGAGATGGCGATGTTCACCATGTGGCTGAGTACACCATTCGAGGTAAGCTTTATCACCCCGCTCCGCAGATCTATCGCTCATTGGCGGTTATCTTTGCCCAGTCATGCTCGAGGGGGACATCGAAACCTCCTACACCAAGGCGGATAACTCGGCCGTCGTTCCCACGGACACCAGTGAGCTACTGACTGAGAAAGATCCTCCACAGCTGCGGCTGATCAATGATTGCTGCCGCGCTACATAGTGAAGAACACCGTATACGGTCAGGCTCTTCCCCCCCACTCGAAATTGCTTGGCACTGATTAGTTCGCTTAGTCCTTGCCAAAACGTCGCCTCATGTTCTCAACCCTCCTGCCTTCGCTCTGCACCTTGGTCTCTACTTTGTCAATCAATATCCGCACATATCGAAGAGCTTCATCGACATCATTGGATTCAAGTGGTCAAGAATAAAAGTGGTTTTTTTATGCACGCGCTTCAGCTGTATCGGTATTGACAAGATGCGCCAGGTAGACGGGAAGCCCCATGGCTGGTCGTTTGTGCGAGATGGAGATGAAAAGGATCTCGTGGAATGTGAGGTGGACGCTTCGGACGGTCCCGAGTATGCAAGCGCGACGCTGAAGGTCGGCATGAAGGATCTTCTTGGTACGGTGTCCCCGTTCATACTAGAGAATGCCCCTGAAAGGTGCGACAGTGCTTAAAACTGCTGGCTCAGCATTCGAGAACTTCTATCGGGACGAATACACTACACTAGGAGGTACGCAATTCAGAATCTGGTTTGCCGCTAAGCAGAATGCTTGTTAGACGTCAAAGACCGGCTGTTCTCTACATCAGTGCAGCTGTCTTACACAATACCCCTTCCGCCGAACACACCTTTAACCATCGACGAGCTTCCCGGGATCGCCGAGAAACTGGACTTTCCGAAGATCGCTGATGCTGTCAAAACCGATGTCCTGGAGGTATTTGCGCAAGATGAATCAGCAAGCGTGCAGGTAAGTCAGAAGCAAGATCTGAAGCATCTTGACTGATCTTGTGCAGGCCACCTTGTACAACGCTTTGCAAAAGATCCTGACGTCGTGTCCTGCCATTTCCGAGACGTCCATGGCAATGCCGAATAAGCACTACATGTGGGTTTTTCGAGTGGGCCTCAGGGCAGTGCGCTGACGAGCTTGCACAGTCCTGTGAATCTCGCCCTCTTCGGTCTCGACAATGGTCTCGGATATGAAGGAGGCGCCGAAGTCTTCCATCCTGTCGCGGACCCATCAGGTCTGATCACAGCTACTGTCAGACGAAAGTGATAGAAAGTAGAGCGTCAACAATAGATGAGGTGTTATACTTTGTCTCGACAAACAACATCAATCCAGGGCTTTGCCACATGCCTCGAATCAAAGGCGGAGCAAAACATCCGTCGTACCTGAATTCTGCGCGGCGAGCATTCGCGGGTATATTTGTATTTTCTCGACGATGAGATTTCACCGCTTGGACCAGCTAGATTCGTATCCCTAATCCTCTAGTGTCCATCTATCGCCGATACTTCATCAGCGAGGCGGCTTGAAGAAGGGAGGCGCGCCGAGAACGAGGCTGACCGGTCAGGGAGCCTCTTTCGACCTGTGATATATTCCATTGTGTTTGAGGGCGAGAGAAGTGTTTCCCGTTCACGAGGGCCGGTGTGCCTTCGCTGAGCTACCATGTTGTGAGAAGGATGACCTTGCGGAATGAGAAGCATGCTTATATAATTCCCTTCGATAGGTATCTCACCGCGGACATGTTCCCTGTCTGTAAGCCCCCTTATCCTGCTCTCCACGAGCCCGCTAACCCTCTTCAGTCGTCCCCTTCGGTGTCATCGGGTATGTCATTCTCAACCCCTTGTAACTCGTAAGGGACATTGCTTACATGTCGCTCGAAGGTTCTACCGATACCTGTGGTTCCTGATCCGCCTCATCGCACGAGGCACCTACCGCCCCATTCCCTTGCCCGAGAACCCGACTTACGTCCCGCATGAGGATGTGACGATTATTGTTCCCACCATCGATGCCGGAGAGGACTTTCGAGGTGAGTGGGCGGAACCCTCTTGCCTCGTACGACGTTGCTGATGATTGCGCAGAGGCTGCCTTCTCATGGCTTGAAGGTCAACCCAGAGAGATCATCATCGTCACTGAAGAGCGCATGCTTGGACCTCTCCAGGAGCTCGCTAACTCCGTCGACCCCTCACGTATACGTGTCCTCACCGTTCCATTCGCCAACAAACGCTTGCAGATGTCCCATGGTATCCGAAATACAACCACCGATATCATTGTATTCGCCGATGATGACGCTATCTGGCCGCCTACACTTCTCCCTACCGTCCTTGCTTGTTTCGAAGATCAGCAGATCGGCGGGGTCGGGACGAGTCAGCGGGTCAAGCCGGTCGGGAGTAGTATGACCATCTGGGAGGTGCTCGCCGCGTTCCGCCTGACGATTCGAAATATTGAGATCGCGTCTTCGGCCCATATTGATGGCGGCATCCCATGTCTATCTGGTCGGACAGCAGCGTATCGGACTGTCATTCTGAAAGATCCCGAATTTCTTCACGGCTTCACCAACGACCTTTGGTTGGGGAAATATCACCTCAACTCGGGAGACGACAAGTTCCTCACCCGCTGGATGGTTTCGCATGGCTGGAACACTTATGTCCAAGTGTGCAAGGAGGCAGAGCTGCTCTCAACAATGAAACCGAACTGGCGATTCCTCATGCAGGTCCTGCGGTGGACGCGAAATACATGGAGAAGTGACTTCCGAAGCATCTTCACCGAGCGATACATCTGGACCAAACACCCCTATGTGGCCTACACCATGATCGACAAGTTCATCAATCCTTTCACACTGCTTGTTGGACCTGTGCTGGTCATCTACTTGATCGTCAAGAGTACGCACGCCGACAATGTTGGAGGATATCATTTGCCTGCTTGGTGAGCGTTTTGGTCAAACCGACCCACACATGCTGATGTCGACTCAGGAACATCATCTGCTCGGTCAGTTCCCATCCCGAAGTGATCCTCGCTGACAGTCCTCGCAGTATGGCGTCTGGCTCATGTGCACCCGTACCTTCAAGCTCCTTCCGCACCTCTGGTACCGCCCATCACATATTATTTATGTTCCCGCATGGATCCTCTTTGGATACTACTTGTGAGTCTCCTGGCACCTCTTCCATGCCGACTCGCTTACAGAGCTTTCAGCGCAATCATGAAGCTCTACGCCCTATGTACATTGCACGAGACCGGTTGGGGAACACGAGCGGGTATTGGAGATCGTGCGTGGCTTTGCCGCCTCGGCTTTTAAACAAACAATGATGCTGACACCGAGCGTAGCGGCCACTGCGACCGCGGCAACGGAGAAGCGCGGCGATGTCGGTCCTGGACCGATGCACGGTGAGGCGCAAAGAGGGGTGTATGATGTGGAGATGAATGGGGTTAGGCGGAAGGGATGAGGGTGGCAGGGGACTTGAGACGGAAGATGAGGATGCGGAGTGGAAGGCGGTCTCACGAGATTCACGAGCCTGTACGCATCGCATACGTTATTGATTATTGCTTGTTCGGACGAGGATAGTGATACAACTCTGACTTGGGCAAGGCTCCAAGTTCGTCAAAGATTACTTCGTCCGCGGTGCTCGAGACTTTCGGTGCCGGTTCGTAGTGGTCATATGCGTATCATCTCGGCTGTCCTGTTGCATGCTGTGTCGTTCCTCCAGGCCCAGGCCAAGCAGCCACCATGCCCATTACCGCCTCGAACCTCTCCCTCTCGCCGTCTCCCAAGACCCCTCCGCCGTCCTCGCCGTCCTTCCCGTCATCTGTTCTCCCGACTCCATTCGCTACTCCGCTCAACCGTCCTGGCGAGGTACCCTTGTCCAGAGCGAGACCCAGCACCACCGCCCGCCTGGCAGCCCCGACCTCCTGCAACGCCCACCAGACCAGCGTTGCGATCTGGCTCGCATAGACGTGATACAATGTCTGGTCTGGTGGGGTTCCGAGCACCGGAGTGAGGAGGAGTGAGTCGGGCGGCGGTGGAAGGTTCATGGTGCGGGACTCAGCGTTGGTTGCCGGAGGAGGTGGGGGGGGAAGAGAGACGATTGAAGGGAGGGAAGCTTGTATCTGGTGTCGAAAAGGGTCAGGTATGTGGACTAGCTGTGACGAGATGAGAGGAGGACGTCGACGTACGAGACAGCCGACCTTGCCATTTTGGGTGACAATGACGAGTATCCGGTCGTCAAATGACTGAATGAGGAGGGAGGTGTCGATGCCGGAGATTGCTTGTCGAAGGGAGAAGGAGAGGATTGGAGGTGGAGGATCGGGTGTTGTGGTCATTCGTGATGATGACTGCATGGATCGCTGATGAGGTAGAAAATACGACTCAATGGGGGCCGACGTGATTTTGAAAGAAAGCAGGTGATTGAGCGGTTCCAGGATGTCTTGACTGAACTTCCGGCGGAATGCCTAGGGTTTTCGACAGCATGCTGGACAAAAATGCTATAATCGAACGCTATTCCTACTCGTTGCCGGGTGCCGCAATGCGCACTCAAGATACGGTCCGCACACTGAAACCCTACATCACTGCCAATACAGCGTCTGCACATCCTCCTTCGCGAACGTCAGTCCGCAAGCAGGGCACTTGCGTTGGCGGGAGGCTATGCGCGATTGGAGACATTGTTTACAGAAAGCTGATGAACCATTAGCTCATGCTGCATCAGACTCAGGCCAACGCACTGTGCATACACTTCACGATCACTTGCTGCTTGAAGTTTTGCTCGCAACATGAGCACCGAAGGAGTTTCTGCGGGAACTCAGTATGGGCACACTTGGTCCGGATAAGTCAACATACGAGGAGTTTATCCCGCTCCTCCTTCATCTGCCACTCATTGGCGGTGACATTATTGCTCCCCGCTGCCGCAAGCGCCTCTTGGCGTTCCTTGAGCTTCTTGATGGTCCGCGCGGACGACTCGGCCTCCTCTTGTAATCGCTCACGTGTCGTCTTCTCGGAAGTTGCGTCGGCCACGCGTTGATGCATGACTTGCTGCGCCTGAGTGCAGCCCGTCAATACCACTCTGGTCACCACGCGACTCGCGCACCTCGGTGAGGGACAATTGGCTTTGCTGGAGACGGTCTTCGATCTGGAGTTTCTCCGACGTGACAGAGGAAAGTTTCGTCTGCAATTCCAACGCCGAGTTCTTCATCGCGGTCAAGCCCCTGTCGTTGGCGACCTAGAATGTTGCTCAGCAGGAAATGGGCCATTAGAACACGAAGGAATCACGATCTGCGCGTTCAGATTCTTCTCCACCTCTGAGGCTCGATCGAGCATCTTGAGCTGCTTCTCAACGCTGCGCTGTGCGGTCCTGCATTCTGCCTCGATCCCCTCCTTTGCCCGCATCGCCTGGAAGTACTTGTTGTCGGCTTTCGCTTTCTAGATGGAATGATCAGCCTCACTTCCTGGATCACACGAGGAACCCACCTCGGTGGTCAAGCGAGACACCCTGAGCTCGCCGTCCTTCAGCTCGAATACTTTGCTGTGGACGGCCTGCTCAAGGCCCTCCCACAGCTTGGAGAGGCCTTCCACCTCCGAGTACAAAGCGTTAGTGGCCTGTTAAAACAATCAGCTACATCGCCGTGGACTCGCGAACGTGTACGGACCGCTTCAGCCTCGGACAGCTTCAGCTCCAGCGCTGTTCTTTGCGTCTCAGACTTCGCCAGCTGTTCTCCGAGATGACGAACATCGTCTGTACCTTCAGGATGGGGTCCAAGTATTCTCTCGTACTTCGCCAAAGCCCGCCGAGCGGCCTCGAGCTCCATCCTATCTTGTGTCTCGGATGTAGCGGCTGTGAACTCGCGTGGTGCGGATTCCAGCTGGGATGCAAGGGAAGATATGCGATCCTGGGCTTGGCTTGACGAGGAGACGAGCTGTCAGCATGATCGCGAGGCAGTGAAGAGCGCCGCTTACTCAAGCTTGCTTTCGAGATCCTTGATATAGTCGCCGTCGATCCCTCCATCTCCCTTCAAAAAAGCGAGATAGCCATCCGCTCCGTCCTCTGCTGCGAGCTTCCCCTTGAGGCGCCTGACCTCGGATGAAAGAAAGGTAATGCGATCCTGCACTGTCCTCAGCGACTCTCTGCAGCAGGTGAATTGACCTTACCTGCCTGGCTTTCGCCAATGCCTCTAATTGCTCGGCATGTTTAACCTTGTCTCCCTCCTTGGCTCGCCTCTCCAACAACTCCGCGTTCATATCGTCACGCTGACCCCGTAGTCTCGCCAAATCGGTATCCCGCTTGGCCAGCTGCTGCCGCAGGCCGTCCGTCTCGGTCCTCGCCTCCGCCAACACCGCCTCATGAAAATCCCCATTGCTGTTTCGCAATGCATCCAGCGTTTTATCGGTCGTATCGAACCGTTGTTGCAGCTGATTGGCCCGGTCGACATGAAAAGTGAGTTGTTGAAGGTATACTTGAAAGAAAGGTGAGTCGCGTAATATGGCTTCGGAAGGATGGTGTGCCTACGTTGAAATTTTTAGACTCTGAATTACCACAGAAGTGCATCCACTCACGAGCAGCCGTAACCGATCGTTCTCCTGTTGTAGCCCTGTCAAATCGGTACGAAGCGCTCCTAATTGTTGTAATCGCGATGCAGCCAATTCTTCCAGCTCAGACGTGTCTTGCAGGATCACCGTTGAGGATGGACCAATACCGTTACCCATGTCAGGCTTGACGTCCTTTGTACGGCATTTAGCACTTGCTGAGCTAGCAGTGGGATGAAATCACCTCGTCCACCTTACCATTAGGCGTTGCATGACCTGACCCATTGGCTGTTTTGCTGGGACCTGAAGACTCTGCTTCTTTGTCTCTGTCTCGGGTTTCTCGCCATGCTAGCTCCGCTTTGTCGTGCTGCATTCGTTGTCGATCCAGAGCCTTTTGCGCGCGCATCAGATCTCGGTGCACTGTATCTTGAAGATCCGTCGAAGAGGAAAGCTGGGTCTGGAGCATATGCGAGTGTGAACGGAGTGAGCTGGCCTACACACTCATCAGTTTGTCACATCGAATACGCTAGCACTTACCTCTGCCTGAAGCTTCATGCAGCGCGACTGCAGTTCCTCACTCGCCGCTGAGCGAATCCCTTTGCTGGAAGCCAATTCTGTAAAGCGATGTATGAGTCTTCGGGTATGAGGTAGTCGAGTCTGTAGAGCCTTCCCAAGGTCCTGTTGTGACATTTGAGGGTCGAGTATGGCTAATACCTGATATTTAGCATATTCCGAATTTCGGTTTGGGACACTCACGCTCGCAGACTTCCTCGTCTTTGACTTCCAACTCATTTCGACCAGCCATATCTTGAACTGCTTGTACGAGCTAGACGACGCGTCGGGATGACTTTCTCATGTCAAATGAGACTGGCCTACCTGAGTCCAACATATCTCAACAGCATGGACGCTAGCCTCGAGAACCCGTTTCTGAGCCTCAATCTCGTTTGCCCGTTTCATCTCTCGCTCGAATGACCGTCTATATTCCAGCATCCGGCGATAAATGGCTTCCTTTCGCTGAGCCTGGGCAAGTCAAGCCATCAGTTTTTCTGCTCTGGCAGGGATGTAGGTTCGATCGGCAAGGGGTCAACCTGAACATCAATGTTGGAACAGTGCGATCTGATATAAAGCTGAAAGGCGAATGTTAAGCCGATAGCGGGCTTATCTTCCGCGCTCCGGAGCTAGAGAGCAAGAACTTGTCAGAAAGTACTCACCTCGACCACTTTCATCCAGTCCTCTATTCTATCATCCTCCGAATTGTCGAGGGGAGGGGGAGATGATAAGCTGAGCGCTCTGCGCTTGGCTGCCGGCAAAGGGCCATCAGGGAGAGTGGAATCCCCACGGACCCTCTTGAGGTCCGCGTTCATTTTACCTTCACAGCCCACGCGACGAGCGAGCGATTCAAGGGTGAGAATGAGGTTGAAAACTGTCGATTAGCAACATGGTTATGAGATTAGAGGAGGCGAACGACCAGCGAGTCATTTCGATAGACCGCGGCAATTTTTAAATAGTGGCACATAACCACGTGGGGACTGGCACGTCGCTCTTTCCATGGGAGCGATTGTTTGACAGGTTGATACACTCTCTTGACATCGACCATCGGTCTGACTTTGAGCCTGTCGCACCTCGACGAGTGACATGGCAGTGGGCTTCGGAAATTGTTTGTTCAGCCTGGTTCACTCAAAGGAGTCGGAAATACACCCTTGCACAAGATGATAAGCAGCTCGACTATGGGAACGGAGGATGAGGAGAATATGAAGTGGGCTAGGTGATCTGTCTCGCCGGTGCCATAGCTGACCAGAGGATCCAGGTTTGACTCTCCAGAAGATGAAGTCGCTTACTGTCGAGATCGCTACAGGCGAGTTCTGGATATGCTGGACGAGACACGAGCGGAGCTAGGTTGGTATTTTAGTTACCACTCGAGAATTAGCTTCGAAACTGATGGGTACTGCCAGACGATTTCCAGGCTTCCTCCAAGGAGCTGGAAGATGAGCTCGAACGGGAATTGTCCGCTACAGAGACGCAGCAAGCCGAGCTAAAGGACCGTATCAAGCGGCTAGAAGCCGAGAAGGACGACTGGAAGGTATGCATGCCCCAACGCAATTGAAGCTTCTCCCTGACTCGTCGACAGGCCAAACTCCTAGCTTTGCAGAAGCTACATAGCTCTACGACGGCGAACATGCAGGCGAGTCTCATTGTGTTTTGTCCGCCGCATACTGACCTGAATCTGCAGCGGGAAATGGATAATTTGAGATCAGAAAGGGACAAAACCCTGCTAGCGCTTCGGGAGCTTGAGATGGGCAACGATGAGCTGGAGCGGAACGAGAGGTATTGCCCTGCTCTCATGCGGAAGCTGTATATTGATTGACTTTGCAGGGTGGCCGTTTCTTCCCTTCTGGACCTCGAAAGCAAATACAACCGCGCCATCGAAGAGAAGACACTTCTGGAACAGGAGGTGATACACATACAGGACCTCGAGGAGGAGCGCCAAAGACTGAGAGACGAGTTACGTGGTGAGCTCCTTTGACGATCCCAAGTAAAGGAGCTGACGACATCTTAGACTCCAGCAATGAGATCGCCATACTGCGTGATCGAGTTGCCCGCGCCGTTCCCACCCCACCATCCTCCATCTCCGTTCCCTTATCACCCAAACAGAACGCCTCACACCGTCTGTCCGACAGTGATGTGCCGCGATTCCCAGCGTCGAAAGCATCTCAAATGTCTCCACCCTCGAACACGCCTGAGCCTCGTAACAGAATCCTTACCGGCATTCCAAGGAGTAATACCGCCTCATCCATCCCTTCCCTCGCATCACCCGCCACAAAGCGATTTTCTTCGACTCTCCCGCAATCCCCATCTGGCATAGCCGGCCTTGCCCGCTCAACCACTTCCCGCAATCTCGCCGCCGTCGCTGCACCCGGATCGCCTGCTATGCTGAGGTCACGCTCTGCTCTATCAGCGCCCTCTCCCGCCCGGTCCGCTGCGGTGAACAGCAGTCTCGCTGCCAAGACCAAGGGCTTCAAACTACTACATGAGCTTCAGGCGCGACTCAAGGCGACCGACGATAAGCTTGGGACGAGAATGGCCAAGAGGAATGTGTCTGCTCCAGTACCGCCAGCAGCGTCTCTGCGAACTTTCTCGTCCGCGACGACGTCGTCCGCCCCGCAGCGGGTCGCACACGCCCGCGTGACAGCCCTCACGAAGGAGTCCACGCCGATAGCCGATCAATCGGGAGCTACGCTGCTGAGTCCGAATGGCTGGGTTCTGATCAGTGAAAGCGAGGAGACACCGACAAACCAAGCAACCGGAATCCCTCAATACGAACCCGCTTCACCTCTAGAGTCAAACTTTCGACCGACCTCGAGTACTGGCAGTAGGGGATTGCCCGCTCGACCTGGCATTCCATCACCTCTTGCCTCGTTCAATACCCAATTGTCGCAGTCCAGCAACTCGTGTTCCGCTCATCGACCTCCTTCTCGAGCATCCGCCCTTGGATCCTCCACCATGACACCTCTCAAAACGGATGATGAGAATGACTCTCGACCGATGTCGCCCAGCATGCGTTCTCAACCCAGTGGGTCGCTCATGCGCTCTGCTTCACCAGCGTCCGGATCCGCATCTATGCCCTCGTCCCGGCCTCCATCTCGCCAAGGTGGGCGAGATAAGCCGGGAGGCCGCATTCAGCACCACGTCCTAGGCCGAGGCCCACCTCCATCATCTCCCGGATTTTTGAAACCGCTGGCTATCAGTGTGTCCTCGTCAAGTCCCGCCGCTGGTCTTCGCAGGTCGGCTAGACGCTCATCGCTCGGGGTAGCAGAAGCAAGTCTGCCTCCCTCTGGGATCCCCGCGCCGAGAGGTACAGCCAATCGACCTATTTCACTGCCTGTCTTCGGCAATAGCACACCACCGCCGGTGCCCCGTATTCCATCGGCGCATATGAGGGAATCTGTGAAGCGGAATGGAATGCTTGGTGCCTCTGGAAGGCGTGAACGGGATCGCCTGAAAAGTGCAGCGGAATGAGCATGCATGTGACAACTGTGCTTGGATCCTTGAACTCCCTGTGAGATGATCTTGGGTGAATTAATTTCTTACTGCTATGGCAGAGCGGGCATGATGATTGAACCGTTGATGATGATGGACCCTGTGTGTGCCGTTACTGCTTCTTCCTCCACTTGCTGTCCTTTTCACTGGCCTGGTGTTAGTTCCGTTTCTTGGTGATAACCTAGACTGACGCTGCCTCCCTTCTGACTTGCGCGCCCCTCTCCACCATCATTTGATCTGCCACCGCATTCTGCTGTACGACATCTTGAGTAGTCGGAAATCCAATCTGCCAGAAACCAGGCGGGGTGGGGGGCTTCCTCCACTACTCCCATCGTGTGAGCTCAAATGCTCGATGATGATGAAGGGCGCGACTCACGGTCTCTCGATGTCTCGAAACCTTATCTTGATGTTCTTGCATGACATTCATGAAGTCGCCGTTCTCGGTCTCCTGAACTTGCGAAGGATCTTTCCATTTCGGCCCTTGATTGTATCTCGGCAATGGCCCGACCGCTTGATAGTACTACAGCCATCAGCTAATGTTCAGGGCCTTCAATTTCGAGCAATAGCTTACATCCTTGCAACACTCGCAGTCCCCACCATGCATCTGCTTTCTCTCCAGTTTGCGCCGTTTCACATCGTGAAACTGGTAGCTGGCTCCTTCGTTCTGCCGAGGATCAATCTCGAACTCGTCGAACACCTGTGGCCGGCTTAGACTCGTCAACATCCGTCGACCGATTTGTATCCTGGTGGACATACACAGCCTCTGGCGGGACATACCTCCCTCTCCCCTTATAGTCGGCATAGTAATCCCTCTTCGCCGCCGTAGGCATCTTGCTTAGCTGTTTCAGTCGGATCACCCTTTCCGCTGGCGACAGATTTTCAAGGTCCAATAGTCTTTTCCGCGAGGCCCGTGATCGCGATGATGACGAGGTCGGGGACGCACGTTCACGATCGTTAGCATCGGTCTCTAGGGTCCTTCGCGGGGTTTGTTTGCGGACAGAAGACACAGACATCATCGGACCAAGGCGGTCCCGAACGAGAGGCGTCTTGGCCGATGCATTGGTCACGGGCAGATAGGAGGGGTTGTCGAGGTCGTCAGGCGTACCGAACATCTCATCCGCCTTTAGTGCAGTATGTCCGTGCCGATTGTCATCGGGCGAGATGACCGGTGCACCTAGCCACGGAGTCACGCGAGAAGCTTGAGCGATGCGCCGCCGGTCCTCGCTATGAGTCGGATGAAGGGGATTAAGGATGTGCGGGAGAGGCGTGTCCGTACTCCGCTCTTTCAGATTGATTTCCACTGCCGAGATGAAAGCCTTAGACCGAGGTGTGGTATCCTGCTCGGTGGGATTCGTTCGTCCATAGGCGTTTTGAAATGCTCCAGGTCGGTCGGCCAGCGGTTTCCCAGAATCAATGCAGTGCGTCATGTCCTCGTCCTCGTCGAACTCGCGCTCTTGCGCCTCATGAATGCAACCCTCAACGGTTGGCGACGACCGTTGCACATCCCTATCAGGGCTCGCCACTGCTTCGTTTGGTTGACTCTCGTCCGAAGCACTGACAAGCTTGATCTGGGACGAATCCAGTGCCTCGGCGGTGCTGTCGGACGCGGCTGTTTTCGCGTTCCTTCTGACCTCCCTCGTTTGCTTCTTCCGCTCGATCCGAGCCATCTCCTTTGCCTTCCATTCCTTCCAATGCTTGAGGTCCTCGCTGTACTTGGTGCGAAGCTTGTCATACTCCGCTTTCAGCATATAGTGACTGTCCTCGAGCTGGCCGTGCCGCTGAGCGAGAGACTTCTTGGGGGTACGATTGCAATCGGAGCGGACCGTATCTTTGCCGCTAAGCGAGTTTTGCGACGCGCAGGAAGGCGAACATTTAGTAGGCGTTGCGGGGGATGAGGATCGCATGCGAGGATTGATGATGTTAGGCGATCGCGCTTGGAGAACAGGTCCAGGGCTTCTACGATGTCAGTCAATGCTGTGTACAGACACGAAGAGGCTACCTGATTAGCACTGCCTGCTTTGTATCTCGCAGTCTCTTCAGTTCTTCGAGCGCTGCTTGTCGATCTCCGGTCAAAGCTGTCACCTCGCCCCTCAATATCGTCACTCCCTTCTTCTCCTTGGCGAGCGCTTCTTTCATGTCCGTCCACTCGGTCTTGAGCCTCCCCTCTTCCGCGGCAAAATGCGTTCGAGCGGATTCGAGCTCCCTGCTGAGTCTACGCTGAACCACCTCCCAATCTGCGAGTTCCTGCTTGCCCTTCCTGAGCTTCTGCTCGAGCTTACCGATTCGATCTCGCAAGCCAGAGGCAGTCATTATCTCGACTTGCATCTCTTCCTGATACCCCTTCCTCATTCCCTCGATCTCCCCTACAAGCTTCGAGTTCCGCTGCTCCTGTAGCCAGACCTTGCGATTAAGTTTCCCCTGACGGTCAAAGTCCGAGGACGACACCTGGTCGTACTGCTCCGATTCCAGTCGAAGGCTCTCCTCCGTATCTCCCCCCATACTTGTCGCCCAATGATGCGGCCTGCAATTGCGCCTTAAGCTTGAAGATGAAGAAGAAAGGAACAGGTCGGTCGGGGGCGGCGGCGATCATCGAAATCATTCCCGTGAATCTGCTTACGTAATATTATGGCGTCAACAATCGTCGTGTGATTTTGCTATTGCCCATACATCTACGAGCTGTCACAAGGAGTCTTGGACGACTCACATTATGGATCAAGCACCGATTTCCCGGATAGCGGTAGAGACAGAGCCGGACTGGTTGAGGGTGAAAGGCAATGTCGAGAACGGCATGATGGGGTCCATGAACGCCAGGCTTTCGTCGCTGCCAGGAGGGAAGGATGGGGAGGCGGCTAGGGCTGTCAGGAAAGAGATTGATCCGAGGCTCACGAGAGTAGGTTGTGAAGACATGATTTGTGTCTACGCTAGCTGAACATCTCGACAGATCAGAGAAGACATGTTCAAGATGACGAACCCCAACCTCCTCGTCAATGGGCATAATTACGAGGATTTCGTAGAAGGTAGGCCTTAATTACGTCCTCTCAACAAAGCTGATACTGCCTTAGCTACTGAGCCATTCGACGAGATCCTCGATAGACGGATATGGGCACTCAACGCTGAGAGAGTCAAGTGGGACGCCGAAATCGCCGTACGACGGAAGAGAGTGCCGAAGGATATCCACGTCTTAGAGGCGGATCTGGAAAACCGGAGAACAGCGGCGGAGTGGATGGAGGAAGGAGAGGATCAAGATAGTACTGCAGGTATGTCCGCATGGTCCAAGAGATCACAGATCTCATGGCGACGACTTAGTCAAAATCGACAGCAAGCCGAAGGCAAAAGATATTCCTCCTCCGCCCCGTCATCGGGAAACGGTCGAGACCTTCAATGCCGTCGTGTCCAATCTCACCGAGCTCGCATCTGTAAGTCAACATGCCAAGACGTTGTTCCACACTGACGTACAATGCAGTCGGCACCAGCGCAACTCGCGAGAGCTCAGCGAGCACAGACTGCACGGGAAGAGATCGCCAATATGCCGACCTAATATCCGACCCAGACGGTCATCGGTCCGTGATCGCTCAATGATACCCTCTTTTGAAAAGTACCATGCATCTCCCCGATATCCCTGTCCCAAGGTCGTGAAACATCTCCCCTCTTACGCGCTAGTGGACCGAATGCCGACGAGCATGATGATCCCAGCATTACTCTCCTGTCTCCTGCAGGATGTGCGAAAGATGCATTGGCCTGGAGGACCTGAGATCGGGCGATTCTATCTGTATGGGCCTGCATAAAAATACCTGCTCCGTCACCTGAGGGACACAGCAGCGTAATCTCATTCTCAATGCGTTCCGCAGCCATTCGCAACCGGTGGTTCGCAGGATTCCCCGGCACTCAAAACTCCTGCCTCTTCGCCCTCTGCTTGACATCCATCATTTTGACCTCCCTGATGCCTTGCACTTCCTTGATTGCCTCCAAAACCGGTTTCTCTGCTCCCCCCATCGGTCCATTTTGTCCATCCGGATGTCGAATCTCGAAAATGTGTTCCCCCTTCAGCTCGCCAACGGGGCCCAGATATTGAAGTCGGCACTGGTCACTCGAACCCAGGGCATTGGAGATGGCGTCCGGGGATGAGGAAGAGGAGATGTGTACGTAGGCGTGGCCGGGTTGCAGATGGGGCGGTTTGACGGGAGCGGCCATATCGAGGAAGGAGAGCACAACCAAGTGACAAAGGAGCCGAATTTTGGCAGAATCGTATCGTATCCTTGCTGGCGGTGGTATGATCGATGATGAGTGTCTCAAGCGATGTGGTACAATCTCAGCTTGAGAAAACCGCTTCATCAAAACCTCTTTTGCCCTCTGTCGAAACAAGGCGGTCACGTGATCAGTCGAGATTGTCTGTGAAATCAAAATCCGTGACCATCAAGCTCGGCGTCGAGAGTCCAGAAAACTTCGCTAATTCAAGATGGCCAAACCAACATCCAAAGCTCTCGGGAAACGAAGAGCTCGTCCGGTGCCCCCAATCAAGGTCAGTCTGAAATCTGTGCCGTCTGTTATGAGCTGATTGATGGGCTTAGGGGTCGAAGACTCCCAAAACTTCCAAGGGGGCTAGAGGTGACGATGATACACACAGCAAGAAGCCGAAACGGCGTACAAATCAGCCGAAGAAGATCAAACTCCGGGACCAGAAGGTCATACCGGTACCAAGGACGGAGTTTGCGGATAGCGGCGAAGGAAGCCATGATGAGCTTTTGGATTTGGATCTGGGGGAGGATGACGGATTAGACGCAATGGCGGGAGCGGAAACCTTCCTCGCTGGGGTCGACAGGAATGCTTTGAGCCGGTGAGTGGCTGGATCCGTCGGATGTAGTACCGTTCTGCTCATGTTCAATAGGTTGGCTGACAGATTGGCAGCTCGGCGAAGGAGACCCGTCGGTTACACGAGCTATCCAAATCACGGAATGGCTTTCCCAAGCAATCGAAGGAGAAAGTACGACTGCCCACGCCGGACTCAGCAGCCTTGATATCCGACTTCGACATGGACTCGGAAGTCGAGCTTGATTCCGACCTATCTCCGAATGACGACCAGGATGCGCTGAACGAGGATGACGTTGCTGAGGGCTCAGCAACTTCTAGCTCCAACGACGACGACGACAACAGTGAAATCAATGCCGCTTTCGACGATGATGGCGTCAGCAGTGATGAGGACGAGGTGCTGCCTCAGCCCCGCAAGCGGAGAAAAGTAGATGGCGAGGCGGAGTACGAGGTGTCCGGTCGAGGGCGATGGGCTCCGCCGTCACCGAAGCCAGAGGATGACAGTGTCGAGGTCGGACGCCTGCCGATAAAGTTGCAGAACGGGCAGGTTCAGCGGGTGGAGGGGATGACGAGGCTGCCTCTACCTCCTTCGAAGCGTAAGCCCCTGGTGGCAGAGGTTGAGGGCGAAGTCGAGGGGGATAAGCTCGAGGAGGAGCAGGAAGAAAGTGACGATGGTGCTCAAGCTGAGAGGATGGCGGGTCAGAAGGGACGCTTCGGAAGACTTGGCGTCGCCGAGATTGTCAGCTCGAAGGGATGGAAGAGTAGGCAAAGGTTGGAAGCAGCGAAGGAGCAGATCGCTGCGGTTGGAGCGGAGATTTTAGCGGGTGGGGAGCTAGCCGACCTGGTGAGTGCTACTAGTCTTAAGCTAAGCGGCTGATCGTCCGCTAGAATCCACTGCTCATCCGATTGTCGACTTTCGGTTTACCTACCGTCCATTCTTTGGAAGAAGGTGAAGGGATACTTCCCGTTCCCGCCTCCATCCGCGGCCTTGCTTTCCTTTCTCAGCTCGCAGTCTACAAGGATTTGGTCCCCGGCTACCGCATCCGTCCTCTCTCTGCTGTCGAGGAGGCTGAGAAGGTACGAGACGAGGTCAAGAGGTTGCGTGAGGGTGAGAAACTGCTCGTAAGGAGCTATAAAGGGTATCTCAAGACGCTCGAAGGGGAGGTCAAGCGTGAGCCCAACGATGAGGGAAGGAAAGGGAAGCTGAGCAGAGATGCGGTTTAGGTCGCACAGAGCTGGCAAGCTTGAGCATGCGGTGCATGTGTGATTTGCTATCTTCGGTACCACATTTCAACCTTAGTGAGAACATCATGGGAATTCTTGTCGGACGATTGGGTCGGAAGAGTTGGGATCAGGTACACTTCTTCCACTCTCTCAACAATTTGAGCTGAACTCCTCAGGATTCCGATCTTGTCCTTCAAACCTTCATCCACGTCTTCCGAAACGACGTCTCAGCGGTCCACACGCAACACCTCGTCCGACTCATCGCGCGTATGATCAAGGAACGTAAATTTCAGGTTCATCCGCATGTTCTATCATGTCTTCTCCACCTCAGGCTCCGAGGCGAGCTCGACAAGATGAGGCAGGGAAAGAACAGCAAGTCTCACGGCAAAAGCCGAGATCAAATGAAGGAGAAAGGCATATTCAAGAGCGAGATCAGGAAGCAATGGCAGACAAAGAACCAAAAGAAGAAGGAAAAGGAGATGAAAGAGGTGCAAAAGGAGATGGCGGAGGCAGAGGCAGAGGTGGACAAGGAGGAAAGATCGCAGATCGTAAGTCAAGTCTTCGATGCTGCGGCCCCCCTCATACGGCATGTAGCAAACGGAGACCCTGAAAAATCTCTTTGTCCTCCACTTCTCCATCCTTAAGCATCCCGTCCACTCCCCACTGCTGCCGTCCGCACTCGAGGGCATCTCGCACTTTGCCCATCTTATCAATCTCGATTTCTTCCGCGATCTTCTGGCGCTTCTTCGACGTATTGTATCCGATCAACCCGTGAACGATGATACCGAGGATCAGGCGGAAGCGACCGATGACCCCATTGGCGCTGGTCAGATAAGAACACGCTTATTAGCGATCGTGACAGCGTTCGACCTCTTATCGGGGCAAGGTATTTCCGCTCATTCCATCATAAATAGTTGCTGACCTGCGTCAGGTGAGGCGCTCAATATTGATCTTGGCGACTTCATCAACGCTCTTTTCGCCCTCCTTCGACCCCTTGCCGTGGATACCGGTATCGAAGATCCGCCTCTTTCCTCTGCTTCGGCCCCTTCCCACTCTCAACGCCCCCTGCAAGCCGGTCGAGATCCCCCGAAGACTACGGTCCAGCTCCTCTCCACGACAGCGCTTCTTTTCAGATGTCTCCATTCCATCTTTTTCTCCCGTTCCGCCTCCTCAGCAGCGTCACCACCTTGGCGCGCAGCAGCCTTTGCCAAGCGCCTCGCCGAGTGCTCCCTCCATTTCCCGCCTGCCACAGCTCAGCAGTCGCTCGAATTTGTGCGGGCGCTTATGATCAAGGAGCCCAAGCTGGAGGCGATGCTGGATACTGAGGAACGGACGTTTGATGGGGTGTATCGACCGGAGATGGACGATTCGCAGCTTCTGAACCCTTTCGCCACGAGTTTCTGGGAGCTAGAGGTGCTCGCCACACAACACTGGGATAAGGGGACTCGGACAGAGGCAAACCAGTTGAAGGAAGGGAACCTGGTGAAATGATACCATGCACAATGATGCCAACTACAAAAGATTGTCCTCAAATGCTATTCTTGCTGGGCTAGTCTACAGCTCTCCAACTCCAGCTACCCCTAGATCTCGCCAGATCTTCGGTCTTCCATTGTCAGCATCAACGGCTAACCAGCTGGCGGCCGACGGCTGGTGATTGTCGTCCACCCTACACCTTATAAACACGAGTTCGGAAGGGATATGACGTACCAATGACAGGCAACAGCCTGCTTGTCAAGCAGCACCTTCACCGTCGCCCATGAAAACCTGACGAGGCCCTTGTAGCCAAATACCGGATCGAGGTTGTCCTTGAGGAACGCCTGTGTCCGGGGATCAGACGGGTATCCGCTACCTCGTCCTCCTTTGTCGGCTTCGTCAGCTTCTCCAGCTTCCTTCACTGTCGGGATCCTATGTGGTCAGCGGGAACCAGGACACTGACTCACCCATCCTCTGGATCCACCCATCCATGGACATATCGATCTCTCGTCACCTTGGCCACGATGGAGGCGGCGCCCACAATCTTGAATAAGCTATCGGCTTTGGGGCAGACGGTAAAGCTGATTGTGGGGAAGATCTCAGACAGTCGAGCTTGCCATTGCGGAGCGGGACCGAGGGCGTCGACGTAGCACTGATAGCGGAATCAACTTTACCCTTTACATCAGACCGAGCGGTACTCACTTCCTTGACGCTGATTCCTCGTTCTAGAGCGGATCGTATCAAACCTATTGTTGCATCCTGCGGGGCGCATGAGCGAAGCCAGTCTCAAGTAGAGTCAGCGATGACAGGGAAAGCCAACCTCTGCTTGTCGGTTTAGGTTGATCGGGACCCGTCGGAGCATGCCAGCCGAGATGGCCTGAGGTGAAAGTGTGGTGGATGAATAGCAAAGGGGTGGATGCGTGTCAAATGCCTCCCAGAGCGTCTGTCGTGTCTCTGGACTAAGGGCTTTGCTATCTGAACGACGGAGGTCATCAGTATCTCACAGGTAGTTCATAGCTTACCATCGAAACCGATGTCCTCGAGCTCCGGCTTGAATGACATCGGACAATAGGCAGCGGCATACACCATCGGTCCTGATACGCCTTGAGCCTCGCGATACCTCTCCTGTACACGACTCACCAAGGACAGCTGCACTGATCAGCTTCGACAATGGAACAGAAATCGATCGCCTCACGTCCTCTTCCTGCCTCGTCGATACCCATAATCCAGCCATTGTCCTCGTCTGAATCGGAAAGCGTAAAGGACTCTGAGTGGTAGGTGTATGAATCGAGGAGGGGAGGGATCGGTGATTGGTTCACGGGGTCCGAGAGTTGCATGGCGATGGGAGATGGAACTACTCAGAGGCTATATTTTTCCACCCCAGCTCAACACATGGATCCTCATGTGAAGGGCGAATGATTTCTTATGGGACACATTTCTCTCACACGTGGATGCCAGTCATGTCACTGTTGGCTTCTTCATCTGGCAAAATTGGCACTCAGACTTGATTTGTTCAAGCTGATTGGAGCTGATCTGGTTCATACCAATGGCGCATGACACAGTGAGTCTGCAAGACATGCATCCGCTAGATCTTGTCTCGATGACCCTCTAGGTCAATGACGCTGAGAGAACCCTACAACCCAAGACCAGAACGCGCCGCGTCCGTCAAAGGCCAAGCTGACCCGGTCCAATCCCCGTCGATGGAAAATACGTTGCACCCCCTGAGACCGGCCTGCGCGGCGAACTGACCCTTGAGTGACATGGATTGCGGGTCATCGTAGGTGACAATCTGGCCAGATTGGCTCGACCTCAACCAAGGCTACGGCGGTGATCAGCGGTGAGTACAAAGGATCATGAAGACGTACTGTGCTGGAGCAGCTGTCCCATTCCCTGGTGAAGCCGCCGGCGGCAGCGTACGAGCCCGAGCCGTCAAGCGCGAGTGCACCTTGTGATATGAGCGACTCAAACATGATCTGCCCATCGGCCGAGCCGCCATTGTCGTTGTAAACCGTGACGTAGTCGCGGGGTACGTTGCGATTGCGGCGACCCGGTGGCGCAACAAGGGATCGACGATCTTTCAATGCAATGGCGCCCGACTTTTGCAGGTATCCATAACTGAGATCGTTAGCTTGGAGGATACACAAGTCAAGAGCTTACGCCGGGACACCAAGGGTGATCTGGTTGGCTGGCATGCCGGCGGAGGTCCAGCTGCTGATGGCGGCATAAGCGTTGGCCAGCGGCTGGGACGAATTGCTGCAACCATCCGAGAGCGGTGCGTTGGCTCCGGGGGTCGACGAGGCTATGACAATCAGCATCGCAGGAGTCGAAGAAGACACTCACATCCCCAGACGTCGTAGTTCATGATGAGGATGTAGTCGATGACCTGTGCAAAGCCGCTAACATCGCTCATTGGGTTGCCGTTCGAATCGGCAAACGGCCAAACCTGAGTCGCGGTGGAGATCAACGCGCCATCAGGCAGCGCCACGCGTAGCTCGTTGAGGAAGTAGAGGAAGTTTGCCGAATCGTCGCGAGACACCGCATTGCCGTTCGAGCCGGTCGTGCCGGGGTATTCCCAATCGATATCGATGCCATCGAGGTTGTACGCGTAAAAGGCTGCCATGATGTTTGAGACAAATGTTCGGCGATTCGCGGCGGATGCACAGATGGTTGAAAAGTAGGTTGAGCCGGTCCATCCACCAATACTCAGCTTGACCCTCTTGCCCGCGGCGTGACCAGTCTGGACGAGCCGGGTGAGCAGGTCCGAGCTGTCATCCTGGGTGAACTCGAGGCCAAAGTCGGCGGTAGGCAGAGCGAAGGCAAAGTCGATGACGTCGAATTTGGACCAGTCGACGGACTCTGGAGCGAGATACCACCCAGACCAGTCGGGGTAGTAGCCATTCATAAGCGTTGAGCCGAGCGATTGTAGGGTGGAGGAGGCGGCGGCCGCGGTGTAGCTCGTGGAGGCAGTCGCAGCAGTAGCGAATGTCCTAGCGGTGGCAAATGTCGCAGCCTCGGTCACCGAAACCGCCGAGGTAGTGCTTGACGCGAGATCTGAGGTCGTGGTGATGCTGGCCAAGGTCGCAGACACCGGATTCAACGAGGAGCTCGATGCATTGTCCGCCGAGACTGTGGTAGAGCTAGTCACGGACGGAACTGCAGTGCTCGACATCGTCAATGTCGTCGCGGGCCGGGATCGAGGAGGCCCTGAACCGCTAAACGCTGGGGGTGACGATCGTGAGGCGCCGGACCTGCTGCCAGAAGGCGCCACAGGTGAGAAGGCAGACGAGATCGAGGTGGCCGACGGCGGGACTACAGATGTGGTGGAAGCTAGAACCGCGCTGGATCCGCCAGTGAGACTTGCTGAGTCAGTCGTGGCGCTGACGGACGCAAAGATCGACGCCAGGGACGAGCTGTCCGAGAAGGAGGGGGAGGATGAAGACAAGGAAGAAGGGAGGCTCGGAGTGTACGTTGAAGCGGTCACGGCGGAGGTGGCGTCAATCGTGGTCGATAAGGACATCGCGGAGGTCGTCGATGCGGTGAAGTCGTCAACTGAGACAGACGAGACAGCCGAGGATGATGCAATGCTCGTGCTGGACGTCGAGTCCGTCGACGCACTAGTTGTCGAAGGAGCAAAAGCCACCTGCTCCGTCGGCTGCACCCAGACCGTCTGAGTCTGCGTCATCTCCACTACCACCGTCGTTGTAGAGGTAATGGGGAGGAGCCGCTCGTGAAGACCGGCACGGCGAGGGAGATTGAGATGGATAGCGAGTGAGGGGAGACTGTTGAAAACGGCGAGGAGGATGAGGGGAAGCATGACGAGTAGCTGCCTGAGCTGGTAGTAGATCTAGGAGCCGGCTCCTGAGGCTATAATGACAGGTCAACTGCCGTAGAAAAGATAGTGTGTCCCGAGAGGGTGGTGGAGACGAGAGTAGGAGGGATGTGGAGGACCGAACCGAGCTAGTCAGCCAGATCTTCGGTATGGAGAAGGAAGACAGAGAGAGAGAGAGAGAGAGAGAGAGAAAAGGTGGATGATCGGACAAAGCCGCTTGTCCATCCCTTCCTGGTCCGGGCATGACTCCTACGGGTCAAGGTGATGTGTGGGTCAATAGTCCATCGGATGGTAGGGATGCGAAAATAGAGATGGCTGGAAGTGTTGAGGTGACACCGAATGTCAGCTACCACGTGGGTTTCGGTGATTTCCTGTGGGAGGTCGCCTTTCCATAGTAGGCCTGACATTCGTTCTCTTCATAGCAGACGAAATATGCTTCAGCTCCCTTATGTCCGATGAAGGTTCAGTTCAGCTTGACGATTCAAGCTGGAAATAGAAAACATCCTTGCCAGCGGCGCAACGGATATATGGACCCGGCAGAATGGAAAAGACATCTAGATGCATGCAGCTACTGACTGAGGTGCTGTGATTGTAACTTGAAGCTGCTGCCGGATGACACCCCGAGGCTGGGTTACCGCTCCCCGAGTGCAGTAAGACCCGTCTCGCTCCTCCGGCGATCCAGGTTCGTCTCGCTCCTCCGGCGATCCAGGTTCGTCTCGCTCCCTGTCCGTTCGACAATACTCTCGGAATCATTGTACATGGGAGGTCCACCATCGAGCGGGACTACGCCTCCTCCAAGGAATCCCCTCGATGCGATGGCGTAGGATGGCACCCGGTTGATCGGATCTGCTTCGGGCTCGGGAGTGTCGGCCCCTCCAAGGTGGAAGCGCCGCCGTCCGTGCTCGTGAGACGCTCTTCGCTCGGGAAGGTTTGTGAAGGAGACGGCGTTGCGTTGGGGCAGATCTGCATGGCCGTTCAAAGCCGCACCGGAGCTGTTCCGTAGAATCGGTTTGCCGGATAGCATCGGTTTGAAAGACGTGGATAAGTGGTTCATGATGAAGCCCACCCGATGCTCGTCGGCGCCGCGCTCCGGACTGGAGGCCCGGCTTCCGCCGCGACTTCCCGCGCTGTTTCGTCCGGATCGACTGTTGCGGCGACTGAGGGGTCGACTCGGTCCTCGGGACGCAGGAGGCGTGTCGTGCGGTGACGACCCGTTGGAGCTCCGGGAGCCGAGAGAGTAGAGCAGTTCGGAGTCCGCCCACGAGGACAATTGGCGTCGGGGAGGGACGTCATCAGGCTCGGAGATACCTGTCGGCGAGACCGGGCGGGAAGGAGCGTCAGGTGGAGTCACGTCGTGAGGCGATGGCTGGGGCGTGCCTTGTCGAGAGATGAACGCGGTGTTGCTCGAGTCCGCGACGGCAACCCGGTCGTAGACATGGTTGGTGTAGCTGGGGAGATCAACCTGTAGCGCCTCTTCGGCCGAAGCGCCACCGAAGAGGAGACCCCTCGAGCTGGCGCCGGATGCCCGAGCCTCTTCGAGAAGACTGTGGTCGAGAATGTTGACACCTAGGGCGCAGCGTAGTTCCGAGATGTGTCCGTCGGGATTTGAGATTGAGCACGACCACTTGATTTTATGCGTAATGAAGACGGGATGGACGGAGTGCGAAGCGGTGATCCAGGGGGGAATGGGAATCGTGAAGGAGGTGTCGATCTCGTCGTCGCCGATGAGGTCACCCGTGGAGCTGGAGGGACATGCAGCCGGCCCGGCGGCCGGCCCGTTGGGACGAGGTGTAACGGATGGCGCAGAAGTCACCAGGCTGCTGCGCCGAGACGGTTCATAGTGGAGCGGCTGACGCAACGGTTCTTCGCTCGCAGTGACCGCCTGACCATTTCGAAATTCGTGTCTTATGCTGATCGCGACGCGCGCATCCGCGTGGGACGAGTGACGGGTATGTACTCGAGTGTACTCTTTCACCACGGACAGGATCGACAAAACTTTGACGCCTTTGGCTAGTGGCATGAATTTGACGCTCACAGGGATGTCGTCACCCGCAGCGTACGCCTTGAACGGTATCGTGAGAGCGTACATGACCTTCCCCGGCCAGGTGTTTTCGATCTCGAGGGTCTGGTTGAATTCAAGGGCTTCGGGGGTATACGTGCGGGTCAGGGTGAAGGGTTTGGTGTCGTGAAAGTTGCTGGCGAAACCGGAGCGAACGACATCTGCTCGCAGCTTGTAGCCAATGACCGCATCGGAGGTGTAGGTGTGAAGGGTGGAGGGAAGGTTGCCGTCGAGCATGAGGGAGAAAGGAAAGGAATGGTGGCCGGCTTTCAGCGTATGGGTATGTCGTTTGTCTCCTTCGAGAAAAGACCAGTCGTGCGACATGACGGGATGGTTGTAGTGATGGTTGCGCGATGCGGGGCTGAGATCAGCGGGTTCGAAGCCTTCACTCACCCTATGCCCTCGGTATACCCCACCTTTGCCTTTCCCGTCAGACTCATCGAGATCTCCTTGATGTTGGCGGGTTCGTGGAGGTTGAGGTCGACCCGACCGGAGAGATATGCAGGATTCATGTCTCCGCCCTGCCCTCGCATCACCAGGTGGTCCGAGTCGAGGATGATCTCTACAGGCGCGACATGATAGCCAAACATGTCATTAAAAACCGGTGGAGAAGTGCCAAGGGAATCGGGCTCGAGGGTGTTCTCTCGCGATCTGAACAGGGCTACATCGGAATTTGCATGTGATGTCCCCCATGAATTGGCTCGTGTGGGTGATGCTGGGCGAGAGGAAGGTCGGGAAGGGGGGTGGGAGGATGATCCGCCCAAAGAGGCGAGACCATGATGAGACCCGGCGAAGAGGGGCATAGCGTCAAAGGCAGCCTTTGCTGGGGTGATTGCTGATGTGATGTGAGATCGAAGGATGGGAACGGGTGAAAAAAGGTTCCCCTATCGAGATTTGCAACGGGCCATGGAAAAGATGGTGATTCCAGATAGTGTTGATGATCCGTTCAATAACGGATATATACGGATAGGATGACGACGCGTGAGAGAGATAAGGATCTGAAATTTGCGGCAACAGGTCGTTCCGATCTCAGCCGTGTGCGAATTTCGTTATGTCCCTGTTTCCTAAATTCACACGTTTACGTGATATCATTGATCAACGTCAGCATGGCAGGACGTAGCGTCACGTCATTACACGCAGACTGGGACATTCATTTTATTTTTGTCGCCAATGTCACCCCGCATTTGTCCGCCTCCCTGCCAAGGGTCTCATCAGACGATCCATCTACTGCTTGTGTCCGTGACCGTTGCCTTGCCCAGCTGCGAAGCTCAGTCTATGAGCTCAGCAAAGACAACTTTCCGGCCACTCGTTTGGAGATGATCGCGGGCACGTCCACCCTCAGCATCACTGCCCTCATTGCATTATTCTTCCTGCACCGGACCCTATGTCACCGACTTTACGCGGGCGCAAATATACTCGTTGGTCGTGAAAATCCCCAGAAGAAGACAGGTTTCATTCTTATAAACCTTTCTCGGTTGTTTATCTCGCCTTTACATGCATATATCTCTGTGCAAGAAAGTAATGCTTCCGTGAGCTAGCTGTCTAGGCTCAACAAAGATGTCTTTCAGCCTCACCAAGGGAAGGCGATACTTGACAGAGCCCCTCAAGCCATCTCGAGAGGCACCATGATCATCCTGAGAAGCAGGAATGGTGTGGGATCGGGGAGACTTACGCGATGCAGGTCGCTAGGATCAGATTGTAATCGGATCAGTCAATCTGCTGGCCAAAGCGATCTGCTTCTCAGAGAGCGAGAAGCCATGCGGGCATCGTCGTTGCACTGTCGTCGGCGAGGCTCCTCTCGAAGCAACACAATAAAGGGTGAGGATGTAAATCAATAAATGAAGAGTTGATGAACTTTGTATCTGGCAGTCAGCACGACCAACGGTAATCAACTGGAGGTGGAGCAGAGTCAGCAATGCAGCCTTTCATGTTCCCGTCTGATCCTGGAGAGAGCATTGGAAGATGCCCATCACTTCGTCGCGATCTCGTCTAGACGATCGATTGGTCGTGAAGAGGGAGGCGATCGCGGCTGACGCAATTCTGTGTTCGCGAGCGGGGTGCAAGACGATCTGAGCAGGTCTGAGGAATACTTACAGACGCGACGCGTTTGACAAATTCGTACCACGTGGCATCGAACGGGCATGAATTGTGCGCTTCCTATATACTTCACTATCCTTCAATCGATCGGCCCTCTTCCCCATCCCGCACGATGACGGCGACACCACGGGACAAGATCATGTTACCGCCTCCTCCGATGTCGGTGGACACGTTGGTATCATCCACTCTCAACAGCGACTCCCCGTCCGCATCCCCCACAAATCTCTTTGCCAATGGCAGCGCTGGACCGAGGTATCGACGAGTCAGACCGAGCTTCTCCACTGCTGGACGCGGAAGGCAGGGAAGCGTCAGGATTCATGAGATGGTTGGGGAAGATGACATGGCACAGAAGCTGCCGACGTTGGTACCCGGCATCAGGCCGGCCTACTCCACGCCTTTACCCACCCTACCGATGGTCGTGCTCTGCATAGTGAGTCGGCCATTCAACCGAGCTGAAGCCAGGCGATGCTGTCCGAGCTGCTGGCGGCCAATCTATGCACTCCGTTTCTGCTAAAGATGGTGGAAGGTGGGTGCGATAATCGACCGCTCTAACATCAGGCTTCTTCACCGCCTCAGGACGAGAAAAGAACAGCGAAACGGAAGCCGCCGTCGGCCTCTGGACCGGTATGTCCCCGATTCGACTCGGCTGACAATAGGTAACCTCGTCTCCGTCTTCTTCATCACCCAATTCTTCACCTCCCTGCTGTGGAGCAGCATCGCGGACCGTCACGGCCGGAGAGCCGTCCTGGTGGCTAGCTTGACGGTGAGCTGATTCGAAGTACGTCGCTGATATTCAGGGCAGCGCGATTGGCGAGTCAGACACTTGCAGTCTTAAGAACCAGCTGACCGCACTAGCCCTGGCAATTTTCGGAACGTCCGAGTCGGTGAGTAGCTCGTTACATCTGCGCTGATCCGCAGCTCCCCGAGGCGATTTGCGTCAGGCTCGTGCAGGGCATCTTCGGTGGGGCGGTCGGAGTGGTGAGTGATCCTTGTCGTCCGTGCTAAGATTCAGTTCCGAGGGTCCATCCGCGACATCACAGGTGCGCCATGGAATCAGACCCTCCTAATGCTTAGACGACACCAACGCCACGAGAGCCTACGCCGTCCTTGGCTTCTCCTGGGGCTTCGGTGGTGTGATCGGACCGGTAGGTCGCCAATGATTCCGCGCTGACTTTAGATACTCGGCGGCGTCTTCGAAAGTCCGGCCGACAATTTCGCGGGGACCTTCCTCAGTCGCATCGGTTGGTCCGATCCAATAGGCCTGCCTGACTCTGCAGGTCTCTTCCAGAGCTTCCCGTACCTCCTGCCCACCGTTATCGCCGGTATCATCCTTCTCATCGGGGCTGTCCTCGCCTGCTTCCTCTCATGGGACGGCGGAGTCCGAGGCGGCAGCCGGATCGCCCTCTCCGTCGAAAAGAAAGAACCTCTCGCACCGCTGGAACCGAACGGCTCGCCGGCGCCGTCACATCTCACCGCTGTGCCATCTCTGCGGAAGAAAAGGAGCCTCCTCTCACCCGGCGCGGAGGAGGCAGCCGCCAATGGTGCAGGCTATCCCGGCCTTTCGAGCTCGTTTAATCCGCGTCGAGATAGCAGAGCGAGTCTCGGTACCGCCTACGGGTGTGTCCGCTCGTTTTATTGAGCTGACGACAGATACGGCGGTATCCGATCCAAGCACCCCACCCTCGCTACCAGAGCCGCGATAGAAGCGGCGCGACGCGTTTCCACCGCCACTTTCCGCCCCGAGCCAGAGGACGAGGAGACAGACGAAGGACCAGCGCTTGGGTTTGCGCAAAAGCTACTCATGGGTGAGTGATCTTACCGCACTTCGCTTACACCCAGCCAACGAGGAAAACACCTTCAATATCAACGACCTCTGGGTCTCCGCCGCCGTTGCTCAAGACACTGCCGTCTTTGACGACGAAGACGAAGCCGATCTCGACGAGGACAACGAAGCCGTTGATTCGCCCTCACAATCTCTCGCCCCAACGCCTGGCTCCGACCGGCCCGGGCAAAGTCAGCAGGGGAGCGCGTCTCGTGGTCGGAACCGGATGACGAGCGGTAGCAGAGCAATGTACAGATCGATCCCGGCGCACCGACTTTCAGTGTCCCAAGGCGGTCGGCGATTCAGCACAGCGTCCGGTCAGATGCCTACGATCTTCTCGAATACGGGTTTGGCGATGCAGCCCGGCATGGCTTTGGACGATTCGCCTGGGTTGACCTCCCCCACAGCAGACCCATTCTTCCCTCCGCAGACTGAGAGGCGCACCGCACCTCTCGGTGGACTTAGCGCAATCGCCGAGAGGCCCGGCCAGCTGAACCTCAGCGAGTCGTCGCCGCTCGTCAGCCCGAATGTCGAGATGACCGAGAAGGCTATATCGGCATGGCAGGCTCTGCCAGTGATGATGATTGTTCAGGTAAGTACTCAGAGAGAACTATTCTCACGTCCGCAGTATGGTCTGCTCGCGCTGCACAATACCACCCACGACCAGGTTTTCTTGTCATTCCTCGTCACGTAAGAAACCATCTCCCTCCTCCGCTGACCTCTAGGCCGTACCGCTCCGGAGGCCTAGGGCTCAATCCGGCTAGCTTCTCCTTCGTCATCGCTCTCATGTGCCTCTTCCAGCTCGTCTATCAATTCTACCTCTATCCGCGCCTCGGGCCGCCTCTTGGCCGATTCTCGCACCTACAGATGTTCCGCATAGGGTGCTCCCTCTATATCCCGTCGTATCTGGCCCTGCCACTCCTGCACTCAGTCGCCTCGCCAAACTACTCCGGAGGTTTCGTCGTGATGACCTGTGAGTGAAGATGCCCGAGTCAACGATACTGATTTCCCGCAGTACTCACCATCATCACGTGAGCGGTCTCACTTTATTGATTCAAAATAGCTAATCCGCCTCAAGCGCCGTTCGGTACTGCGGTGGTACACTGGCTTACACCTCTGTCATGGTTCTTATCGTGAGCGAACCCGGCTTATGGCGTACTGATCATCTCCCGCAGAATGCCATGTCACCGCCCAATGTCGTTGGCCTGGCGAATGGGCTCGCGCAGAGCACCGTCTCCTTCGCCCGATTTTTCGGTCCTGTCATCGGCGGAGCGGTAAATGATTCACATCCGGCTGTCATGTCGCTAAATCTCTGTAGGCATGGTCCGCCAGCATCAACGGCAACCCAAGCGGGTATTTCACAGGCTTCTACATCGTCACCCTTGGCTGTGCCATCCAATGGTCCCTCTCTTTCCTCATTCGCTAAATTCGCATCCGTCCACATCGAAAGCATGAGATCACCTCTCCAAAAGCCCATAGTATAGCATTACACGACAAGAGTGGATAGTTCATCGCATTTTACGACTGCATGTCTCACATGTGAATTTCTCTATGGGATCGATCCATTTCCGGCGGAAGCGGTTACGAAATTTGGAAACTAACTTTGACATTGTATTCCGGTTCACACCAATATGAAGACCGTTCATGGGAACCTAAGTCATGCGATGCGCGATAACTACGATGAGCATGGCGTGGATGAAGTAGATGCGGATCCTGCTCTAAAAAAGTGTCCAGCTCACTCCCTTCTTAGTATTATCGTAAAGTCTCATCGACCTATCGCAACCCGTTCTTTGCCGGCATCAAAAAGGCAAAGGGCTGCTGCTCAAGCCAATGTGCGATATCTGACGACGTTATCAGGTACTATGGACGTTCATGAATCGATGGTGGGAGGAAGAAGGGAAAAAGCTGTACGAAGAGGAAGCCGAAGGAAGTCTAGGTCGAAGCCTGAGAATACTGGATATGGCGGCAGGCAGGTGAGAGAGTTTTTGATGGAAGACGCCTCAGCTGATGAGGACCAGTGGGGAAGTCACGCTATGTCTCTTGGAATGGGAAGACTTTGGCAGGCGCGGTACCACCCGTCCTCAAGATTTGGCTGGACCCGCATTCCCCCTTGCGGAACAGACCACGCCGACAGCGGCACGACCCGTTTTCATTCCCCCAAACGCACTCAGAAACCGGCCCGAGCCCACGATTGGCTCTTCTGGCCATCGCGCACAGTTTCGTGGGGCAGTGCCTCCCAATCTACCAGCTTCCTATAGAGGAATGGCCATTGTTGCGACAGATCCAGTGAGCTCTCGAGTGAAAGGAAAGATCTCTCCCTCACTCACGTAGCTCGTAGTACACAGTCCCAGCCTATAATAGTAGGACCTCACGCTTGTGTCACCCCCTGTCCTTCACCGATCTTGCCAATGGTCAACTCCCGCCAGAAACCGACTCACCCACCGATGGATCACCTATCTGGGACATGATGATCTGCTCTTTCGCTCTTCACCTTGTACTTACCCCTTCGGAGCTGTTTGCGCTTCTATATGAGATGAGCGGCAGGGCGACTTGGCTCATCGTGGTGGCTCCTCACAAGAAGCCTGAGGTGAGTCATTGAGAGCAAGTCCCTGCTGATATTGTATAGATCAAGGAGACCTGGGGATGGGCCAGGTGGGAGATAGCTGCATGGAAATCAGCTGGTGACAAGGTGTACTCTGGTGGAGGAGATTTGGAGAATGACGAGGAGACGGAGCTGGAGATCGTTAGGGATAGGTACATGGAAGAGCACTAGAGGCGGGAGCTGATCATGCCAACTTAGGGTCAAGTTGCGACTATATCGTAGTAACAACAGTTTCTGATCCAAACTCATGCTGTCGCAAGCATAGCGATCCGAGAAGGTCGGACAAACAGCCTATCCGACGGTCACAGACGGTGAAGGCATCTGAAACAGCTTCAGGGGGAGGCTTCTTGCCGGCGCGTTCCAGGCACTTTTCTGACGCGTCGTCAATCAGCGTGTTCTGAATCTCGTCGGCATCGTTCCCCTCGTACAGGTGCGCTTCTCCGCACATCGCTTTACACTCCAACCAAAATCTTTCCGATGTCGCCAAGATTACGATAATCGCCATGTCACTCGAGCATCCGTTGGCTCCGCCGAAAGTCATCATCACACCGTCTACACCGCTTCCCTCATCCCCCCAAACGCAAAATCGATCCTCACCTCAGTGTCGAAAGGCTCGCTTCGATCGTCACCGTTCGGTTTTCGAAGGACTCGAACGCGACAATCGACACCATTCACCGACACATCGGGCTTTTCGCGAGCGGCCCAGATCACACTCTGTCGTCGTCTCCTTTGTCTTTCTCCTACTCGCCACACTCCTCGTCTCTTCGTCCTTGATTAGCATCGCGCCCTGCAATCTCCTCACTGCGCCAGATCTCGATCGAATGTTCTCAAGCGTCAGCCGGGCTATGCAAGTACGGATGCGACTGGCTCTCGATGTACGACATCGTCAATCGATATCGACGACACTACAAAACCTGATGCAACGAGACGATCGGTCACCGAGCAGCACGCAGAGTACCTTTTCGGTCGCTGCAGGCGATTCGGCGACATTTCACCAATCCGACGACTCAGCAGGAATACGGATAGGAATTTTCAAGTCCGATGACGCTTGGAAGGCAAATTTACGGAAATCGGAGATGGTGTTGGGCCTAGTGGAATCTGAATCGACGATCGAAGCGTGGGACTTCCACTGAGAATGCATCTGGCATGCACAACAATCATGCAGTTGCAGAGACGGTGAAAGCGGTAGCTCGCCCTGTAGCTCTGCCCCGGTTATGTGAACATACCGGGCATCCGCCCGCTCGTACCCGTACCGCTGCCGAGTACGAGAGCTTCGAGCCAAGGCCGCGAGTTTGGAATTTGACGCTTCGTCGATTGTCAGAGGAAAGCAAATAGCTTATCGACGCGTGTTCAGCTCTGGTTGGTAGCTCGACATCGCCGTCCGGAAGAGCGCATGCCGCATGTACGATATGTCGACAAAGGTAGATGAGCACCAAGGGCGCCAAAGACGCGATCGCGGTCGGCGGAAATGCCGGGAGTTTACACACCTCACAGATTCCCCTGGCTGAAGCAGATGAGCATGAGCCAGCGGAGCTGCGAGTACCTACATGACGAGCAAGCGCTTCCAGTCTGTCCTGCTTGGAGCTCCGCCGCGAGAACACCGCAATCTCCGTTGAGAATGCGCTGGCAGCCTTCGAGCAGTGACGCCTTTGGAGCGTCAGGACTTGGCCAGATCGTCAACTCACGTGCAGATTAGACTCTTGCAAGATCTTCACCAGAGCTGGCTTGAGTCCAGGGATCTGGAGGCCATCCCGAATCCTTCGAATGAGCCGTATAGGATTGATCTCCGCGCCGACATGCTCGAGGAGGGCACGTATAAAGTCTGGAGATGTCAGCGTATCCAGCGGGTCTACTCACCAGGCCGAGTTTCCGAGTACTGCAGCAGATCCTCCCAGAGATCCTCGTCGGCCTGCTCTTTAGCAAAATCGATAGCCTAGACGTAAGCACGGCCTGAGATTGCGCTTATTACCCTTTGCACGTCACCCAATCGCTCGATGATAAGCATGAGTGCCTGCTTATTGTTGCCCATCCTACCCAGGAGGAAGACCATTTCGGGGACGTAATCTCGATCGCTGCAAATATGATACGCCTGCAAGTCAGCGCAGACGACATATCAAGCCTTACCTTTTCCAGGTCGTAATAGTTGCTGGCACGCAAAAATGGCATGAGGCGGGTCTCATCGTATGTAGCGTAAAGCTCGACCTAGAGTGTAAGTCCCGCAAAGACGGGAGGTGCTCACCATCCGATCGCTGTATGGCAGACATATCTGAGGATCCTTCTCGAATAAAGCGTCCAGATACATATGAAGGTATTGTTGCCGCGCTTCAAGCTGCTGCACTACGCGGTCGATCTGGGTAGGGTTAGTTTCGCGGTGATGAAATTTTGCGCATTCACAGGTATGGAGTGTGTGTGGTCTACCAAGAGCTGAATCGCTGCCCCGTGCTTGCCTTCGGCGAGTGACTCATCTTCTCGCCTACGATCAAAGTCGACCAGCAGCAGGGCTTGATCCTGAACGGCGGTGAAGAGGTTGTGTTCTCTGATGAGATTGAAGACATTCGGTCGGCGAAGGCGCAGGAGGAACGCCAGGGCCTTCGCAGGTTGGCGGTTGACAAGGTATCTGTTGGAGATCAGCCAGTCATGCATAAGGAGCTCGATCAATAAATCGCTCACAGCTCTCCAATGCATTCTAGCAATATCGAGTCGTCCTTGTTCGCGTCCAGCTCGCATTGTACCGCACCAATGACCGTGCCGAAGTCGTAAATGGTGGAAGGCCAGGATTTGATAATACGAAGCAATGCCTTGCCGATCAGCAGGGCTGAGAAATGTATTGCGACGTACAGATTTGTCGTTCACCAGAAGATGACCGAAGATCATCTCATACACTGGTCTGCTGAGCTGAGGGTCGTGTGTCGGTATCATTGGGATAATCGGCTTTGCGACATGAGCGGGGATCTCATCGAGCGATCGCGAAAGGATACGTACAGTTAGCTGCTGATATTGAACGAATACGTAAATCCATCTCTCCCAGGCAGCGGCATCCCGAGCCAAGACCTTTGGTGCTAGTGAAGCGGCGCGATCGTATTCGCCTACTTCGTCAGTAGGGTAGACTGACCGGTGCTCACCTCGATCTGTCAGATGCTGCATGTATTGAAGGCCGATCGCCTTGACGTCTACAGCACTACCATGTCGCTTCTCCAATTCCTCGGCAGCCACGAGCGCCTCTTCAAAGCGTTCCCGCTCCACAAGCCACTCAATGTGATCCGCCTGATCTCTCGGACGAACGACCACCACGTCCGAAGGGCTGGCCACAAAGAAGACGTCATCACCGGGGCGTTGAGATCGGACCAGGGCGTAATCATTGCACCCGTACATGTGGAAATTGGCCAAGCTAAGAGCGTCCGCGGTCATCTCCTCGCTTGCTTCTATGATGCGCAATTCCGGGCGGTTCGCAGCCTTGCGTCGCTGTTCTTGCGGGTCCTCCGTCGCCTCATTTTCGTAGGTATCTGGAGGAACATATGCTAGAACGACGTACGAAGATTTGAACTGTGCGATGCCGGATACCATGCAGTCGACTTGAAATATAGCCGTCATTTCCACTGTCAATGGCGGGAGATTGCCGGAAGACTGCGTGCGGGCCCGAGAGCGCACACGGACGATTTTGATATGATCTGCCCATCCGATGATCAAGGTGGTGTCGTCCTTCCAGAGGAGCGAACACTTGAATAGCTCTGCTCGCGGCGCGTTGGCTCCCCGATCGATATACCCTATTCTCTGACTGCTGGAGGTGTCGTATATTTTGACGCCCTAATACCATCAGCAAGAGCAAGAGGCTGAACTCACCAGATCATTCGCCCAAGCGATGAGAGATCCCCTCCACTCCACCGCCCAGATCGGCCCTTCGCCTGAATGCAGTATCTGCTCCTTGTATCCCAACCATCCTTTCTCCTGCAGAATAAGGTTTCCAGCCATCCCTCCACAGACAAAAGCTCTGGTCGTCTTCTTCGCGAAACCGGGCTCTAAAGCTACTGCCTTCATCGGCCGCTTATAGTCGAAAGCGTATGACTCGGTACTGGTGAGACAGTAGACTACGATACGGCCTAGGATCTCTCAGCTACGAGTCTCAAGCTGATCGTGCGCCTACCTTCCACACTGGCGGTAGCCACAAACTCATTATCCTCATCCATCCTCAGACAGGTTACGCTCGCTGCATGAGGTCGAAAGGAATTGACTTTTGATCCTTCGTAGGTGAGTATATGGACCATGCCATTATGGGTACCAAGCGCCTGCAGAGATCAGATGGAATCTTGGGCCTAAAGATCAGGCTCACGATGACTCTTGGGGATACTTCAATGGCTGATGCTGTATCTCGCGCCAAGATCTCGGGCACGCGACCCTTCAGACGGCTGTACTTTAAAGCCCTGTACGATGGAATGAGCGGATCTCCTGACATGTTTGCCTCATCGCACTGACGGCTCCTCCTCATCCTCCTCGCTTCCATCCAAACTCCCATCCTCGTCTTCTCCAGGGGAAGAATGCAAATCCTCATTCTTCTTGCCATCCCTTTCGATCTTCCTGACTCCGTTGAGACTCTCTTCAGGGACACTCTCTTCAGGGTCGGACACTTCAAAAGCCCTCTCTTTGCCTTTCCTTGACGTTTCCGAACTCGAAGAGGACCGCTTTCTCGAAGAGATTGATAAGGAGCGTGAAGGTCCAGCAACGGGATCGGCTTGAGGCGAGTTATTTGCCCCGTGGAATGATTTCGACGAGGTGTTTTGAGATCGTTGTGATGATGATGATGATGATGATCCGACAGTGGTCGCTGACATCACGGCCAGAGTTCAAATACAGCTCGGTGGCTGCCCATACCAAGTCGCAAAAGACCGCAGGGATTTCAATGGGGTCTCCATACCCGAGAAATCATGACGTGGGTTCATTCGCTGAAGGACACCGCTCCTTTCCACCTATTCAACTCCTGGTATCAGTGACCCCGCTATCGTCTGAGAACCCTTGACCAAACATATCTGGTACCATGACGGACGCTCGGATGACTGACAAGGAGCTCGCCGAGATCAATGCGGTAAATTAACTCCCTCTGATCAGTTCCCATCCCATTGGAAATGCTTAAGACGCTTCCAGGCCGCTGCCATCAGGGAGTATGGGGCGAACCCAAGGATGGGTGAGCTTAGCTCATCTTATATACCCATCCGGTTTCTGACCGTGGATGATAGATTATCGGACGGTAGCAGCCGTCAACGGGTTAGTTCCATCATGAGAATACACACATCACTTACCGAGCTCAGGCCATTGGTCGTCCTCGACAACGTCTCCGTGAGTTGGCTTGATGAACTTTGGATTCTTTACTGATGGATACATAAAGTTCCCATCTTACAACGAGATCGTCCAGCTAACTCTACCCGATGGGACCGTCCGCGGTGGTCAGGTGCTCGAGATTAGCGGGAAGAAGGCTGTCGTGCAGGTCAAGGATAGATCTTATATTCCTGTCCCAAACTGACACTTTTCCCAAGGTTTTTGAGGGTACCTCGGGCGTGGATACTTGGGCTACGCGTATTGCTTTTTCCGGTGCATCCATGAAACTCGCCGTTTCCGAGGACATGTTGGGTCGAGTCTTCAACGGTAGTGGTAACCCCATCGACAAGGGACCCAAAGTGTGGGCGGAAGATTCCCTTGACATCAACGGTGAGCTTGAATGTTTGTAACTGCCGCTCATTCTCAAGGATCTCCCATCAATCCATACTCCCGCATCTATCCGGAGGAGATGATACAGACCGGCATTTCGACCATCGATACTATGGTAAGTCTCATCGCGATTTGATCGAAGCTGACTAGCAGAACTCGATCGCTCGTGGACAGAAGATCCCGATCTTCAGTGCAGCAGGTATGGGTGTTCTATCGAGATCGCATCCCTACTGATTTCGACTAGGCCTACCCCATAATGAGGTCGGCGTCCTTGACGTGAGCGTGGACATTGCCTTACTAGTCTCAGATTGCCGCGCAAATATGCCGTCAAGCCGGTCTCGTGAAACGACCTGGCGCGACCAAAGGTGTGCATGACGGTCACGAGGACAACTTCTCCATTGTCTTCGCCGCCATGGGTGTCAACATGGAGACTGCGAGGTTCTTCAAGCAGGACTTTGAGGAAAGTGGGAGTATCAGCAATAGTACTCTCTTCGTCAACTTGGCTTCGGACCCAACGTGAGTAGCCCTCTCGAGAAAGCGCTCATACGTTTATAGGATCGAACGCATCATTACACCTCGTCTCGCCCTCACGACTGCCGAATATTTCGCTTATCAGCTTGAGAAGCATGTGCTGGTCGTCATGACGGACATGTCCAGGTGCGTCATGCATGCGTTGGAGTCGCGACCTCGGCTCACCTCGAATAGTTATGCCGACGCTTTGAGAGAGGTCGGTTTCTAACAAGACCACGCTGACCTTCAGGTCTCGGCTGCCCGCGAGGAGGTGCCAGGTCGTCGAGGTTATCCAGGATACCTCTATACCGATTTGGCGACACTATATGAACGAGCCGGTCGTGTGGAAGGTCGCAACGGATCGATCACGCAGGTACCCATCCTTACCATGCCAAATGACGGTCATTTACATTCCTGGCCAATTCGTTCGACACCCGCTAACCCCTCTACGTAGATATTACTCATCCCATTCCCGGTATGCGCCTCTTTCCTCTCCATAGCTGCTACGCTGACCCGAGAAGACTTGACTGGGTACATCACTGGTAAGCCAGATGCATCGACTTGATTGACGTGTCTGTAGAGGGTCAAATCTTCGTTGACCGTCAATTACACAATCGCCAAATCTACCCTCCCATCAACGTCCTCCCGTCCCTGTCTCGCCTTATGAAGAGCGCCATCGGCGAGAAATTGACACGCAAGGATCACGGCGATGTATCGAACCAGTTGGTGAGTCACTTCTCTTGAGCATAGGTAACGTCGTAGTACGCCAAGTATGCTGTCGGCAAGGATGCTGCCTCGATGAAGGCTGTCGTCGGAGACGAGGCTCTGTCCGCCGATGACAAGCTGGCCTTGGAGTTCCTGGATCGCTTCGAGAAAGAATTCGTCGGTCAAGGTGAGCAATGGTGCAGGAGACCCCGCTCATAATGGTTAGGCTCATACGAAGCACGCACTATCTTTGAATCTCTTGATATTGCTTGGGACCTTCTTCGCATTTTCCCAAAAGAGTCCTTGAATCGAATCAGTCCTAAAGTGAGTTGGATTATCGAAATAAAGATGGCGCTGACGAGTGCAGATCCTCACCGAGTTCTATTCGCGCAAGGTGACACGGCAACCAGAGGCCAAATCAGCGCCTGACAAGAAAGAAGAGAGCCTCATAGATGCCTGATGATGCTTATGCTACGCCTACGATATTTGCTCAAGTCGCTCCCGGCTGCCCGATTTTTGCGGAACTGCGCTCCTCCTCTCTCCTTCGCAAACGAGCGTCTACCTCGCGATCCAATGCGACCGTTCTCTCCCAGACCTCCATGTCTAAACAAGCTTCGGGATGAGATATGGCCAACAGCCTGGTAATGCTCATGAGCCAGAAAGTCGGTCGTCACCCACCTGGCGACCCTCATCTGACGCTTCAGCTTTGCCTCCGCCTGTTCAAGCCCAATTCGCCCATCTTTTGGCTTGACATGACCGCTCGACGCGGCCGTCTGTCTGCTTTTCACGAAGTCGTCCTGTATTCGCTGCGCCACAATGTCTGGAATGACGAGTTTGGCAGAATGCTCTTGGGACGAATGGGCGGCCAGATATGCGCGAAACGCCGTGAGCCCCTCTGCCTTGGGAGCCTGAGTAGAGGCTTCAGAAGAGGATCCGCGAGAGAGAGGGATGTGAACGTCAACCTAGGATCCGGAGGAGATGAGTACGGATCGGGAATCCAACTTTTCACTCACAGGCAAAAGGCTCTTTCCCTCACTGAATACTGCTACTCTCAGGTGACAATCCATTTTTAAATCATCCATGAAAGGGTATTCGTAGCGCAGCTTCTGCTGCTCAACGCAGTCAATCAAAGCTTTGATATTCTTCACCGCCTTCTCGTCCAATTGACCACCTTCTCCCATCTCATCTTCTTCAACAATCAAGACCGTTCCTTCGCCGAGCTGGAGTATCCCTGCGTCGAGGTTGGAAGAGTCGGTCGAGACGGGGTAGAATGTTGATGAGTTCAGCAAGGAGATTGAGAGAGGCAGTGGAACCACCAAAGGGCTAATGGAGGAGACGACAGCGGTGAAAGTTGAGGGGGATGCTGAAGATGCGGGCCGTAAGAAGTTGATGGCGATTGTGCCGAGGGGCGGCAGGGACGTGGGTCGAGCAGTCGGTGTTGAGAGAAGGAGTAGCAAGAGATATTCGGCAGCGATCTGGTCAGGAGGACTGAATGCCGTTGCCAGGTATTCGATCAAGGCTGCTCGCGTTTTGGCGGTTGCATCTCCACTGCTTATCAAATATGCTCGTCCGCTGGAGGGATACGCGATTAAAGCCGGAGCAAGCACGTGAATCGTCGGCACGATGCATGGGTCTTCGCAGTCGCCGGGAGACACTGGGGATGGCATCGCGGAGGATGAGAGGATCCCAACAAAGGTATACGAGGAGGCCGGCGTATACAAGGCATCTCCATAAACCTGAACAAAATGGGTTAGCGATTCAGAATGACTCAATCCGGAGTGGTCTTTACCTTGACGATCGCGCCCAGAGGACTGCCTTGCTTGCTAGGCAAAGGAAATTTGAAACGGACAGCGGAAGGTAGCATTCGTGTAGATGCTTCTAGATCCAAAGTACCGATGGCATCCGTCAAGGAAGTTGTGGGATCAGATGAAGCGGCCCATGCTTGCTCCCCTGGTATCCTGATGAACCATGTCAACGATCTCTCCCGAATCGATCAAAGGATTTGCGCACTCTACACCCCAGCCTACCCATCTTTCCTGGAGCCTGCCCCAATCCACCTCGGAATCAATCGGCTGATCGAGATTCGCAGGAAGATAGACCTCCAAGGGGTAGCCGGTGTCTTGCAGGAGACATCTGAACGAGACCACGGAGAGGGGCGATGAACGAGTAGAGTAAGGGGGAGCCTTTCTTCGCGTTCAAATGCTGGGATAACATTCGAGAGGGAAGAAACTCACGGTTGAGATATCGTTTAGGTTCGCTTCGACCTCTTGCAAGTAAGTCTCAAACTCCGGGATAAGATCTGAGAAGAGGCCGTCAAGGAGAGGTAAAGAAGATTCGAGAAAAGATTGTCCTACCCGATCCACTGTCATGCTCGTGCAAGACTGTTTTCACGATCTCTTCAACGTCAATCATGTCGCTGAGAGATTTACAAATGGTTGACTGAAGATGCGTTCAATCAATCGCCCTCGACGCGTAGAGTAGGAGGGTTCTCATGCTCTCGCTTCGATTACGTAATGACGGATGTTTACACGTTTCCTTTGCTACTCAAAAGCTCTCTTTCCACTTGACACTCTGTTTTCCACAGGTCTACGAATTTAGTGCGATGGTAAGCACGAGTAGATAATCAGAAGCTTGGACATTATCGCTCACACACGAAGCACAGGCCGCCAAGACGACGAAGCCTGTCCCGGTTGAGACGCAACATGAGGATATGATTGTGCGGGTTGGAGCTTTCATGCAGTCATCCAAAACTGATTGTTTTTCCTTTTCAGCACGACGCTCAGCTAGACTATTATGGCAAGAGACTGGCGACATGTTCATCAGACAAGACGATACGGATATTCAACGTCGTCAAAGGGGAGGCAAAGGGCGAGCCCGCCATCTTGAAAGGGTATGTCTTCGATTCATACATGTTGCTCATCATCATCATCACATGGATCTCACTCATTCCAGTCACACCGCTCCAGTCTGGCAGCTCGCTTGGGCTCATCCCTCATTCGGGTCCCTACTGGCTTCTTGCTCATATGATGGTCGAGTGTTCATCTGGAAGGAGGCGGGGCCAGGGCAAGGGAGTGGTAGTGGTGGGGAGCTGCAGGATGGTTGGGAGCGTATCAAAGAACATACTTTACATACTGCTAGCGGTGAGTCACGATCCGAGACTCTGAGTCGACTTGCCCTTACACTCTCTCTTTCAGTAAATTCGATTGCATGGGCACCTTATGACCTCGGACCTATGCTCGCTTGCGCTTCAAGCGATGGCAAAATCTCGGTGCTAAGTTTTCAGAGTAGGTCAGGTCGCTGCAGACTCAGCCAACCGCTCATCGGTCCATCTCAGATGACGGCTCAACCGACGCATCCATCTTCCCCGCACACGGTACCGGCGCGAACGCTGTCAGTTGGGCACCTTCTGTCGTATCAAGCGCTTCGACTCCTTCCGACTCAAACAGACCAAACTCTGCCACCACTCAGCTCTCGGTTCAAAAGAGATTCGTTTCTGCCGGTTCTGACAACTTGATCCGCATCTGGGGCTTTGATGAAGAAGGCAAGAAATGGGCAGAGGAGGAAGTGATCAAGGAGCATGATGATTGGGTCAGGGATGTGGCGTGGGCTCCAAATATCGGGCTTCCAGGAATGTACATCGCCTCAGCCTCTCAGGTAAGTGGATGGTGGTCCTCAGTATGTGGGCTGACGGAGCATGTATCGCTTGCAGGATAGAACCGTCATCATCCATACTCGACCATCCTCATCATCTCCTTGGACATCCAACGCCTTGCTACCGAATGCTCCCAGCTCGAAAGATCCACATTTCCCCGACGCCGTCTGGCGAGTTAGCTGGTCGCTTGCCGGAAATATCCTCGCCGTCAGTTGTGGAGACGGTAAAGTGAGTCTATGGAAGGAGGGTGTGGGACGTGGCTGGGAGTGCGTCAGTGACTTCTCGAGTTGATACTCGCCGTCATATGCATACGCAACCGATAATGGCCATGAAATCTAGGCAGGGTCTTCATGTTACTTGACTTGCCCAATGCTGCTTGAAACTTTCGGCCTGTTAATGGGGTCAGTCGATGATGGGGCCGTCAACCCACCTTTGAGACGAGGTCAGTCCAAGGTGTCTTTGACGTGCCGTTGAGGACTAGGACAAAGGTGGGACCGCTCGGCGGTCGAGTAGATGGAGGAGGGACGGATGGAGGGATATCGGGGGACGAGATGGGGACCGAGCATAGATATAGACGGCCAAGCTGTGTTCACCCATCAGTGACTGTCTTACCCGGTCTACCCACTTCGCATTGCACGCGCGAAGACTCGTCCTCCTCCCATTGTGAAGCGAGACCGAGCAGTAGCCTGAGCCTCTCCGGACCTGCAAGCCATTGGCCTTCCTCCTCGACTCCATCAGATTCGTGATCGGTCGAGCCTGCAGCGTCATAGCTAAACGTCGAAGCCGAACTGATCAACTGCCCTTGTGGCTTAATCAGGAGCGCAGTGTGAATATATGGATTCAACTCGGCAACTAAAATGTCCCTGAGATACTGGTCGATGCGAGAGGGGGACACCAGCATCTTCCGACATGTACAGGTTCTCTCGGAAGTCCTAAAACGAGGATTGAATCGACAAAGTATCGCCGAATGATGGTTTAGTCACGTGACGCGAACATTCAACCGTTTAGTCATTTCCAGGATGCGGTTTTGACAGGCGTTTGAAGTCCGTCGAGATTATGGCCTTCATCATTGAACGGGTTGCACGTCATCTTTAGAGAACATAAGTTTGGGATTATTCTCTGTCCTTCCGGTCCAAGTACCTGCATATGCTTCTCTATCTTTTTTGTCAAAATGCGGTCTCGAAGTAGTCTCAACAAACGTCCGATTGGCCGATCTTTGGTCCCAACATCATATGAAGAAGCTCAACGCAACGCGCCTTTCTTCTCTTTTAGCCTTCCAGCTTCACAAACTTGCAGGCTGGCCGTATGTAGCCAATGACAAATTGTTGGGCCAACACTATGCCGTAGGACGCAACAAGGATAAAGAGCTGGAAACATATCCGACAAGGCCTCAGCGTATCAAGATTGAAGTCACCATACAGTATCTTTAATTCATCCATTTTGCTGCCCAAACAGTGACTTGGACTGTAATACCTGAACATATTGACCGCCTTCAATCCTACAATCGGTCAAAAGTGGCACAAATGGTGAAAGGTATGAAACAAACAGCTCGTGCCACGTCGGTACTTAGGAGGCCGAAATCCTCAGGAATTGGAAAACCCCATTGTTGTCCTTCAGGATCTGTCACTGAACGGGGTGACGTGCTGGACTGGAGTACATTACGGTGCCCTATTCTAGTAGATAAACTGCTGCGCCACTTCTATTGGCTGATACAGCTGTCGTGACTCCAAAAGCGCTATAGTTGCGAGAGTTGTGAACCCGCACAAAAATAATCATGGATCCTGCCCCAAGAGAAACCATTCTTTGAATCATGCCCGGATTTCATTACAAGTCCAGTGACTACATCTAGTCTAAGTAGACAGAAGACTACATCTAGTCCCAGTAGACAGACCTTCGCCATCTATCGTTCTTTCTGAGAGTAGGTCTCAAACAAGACACAGCGGACGCAAGGAAGCACTTGACACGTATCAAGATGGTTTGTGTCACGGTGCTACGTCGACCAGCAAATAGGCCGCTCAGCTCCTGTAATCGGCGACGGTCGTCTGAGCTTCGGCAAAGTTGGACTACCGTGGTCGAACTTAGCTGGAATAACTCGAGGACACGCGTGGGTGTAGCCGAGTTAAGTGCCGGTCGAGTAGCGTGGGCTAGAGATGCAGAGGCTATGAGTAGGCTAGGTGACTATAGTGACTTTTTACTTAAATCTCGAATCGCTGGTTCTCCCCGACTCATGTCCATCCCTCTTATACGTCGTCTTTGTCAGGATAAGGCGATCTCGTCTTCCGGTCACGTGACCGCCTGCGCAGTCCCGCTGCCGCTTTTCAATTAGTTTGATGTTTCATACTTTCCTCCTTATGCATTTCGTCAATATTTAACAAATCCGACCGACAGTACTTCAATTGCCAACATTGCAAGCAACAAAAGCGATACAATAATTGACTATTCATCCGATGCCAGAGCTTTCAATGCAAATACGAATTTTGACACTTCAACTGCGGACCCGATATTCTTCGTAGACTCTGGCGCATCCCATCACATGGTAGCCGACAAGAAACTTTTAACAAGTCCGCAGTCAATTCCGACAAAGCAGGTTGTGATTGGCGATGGAAGTCGACTCGAATGCAAGCAACAAGGCGATTTGCAACTCGGTAAACTCCTTTTACACGGCGTCCTTGTTGTCCCTGGCCTGGATCGTAACCTCATCTCGGTTGGCAATACTCCACACACCACCAAGTGGGAGTTTGACAAGCACGGTGCGACCTTGCGCAACAACAATAATGGCGACAATCTTTTGACCGCCCATCTGCGCGCCGGTCTTTACTCCGTCAAGGCGAGCCAACTCGCCTTTGCCCTCACCGCTTCCACGGCTGACTTGCTTCATGATTGGCACCTCCGTCTAGGCCATCTAAATGTCAAGGACGTTATGCGTTTAAGCAGGGCAGGAAGGATTGAAGGGTTGAGTCAAGTGTCTGGAAAAGATGTAAACGATTTCATTTGCAATTCCTGCATTCTTGGTAAAGGCAAACGCTTGCCTGCACCTTCAATTCCGATTGACAATCGCTCTCAACAACCACTTTCGATCGTGCATATTGATCTCTGGGGACCGGCAACAACACCATCGATCGGCGGTTGTCGCTATTTCCTCACTTGTTATGACGATTGCACGCGCAAGATTCACTTATCGTTCTTGAAACAAAAATCAGACGCATTCACTGCCATGATGACTTACATTGCAAGAGTTGAGCGTCAACTCTCTTGCAAGGTCAAATCCATCCGATCAGATAATGGCGGTGAATTCAACTCGGCAGCATGGAACACCTACATGCAATCTCGCGGCATTGAACACGTCAAAGTTCCACCTGCAGCACATGCAAAATGGTCGAGTTGAACGAGTTCATCTAACAATCCTGAATGGGCGTTCGAACCGTGCTGGCACACTCCGGTCTTGGCGCACAGTTCTGGGCAGAAGCTGCAAACTACATTGCATATACTCGCAACCGAACGCCCTGCGGACCTCTGTCCCAGATGACAGTTGGCAAAACAAAGAAAGCCGACTTGATCATTTGCAACCATTTGGCTGTCAAGTCTTCTATCGAGACCATCGCAATCCCAAGCTTGCACCCCGGTACAAAGAAGGTCTTCTAATGGGATTCGTGGACGGCACTCACAACTATCGCATCTGGGACACGAAAAGCAATTCAGTCATAACATCACGCGATGTTGTGTTTACACATCACTCACCAACAACAAGTGATATTGCTCCAGACGTCGGACCAGAAATTGTGCAAGTACCAGACGACGATATTATTGAGACAACAGAAATGCCTGTATCACCACAACGGCAGCTTTTACGCCAATTCTCCCGAATTG